>Ga0074045_10000139_pt1 | contig 64001 bp, 54 predicted proteins | sample BogForMeECP23OM2_FD_94442 | JGI IMG/M metagenome (GOLD analysis project Ga0074045, IMG submission 94442) | Bog forest soil microbial communities from Calvert Island, British Columbia, Canada - Bog Forest MetaG ECP23OM2 | ecosystem: Environmental > Terrestrial > Soil > Wetlands ... | reverse complement strand
TTAATTAGGCTGCGTATGCCATTTGTTGATTGGCAATTATCATTTTGCCCACGATTACGGGTGTGTGCACCCCGGCATGCCTCTTGGCCGCAAGCATCTCCGTCGAAGCCGTGACGCCCCCACTGGTGGGATTGGCCATCTTGAAAGAACTGTTTCCAGACTAGGGTTCCTAGAACCGGAAGTCAATTTATTAGATGAGGCAGCCCCCTCTACCGTCTCCCCGCACACTCGATTGTAAGGTTTGACGAGTACTTAATCATATTAATGAATTATTGATAACAAATAGATTGACAAAATCAATATACATAGCATATTAACTAACTAATATTAAGTCTCACTATGGACGCGCCAAGAAAACCCGTCACCGACTGGCAGGAATTGATCCACTTAACTCGTGGCCAACATATTGTGGTCGAGCGCGTCCGGATCCCGGAAAAAGACATTGCCATCGAGGGCAGCTTTGAGCTTCCGCAGCTGGCCCGGCTCGGTCTGGAAGACCAGGTCTTCATCACAGCTTTTGTCCGCTCGCACGGATCCATCAAGGAAATGGAGAGGGTTTTCGGAGTCAGCTATCCCACCATCAAGGCACGGCTCAATCGGATCGCTGGCAGCCTGGAGTTCGTGGAAACGAATCCCACCTCCTCGAAGAGTGAAATTCTGGAACGGCTGCAAAAAGGATTGATTACGCCGGAGGAAGCCATCCGGGAAATCGAGGCATTGCAATGATTCCCTTTGTGGCAGTGGTGAGCTTACGCGGCCGGAAAAGCCGCACCATTCGTTTGTGGATTCCGCTGATTCTGTTGTGGCTGCTGCTGGTGCCGCTGGCAGTAGTGTTATCGCCGCTGCTCTTCCTCGTTTGTCTGGCCTGCCGGGTGAATCCCTTCCGCACCTTTTCCGTTGGTTGGCAAATTTTGTGCGCGCTGCATCATGCGGAGGTTGAGGTCGAGAACCCCAGCGCTGGCGTTTCGATTTGCGTCTTCTAGGAGTCCAATATGAATGAACATCGCCGTCAGATTTTACAGATGCTGTCCGAAGGCAAGATTAGCGCCGACGAAGCCGAACGCCTGATCTCAGCCCTGGAAGCTGGTTCCTCGGGTTCGTCCTCGCAGAACGCCTCCGATTCGCCAACCAAACCTCGTCCAAAATACCTTCGTGTCCAGGTGGACTCGGAAGACGACGATCATGACGGCCCCACCAAGGTCAACGTCCGGGTGCCCATGCAATTGCTGCGCGCCGGCGTGAAACTGGCAGGTCTCATCCCGCAGCAAGCGCTCAATCGCGCCAATGTTGCGATTCACGAGAAAGGCATTCCATTTGATCTGAGCCAGATCAAACCCGAAAATCTGGAAGAGCTGATTGATCAGCTCAGCGACTTGAGTGTCGACGTCGATCAGTCAGATCACGCCGCAAAGGTGAAGGTGAAAGTTTTCTGCGAGTGAGAAGTGTCCTTTCCGAATCCTATATAATCGCGCGTCGTCCTCACTGGGCGCAATTTTTTGTGGAAACCGAATCGCGACCTGGGCCATCTATGGGTTAGGGAGACCCACACTAATATGAGTCAAATGACTTCTACGATTGCTGCTGAGGAAAAAGATTCAACCCAAAAAGCTAAGGCCTATCCGGCGAAGGCCTATGCGGCGCAGAGTGCCGCTTCAGGGCTGGCGCCAGCTTCCATTCGCCGCCGCGAACCGGGACCGACGGATGTGCAGATGGAAATCCTATTTTGCGGGGTTTGCCACTCCGACCTGCACCAGTCGCGCAACGAATGGGAAAACATGATACCGACCGTTTATCCCTGCGTGCCCGGTCATGAAATCGTTGGCCGCGTGGTGAAGGCCGGAAGCGCCGTGAAGAAGTTTAAAGAAGGCGATCTGGCCGCGGTCGGCTGCATGGTCGATTCCGACCGCGTCTGTCCCAACTGTCGCGCCGGAAACGAGCAATTCTGCGACAGCATGCCCACCTTCACTTACAACTCGGAAGACAAGCATCTGGGTGGAATGACCTACGGCGGATACTCGGACAGCATTGTCGTCGATGAGGCGTTCGTGTTGCGCGTTCCCAAGACGCTGGACCCGGCCGCAACCGCGCCGCTGCTCTGCGCCGGTATCACCACCTATTCGCCCATGCGCCACTGGAACGTGCGCAAAGGGCAAAAGGTCGGAGTCGTTGGCCTGGGTGGGCTCGGGCACATGGGCGTGAAATTCGCTCATGCCTTTGGCGCGCATACGGTGCTGTTCACCACGTCGGCGAAAAAGGTGAATGATGGTCTCCGGCTGGGCGCTGACGAAGTCGTGATCTCGAAGAATGAAGCGGAGATGCAGAAGCATCTCGGCAGCTTCGATTTCATCCTCGACACGGTCTCCGCCGAACACAACGTGAATGCTTATCTGGATCTGATCAAGCTCGATGGCACGCTCACCATGGTGGGAGCGTCTCCCACTCCATTGCCCATCGGAGTTGGCAGCCTGCTGTTCCGGCGCCGTTCGCTTGCCGGTTCGATCATCGGCGGAATTCGCGAGACGCAGGAGATGCTGGATTTCTGCGCAGAGCATCAGATGGCCGCCGACATCGAGCTGATTCGCATTCAACAGATCAACGAAGCCTACGAGCGCCTGGCGAAAAGCGACGTGAAATACCGCTTCGTCATCGATATGGCGTCGCTCAAGTAGGGTCGGTGGTGATGAACAGAAGTTATCTCAGAAATGGTTTTGGGTAGGGCACGACTTTCAGTCGTGCCGCCCAGAGCCAGTAGGGACGCGGGCTTTAGCCCCTGAGGGAACCCGCAATCGTTCTTCCAGCCGCGTTCGTACCTCCGGCCACTCCGTATCCAGAATGCTGAAGTAGACCGAATCCCGCACCCGCCCCGTCCACGTGAGCACGTGTTTCCGCAACGTGCCCTCTTCCTTCGCGCCGATCCGCAGAATCGCATTCCGCGATCTCTGATTCAACGCATCCGTCTTGAGTTCGACACGAAAGCACTGCCAGACTTCGAAGGCGTGCTGCAGCATCAGATATTTCGCCTCCGTGTTGACCGCTGTGCGCTGCCACTGCGGCGCAATCCATGTGGAACCAATCTCTACCCGACGATTCGTTCGGTCGATGTTCATGAAGCGAGTGCTGCCGATCACTCGTCCTGATTTCCTCTCAACCGTAGCAAAGACGACCGACTCGCCGCGCTCCTGCTCGCCCAGCGCCTTCTCGATGAGACCTTCGAAATCCTCAAACGTTTTCATCCGGTAAGGAATCCATTGAAAGATGTCGTCGAGCGCGTCTTTGGCGGCTTGCCAGAAGAGTTCGACATGATCACGGCGAATCGGCTCCAGGCGGATCACGGAACCTTCCAGCGTCAGCGGAGTTACGATATGCAGTGGGGTGTTGGTCGCACTCAAAGCGAGTTTCCTTTCCTGACGAACGACGTGTCCATTATCTTGCATCTCGCGCCAATTCGCGGGCATCTGTACTATGACCTTGCGGTTTCTGCGGACTAGAGGGCTAACGCTCAATGATCAAAGCCGTCCAACACAAGACACATATGCGACGTGAGGAGTGTTGCCGTTGAAATCACAGTGTCTGCCCTTTTCCAGGATCCCGCACACCACCCCGCTCTTCACCGACTTCCTCGCATATTCTTCCAACGTTCGGCCCTTTTATCCCCACTCCCCCCACTTCAGCGAATGGTCGAAAGCGGAAGCTTCCGCTGTGCAATACGACGACTCGCGCCGCGAGCGTGTCAGCTCGATTCTCCAACGGCAAAACAAATCGTGGGATGCCTCATCGCAGACCGTTGCCAACCTTGAGCGTCTGCGCCGCGGCGCGGTCGCAGTCGTGACCGGCCAGCAGGTCGGTCTCTTTGGCGGACCGATGTTCTCCATCTACAAGGCGCTTACCGCCGTGAGATTGGCGGAGGAAGCGACCGCGGCGGGGCTTGATGCAGTCCCCGTCTTCTGGCTTGCCACCTACGATCACGATCTGGCAGAAGTCAATCACGTCTCCGTGCCGGGCCCGGATGGCCTGCTGCGCACGCTCTCTACCTCCAGCCACAGTATCCCGGGCGCTCCGGTGAGCGAAGTTCGTCTGGGTGATGAGATTCTGCCAGTGGTGGAGGAGGCCGTATCGTTGCTCGGCGATTCGGAAGCATCGCAATTTCTGCGTGACTCCTATCGTCCCGAAGAAACCTTAGGCACCGCATTCGCCCGCTTCTATACGCGTTTGTTCGCTGCGTGGGGCGTAATCCTTCTTGATGCCTCCGATCCCGAACTGCATCGAGTGGCCGAACCCATCTATCGAGCGGCGGTCGAGCAAGCCTCCGAGATCGATGAAGCTCTGCTGGCTCGTGGACGAGTTCTCGAAGCCGCCCGCTATCACCAGCAAGTGAAAGTAACCTCTTCCTCCGTTCTTCTGTTTACGCTGCAAAACGGCGCTCGCACGGCGATTCAGCGCCACTCCAATGGCGGTGCTTCCGAATTCGTGATCGCCAGTGAAGCCGACCCGCAGAAATTGTCGTCGAAAGAGTTGCTGGAGCGCATCTCCGCAACTCCTGAGCATTTCAGTCCCAACGTGCTCTTGCGTCCGGTGGTGCAAGACTATCTTTTGCCAACGCTCGCGTACACCGGAGGCGCAGCTGAAGCCGCCTACTTTGCTCAGGCCGGCGCCGTGTATGAAAAAATTCTGGGCCGCGTGACCCCGCTGGTGCCGCGTTTCTCCGCCACTCTGGTTGAGCCCAAGGTGCAGCGCTGGCTGCGGCAATACGATATCTCCGTCGTCGACGTCCTGAACGGCTCTGAAAGCCTTCGCCGCACGCTGGCGGCGCGCACTCTTCCTGCGGATTTACAGTCAGCCTTCGATCGCGTCAACAAATCGGTGGAAGAATCGTTTTCCGGCCTGCACGCAGAGTTGGCCAAGCTCGATCCCACACTCGTCGAGGCCAGCCAGACCGGTGCTTCCAAAGTGCGCTACCAACTGGACCGTCTGCGGGAACGCGCCATGGCCGCCGAGTTGCGTCGCAGCGAGATCGTCAGCCGCCATGCCGAATCCCTGGTTCAGGCTCTCTATCCCGAAGGCGCACTGCAAGAGCGTGGCGTCGCCGGCGCTTATTACATGGCTCGCCACGGAACCGAGCTTGTGAAGAATCTCCACGATTCCATGCGTACCGACTGCCTCGATCATCAGATTGTGGAGTTGTAGTTCCGAAATCAGCCTGCTCTAATCTTCCAGCCAGTTTTCCAGTTGCTCCACCGATTCTACCCGCGGTTCCGGTCGCTCACGGTAAGCTCCTGCCACGTCCATCAGCACGGCCTGCATACCTGCGTTTCGCGCCCCGACGTAGTCCACCGAATAAACATCTCCCACATACAGGCTCTCGTCCGCGCGCGCGTTCATGCGTTTCAGGGCCGCGTCAAAAATTTCAGGTCGCGGCTTCTCGAATCCCACAACTCCTGAATCCGTGATGCTCTCAAAACACTCCGCAATGCCGCACCGCGTGAGCACATTCTCGATCTTCCCATCGGCGTTGGAAATCACCGCAATACGAAACTTCTCGCGGATTCGATCGAGCGCCGCACGCGTTCCCGGCAGAATCTGGTCCCAGTTGGCCGAGTTCTGCATATTCCCCGCCAACTCCTGCAGCAGCCCATCGCGAGCTTCATCCAGCTCTTCGAGCAGATGACTATGAAACATCCACCAGAATCCCTGATCCGCCCGGCCGCTCTGCATGTCCTGATCAAATTCCGCCTTCGTCTTGCGCTCCAGTGCCTGCCATTGCTCAAGCGTAGGATGTCGCTCACTCGCGATCGGGGCCAGCATCCTAGCCCGGTTCGGAAACAATAATGTGTTACCCACATCGAAAAAAATGACGCGCCGCTTGGTCATGATTTCATCTTACTGAAACCTTGCGATCAACAGATTGCAGAAACAAACCCTTCACGAGGCTTCCAGCCTGGGGGTGCCTCATTGCTAACGGTGATGCCCGCGCTTCGGTCCAGCCGTGACCGTTTCGAAGAAAAAATGTAATATCCAATCCATCGCACGTTGAAGAAGGTTCATCTATCGTGAGGTTGGGCGTGCAATGTCTGTGCCTCTAACAACTCGAGTGGTTGCAGGCGTTGCCCGCACCAAGTTCGCGATCTCCTCCATTTACAGCTTCGTGCACGCCCCAGTGATCGCGGCGCTTCTGCTGTTCCAGCGCCATCCGGACCGTCGTAACGATATCTACAACATTCTTTGGGCGGTCGTCTTTGGCTTTGCCACCATCAATATTCTCAGCCTCGCTGGCCGTCGCTTCGAGCCCAATCGTCGCGGCCTGACCTTTGGAGAACTCATGGCGGTGCTCATCGTCCTGCTCTCCATTTTTCTTCTGGGATGGGAGCTCTTGAACGTTTTCCGCATCTTCCCCATCAAACTCCAGCGCTGAGCGCCAGGGCCATTTTTGCGGTATGATGCGCAAAATGGCGAAGAATCCCCCAACTTTCGAAGTCACTTGTCCCTGCTGCAGCGCTCTTCTCAAAGTGGATACCGAAACTCGCTCCGTAATTGCGCATACCGCCGCCGTGAAGCCGCGCATGTTTAACGACATGGAGGACGCCGCCCGCGCCATGAAGGAACAGGACACCCGCCGCGAATCCATCTTCCGGCAATCGGTCGAGGCGCAAAAGCATGCTTCCGAAGTTCTGGAAAAGAAATTCCAGGAAGCGGTGAAGAAAGCCAAGGAATCGCCAGACACGGGCAAGCCCATCCGCGACTTCGATTTGGATTAGGCCCTGGCAGAATCGATCGCCATGCCGATTCGCCCCTTGCTTCTTGGTCACCGCGGCGCCAGAGCAGAGAAGTCCGTTCCCGAGAACACGCTGGATTCGTTTGACTTCGCGCTGGCTCAGGGATGCGATGGCATTGAATTTGACGTTCGGCTGTCGGCCGACAAGCAGCCAGTCATCTGCCACGACGCGAATGTCCGCGGCCTCGAGGTTGCCCAAACCTCAGCCCAGCGGCTAGGCCTCCCACTTCTTCACGAAGTGCTTCAACGCTATCAGACCACCGCTTTCCTCGACATCGAACTCAAGGTTTCCGGATTGGAACGCATCACACTAGAGTCGCTGCGTTCACATCCGCCAGCTCGCGGTTACGTGCTTTCTTCATTTCTTCCGGAAGTGTTGGAGGCAATCCATAAAATGGACGGCTCAATTCCGCTCGGCCTGATTTGTGAGACCCCAGCTCAGTTCCGGGCCTGGTCCACCTTGCCGGTCCAATATGTGATCACGCATCGCAGCCTCGTTCTGCACCCCACGATCCGCAAGCTTCAGGCTACAGGCAGGAAGATATTCGTATGGACTGTGAATTCAACCTCGGAGATGAAACGTTTTGCTGAGTGGGGCGTGGACGGTATCGTCTCTGACGATCCCAAGCGCCTCGCTGCCCTCATGAATCGCCGGCCAAAATCCGAAAATAAGGCATAAGCATCAATCTGCGGCAGCCTCGAGCGCCGCTTCTGTTTTCGGCGCGGGCCGCAAGAAAGCCGAACGCTCCGTCTCAAAAGCTTCCAGGTTGGCGCCCATCGTATGGTCATTCCAGCCCAGAACTGCGCCGATGCGCAACGCCGCCTCGCGGCTGCACGATTCGGACCAGCATGCGCCCAGGGCCACCGGTACCCGGCGTAGCAGCACGTCCGCCAGCGTCACCGCATACTCTCTGCGATAAGCTTCCACCACCTCCGCGATCACGTGCGAAGAGTGCGGACAAATCGGCGCACGTAATTCCGCACTTACCAGCGCCATGCGAGCTATATCTGCCGCGCGCTTGCCGTGCCACTCCAGCATCCCTCGCGCCGATTCTTCGCTCACCGCTCCAATCCGTGCAATCTCCAAGACCGCCTCGTCCAGCATGGGATCGAGCGCATGCCCGGGCGCCGTTGCGATGGTGCCCGCTTCCGCGGCCGGGAATCCGATCTTCCGCGCACAGTCGCGGGCCAGCGAAGCCGCTGTCGTGAGTTTGCCGCCGATCACGGAAATCATCCGCGCCGCGCCTTCGTCGGCATGATCGTGCAGGATGTGCCGCCGCGTGATCGCCGAAGGTTGATTCCCCGGAGAATAGGGCAACGGCCGGATTCCAGCAAACGCGTGCTTTACGTTCTGTGCCGAAATCTTTGCCTTCGGAAACAGTTGCGCAACCGAACGCACCAGATAGTGAACTTCGTCCGCCGAGGGAACTGTTTCTCCCGGATCGCCGCTGTCGGCAACTTCAGTTGTGCCCACCAGAACCTGATCGTTCCAGGGAAGAACAAAAATCGGGCGTCCATCCGCCGCCTCGGTGTAGATCGCTGCAGAGGGTGAGCCCGAAAACCGCGGCAGGACAATGTGGGATCCGCGAACTCCGCCCAGCATCGGTTTGGTCGTGCGAATCGACGAGCGTTGGCAAACTCGATCGGCCCACGGTCCACTGCAGTTGATCACCCAGCTTGCATCGACGCGTTCATCCCGGCCCGTAATCTGATCCCGCAGCAGCACTCCGTGAATGCGTCCGTGAGCCACGTTCACCGCAAGCGCTTCCATGTGATTGCGGACCACCGCTCCGGCTTCTACCGCTTCCATCAGCCATTCCGCGACCAGCCGTTCCGGAAATTCGCACTGCGCATCTTCATAATTGAAAATGGTCCAGCGATGTCCCGCGTCCAGCGCTCGCTCCAGTTGTTTCAACTCGATCTCGGTAGCGCCGGCGCTCGGCGCTTTCCCTGCCATGTGCTGGTAGAGCCACAGTCCCACGCGCACGGTCATGGCGTTGCGTCCGCTGTTTTCGTTCAGCAGTAGCAGAAAGTGCAAGGGATGAACCAGATGAGATTTTTCCCGAAGCAGTTTCTCCCGGTCTCGCAGCGACTCCCGCACCAGGCTTAATTCGCCGTGCTCGAGGTAACGCAGTCCGCCGTGGATGATTCGCGTCGAGCGGCTTGTTACTCCCGATGCGAAGTCATTCTGCTCCACCAGTAGCGTGGATTTGCCTGCGCGCGCGCACTCTCGCGCTACGGCCACGCCATTGATGCCGCCGCCAATCACCACCACGTGAAAGTGCTGGCCATCCAGGCTGGCCCGGGGATTTGCTGTTAACACCATAAAGGTGGATGCCACACCAGAGTAACCCTAAGTTAGGTTACTAAAAGTGCAGGTTCGCGCGCATACACTGCGACCGGTAGAGTGTGCATCGAGCAGTTGGCAACGAATAGGTCACCTTGGTGCTGCAAACTTGCCTGACCGAAAGTGGGTGTGGCCCGCAGGAAAGTTTTAGAATCAACAAACTACCGGCCGCTCTCCATGCGACCGGGCCGGTATCTCGTCCCGGCCTCGATTTATGCAACCTTGCACTCTTTCCAACGCGAATTGCCCGTAGTGCAGCGGCTCATTTAAAGTGGTTGCCAATGTCCACGACGGGTGAACGTTTCGAACGCGCGGTCGCCATCATGGAGCGACTGCGGGCTCCCGGAGGCTGTCCCTGGGATCGCGAACAGACTTTCGATTCCATCAAGCCCTACACGCTCGAAGAGACGTACGAGGTTCTCGAAGCCATCGATAATCGTGACTGGAACGAGCTTCCCGGCGAACTCGGCGACCTTCTGCTGCAAGTGCTCTTCTATTCAGAAATGGCCAAAGAGCAGGGGAGGTTCTCCATTGATGACGTTCTCGATCGTCTCTCTAGCAAACTGGTGAACCGCCATCCTCACGTTTTTGGTGATACGAAAGCCGACACCGCCGCCGATGTAAAGCGCAACTGGGAAGCTCTGAAGACCGAAGAAAGAAAAAAGCGCTTCAGCAACAACGCAGACGCAGTTGACGACGCGAAGGCATCCGCTCCCGTATCGATTCTCGCTGGCATTTCTTCGTCGATGCCGTCCCTGTTGGAAGCGCATAAGCTCAGTTCCCGCGCGGCACAAGTTGGCTTCGACTGGCCCGACATGGAGGGCCTGTTCGACAAACTTGGCGAAGAGACGGCCGAACTCCGCGAACATCTGCAGGAATTTCCCGCGCCCGGGCCGCGCCCGCAAGGCCGCGGCATCGCCGGCTCCGGGAGGCAGACCGTTCCGGAGAATCTGCGACTCCAGCTGGAAGAAGAGGTCGGCGATCTTTTTTTCGTGCTGGTCAACATCGCCCGCTATCTCTCGGTCGATCCTGAATCCGCCCTGCGCAAGACCAACCGCAAGTTCCGCCGCCGCTTTCAATGGATGGAGCGTCGCCTTCACGAAAACGGAAGCACTCTCGACCAAGCTTCGATGGATGAACTCGAATCCCTGTGGCAACAGGCCAAGCAGCAGGAGAAATCAGCTTGACCCCGGACGCCGTCGTCATCCGCCGCTGCCAGGGCATCGACGAGTTGCGTACCTGTGTCGCCCTTCAAAAAGAAATCTGGAATTTCACCGACGCGGAACTGGTGCCGCTCCGCATGTTCGTCGTGGCCGAGAAAGTTGGCGGCCAGGTGATGGGAGCTTTCGCTGGCGCCGAAATGGTCGGCTTTGCGCTTTCGGTTCCAGGCACGCGTACCGGCCACATTTATCTTCACTCCCACATGCTCGCCGTCCGCCAGGAGTACCGCAACAGCGGATTGGGCCGCCGCCTGAAGCTGCTGCAGCGCGAAGACGCACTGGCCCGCGGCATCGAGCTGATCGAATGGACCTTCGATCCTCTCGAGATCAAGAACGCTTATTTGAACATCGAAAAACTGGGCGCCATTGCGCGCCGCTACAACATCAATCAGTACGGCATCACGTCATCGCCGCTGCAAGGCGGACTGGCCAGTGATCGTCTGATTGCCGAATGGTGGCTGAAGTCGCGGCGTGTCGAAACCTTGCTGGCGGCCGGAAAAATTCCGCCATTTAAGCAGGAGAGAACGATTGCCGTTCCGGCCGAGATTTACGACTGGAAGGCCGCCGCGGAAACGAGGAGCAAGGCGCAGCAGTTGCAGGAGCACAACCGCGAGCAATTTCTTGAAGCATTTAACAACGAACTCGCCGTGTTGGGCTACGAACGCGACCCCGAAGGTAACGGCAAATTTCTACTCGGCGACTGCGACGAAAAATGGTCGTACGCGTCGCAAGAGTGATTGGCACTAGGTACTGGGTACCAGGTACTGGATATTCGGAACTATGAAGATCGAAGCCCTCACCCTCCGCGAGATCCGAATGCCGCTCGTCCATTTCTTCGAGACGAGCTTTGGACGCACTTACAGCCGCCGCATCTTGCTGGTCACCGCCCACTGCGACGGAGTGGACGGCTGGGGCGAGTGCGTCGCCGGCGAAGATCCTTTCTACAGTAGCGAGTGGATCGAGAGCAGCTGGCCCACGATCACTCGTTACCTTGCTCCCGCCCTCTTCGGTCGCAACGTCGCATCCGGCCGCGATTGCGCGGCTCTTTTCTCCAGGGTTCGCGGCCACCGCATGGCCAAAGCCGCGGTCGAAAATGCCTTGTGGGATGCCGAAGCGAAACAGAAAAATCTCCCGCTATGGAAGCTGCTGGGCGGCACAAGGCGGGAAATCCCGTGCGGCGTCTCCATCGGCATTCAGGACTCGGTCGAGCAGTTGCTCGAAAAAATCCAGACCGAGCTGGCCTCTGGCTATCGGCGAATCAAGGTAAAAGTAAAACCCGGCTGGGACGTCAACGTGTTGGAGAAGATCCGCCACCGCTGGGCCGACATCACGCTCAGCTGCGACGCCAACTCTGCCTACGCGCTCGACCAGATCGAGCACCTTCGCACCTTCGATCAGTTCAATTTGCTGATGATCGAACAACCGCTATGGGATGACGACATCTTCTACCACGCCCGCCTGCAAAAAGAACTGCGCACCGCCATTTGCCTCGATGAGTCGATCGTCAGCGCCCGCGCCGCAGCCGTTGCCTTGGAGACTGGCGCCTGCCGTATCATCAACATCAAAGTCGGCCGCGTGGGCGGATTTACCGAAGCCAAGAAAATCCATGACATCTGCCAGTCGCAAAAAATCCCCGTCTGGTGCGGCGGCATGCTCGAATCGGGCATCGGCCGCTCCCACAACATCGCCCTGTCTACGCTCGAGAATTTCCATCTGCCGGGAGACGTTTCCGCCTCCAAGCGCTACTGGAAAGAAGACATCATTGAACCGGAGGTGCAAGTTTCCCCGCAAGGCATGATTGCAATCAGTGATCAGCCGGGGACGGGCTACCGCATCAACGAGGATCTCATCGAAAAGTTGACCGTCAGGAAGGAAACGATTCGCGCGGCCGCGTGACAGGCGCGAGAGTTGAACAGGACTACTGCGATGGGCCCTGGCTCTTTAGAGTCTCGGACGAGCGGTTCTGCGCGAATTTCGCTTCCTCCGTCAGCATCTGCACTCCCTGAGCGAACGTGGTGTCCGCCGGAACGCTGCGGAAGTCGCTGAACACTTCATCCGATTTATACGAAAGACTCTTGAACAAAAGAATCTTCCCCGTGATGCTCAGGGACATGCGGGAGATTTCCCAACTATTTCCCACGTCACGCTGCTCTACCAGAAAATGTCCACCCTTGTCGAGGTGCCCGAGAATTCCCCAGCCAAAGCCCACCTCTCTGAACAAAGTACCGTCGATCAGCGCGATCCTGCGGGCCGCCGGATCAAGCACTAGAAATCCCTGCATTCCGACGAGCACCTGTTCCACGTGAGACGGCGGCTGAAAATTAGGATTCGCTGTGAATTTTAAACGTATTAGGCGAACTCCCGGCTTGCCTAACGCAGTAGTGCCGGTCTCCTCGCCGTCGTACTGGTAGAGAAAAGCATTGGGCAACGCCTTCACGATGCGAAGCGTCCGGTCGGCATTCTCTTGTTCCTGCGAATGTTTGCGCCGAAGCTGCTCGGGATTGCTCATCAGGCCCGCCAATCGATTTTTCTCGCCTTCCATTTGATCTGCAGTAAGCGGCTTATCGTTGTAGGCAATAGTCATGCCGGCCATGGCGTCCCGCGTCTCCACGTATAACCGGGTCTGGGAGCCCTGCGGGGTCTCCTTGCGCGAGCGAAACAGGTGTTTCGAATTGTCGTTGCTAGCCGCGACTTCATTGGCAACCGAAAACCGCACCAGCGCCAGGCACGAAGATGGATCCATATCGGCGGCAGACTTCGTTTGCGCCATGGATGCAATGCAAATGCACCCCACTAGTGCGGTCCGCCAAACCGCAACGGCCTTTCGTGAAGCCAGCTGACGATAACCAGTCATATCCGCCCCAAACTGCTCATGCTTTTAGTGTAACAATTTGATCGTGGCCGATCTCTACAGGGAAGTGAGTATTTCGGCCACCCCAGCCGAGGCTTGCCGCGCGCTCCGTGCCTTGCGTATAGTCGTTGGAGGGCCTGAGTTTGCGGCATCCTCGCATAAATGCTGATTTCGCAGTGAACCTCGCAGTGATCTTGCTGCAATGATCCTGTTGAACTACTCTTAATCGAACAGTCTTGAGGAACCAGGAGAGCGCGTCCATGAGCACACCGGCTAGTGGTTTGGCACAAATCGGTAAATCGGTAGTTATTAAAGGCGAGCTTTCGGGCAGCGAAGACCTCTATCTGGACGGCCTGGTTGAGGGCAGCATCGCCTTGAAGGGCAATAGTCTTACAGTGGGTCCCAACGGCCAGGTCAAGGCAAGCATCGACGCCAAAGCCATCGTCGTGCAGGGAAAACTGGACGGAAACATTCAGGCCAGCGATCGGGTGGACCTGCGTAAATCCGCCGTGGTGAACGGAGATATCACGGCGCAGCGTATTTCCATTGAAGAAGGCGCTTTCCTGAAAGGCAAGGTCGATATCCACCGCGCCGATGGGAAGTAGTGGCAACCGGATGGCATTGCGCAAGCTGAGTAGGATGAATCAAAGTTAGGAAGTGAATTGTCGTCTGTCTCGCAGAATTTCATGAAACTTTTTCGGGGTTCATCCGGACCGGAGACCATCCCGGCGCAGGGCTCGCAAAAACTTACCCGCCGCTCCAGCGGGCTGGGTGAACTGTCGCGCTCCTGGGAATCCGCCGAAAATCTGTGCGTGCTTGATCTCGGATCGACCTCGCCCACCAACATCCGCCACTTCACCGAACACGGCCACAGAATTTACAGCGAAGACCTGCTCACCGCCTCCACTGACCCCGAGCTGCTCACCAAAGACGAGCAGGGAAATGCGATCCTCGACAGCCGAAAGTTTCTTGCCGATAACCTGGTTTATCCCGCAGCTCACTTCGACGTCGTATTTTGCTGGAATCTGCCCGACTATCTCGATGAGAGCCTGGTGAAGCCGGTCGTCGGACGCCTCTGGTCGGTGCTGAAGCCGGGAGGCATGCTGTTGGCCTTCTTCCACACCCGCGATGCCGGCCCCGATGCGCCCTGCCACCGCTTCCACATCGTCGGCGCGGACCTGCTCGAAATGCAAAAAATTGTGCTGCGCCGCGAAGCCCGCCGCGGTCCCACGGGCGCCGTGCACACTGCCGTTTCGGATGGCTTCCAGTTACAACGCGTGTTTAACAACCGTCACATCGAAAATCTTTTCCGCGACTTTGCTTCCATCAAATTCTTTCTCGCTCGCGATAATGTTCGCGAAGTGCTGGTCGTCCGTTAGCTAGGCCTTCTCTGCGCCCGCATTTTCCAAACAATCACCCCCATGCGAAAAAGGAAGTGCCGCGAAATCTCCACTCGTGCGGATATCGCGGGCGACGAATCGTCGGCCAGCATGCTTCGAATTTCGGCGGGCGTGTATGCGCGTCGCACCGAGGTCAGCCCATCCAGCCACGCCACCCGGTTGCGGATAATCGGATAGCCTGCGTACGCCAAAGCCAGATGCATTGGATGCCGCACAAGATCATTGATCAGCAGCGCGCACCGGCTCACCCTTAGACCTTCGCGCATGAATTGCTGCAACCGCCGCGGCTCCAGATGGTGCGCAAAAAGATTGCAACTGACGAGGTCGAATGCCCCATCGGCAAACGGTAGAGCGAGTGCGTCGGCCACCACACCCTGATTTCCTCCGCTGTGATTCGAGGAGGAATTTCCACCATGCAGATGCGAGGCCGCGATGTCCAGCAGGGTAACGCCCAGCGTGATGCCGCGTCGCGCCAGATTCTCTCGCGCCATCCGCGGAACTTTGCCCAGCCCGCCGGCAACCTCCAGGAGAGAGAAGCGATTTGATCCGCTCGCGCGAGCCACTCCTTCCACCATCTTCTGCGTAGTGGCGATCCCGCCGAACCATCGATTGACGCGCTCGATCGCCTCCAGCACGGCCTGCGCATCTACAGGCGAGCAGGCGTCAGAATCGAGAATCTCCGGAGCATCGATTCGCAGCATGAGCCGGCTAGACTTCTGCCAGTTCCTCTTCTAGCAATTGCTTGTTATACAGGTCGCTGTAATAGCCGTTCAAGGCGAGCAGTTCGTCATGCGTTCCCAGTTCTACGATCCGGCCGCTGTGCAGCACGGCGATACGGTCCGCATTGCGCACGGTGGAAACGCGATGGGAGATGAAGATGGTCGTGCGGCCCTGCATCACTTCGCGCAGATGATTGAGAATTTTATCTTCCGTGTGCGTGTCCACGCTGGAGAGCGCGTCATCCAGAATCAAAATTCGCGGATTGCGGATCAAAGCTCTGGCGATTGCGGTGCGCTGTTTTTGCCCTCCCGAGAGCGTGATGCCGCGTTCGCCGACCATGGTCTGATAGCCGTCGGGAAAGCCTTCGATGTCGGCCGCAATGTTCGCCGCTTCGGCTGCTTCGTGAATCTCCTGATCGCTGGCTGATTCAATACCCAGCGCAATATTCTCCCGGATGCGGTCGCTGAACAAAAATGTCTCCTGCGGCACAAAGCCGATATTCTGCCGCAGCGAAGCCAGAGAAAAGTCGCGGATCGGCCGCCCATCCACCAGCACCATTCCCGGGGCCGCGTCGTAAACCCGCGGAATCAGATTGACCAGCGTGCTCTTTCCCGAGCCCGTCGGACCTACGATCGCCATGCTGCTGCCCGCCGGAATCCGCAGGTTCAAGTTATGCAGCACCTGCTTGCCGTCGTAGTCAAAACTGAGGCCGCGAAATTCGATTTCTCCTTCCAATTGCCGGGCTTGCGCGTTGGCTTCATCTTTAATTTCGGGCCGTTCCTGCATAATTTCATTCAGCCGCACCAGCGATGCCGTGCCCCGCTGGAAGATGTTCACCACCCAGCCCAAAGCGATAATCGGAAACGTGAGTTGCATCATGTAAATGTTGAATGCGGTGAACGCGCCGATCTCCATGCGCCCGGCCAAAACTTCGCGGCCTCCGATCCACAACACCAGCACCAGGGCCAGCCCAAGCATGAACTCGAGCGTAGGCCAGAGCATTCCCATAAGCCGCACCAGTTTCAGGCTGCGCGCAACGTACTCCTGGTTGGCCGCTTCGAAGGACGCAATTTCCGCCTCTTCCTGCACATAAGCGCGAATCACCCGCGCTCCCGAAAAGTTTTCCTGCGCTCGAGCGGAAATGTCGGAGAACATCGCCTGGATTCTTTCGAAGCGTTCATGAATGCGTCGACCGAAATATTGAATCGTAACGCTGACAATGGGCAGCGGCAGAAACGCGTACAGCGTCAGTTTTGGACTGTTGTGCACCATGTACCACAGGGCCAAAGCCGTAAACACCAGCGTGTTCGCCGAATACATGATCGCTGGACCCATCAGCATGCGAACCGCGTTCAAGTCATTGGTCATCCTGGCCATGATGTCGCCAGTGCGCATGCGCTGGTAATAGGAGTAAGAGAGCGTTTCCATGTGGGCGAAAAGATCGTTGCGCAGATCGAACTCAATGTCGCGCGAGATGCCGATCACAATCCAGCGCGTCAGAAACAGAAAGATGCCGCGAATCACCGCCAGCCCCAGCACCTGCAGCGTAAAAATCAAAAGCTTGTGCCGGTTGACCCCGCTTGCCAGGCTTTGAGCGGCGTTGCCGATCACTCTTGGCAGTCCCGCCTGGGCGCCGTTGCTCAATACAATGCACACGGCGCCCACCACAAATCCCCAGCGATAGCGCTTGAGATAGGGCAGCAGCGGTCGCATGCTCTTCGGAATCATGAATGGGTGGTAGATGAAATTCTAGCAGGGGCCGGATCAAACTTCCCGGGGATGCCCGGATCGCCTTGAGACAGCGACGGCGCTCCGACGGCAGGAGCGCCTTAATCCGTGTCGGGCCTAACGGCGGTTCGATTGTCGGGTGAGCCGTGGGAGGAATGCCGCAATATCTCGCCCAAAGGCAATCACGCTTACCGTGGCAAGCACCAATCCCCACGCGGCGAAGAAGACCCATCCTACATCGAAAATCAAGACTTGTTCCAAATCCATAACGTCATCCTTCGAGCGGAGCCCGCAACCAGCGACGGGCCCCAGGAGATTTGTAGGCCCGCCGCTTGGTTAACCCACCCCCGCAACAAGAAGACCTCGAAGCCAGTCTTTTAGTTCTGGTCAACCGTCGGAGCGCTCTGCGTGCGTTGCTGCATACGCGCTGCCCGGTTGGCCTCGAACTCCTTCAGCTTGCTCTGCTGATCTGGTGTCAGCAATTGATAGAGTTCGTTGTGAATCCGCGTTTCCTCCACCTTCAGTTGTACCAGCGTCTGCGCCTGCTCGGTCACGGCGGCTTGCACCTTCGCGGCGTCATAGGTGCCTTCCTCATAAGGCTTGAGTTGCTGGTCGAGCTGGTGAAGTTGCTGCATCAACGGCTTCATCGTGGCCCGTTCTTTCTGCATAACCGCTTTCATTTGGGTCTTTTGGTCATCGGTCACGTTCAGAAACTTTGCGTAGAACTCCATCATGTGACGATCCATGCCGAATCCAGGGCCATGGCCATGAGGGGCCGGAGGCGGAGGCGTATCCGCGGTTTGTGATTTAGCCAGTGCACCGCCCAGCAATACTGCCAACGCCGCAATCAGCAAACGAACTCGAATCGACTTCATAAATCTTGGCTCCTTAAGAGCGGCTCCTTCATCAAATTTCGGAAACTCGGCTCTTTTGCGTACACTCATAGGAACACGATTCGAAGCGGAAAGTAGTAAAACCTAAGTAAATCCGAGTAAAGTTTTGTCACGAGTAAACGGACCCTATTTGACAATTCTTTACCCGAGTCCCGGCTCGCTTGGTGCACAATGAAAACCAGAAACATGGAACGCATTCTGGTCATCGACGATGACGTCGAGCTCTGTACTCTGGTGGCTGAATACCTGCAGGCCGAAGGCTTTGTCGTGGAAGCCGCTCATGATGGTGAAAGCGGACTGCAGCGCGCCACCGGCGGCGGCTACTTGCTGGTGATCCTCGATGTAATGCTGCCCGGCATTAACGGTTTCGAAGTGCTGCGCCGCATTCGCGCCACCTCGCGCCTTCCCGTACTCTTGCTGACTGCAAGGGGAGAAGACGTCGACCGCATCGTTGGTCTGGAAATCGGTGCCGATGATTATCTGCCTAAGCCGTTTAATCCGAGAGAGCTCGTGGCGCGAATTCGCGCCGTGCTCCGCCGTACCCGCGGCGATAAGTCATCGCCGGCCGCGCCTGAGATCGTGCGAGTCGGCGAGATCGAACTCGATCCCGCCACCCGCAGTGTACGTCGTGATGGCCAGCCCGTCGAGTTGACCTCGGTGGAATTTAACCTCTTGGAGGTTCTGCTTCGCGAGGCAGGACGCGTCGTTCCACGCGAGCGCCTGGTGAATGCCGTGCTCAGCCGCAAGTTTTCCCCGTTCGACCGCAGCATCGATATGCACGTCAGCAAAGTGCGCAAGAAGCTCGGCGATACCGAGAATGACGAGCACATCAAGACCATCCGAGGTGTGGGCTACATCTTTGCGCGTCCCCGTGAGAAGGTAGGGGAAAAGGAAAAAGCGAAAGTCACTTCATGAAGAGCCTCTTCCTCAAGATATTTCTTTCCTTCTGGTTGGCTCAGGCACTGTTTATCGTGCTGGCGATCCTGGTAATGCTGGCCTTTCGCCCGCAGCGCAATTCGACCTGGGACGCGCTGCGTACCACGGCTCTCACCGAGGCTATAAGCGCTTACGAACATGGCGGAACGCAGCAAGCGCATGACTATCTGGAAAATCTCCAGCGCACACACCACGTGCGGGCTTACGTCTTCGATGAGCAGGGAAATGAGATATCAGGACGCTCCAGCCAGGGTTGGGCGGAGCACGTGGCTGCGGGTAAGCCGCTTCCGCCGCATCCTGGGATGATTTTTCCTCGTCCGCAAATCCTCACCGAATCCAGAGCTTCCAGCGATGGACGCCATTTGTACACCATCGCAATGGAGTTGCCACCGGGACCTCGCGTGTTTTTCGGACCGTGGGGAATTCCGATGCCGGGCTTGATCATCGCCGTACTTTCTTCCGGCCTCGTTTGCTATTTCCTGGCCTGGTCCATGACCAAGCCGGTGACCCGTCTGCGGGCTGCTACTCAGCAAATTGCCGCTGGCAATCTAACCGCGCGCGCCGGAAATTTCGGCAGCCGAAGGCGGGATGAGATCGCAGGCCTGGTCCGGGATTTCGACACTATGGCCAGCCGGCTGGAGAATCTGGTAAAAGCGCAGTCCCGTCTGCTGAACGATATCTCCCACGAGTTGCGGTCTCCGCTGGCGCGTCTGAACGTTGCGCTCGGCCTGGCCCGGCAGCGCTCCGGGCCCGAGAGCGCCAGCATGCTCGAGCGCATCGAACTCGAAGCGAGCCGCCTGAACGAACTGATTGGCCGCCTCCTTACCCTGGCACGGCTGGAGGATGGCGAGCAACGCGTTCCGTCCACCCCGGTTCTTCTCGACGAAGTGGTGCTCAACGTGGCCGAGGATGCGGAATTCGAGGCGCAGGCTCGGCACTGCCATGTGCGCAGCAATATCCCGGCGGGCGATTGGGGAGTGCGCGGAGAAGCTTCACTGCTGCACAGCGCCATCGAGAACGTCGTGCGCAACGCCATCCGTTACACCCGCGAAGGCACAACCGTCGAGATCCACCTTGAGAGAAAAGAAAACTCCGACAGCGCGGAAGCGGTGGTGAGTGTCACGGACTGCGGATCGGGTGTCCCCTCCGACGCGCTGGAAAAGCTATTCCAACCCTTCTATCGCCTTGACGATGATCGCGGTCGACAAACCGGCGGAGTCGGTCTCGGTCTGGCGATCACAGAACGAGCAGTGCGCTTTCATGGCGGAAGTGTCGCTGCTTTTAACCGCCCGGAGGGCGGACTTCTGATCGAGATTCATCTTCCGCTAGCCGCCACCGGCCACAAAGCAGCGAAGTTGTCCGAACCCATTCCAGCAGAACAAGAAGCGTAAGCAGAAAAGAAGTGGTCAGTGTCCAGTGGCCAGTGGCCAGAAAAGCCCGAACCCAAACCGACCCCTAATCACTGACCCCTGATCACTGACCCCTGATCACTGCCTCCAGGCAACTCCCAGCCTCGTCCGCGGTTCCAATGAGCTTGGGGCCGTTTGCTCTTCCCGCCCATTCCTGATACATAAATGGATGGCAATTCACGCCTTTCACAAAGAGTCTTGAGCCGGTAAGTGACTGCCGGAGTGTGCATCGGCACGTTCACAGGAGACAAAGCGAAGAATGCGGACTAGGTTTACCTGGATTTTGGCAGTCGCAGCTCTGATTTCGGTGGCGTTGCTGCTGGCGTGTAGCACGAAGTACTCGTCTTCCAACAACGGGCTGGTCGTGGTCTCTACCCAGGGCAACGCCGATATGGATACCTTCAGCCTTGATCTGGGCAACGGGCACACCACGCAGATCTTCAATACCGCCGGCCCGCCCACGAACGGACAACCAACCGCCGTGGTCCTCGATCCAGCCGGCGCCTATGCGTACGTGATGATCTACCAGAGTACGGCGGTTAATAACAGCGCCACGGGAATTGAATCCTTTCAGATCGCGTCGGACGGCAAATTGGGATCAGGAACAACCTATCCCTTGAACGGCGGCGTTACGCCGCTGGCGATGGTGATGGATTCGGCTGGAAAATTTCTTTTCGTCGCTGACTCTACTCCGCCCGCCGTGTCCGTGCTCGCCGTCGGAAGTGGTGGCGCCCTGACCGAAGTGGCGGGCTCGCCTTTCACCGTGCAGGAGCTGCCTGGCGGCGTCACGCAGGGTCAGACTCCGAGTCCTTCCGCACTCGCGATCAGCCCAACCGTCTATCCTCCCGCCTTCGCCGCTTGCTCGGGCAATGTTCCTCCCACCACGGAGAATCTTTACGTCACGGATAAAACGAACTACGTCGTGCTGAACTATTCTGTTTCATCCGCAGGTGTCCTCACGGCAGTTTCAGAAAATGTTACCGGTACGGTGCCTTCGGGAGTGACCGTCGACCCCTGTAATCGGTTCGTTTACGTCTCGAACTCGAATGACGATACGGTCAGCGCTTTCACCATCTGCAATAGCATTTCGTTGCCGACTTGTCCCAACGCTGACTTCAGCCTGCTCCCGGTTAGCGGCACTCTTGCTACTACGCGCAGTAACCCGGGGCCTTTGCTGATGGACGCGTTTGCAAATTTCCTATATGTGCTGAACACAACAGGTGGCTCCATCTCAGCCTTTAAAGTCAGTACTACCACCGGCAGCCTGACACCTCTCAGTCCTACTCCGGTTGCCACTAGCGGGCCCACTGGCTATCCCACATCGATGGCCATCCGCAGCGATGATAGCTGGCTGTTCGTGACGAATCTGAACTCCGCCAACCTCTCGCAATATGCCATCACGCCTTCCACCGGAGCGCTGATTCCCCAAGCCCCAATCCAGACCGATAACTTTCCCTGGGGTATAGCAGTGAAGTGAGTAGCAGTGAAGTAGTCTCGTGCCGCTGCGTCAAGCGATCAAGTGGGAATCTTCAGAATCATGTAAGCGCCCACGAGCGCGAAAATCAGGTCGGGCGACCATGCCGCCAGCGCCGGCGGCAGCTGGCTGAGATCTCCCATAGCCTCGAACAGTCGCGACACTACCGTATAAATCACTGCAATGCCCACCGCGACCGCCACCCCTGTAATTGCGCCTTTTTTCGATGCCGATAAAGAAAACGGAATCGCCAGCACGGCCATAATCAGGGTGATCATGGGGAAAGAAAACTTCTTGTTCAGTTGCACCCGCAGCCGCACCACGTCAAAGCCGCTTTGCTGCAGGTCGCGGATGTAGCGCCGCAACTCCTCATAGTTCATCTCGGAATACTGTTTCACTTCCTTCTTGAAATACGACGGTGCCTCGCTCAGTTCGGGGAAAGTGGAGACCTCGAACGTGCGGAAGCCGGCGATGGCCGGTCCATTCAATGATCGATGCCACCCTCGCTCGAAAATCCAGCGATTCAGATTGTCGGCCCAGTGCGCAGAATCGGCATGGATGCGCTGCGCAATGGAAAAGCTTGCCGGATCGATCTGAAAGATCGTGACATTGGCGAACTGATCGCGGTCGGGATCGAAGAACTGGTAATAGTAAATGTCGTTGTGCTGCCCGAAAATCCATTTGCGGTCGGGACGCAGATAAGTTTGCGCCGGCTTGCCTTTGATCTGGTTGTGCAGCGCTTCCTGGCGCTGGTTCGTTCGAGGCAGGTAAAACTGGTCGGCGAAAAATAATCCCGCCGCCAGCATCGCGGCCGCCACCAGCACCGGCGTAACAATGCGATAGATGCTGGTTCCCGTAGCTTTGATCGCCGTGATCTCGTTGGAGCGGTTCATCAATCCAAACGTGATGAGCACCGCCAGCAGCATGATGAGCGGAGCCACGCTGTAAAGCAGGTAAGGAGCGACGTTGAGAAGATATTCCGCCACCACCAGAAAAGGTGTCTGGTTGCGCAGGATGTCGCTCAGCAACTCGAACAGCGTAAACACCAGCAGGAGCACCAGGAATGCGGAAAGAATCATTCCCAGGTAGACGAAGAAATCGCGCAGCACGTAATCATCCAGCAGGGTAGGAAAGCTTGCGCTAAAAACGCGGCGGCGCGTGGAGGCGCGCTCGAAGGCGTTGGCGCTGTCGCGCCGTCCCAGGCGGAATGTGGGGACATGCCCGTTGGAACGATGATCGTCCCGCTTGCCCCACAGCCGAATACGAAACGCCGAAAGCGCAATCGGCCGCCGTTCCGCTTGCCATAACAGAATTGCTCCCGCCACAAAGAACGCAATATTCGCCAGCCACGCTCCCAGCATCGGCCCGACCTTGCCCTGTCGCGCCAGCGACACTCCGATCAGCGAGACAAAGTAATAAATGAAAACCAGCGCAATAGTCAGAACGAATCCGCCCGACTTTCCGCTTTTCTTCGACGACAGCCCGAGCGGGATTCCAACCATCGCCAGCACCAGGCAAGCCGTGGGCAGCGCAAAGCGCCGGTGAAATTCAATCAGGTACCAGCGCGCCGATACCGGATCGACGTGCCGCGCATAATCACGCAACGCTCCAGTACTTACCAGTCCCACCGGGACTTGCTCGTCCGCCCTGTTTTCCGTCGAAGGCAAATCCAGCGGGATGTCAGTTTGCTGAAAAGTAGAAATCTGATAGTGGTCCGCGAGTTTGGGATCAGTCTCGTGAGTCGACCCATCGATCAAATGCAGGTGCAGTCGATCCTGTCCCTCCGGAACAAGAATGCCTTCATGCGCCAGCGTGATGCGCGGATTGGCGGCATCGGAGATGTCCGCCAGGAACACACCCTTCCAGATCGCCGCTCCCTGCGCCGTATGCACATCCTGCACGTAGAGCACGATCTTGGGGAAGCCTTCGTAAAAAACTCGAGGCTGCACTTCGAAAGAAACCTGCGAGCCTTTGAGTTGATCCTCCAGCCGTCCCAGTGATGCCAGCGAGTAAGGAGCCAGGTAAAGTCCGTTGCCCAGAGCCAGCAGCCACGCCGCCACCACAAAAATCGCCAGCACCCGGCCAAAGTTCCATACTCCCATGCCACTCGCCCGCATGGCCGTGATTTCACTGTCGGCGGCAAGACGGCTCAGTCCGATAAGAATCCCCACCAGAACGCTCATCGGAATGGTGTAGGTGAGGGCGAGCGGAACCGTGTAAAAGAAAATTTGCGCTACGCTGGGCAGCGGCGCGCTGGCCCGAACCACCAGTTCCAGAATGCGTCCCAGGTCGCGCGTGAACAAAACGAAGGTAAAGATGGCCGCGCCGATGAGTGCGTGGGAGCTGACTTCGCGGAGAATGTAGCGGGTGAGGATCCGCATCAGGGCGCTTCTTACCGGAGTCTAACATGGCGTCAGAAGCGCGCACCGCAGATGGACCTGTGTCCCTTCGCTTTCCTAGTGCACCCCTGTGCCCTCTGTGTTAAAGATTTTGATTTTTCAAACCGGAAGCTCGGCCTTCCCCAGCTTCGCCATCATCGTGATCGATGGATTCGCTATCCCACCTTCAGAAACAGCGCCCCCAGTGGCGGCAGCGTGAGTTTCAGCGAATAAGGGCGTCCGTGCGCCGGTTCGGCTTCCGCATGCACGCCGCCAAGGTTGCCCACCCCGGTGCCGCCATATTCCAAAGCGTCGCTGTTGAGCAGTTCGCGCCAGTAGCCGCCCGTCGGCACGCCGATGCGATAGCCGATCCGTGGAATCGGCGTAAAGTTACAGACGATGAGAACCGTGTCGTTTGCCGACTCAGTCTTGCGCAGCAGCGAAATCGTGCTGGTAAGACTGTCGTTACAATCCACCCACTCGAAGCCGGCGGCGTTCGAATCGAGCACGTGCAGCCCGGGCTCGGCGCGGTAAAGCCGGTTCAGCTGCCCCACCCACTCTTGCAACCCGCTGTGCACCGGATACTGCAGCACGTGCCATTCCAGGCTGCTGTCGTGCGCCCACTCGCGCACCTGGCCGAACTCGTCGCCCATGAATAGCAATTTCTTTCCCGGCTGCGCAAACATATAGCCATACAAAAGCCGCAGGTTCGCAAACCGCTGCTTCTCGTCGCCAGGCATCTTCCCGATCAACGATCCCTTGCCATGCACTACTTCGTCGTGCGATAGCGGCAGCACAAAATTTTCCTGGAATGAATACAACATGCGGAAGGTCAGCTTGCTGTGATGGTATCTGCGATGGATCGGATCTTGCTTGAAATACTCCAGCGTGTCGTGCATCCATCCCATGTCCCACTTCATGCCAAAGCCAAGCCCGCCCAGATAAACCGGCCGCGAAACCATGGGCCAGGAAGTTGACTCTTCCGCGGTGGTCTGAATATCGGGATGTTCTTTGTAGGATTCCTGATTAAAGCGCCGCAGAAAGTCGATAGCTTCGAGGTTTTCCCGTCCGCCGAACTTGTTCGCAATCCACTCCCCAGCGTGGCGCGAATAATCCAGATAGAGCATGGACGCGACCGCATCCACACGCAAGCCGTCGATATGATATTTATCGAACCAGAACATCGCGCTCGACATCAGAAAGCTGCGCACTTCCGTGCGTCCGTAGTTGAAGATGTGGGTCTTCCAATCAGGATGGAAGCCCTGCCGCGAGTCCGCGTGTTCGTAGAGATGTGTGCCGTCGAAGTAAGCGAGCCCGTGAGCGTCGGAAGGGAAGTGCGAAGGCACCCAGTCGAGAATCACCGCGATACCATGCTGGTGCAGGTAATCCACCAAGTACATGAAATCCTGCGGCGTACCGTAACGCGAAGTCGGCGCAAAGTAACCGGTCGTCTGATATCCCCACGAACCGTAGAAGGGATGTTCCATCACCGGCATGAACTCCACGTGGGTGAAGCCCATGCGCCCCACATATTCGGCGAGCCGCGGCGCGGTTTCGCGATACGTCAGCGGACGATTATGCTCCTCCGGAACCCGCATCCAGGAACCAAGATGAACTTCATAAATGGATTGCGGAGCGCGTAGCGAGTTGCGCGCCGCGCGTTTTTCCATCCATTCCCGGTCGCCCCATTCGTAATCCAGATCCCACACTACCGAAGCTGTGCGCGGCGGCTTCTCGTGCCAGAAGCCCAGTGGGTCCGCTTTATCGATTTGGTAGCCGTGGCGCCTCGATTCGATATGAAACTTGTAGAGCGTTCCCTTGGCCACACCCGGGATGAAACCTTCCCAGATTCCCGATTCTCCGCGGGTTTGCAGCACGTTGCTTCGCGCGCCCCAGGAGTTAAAATTCCCGATCACCGACACGAGGTTTGCATTCGGAGCCCACACGCTGAACATCGCGCCGGCTTTTCCATCCCGCGTCACCAGGTGTGCGCCCACCGTTTCGTACAGACGATAGTTGCTGCCCTCGTTGAACAGGTAAAGATCCTGCTCCGAGAGCAGGGTGGGGCGATCCGCGGCTATAAATGCTTCGGGCATTTTACGAGCTCTTAGTGTACCGGAAGATGCATTAGACAACACGCACGGACTTAGGTGGTGGGTCGGTTTAACACTTCATCCCAGAGGCGTCATCCCGAGGCCCCGCGTCTTTACCCACGGGGCGAGGGATCTCGTCGAGCACTACCTCAAACTGACCCACTACCCGGACTCGGATGCTCCAAATTCGCAGAAGGATGAGCCCGATTTTTTCTCGCCCTTTTTGCCACGTTCTTTGGTGCCCTTTCGCGCCGAATCCCCATGCTAGACTGACTCTTCCAGTCATGCCCGCCCTGCGTCTGATTCTTCTCTGGCATCAGCACCAGCCCTTCTACAAGGATTTGGTGACGGGCGAATACCGTTTGCCCTGGGTCCGCCTTCACGCCCTCAAGGACTATTACGGGATGGTGAAACTGCTGGACGAGTTTCCCGATGTTCACCAGAACTTCAATCTGGTGCCGTCGCTGATGACGCAAATTCAGGACTACGTCGCCGGCACCGCCCAGGATCCGTTTCTCAATGTGGCGGCCAAGCCCGCCCGGGATTTGACGCTTAAGGAGCGCCTCTTCGCTCTGCAGTATCTCTTTCAGGCCAACCCGGCGAACTTGATCGGCCGCTATCCCCGCTATCGGGAGCTATACGAACGCTTCCGCGAGCATGGGTTCTCTCCCGAGAAGGCGGAAAAATATTTCCATCCCCGCGATTTCACCGATTTGCAAGTTCTTTCGCAAATCGGCTGGTTCGACGAGTTTTTTCTCGAAGAAAAAGACATTGCCGCGCTGATCGGGAAAGAGCGCGACTATTCCCTCGAAGACCAGAATTTTGTGATTGCCCGCGAGCGCGAACTGATGGGCAAGGTTTTGCCCGCGTACGCCGCGGCAGCAAAGAAAAAATCGATCGAGATTTCAGCAACGCCCTTTTATCATCCCATCCTTCCTCTGGTATGCGACACCAATGCGGGAGCCGTTTCCTCGCCCGGTCTACCGCTCCCGCAAAATCGCTTTCGCCATCCCGAAGATGCGCGCGAGCAACTAGTGCGCGCTCTCGATCTCCACCAGCAGGTGTTTGGCATCCGCCCGCAGGGCGTCTGGCCGTCGGAGGGTAGCGTCTCGGAAGAAGTGCTGGCCATTGCCCACAGTCTCGGCATCAAGTGGATGGCCACCGACGAGGGCGTCCTCGGCCGCAGCACCGGTGTTTTTTTCCAGCGCGACGGCAACGGCCGCCTGCCCGCATCTTTAGCCGAGCGTCTCTATAACATCCACCGTTATGAGAATTGCGAAACCAGCATGCACCTGGTCTTCCGCGACCATACCATCTCGGACCTCATCGGCTTTGTTTACTCGGGAATGGATCCCGCCGACGCTGCCGGGCATCTTCTGCGCAATATCAAAGACGCGGCTCAGCCGGTGCTGGCACAAGGACGCGACGCCGTCGTCTCCGTCATTCTCGACGGAGAAAACGCCTGGGAGTATTACCCAAAGTCAGGCCGCGAATTTCTTCGTCGCTTTTACGACGCCCTTCAGCGCGAACCTAGCCTCGAGGCGGTTACAGTTTCCGAGGCGATTGCCCGTCAGCGCAACATCTCGCCCCTGAAATCTCTGGTGCCGGGTTCATGGATCAATGCCAACTTCAACGTCTGGATTGGCGCTCCCGAAGACAATCGAGCCTGGGACTATCTGCACCACGCGCGCGAATTTTATGCGCAGAACGCCGCTCGCGCCAGCCAGCCGCAACGCAAGCTGGCCTTCGAAGAAATCATGATTGCCGAGGGCAGCGACTGGAACTGGTGGTACGGCCCCGAGCATCACTCGGCCAACGACCGCGACTTTGACGAACTCTATCGCAAGCATCTTTCGAACATCTACCAGGCACTCGGAGCCGCGCCCCCGGATTACCTGGCACAACCCATTACTGCCGGCGAAGTGCGTCCGGCCTTCACTCCGCAAACCGCCTACATTCATCCCCGCGTATGCGGCGACAAGATTCGCTACTTCGAATGGATGGGCGCCGCCATCTTCACCGCCGATCAGCGTGCTGGCGCCATGCACGGAAAACAGTTCTTGCTGGACTCTGTGTATGCCGGAATCGACAGCACATTCGTCTACGGGCGGTTGGATTTCGCTGGTGCGGTTCCAGACATGGATTTCGAGTTGGTCGTGAATTTGGAATCGTGGGCCAACAGCGAATCGCGCCCGCGGCGGACGTTGCGCCTCGATGCCAAGGTCGAAAACGGTAAACTTACGGATTGGAAGGTCGACGGGTGCGAGGAATCACCCACCGCTTCAGCAAAGGCCGAGGAGAGCCCCAAAGTCGCATTGCTTCGCAACTTCGAGTTTCGGTTGCCGCTCAGCTGGCTGCTCGCGAAACCGGTCTCCGGCAACCACGCCGGAGCAGTCCCTTCAAGCGCAACGGAAATTGCACCCACCAGTAGCTTGAAACTGCGCTTCAGCCTCTGGCACAATCGTCTGCCCGTGGACGCATTGCCGGTCGAAGGCTGCATCGAACTGCAGTTGCTGAGCGAATGGGAACTGGCCGCAGGAATGTAGAGGCTATCTCAAGAATTATTTTGGGAAGGGCACGCTTCAGCTGCTGGGCGCAATAACGCGACTGAATAAGCTGTCATGCTGACCGCAGCGGAGGTAATCGCGGAGCGATTATCTCTGCGGAGTCGAAGCATCCCTACTCGCGCTCCGAAACCCGGAGTCCCGGACATTTTGACCTCCCGTCAAGTACTCCGAAAGTGGGTGCCCCATCTTTCGGGTCTTTTGCGAAAGATGGGAATTCCGACCCTCATTTTCATCGCAGCATTGGACCATATCTATGCCTGCACGCAAAGGCTGTGTCGAATACAAAAAAACCGGGCCCCCGAGGTCCGGTTCTTACGGTTAAGAATGTGGAATCGGGTTTACTGTCCCGAACTCGCCACCGAAGTAGTCATCGCCAGCGGACGATTCAGCTCCAGCGTCAGTTCCGTGCCCGCAGGCAGCGTGGCCGAGCGATGCTTGCTGAGCCAGTGAGCCCCAGTCGCGCCCGCACCCACCGCTCCGCCAATCAGGATTCCCGGAGGACCGCCGATCAGCCCGCCGATCAGCATACCCCCGGCCGTGCCGCCGCCAGTTTCGATTTCGTCGCGCCGGTCATGACCCGATCCCTTGAACTGGCCCTCCTGGTTCACGTCCGTGCCGGGAATATTGGTGTCGACCAGCGTGGCATCCAGGAACAGCCGCTCGCCCGTCGGTAACACCAGCGCTTCCGGCAAAATTCCGATGGTCGGTTTGCCCGAGATGCGGCGTGGTTCAGCCACTTTTGTCACGCGGCCCTCGACCATCGTTCCCGCGGGAATCAATGTCTTCCCGTTCAGCACGACCGGTTGCGTCAATCGCCCCTGGAAGGGATCACCGGCCTTATTGCTGAAGGTGGCAAGCGTGGTCTCCAGCTTCACCATTAGCGCGGTTCCGGCTGGTACAGGGTCACCGGCTTGCGCCGCTGCCATAGCTGCCACCAGCAACATGCAGGAAAGAACTGTCCACTTCCTCATAAACTCCTCCACAAACTTACAACCCTGAAATCTCCCCATTGTTGTTTTGACTCTAGATGAGACCGATTGCAGGAGCAACCCCTCCAGTTGCCACGGAACCAGCAAAGATAAGGGCGGTCGTCGTTCCGGGGAGGGAATCAAAACCCCACACTGTGCGCGCTGTCACGTTACTGCAATCTTCCGTCCGCTATAATCGGGGGTTTCGTAACTACTCCATGGGCAAGGACTATAGAGGCATCGGCTATTTGACTGGCCGACGGCTCACGTTCCGCAGCGACCTGCGCGAGAGCATATTCGATCGTGCCTGAGGACTAGACTTAACAATCCAGAAAAGGCGGACTCATCCATGTCAAATATCGCGGCAATTCATGCACGAGAAGTCCTCGACTCACGTGGCAATCCTACGGTGGAAGCAGAAGTATTTCTTGGCGATGGCTCCATGGGCCGCGCCATCGTTCCCAGCGGCGCGTCAACCGGCGAGCACGAGGCCGTCGAACTGCGCGATGACGACAAATCTCGCTTTCTCGGCAAAGGCGTGCTTAAGGCCGTCGAAAACGTGAATAGCGAAATTGCCGAGGCGCTCGCGAACTACGACGCCTTCGACCAGCGCGGGCTCGACAGCAAAATGATCGAACTCGACGGCACCGAGACCAAAGCGCGCCTGGGGGCGAACGCAATTCTCTCCGTCTCCATGGCCGCGGCCCGCGCCTCCGCCGCGTCGCTGGATATCCCGCTCTATCGCTATCTCGGCGGCGCCGGCGCCAACACCCTGCCCACGCCCATGATGAACATCCTGAACGGTGGCGCCCACGCCGACAACAATGTCGACTTCCAGGAATTCATGGTCATGCCCGTCGGTGCGCCGACGTTTTCTGAAGCCTTGCGCTGGGGCGTGGAAGTTTTCCATACGCTCAAAGGAGTCCTGAAAAAGCGCGGCTATAACACTGCAGTCGGCGACGAAGGCGGATTTGCACCCTCGGTGAAGTCTAACGTCGAAGCCATCGAAGTTGTGCTGGAAGCGATTCAGCAGGCCGGATACAAGCCCGGAGAAGAAATCGCTATCGCTCTCGATCCCGCCGCCAGCGAGTTTTATCAGGACGGCAAATACGTCTTCAAGAAGTCGGACAAGTCGGCGAAGAGCTCCGACGACATGGTGAAGTTCTATGCCAAGTGGGTGAATGACTATCCCATCGTTTCCTTGGAAGATGGACTGGCCGAAGGGGATTGGGAGGGATGGCAGAAACTCACCAAAGAACTCGGCGGCAAGATTCAACTCGTCGGCGACGACATCTTCGTCACCAACATCGAATTCCTGCAGGAAGGAATCGACAAGGGGGTTGCCAACTCGATTCTGGTCAAAGTAAATCAGATCGGCACCGTCAGCGAGACCTTCGATGCCATCGACCTGGCTCGCCGCAATGGTTACACCTCGGTCATCTCGCATCGCTCCGGCGAAACGGAAGACACATTCATAGCCGACCTAGCGGTGGCCACCGGCGCCGGACAGATCAAGACCGGATCCGCCTCCCGCACCGACCGCATTTCCAAGTACAACCAGTTGCTGCGGATTGAAGAGGAGTTGGGCGATTCCGCGCGCTTCCTGGGGTTGAAGGCGCTAAACTACAAAGGCTGATCGAGCCTGTTTTCTCAGCGGAGGTTCTATGCGATTGAAGTCACTGCTCTCTGTGTGTGTTCTAGCTTTGTCTATGTCGGCTGCCGCACAAACCACGGTCTCAATCGCTCCCGACGCACCCTCCAGGGAAGACGTCAAGAAGCTCTTTGATGTCATGGCCAGCCGCGAGCAGATGACTCAGATGATGCAGCAGTTGTTCGCCCAGATTCGCGCGATGAACCGCGAGCAGATGAAGAAGCGGCGTCCCGACATTACCGATGCCGAGCTCGCGAGCGTGGACCAGCAATCCCAGGATCTCATCAAGAACTTTCCTCTCGACGAAATGCTCAACGACATGGTCCCGGTCTACCAGCGGCATTTCACCAAGTCAGACATCGATGCGCTGACTGCGTTTTACTCGTCTCCCGCCGGTCAGAAGTTTCTTCACGAGATGCCCGCAGTGACCGCGGAAACCATGAAGGCAGTCTATCCCCGCATACAGGCGGAAGTGGACGCGGCCCTCAAGCGATCCGAACAGAAGACCGATTCACCGCAGAAGTGAGCGGCGCTTCCACCTGTCCACTCTCAAAATCCCATCGTGTCATCCGCGGACGGGCCGTAGGTCGCGGGCACCGGCTTCTCATTCAATCGCAGATAAACCCCAAGCTGCGCGCGGTGATGCACCATGTGATTCAAAAACATCTGCCGGTAAGCCAGGAATCGTTCTCCGTCGAAGATGGGTTTACCCTGAAAGCTCAGCTTCCAGTTTTGTTTCCAGGCTGTATCGGGCGTAGCCTGCAAGGCTGCGCGAACCTTTGCCACGCCCTCGTCGAAAGCCTTTACCAGTTGGTCGGAAGACTCAAACGGCAACGGCTTGATGCTGCCCTTGGAAAAGTCCAGCTCCGGCGTGGTCAGGATCGTAACCCCAAAGTTTGCCAGCTGCGCGAGGTGAGGCGCCAGCTTGCCCATCGGCATAGACTTGGGATGCGGCGCAAACTCCTTCTTGTCGGCAGGCACCCGCTCCAGAGTGGTGCGCGTTTTTTTCATCTCTTCATCCAATTCAGGCAGCAGCAATTCGCTAATCGACATGATTCCTCCTGCGATGAAGTATAACCGCTCTCCCGACGTCGAGCCGCCCTTCGCCGTGTGCTCAGTCTAAAATGAATATCTTCGAATGAAGCCAGAAGCCAGCGGTGCAACGGCCCTTCGGCGGTGCCGAGTCGTTTTCCGTTCCATTGCTCTTCTCATGGGCGCCACGCAACTTGTCCTGGCTCGCAACGGCTTTGGCCCAGACCCGCGATCCTACACTGAAATAGCCGAAGCCTATTTGCGCCACGATTGGGCCATGGCCGTCAACGCCTACTGGAGCCCTTTGTACCCGTGGCTGGTTGCCTTCACGCTTCGGCTGGGGAATCCCTCCATGCGGTCCGAGTTTCCACTTCTGCATCTATTGAACTTCTTCGTCTTCATCGTCACTATCGCCGGCTTTGAGTTTTTCTGGAGTGGCCTGCTGTCGGCCGAAGCCACGAACAAACCGCAATCGCAACCAGAATCAGCACCGCTGCCCACCCTTGCCTTATGGATTCTGGGCTATGCCTTGTTCATCTGGCTGACGGTGGGATCGATCATTGGAATACTGGGCGCGGACCTGGGCGTGGCAACAGTCGCTCTTTTCGTTGCCGGTCTCTTGATCAGAATCAAGACCTCCGGCTCAACTCCAAAGAGGTTATACATCTGGCTCGGAATCGCGCTCGGCCTCGGCTATTTGACCAAGGCAGTGATGTTCCCCATGGCTTTCGTTTTTCTCGGCGTCACGCTCTTCTCGCGACCGAACCGGCGGAATCTCGCCGGCGCTGGCCTCGCGCTCGCGATCTTTCTTGCCATCGCGGCTCCTCAAATCATCGTGCTTTCCAGATCCAAAGGCAGGGTCACATTCTCCGACAGCGGCAAGCTAACTTTCTCCTGGAGCAATTACAATTTGCCGATCTGCGATTGGCAGGGCCAGCCACCGGGAAGCGGCACGCCCCTGCATCCCACTCGCATGCTCTATGCGCATCCTGATGTGTTCGAATTTAACGGCCCTATCCGCGCCAGCTATCCCCCGTGGTACGACCCCTCGTATTGGAACGATGGCATTTCTCCCCGGTTTAACTTCAATCTTGTCTTGCGCCATTTTGTGCACAACGCGGCGAATATTTTTCGGGATTTTTTTCACCCCAGAGTATGGCTCCTGGGTATCATCCTCTTGCTTCTCTTCTGTGATCCCACTGCCACGGTTCGAGGCATTTTTCGCTATTGGTATTTGCTCGTCCCGAGCATGACTGTGTTCGCCGCCTACGCCCTCACCTACGCCGAGTTTCGATATATGCCGGCCTGGCTCCTGATGGTCTGGGCATCCGTGCTCGCTGGCTTTCGGTTTCGGACTGGCTTCGCATCGTCGACGATCGCGAACTTCATTGCGGTCTCGGTGGCAGTCGTAATGCTAGCCTCCATGGCATACGGTTTCTATGGCCAGACCAAGTCAGTCCCCTTTGACGACGTCAGCAAGCATTACGCCGTCGCCGAAGGCCTGACCAATCTTGGTTTGCATCGCGAAGATAAGGTGGGAGCCATTGGCTTTGACAACGACGCTCACTGGGCCCACCTCGATGCCCTCATGATCGTCGCCGAAATCCACACCGATAGCGTATGCACGTTCTGGAATCTCCCGCCCTCGGACAGAAGCGACGTGCTGCACAAGTTTGCGCAAGCCGGCGCCAGAGCAATCATCGCCAATGCGGATCACCATTTTAAGAGCACCAGCCGCAACGAACCTTTCAACTTTGCAGCATGTTCGAACCCGGACGCTGGCTGGCGCAGGATTGGCAATACGGAAGACTACATTTATTTTTTCCGCACGGACCAAGGAAGCGTCAGCAGGCGCTAAAACAGAATGAATCACCCAAAGGAGGCAACGTGGAGTTTGTCATGTTTGAGGATGTGGACGGCTTGGAAGTTTTCGTGAATCCCGAACACGTGATCTGGGTCAGGGAGTATCCCGGCGAAATTACGGTTATCAGCTGCGGCGACGAGGACAAGTTCAAGGTACGTCTTAGTCCTGCTCAAACCGTTGCAGCATTGGGCAGGTCCGTGCGTTGAGCAGCCGAGTCGGTCGCTTTCGATGGGCTCTCGGAGAATCTGGCAAGAACTTCATCGAAATAGGCAAGCGACTCACCCTCCGGGAAACTATGCTTACACCTGTTGCGAGATGTAGTTTCGCAGTTCAGGAGAAACAATGCAGAAACGCAAACTAGGAAAAAGCAACTTGGAAGTTTCGGCTCTCGGCTTGGGCTGCATGGGAATGAGCTTTTCTTATGGCCCGCCCAAAGACAAGCAGGAGATGACCACACTTCTTCACGCCGCCGTGGATCGCGGCATCACATTCTTTGACACCGCCGAAGTCTACGGCCCGTGGTTGAACGAGGAGCTTGTGGGCGAAGCCCTTGCTCCGTACCGCGGGAAGGTCGTGATCGCCACGAAGTTCGGGTTCGACGTCAGTCCTGACAAGGATCCTCGGGGAATGAAGGGCGCTCCGCCGGGCGTGAACAGCAAACCGGAGCACATCAAGCAGGCTGTCGAAGGCTCGCTCAAGCGGCTGAAAGTGGACACCATCGATCTTTACTATCAGCACCGCGTGGACCCCGACGTTCCGATCGAAGACACCGCGGGAGCGGTGAAGGAACTGATTCATGCCGGCAAGGTCAAGCATTTCGGCATGTCGGAAGCAGGGGCAAAGACAATTCGTCGCGCCCACGCCGTTCAGCCGGTCACCGCTGTCCAAAGCGAATACTCTTTGTGGTGGAGAAAGCCGGAGCAGGAAGTGATCCCCACACTCGAGGAACTCGGGATTGGTTTCGTGCCTTATAGCCCGCTGGGCAAGGGCTTCCTGACGGGAGCCATCGACGAAAACAAGAAATTCGACAGCTCCGACTTCCGCAGCACTCTGCCCCGCTTTGCCCCCGAGGCCCTCAAGGCGAACCAGGCTCTGGTCGACTTGCTCGGCGGGATTGCGAAGCGCAAAAAGGTGACTCCTGCACAGATCGCACTCGCCTGGCTGCTCGCGCAAAAGCCGTGGATTGTTCCGATTCCCGGCACGACGAAGCTGAACCGCCTCGAAGAAAACATTGGTTCGGTGACAGTCGAGCTCACGCGCGACGACCTTCGCGATATCGATGCCGCCGCCTCCAAGATCACCGTGGAAGGTGCTCGCTATCCGGAACGCCTTGAGAAGATGACCGGTTTGTGATTGATGCAACAGGCGACAAGGAACTGCGCCTGGCTGGGAGCATTACTAAACAGCCTGCTGCAAACTCGCAGGGGCGCCAAAATTTGGCTGGCCCAGCGCTTCAGCCCTGCGAGTTGAACGTCAGCTAAAGGAGCCCACATGGCAAAGCCGAACGATAGTCTAATCGACCGCCTTTCCCGGTATAGCGAGCTCAACATCACGGTGACCGGCAGAAAGTCCGCACGCGCTATTTCATACCCGGTCTGGTTCGTACTCGACGGGGACAAGCTCTACCTGCTGCCGGTGAAGGGATCGGATACGCAGTGGTACAAGAACGTGCTCAAGAATCCGGCGCTTCGGATCGAGGCGCGGGGCGCGGAGGCGGAATTGAAGGTTGTTCCGATTACTGAGGCGAAACAAGTGTCGTCCGTAGTCGAGAAATTCCGCGACAAGTACGGGGCCGGCGACGTGAAGAAGTATTATTCCAAGCTCGACGTTGCAGTGGTGGCCCAGATGCCGTGAGAGTTGCGTCATTACGAATGCATCATCGCCGCTTGCAATCGAGGGCCTACAGGGCGTATAGCGAGTAAAGAGATCGGCCGCGGGTCAAACGATTTTCGTCTACTGGGGTTCACTCAAAGGGTCATCCGCATACGGAAAGTGCGGCTGAAGGGAGTTCTCTATGGTCACGCTGAATGTGAACGGAATCCGGCATGAGGTCCAGGCGCCGGACGACACTCCGCTGCTCTATGTATTGCGCAACGATCTCCAGTTGATCGGCCCGCAGTTCGGCTGCGGACTGGCACAGTGCGGAGCCTGCGCCGTTCTGGTCGACGGCAAAGAAGCCCGCTCGTGCGTTACTCCCGTCGCGAGCGTCGCGAACCAGGAGATCACCACGCTCGAAGGTCTACCCGCGAGATGGGCAAAGCAAAAGGGTCTCTCCACGCCGGAAGCGAAAAGCACGCTTCACCCGGTGCAGCAAGCCTGGATCGAGGAGCAGACTCCACAGTGTGGGTTCTGCCAGAACGGGATGATGATCAAGGCCACCGAACTCCTCGAGAGCAATCCCCATCCGACCCTGGCGCAAATCAAAGAAGCCTTCACCACCTCCGGGCCGTCGCCGAATCTCTGCCGCTGCGGGACCTACCTGGCCATCATTGAGGCCGTGCAACATGCCGCCACCATCATGGCGAAGGGGAGATAAGCGATGGCAACCATGAGCGAAAAACCAGGGAAACTTTTAGGACCGACGTTATCGCGCCGTCAATTCGTGAAAGCGGGTGGCGCCCTCGTCGTCGGATTCAGCCTCATTGGCCCGGACGTGCTGAACGGTGATTCGCCAAAGCCGGCCACGTTGAAGAACTCGCTCGATCCCACGCTTCCCAGTTCCTGGATCGAGATTCACCCGGACAACACCGTCCTGATTCGCACCGGCAAAAGCGATTTCGGCCAGGGCACTACCTTCACAGCCTACCGCCAGATTGTCGCCGATGAATTGAGCGTGCCTTTCGAGGCGATCACCACGGTCGTGGCCGGAGATACCGACCTAACGCCCGACGGCAGCGGCGCCTTCGATTTTCTCGGCCATGGAACGCCGAACATCCGCAAGGCCGCCGCTTATACCTATCAGGCTCTGCTCGATCTCGCCTCAGAAAAACTCGGCGTTCCGAAAGATAAGCTTTCCGTCAAAGACGGCATCGTTTCGGGAGGCGGCAAGAGCATCTCCTACGGCGACCTCGTCAAGAACCAGCAGTTAAAGCTCACCATCCCGGTCAAGGGAGAACTTACCAGCATCTTCGGATTAACCATCGAGGGCGATCCGCCGATGAAGCCCGTTAGGGACTACACGGTCATCGGCAAATCGTTCAAGAATTCGATCATCAGTTCGAAAGTTGCTGCCAGGGAAACCTGGGCGACCGATGTGCGCCTCCCCGGCATGTTGCACGCGCGCGTGGTGCATCCCAAGACGCTGGGCTCGACCCTTGTCTCTGCCGGTGTACTGGACAAAACCAAGTTTCCGAATTCGCAACTCATCGTGAAGGGCAATCTCGTCGCCGCAGTCGCGCCCACGGAGTGGGAAGCGATCCAGGCGGCCGATCAGGTAGCCAGCGGCACCAAGTGGACCGAGTGGAAAGGTCTGCCTGGCAACGCAAAACTCTACCAGCACCTTCGCGAGGAGGCGGATTGGACCTCCGCGCCCGTCGAGAAGAGCAAGGATTCCAAAGGCAATGTGGAGCCCGTGCTCGCGTCGGCCAACAAAAAGCTTTCCGCCACCTATCAGTTGTCCTACATGAAGCATGCCCCGATTGGCCCGACCATGGCTGTTGCCGACGTCAAGCCGGATGGCACCGTGCACATCTATACGCATAACCAGAATCTACAGGCGCTTCGCGGCGAGATCGCCATGATGCTTCGCACCACGCCCGACCATGTGATCGTGCATTCGTATCCCGGGCCCGGTCATTACGGCAGGTCGAACGGCGGAAACGCAGGCGCCGAAGACGAGGCGGTGCTTTTGTCACAGGCCGTCGGCAAGCCGGTGCGCGTGCAGTGGATGCGCGCCGACGATATGCAGTGGTCCACGCAATCGGCGGCGGCTTTCTCCGACGTTCACCTCGCCATCGATGAAAAAGGCAAAATGGCCGCGTATCAAGTCGACCACTACATGCCGGCCATGCAGGACGATCGGCCAATCGGCGCAGTCCTCGCGGGCTTGCCCACCATGCCCGCGCCCGAGGTGCATTCCGACGGTGTAACTTCCACGGTTAACAGTATGGAAGATCCCTGGGTCTATGCTCCCGTTCCCAATCTGCTGGAGCGCGGCCATGGCACATTCCAGGTGGGACAGAAAGCATCGCCCATCGCCGTCGGTCTCCGCGACCACAGCATGCGTACGCCCGGGCAGTTCCAGCAGAACTATCCGCGCGAACTCGCGATCAGCGAGGCAGCCGCCCTCGCAGGCGCGGACGCCATCCAGTTCCGCATCGACCACGCCAGTGAAGAACGCGCCATCGGTGTGCTGAAAGCAGTTCGGGACGCATCGGGCTGGGACACCCGTTCCTCGCCGCGTGCCGAGGCCGTCTCCACCGGATCCACTCCCGTGCGCGGTCGCGGAGTTTCGCTGATGTTGCGCAGTGGAACCTACTGGGCCTGCGTTTGCCAGATCGCCGTCACTACCAGTACGGGTGCAATCGTCGTGGAGAAGTACACCATCGCGGTCGATCCCGGCATCGTCGTGAACCCGGTGCAATTGAAGCGCAGCGTCGAAGGCGGTGCGGTCATGGGAATCGGCCACGCGTTGTTCGAAGAGGTGATGTTCGACGAGAGCGGCATCACCACGGACGACTGGGCAAGCTATCCCATCCCGACCATGTCGGACATACCGGAGATCAAAGTCGTGCTGCTCAACAATCCAAAAGTTGGGGCTTACGGCGGCGGTTCGGAAGCGGCCAATGCGCTGGCTGCGCCGGCGATCGCTGCGGCTCTCTACGACGCAACCGGAAAGATCATGCGGCGGCTCCCGATGAAACCCGCTTACGTGCAGGCAGTGTTGAAAACTTAGCGAGCGCCGGCCTTGTGGTGAGGAAAACTTGGCTGACCTGCGCTCGAACCGCGATTATGATCACAAAGGTGAGCAATCTCGAATCCGTGAGAACCAACGGCAAAGTAGTGCCTTTGCGGAAGACAACCAACGGAGCAAACGCAAACGAACCAGACACGGCCAACTTAGCTCGCCTGATCTCCGCCTACGCCCCGCACGACGGCAGTTTCGAGCTGCGCATCCCCGGCGTGCATGCCAATCGCCTTTCACGGGCAAACAAGGAATGCGTGCACACCCTCCGCTTGCCCTCGTTGTGCATCGCCGCCCAAGGGGCAAAAACGGTCATCGTCGGCGATGAGGTCTTCGAGTACAACGCGTCGCGCATGATCGTGTTCTCGGTGGCGCTACCCGTCGCTGCTCAAGTCACGCAAGCCAGCCATTCCGCGCCCTACCTTTCCCTGAAGCTCGACCTTGATCCCCACAGGATTGCCGAACTCGTATTGAAGGTTTTTCCGCACGGCCTGCCTCCCGCTCAAGACAGAAGTGCCGTCTACGTGACTCCGGTCGACGCGAGCGTGATCAACGCCGCGACCAGGTTTATGGAATGTCTGGCGCAGCCCGGCGACGCCGAGTTGCTCGCGCCCCTTGTGATCGATGAGATTTTAATCCGGCTCCTGCGCAGCCCCATCGGTGTTCGCGTCGCGCAAATGGGCTTTGCCGAGTCCAGCGTGCACCGGGTCGCGAAGGCCATCTCCTGGCTGCGCACCAACTTCTCTCAGCCCATGAAAGTCGAAGAGTTGGCCGGGCTGGTGCACATGAGTGTCTCCTCTTTTCACGAACACTTTAAGTCAGTCACCTCGATGAGCCCCCTGCACTATCAAAAGGTGCTGCGCCTGCAGGAGGCAAGGCGACTCATGTTATCGACCGTGATGGATGCGGGTACTGCGAGTCAGCGCGTGGGTTATCTGAGCGCTTCCCAATTCAGCCGGGAATACAGCCGCTTCTTCGGGAGCGCGCCGACCAGGGACATCGCCAGATTGCGCCAGGAAACCGGACTTTCGGCTTGATCCCCGAGAGTGATATTCCATATAGCGATTACCCTCCTCTGTGACGCATAACCCTGTGCCCCACAGCCTCAAGGGCAGAAGATGTTCGCGGAGGCCATTCTGTACCCGTTGATCACGAGAGATCATAAGTCTTTCAGTCTCAATATTTTGCCCGCAAGTTATTGCAGCTCTGAGATTTTTCGCAGTTTTCACGCTACCATGATGATTCCAATAGACCAGGGGAGGGGGGTACCCCCACCCCATTAACGAAACAGTAAATAGCGATTAGTCCCAAATCGGGAAGCCATCAAATCCACTTCGATTTCCTAGAACCCAGAAGCCAGAAGCCGCAATCAGGAGCTAGAAGCCGCTATTATGTCCCGTCCAAAACCACTCATTCTGATCATTCTCGACGGCTGGGGTTACCGCGCCGAAACCAAAGCCAACGCCATCGCACTCGCCCGCAAGCCTGTTTACGATCATCTGCTGCGTAACTATCCCAACACGCTGATCCAGACCAGCGGACCGTTTGTTGGACTGCCCGAAGGCCAGATGGGCAACAGCGAGGTCGGCCATCTCAACATCGGCGCCGGCCGCATCGTGCACATGGACATTACCCGCATCGACCTGATGATCCAGAACGGCGAATTCTTCTCCCACCCCGTTCTGCTCGGGGCCATGAAGCACGCGCGAGTGGGCGAACGAAAGCTGCATCTCTTCGGTCTCCTCTCCGACGGCGGTGTCCACTCCCAGCAAGCCCATCTCTATGCGCTGCTCAAGATGGCGAAGCAGAACGGTGTCGATCGAGTCTATGTTCACGCCTTCACGGATGGCCGCGACACGCTCCCTACCAACGGTGCCGGATATATCGAGCAGCTCCAGCAAAAGATGCGCGAGTACAACTCCGGCAAGATCGCCACCATCAACGGCCGCTACTACGCCATGGATCGCGACCGCCGCTGGGAGCGAATCGCCAAGGCCTACAACGCCATGGTTTTCGCCGACGCCGAAGGCGGCAAGACCACCGACCCGGTGCAGGGGATGAAAGATTCCTACAACCGCGGTGTCACCGACGAATTCGTCATTCCGTTCGTGTGCACCGACAAAAGCGGCCAGCCGCTCGCGACCATTCGCGACGAGGACGCCTGCATCTGCTTCAATTTTCGCGCTGACCGCGTCCGCCAGATCACGCGCGCGCTGGCGCGTAATAGCGGCTTGAATGCGACGGGCGGCACCGACCTTCCCGGCGCCGCTGATCTCGATGCCACCATTCCCCGCGACCGCGTTCCAAGAAATCTCCATTACATCTGCATGACGCAGTACGACAAAAATTTCAGCTTGCCGGTCGTGATTCCCGCGGAATCGATGGCTAACATCCTCGCCAACGTAATGGGCAATCAGAAGATGCGCAACCTGCGTGTGGCCGAGACCGAGAAATACGCTCACGTCACATATTTTTTCAACGGCGGCATAGAGCAGCCATTCCCCGGGGAAGAGCGCGTACTCGTACCTTCGCAAAAGGTTGCGACGTACGATCTGAAGCCGGAGATGAGCGCCGCTGGCATCGCCGATGCGGTCGTGAAAGCGACTGAAGAGGGAACGTTCGACGTCATCATCGTAAACTTCGCCAACGCCGATATGGTTGGGCATTCGGGCAAGATTGAGCCGACTGTGAAAGCCGTTGAAACGGTCGATGCCTGTCTCGGTCGAATCGAATCCGCGGTTCGCGCCAAAGGCGGCGCGATGTTGATCACGGCCGATCACGGGAACGCCGAGATGATGATCGATCCCGCCACCGGCGGTCCGCACACCGCGCATACCACGAATCCCGTGCCCTTCATCGTGGTTGCCGAAGATGCGAAGGAGTACACGCTCAAGCCCAACGGCTCATTGCGCGACATCTCACCAACAATCCTTGGAATGCTAGGAACGGATGAACCGAAAGAGATGACCGGAAGCGACCTGCGCGTTCGCAAGATCGGGTGATCTTCGTCGATGACCCGATGTTGTTCGTGCTAGTCTTTCGTAAACCATGGAACCGCGTCTCATCTGGATCAATCTGCTGGTGAAGTTGGGCGTAGCTGCCGCTGTGTCGAGCAGCCTGGTCCGTTCCGTCGCGTTCAAGGCTCTACTTTTTAGGGAAGAGCGTTCGTTACTTCAAAAGACTTACCTGGTAGCGTGGTTCAGTTTGCCGATCATGGTCGGCGCCTGGATTCGATTTTCCGTGAACAGCTTCGTTGCCGGAGACTTGGGCTTCGAAACTGCGCTGCTGCTGGGAGTGATTGGCGGACGCTGGTCCGGAGTCTTGGGCGGCGTGCTGATGTCCTTGCCCGCGCTTGTGCACGGCGAATGGGCCACGCTCCCCTTCGGAATACTCTGTGGTTTCATCGCCGGCCAGTTGCGCGCCATGGCGCTTGATAAAGATGATATCTGGTCGTTCTCCCCGTTTATCGATCTCAGCATCTATCGCCTGATTCGCCGCAACCTGCCGACCCCGCGCCTGTTCGACTGGCAGATCATGTTCTTCACCACGATCATCGGTCTGCGTTTCGTACAAACGGAGATGGCGCGATATTTTTCGCATTCCATCTTCAGCATGGACAGCAGCAACCTGTGGGTTGAGGTGGCGATTTATGCCGCCTCGGCGATGGCCATTGGGATTGAGCTCAAGATCTTTAACAGCGTCCGCATTCAGATCAAGCTGGAAGAGCAGGAACGCTTGCTTTTGCATGCCCGCATGGAGGCGCTGCAGAATCAGATCAATCCGCATTTCCTCTTCAACACGCTGAACTCAATTTCTTCGCTGGTGCGTTTCGATCCGGATACCGCCCGCGAAGTGATTTCCAAACTGGCCACCATCCTTCGCCGCTTGCTCAGCAGCGCGGATTCTTTCGTGCCCCTCCGCGAAGAAGTAGAGTTTATCGACAACTATCTCGACATCGAAGTCGTCCGCTTCGGCAAAGACAAGCTGCGCGTGGTAAAGGAACTTGCGCCCGAATCACTCGATGTCATGGTCCCCAGCATGTTGTTGCAGCCGTTAGTCGAGAACTCGATCAAGCACGGGCTCGCCTCGAAGGTCGAAGGTGGAAGCATCTTTCTCCGCAGCCGCCTCTCGGATTCAAGACTGGTGATTGAGGTGGAAGACGACGGAGTCGGAATAGCGGCGACCCAGACGCCAGAGTCCGGCAACGGTCGCGGCGCCGGTATTGGCATGGCCAACGTTTCGGAGCGGCTTCAGGTGTTGTATGGAGATACGGCGCGGTTGACCGTCGACAGCCACGAAGGCAAGGGAACGCTGGTGCGGATTCGCTTGCCGCTTCTGCAGACGGCGGGAGCCGTTCCCGAAGGCTTTTACGACGAGCGCTCCACGATGCGCCGGTAGTACGCTTCGTATTGCGGAACGATCCTGCTGGAGCAGAAACGCGCCTGTGCCACGGCGCGGGCCGCCTTGCGCATGGCACCCAGCGCACTCTCATCATTCAGAAGTTCGATCGCATAGCGCGCCATCGTGTCCACGTCACCCACATCAGCAAGATAACCGCTCACTCCATGTTCGATCACTTCCGGCACGCCGCCGGTGCGCGTTGCGATCGGCACGGTCTCGCAGGCCATCGCCTCCAGCGCGGCCAGTCCAAAAGATTCCAGTTCGCTCGGCATCAGCAGGATGTCTGCGATGCCAAGCTTTTCCTGCACCTGATCCTGCTTGCCGAGAAAGAGAACATCCTCATGGATTCCTTTTTGTACCGTCAGCCATTCGGCTACCGATCGGTCCGGACCGTCGCCAATCAGCAATAACTTCGAGGGAATTTTCTTGCGCACGCGATCAAAGATCTCGATCACATCGGTCACGCGTTTTACCGGACGAAAATTGGAAAGATGCACCAGCAGCCGTTCACCATTCGACGCATATTCCGCGCGCAGCTCGGAAGAGTTGCTGGATCGACAGTACACGTCGCAATTGACGGAGTTGTAAATGACTTCAATCTCCTTCTTCACGTCGAACACCCGCATGGTGCGGTCGCGCAGGTAATTGGAAACAGCAGTGACCCCATCGCTCTGGTTGATGGAATAGCGGGTGATGGGCAAATAAGACCGGTCCAGTCCGACCAGCGTGATATCGGTGCCATGCAGAGTGGTGACGAACGGCAAGCGGCGGCCGCGCGGACCATCGGCGAGCATTTGCCGCGCCAGCAGCGCGCTCACCGAATGTGGAATGGCGTAATGCACGTGCAGAAGGTCCAGATCATACAACTGCGAGACTTCGGCCATGCGCGTAGCCAGCGCCAAATCGTAGGGGGGATAATCGAAAAGCGGATAGCGAGACACTTCCACTTCGTGATAATGAATGTTGGGTTCCTCGCCGCGAAGCCGGATCGGCTGGGCGTAAGAGATGAAATGAATCTCGTGCCCGCGTTGAGCCAACTCCAGTCCGAGTTCCGTAGCTACAACGCCGCTGCCCCCATAAGTGGGATAACAGGTGATCCCGATCTTCATTTCGCGAGCTCCGCCCTCATTGGGCTTCACATGAGGCTTTGTCATTCGATGGTCGAAAAGATTGTACGATGCAGATTCTACAGGGAACTCGTTTGTTCGGCAGAAGGCAGATGGATACGACGGACTACTAGGAAGCGCCGCGTCCCTTCATGGAAATGCCCGGATCGATCTTGTCGAGATGCGCCTGAAATCGACGCTTGGAGTCTTCGGGTAGTCCGGTGAATTCGATCCCCATGCCGACTCCAGGATCGCGAGTGCGAACCGTCGCAGAGGCGGTAACATGCTCCTGATCGATCCAGAAATCCACCCGCAGCACGGTAGAGATTAGCAACGGCATAGCCGTCTCAACATAACAACCGTTCCCGCTGATGTCTGTTGCGTTCACCCGCATGGGCGTGTTCACGCGCTCGTCGCGGAATTCGAGAGGAAAGGAAATTCTGTGGCGTTGAAACTTCCTACGATTGTCAGGAGTGGGCGCCGGCAGGTTAGACACCACTTCCGCGGGCAATTGGGAAAGCCACGGACACTCCTGATCGGCGACTAACTGAACTCCAATCTGAGTTTTCTTGACTCCGCCGGCTTCCATTACCCAGATCACTTTGCAGCGGGCTTTTTTGGTCTCGTACTGAACACCGATGACGTCCCCGACCTTTAACTCATGCTCGAGGCCGTAAATGCAGGCTCCGGTTACGCTAACATTCTGTGCATTGGCGTTCTGGTGGAACGGTTGGTTGTCGGCGCCCATTCCCCACACACGTACGCGCAAGTCCAACGTCGCACGCGGGGCTGCCCCTGAGGCAGACATGATTAACGCCTCCCAGCTGACAGTTTCTGAGCCGGATCTAACGCAATGATAACCTCCGGCCAGAACTTCCTGAGGTTACCAAGGTCATCGCGAGTAGATGCCGCGACCTGGTCCAAACCATCAAAACACCAAATAACTACGAGCCTGCCGCGGTCGAGAGCAGCTCGCGATATGAAATCAGCGAAATGCCACAGTCCGACAACAACTCCCGAACCTCGGGCCTGGTTAAAACGCGCAACTCAATTTCTCGTGACCCGCGCAGGCGAGTGTTAGCCCGCTCCAGGTCCGCATCATTGTAGCCCGGATGGCAAACAAACTCCCAAGTGCCCTCCGGGATGATGGCCGCAATGGATCGAAAAAGCTTCTCATCCAGTGTGCCGGTCACGACGATGCCCAGCGTGCCATCCGGAGTTTCCATGCCCTCACGCCTGACTGCATCCCAAAACTTGCCGGCAAGCGCACGCAGAATTCGCACCTCCGCATAACGCGTCCAGATACTCGGCCTCGCCAGCAGTTCGGCAGATCTCAGCGGTTGGCGTGGGCCAAACGGATTACGAATCGCACGAATTCCGCAGGCGCCAGCGGCGCGCAGCATAGGCCGCAACACTCTCGGGAATAAATGAGTGTGTTTGTGGGAATCGAGATGAGACACGTTGATTCCGGCGGATTGAATCTTGCGAATCTGAGCGCTGGTCTCCGCCTCGATCTCCCCGGGGTCCAGGCGTCCGGCCAAGGCGCGTGCCGCAAAACCCTTCAGCCCATTGCGGAAACGGGCGGAGCCGGAATTGCGGGAAGTGAGCGTGGGCAGTCGAACAGGGTCAAGAACCGGCTCGCCATCAATCAATACAACATGGCAACCCACGCTGAGGCGCGGCAGTTGCTTTGCCAATTGCACGGCATCGTCGAAGGCCGGCCCACTGGCCATGAGGGTGGAAGAAGTTACGATTCCGTGGGTGTGAGCCTCGACGATCGCGCGGTTCACTCCCCGAGTGAAGCCAAAATCATCGGCATTTACGATCAGGCGTCGCACCGCGAACAGTCTAGCAGGGGAGGATTGCTGGCGCAGAGGCTAAGCGTTTGACCGTCTTTTCGCGAGTCGCATATACTCGCTCAGGCGCATGCCGCATCAAACACAAATAGATCCGATCTCACGAGAAACAGCCGGGGCGGTTAGCTCAGCTGGTTAGAGCGCCTGCCTTACAAGCAGGAGGTCGCAGGTTCGAGTCCTGCACTGCCCACCATATTTCAACGCAGGACTATCTGGGTTCGCAACCTTCTTGCTGAACCAACACTCAAAACCCTAGCGTGAATCCCGCGATCTTTCCCCGATGTAGTGGAATCCTTCTCCATGTGACATCTCTGCCCGGAGGCCATGGCATCGGCGATCTGGGAGAGTCGGCCCACGACTTTGTCGAATTTCTTGCGGCGTCGGGGCAAAAAATTTGGCAGGTGCTGCCGCTCGGTCCCACCGGATATGGAGACTCCCCCTACCAGCTCTTCTCGGCCTTCGCAGGCAATCCGTTGCTCATCGATTTGAACTCGCTTCGCGAGCAGGGCTTATTGTCGTTGCAAGATCTCGCTGCTGCGTCTGCTCTTCCGGAAGACCACGTGGAATTCGGCGGCGTAATCACTGTTAAGCAAGCTCTTCTGGGGAAAGCTGCCCACGCGTTTCTCACCGGTGGTGCCCGCGCGGAACGTGACGCTTTCGAAATGTTTTGCAAGGACAATGCCGCTTGGCTCGATGACTATTCCCTATTCATGGCCTGTAAGAACATGAACAAGGATGCCGTTTGGTCCGACTGGGAGGTAGGAATCCGGCAGCGAGACTCTTCGTCGCTAAAGGAATCGCGAGAAAGATTGGCGCCTCAGATCGAGATCCACAAATTTGCCCAGTTCGAATTCTTTCTCCAATGGGAAAAGCTCAAGCATCATTGCAAACGCTACGGAATAAGAATCATGGGCGACGTCCCCATCTACGTCGCTCATGACAGTACGGATGTATGGAGTCATCCGGAGTTGTTCCGTCTGGATGAGCAATTCAGGCCGACCGCAGTTGCGGGAGTTCCGCCCGATTACTTCAGCGCTACGGGGCAACTCTGGGGAAACCCGCTCTATCGGTGGGATGTGTCAGCCGCTTCCGGTCATCGCTGGTGGATCCATCGTTTTCAAGCGTCGCTCAAGCTGTTCGATCTCGTGCGGCTGGATCACTTCCGCGGCTTCGAGGCCTACTGGGAAGTTCCGGCCGGTGCTTCGACGGCGGAGTCTGGCAAGTGGGTGAAGGGTCCGGGTGCGGAGTTCTTCCATACCATCAAAGCCGAATTGAAAATACTGCCATTCGTAGCCGAAAACCTGGGAGTGATTACTCCTGAGGTGGAAGCAATGCGCAAGGAGTTTGGTTTTCCCGGAATGAGCTTGTTGCAGTTTGCGTTTGGCAACGATCCTCAAGGCCCGAGCTTCCGGCCGCATAACTATTCTCGCGAACTTGTGGCTTACACCGGCGGGCACGACAACGATACGACGGTTGGCTGGTGGACAAGCTCCGGGATTGGAGAGAGCACGCGCACCGCAGAAGACATCCGCAAGGAACGCGAATTCACGAGAGCCTATCTAGCATTCGAGAATGAGCCTGTGAATTGGGTATTCATTCGCACGTTGCTGGCATCCGTGGCTGATATCGCAATCGTTCCTCTACAAGATGTATTGGGTCTGGGCAGCGAAGCGCGAATGAATCTGCCGGGTACGGTGAGCGGAAACTGGAAGTGGCGTTACAAAGCCGGCGCTTTGACGAAAGATTTCAGCGAACGCCTCAAGAGATTCACGCTGCTCTATGATCGCTGAAGTCGCGAGACTCGCCTTGCGGAAAACCTTCCTCGCAAGGACTGACGATCAGAGTGGAGAGAATTCATCTTCATTCTCATCCTTTTTCGCGCGGACGAATCTTTGTTCGAGGAAGCGCTGGGCCAGATCTCTACCGCCGAAGCCGAATGCAATCGCCAGGCCGAGCATCAAGGCTCCGAAACCAATTCCGAAAGCGACTAGCATCGTCTGTTCGGCGATTCCCAGCTCTTCAAAGACGATCGACAAAACGAAAACAATAATGATGCTTCGGATCGCAAGACTCAGAACTCGCGGGGAAGGCACGTTCGCGTTTACTGCTGCCAACAGAGCGGCTCGAGAAAAAAAGCTGGCCGCCAGCAATCCCACGAACAGGATGAACATGGCAACGAACAGCCGCGGCAGAAAGTAGAAGAACTTTCCAATCTGCTCCTGCAGGCCCATAATTCCGAGCACGCTTACTCCCAGCAGAACGAAGCCGAGCCAGACAATCCAGAACACGAACCGGCTCACCACCTCGGTGGCCGAAGGTAAGGCGGCTTTCGTCAGGAGTTGAGCGGCACCGGCATTCTCCGAGAGCCGGTCGAACTGAATGAGCCGCAGGATGCTGCGCAGAAGTACTTTCGCAACATAAGCAATCGCCCATCCCGCAAACGCGAGGATCAGCATCACGATGAGACGAGGAAGGTAATGGGCAAATCCTCTGGCCAGTTCATGCATGGCCTGACTCAGTTCACTGATGATCATTTCCCTCATATATCCCTCACTCTCTCGATTTCCATATCTCAAGCAGATATGGTTTTAACCGCTCGAACTCGAGGCACAAAGCTTCGATGCTGTTTTCCACGTCCTCTGCGGAACCATTGCGATGCTCCGTGATGAATGCGAGCGCTCGCCCGCGGAAAAGCGGCGCTAACGCTTGAATGATGTGGTCCCGGCTGATCACCGACTTGTGATAGGACGCAGCAAACTCGTAAACGGTTTTAACCCATAATTCCGCGGGGTATTCAAAATCGTTCTCTTCCAGGAGCGCGATTCGCTGCAATTCCGCCAGAGTGTCGGGAGAGAGAATTGATTGAAACACCGCTGCCAACTCGGCAACGCCGGTGGCGAACATCTCCCGGAGACGTTTTCGATTCACTCGTACCAAGTCCAGGAGCACTTCATGCTCGGGGCCGAGAGTGGGCAAGGGCTGCGAACCGGAAACCGCGCTCCAAAAAGGAAAGTCCGGCTCCAGTGCGGAGAACAATGGCCCGACCGTTTGTCTCAGCGCCGGCACCAGATCCGCCCCGCGTTGCTCGACGTGATCCTTCTGGCCGAGGAAACACTGGCACATGCGATGTTGGGTTGTGATCGCGGCCAGGGTGAAGCGCAGTTCAATTCCATCTCCGGGGCTCCCATCGTCCCAGACATTTTGAGTAAGAAACTCACCACCAAGCCGGCCGGAAAAACCAAATTCCTGGGCATAGGGCTCCCGCAGCCTTACCCCATAAAGTGCGCGAGTCACGGGATACAGCAGGTTTGTGATCAGCAGGCCCTCGAACTTGTGCCTGCGATAAGTAGGCGCAACCAGATCGAACCCGTCATTACGTACAGGACGTAGGAGTTTCGAAATCCACTCGTCTTCAACGCTGCTGGATTCAGGCGACATCACGACACAGGCCTTGGCCTGGAGCAGTTCGGCCGCCGCCAATATGGTTCGAAATGCCACTGGCGCGGCAGGGCTGTTCGCGTACTTCGTGCTGATGGAATGCAGCGTGCGCAGCGCGTAGGGGTTCGATCCGCGACGAACGTCATCGATCGAGGCGCCCGTGACCAATTCCGGAGTTCCATCGCGCGACCCGCCGTCGGCATTGATGATCACGGCCCGCTCTCTGGGAAACCAGCGCAGAATGCCGCTTTGAATCGTCTGGACGATCGAACCGATGGTCTTGGCATTGTTGTGAGTCGGCAAGCCCACGAGGATGTCGACTTCGCCCACGTTGATGAGTTGCCGAAGTAAGTCATCCGTTAGAAAACTATCTTCCGCCAAGTTCATCTCCGTGTGAAATGATGTCGCGAGCCACGACGCGACAGCATTTGCAAAATCTTAAGTTCGATTAGATCCGGCGCAGCCGGAACCAAAAAAACTGATAAGGCCCCAACGTCAACAGATACGGAAGGTCCCCCACCCGAGGAAATATATTCCTGCCGGACATCTCGATCGGAATATTTCCCTTGTAGCGTCGCAGATCCAGTTCAACAGCCTGTGCCGCCCCCGAAAGATTATTGACCACCAGAACCGACTCGTTACCCAGCCGGCGAACGTAAGCCAGAATTCTGTGATTGGCCGGATGGAGAAACTCGATCGACCCTCGGCCGAACACGGCCGTCGACCGGCGCACCGCAATCATGCTTTGCATCCAATGCAGCAGAGAATGTCCGCTCCCCAGTTGCGACAGTACGTTCACTGCCGGATAGCCGTACACCGGATTCTGGATCAGCGGAGCGTAGAGCCGGTCCGGTTCCGCCGTGGAAAATCCTCCGTTCCATCCTCCGCTCCACTGCATGGGCGTTCTTACCCCGTTGCGGTCGCCGAGATTGATGTTATCGCCCATCCCGATTTCATCGCCGTAATAAATAATCGGAGTGCCTGGCAGCGACATCAGCATCCCGTTCATCAACTCGATGCGCCTGCGGTCATTATCCAGCAACGGAGCCAGGCGGCGGCGAATTCCCAGGTTCAACCGCATCGTCTTATCTTCGGCATAGGCGTCGTACATGTAGTCGCGTTCTATGTCCGTAACCATCTCCAGCGTCAATTCGTCATGGTTTCGCAGAAAAAGCGACCACTGGCAGGTTGAAGGGATTTCCGGAGTCTGCTGCAGAATTTCCGTGATGGGTTTGCGATCTTCCAGCTTGAGGCCCATGAACATTCGAGGCATCAACGGAAAATGAAACGCCATGTGAAATTCATCGCCCTCGCCGAAATACGGGCGAAGATCGGCGGGCCACTGGTTCGCTTCCGCCAGTAGCATCCTGCCCGGAAATTGTTCGTCGAGCTTTCGCCGCAGCTCTTTCAGGATCGCATGAGTCTCCAGCAGGTTCTCGCAACTTGTCCCCTCCCGCTCCACCAGATAGGGCACGGCATCCAGGCGAAACGCGTCAACGCCCATCTCCAGCCAGAAGCGCATTACATTCCACATCTGTTCGCGAACGGCGGGATTGTCATAGTTGAGATCGGGCTGGTGACTAAAGAAGCGATGCCAGTAGTAGGCTTTCGAAATCGGATCCCACGCCCAATTTGATTTTTCGGTGTCCAGAAAAATAATCCGCGTTCCCTTATAGCGATTGTCGGTATCGCTCCACACATACCAATCACGGCGGGGATTGTCCCGCGAGCTTCGCGACTCCTGAAACCATGGGTGCTGGTCGGAGGTGTGATTCAGCACCATTTCGATGATGACCCGTATTCCGCGGCTGTGTGCGGAATTCAGAAGATTGCGGAAATCCTCGAGGGTCCCATAGCTGGCGTGGACAGCGTTGTAGTCCGCAATGTCGTAGCCGTCGTCGCGCAGAGGCGACGGAAAGAACGGCATCAGCCAGATCGCATTGATGCCGAGTTCCTGCAGGTATCCGAGCTTCTGCTCAAGTCCTTGAAAGTCCCCGATGCCGTCGCCGTTGCTGTCGTAAAACGTGCGGACGTGGACTTGGTAAATGATTGCATCCTTGTACCAAAGCACATCCTGATTCAGTGGCAACGAAAGTTCCTCCTGGGTAATGACCAATACCCGTCTCTAGCAGGGCGAAAAGCAAGTTTATATAAAGTAAACAGGGTAGTTTCCAGAGCGTGAGCACAAAACCTGTTGAAAACTGAATTTGTTGTTTGCTTGGCTGATCTGGCTCCTCCGTATCCTAGTCTCACGTCTCCGGTGTCTATTCGACAAGAAGGGCTACAGTCGCCCCTTTTATGTTGCAAGGACTGGTAAAGGCCGCGTTCTACAGCTGAGTCAGAGAAGCTGTAGCGGCCGATGACAGTCACGGAGATGCCATGGGAGCTTCCAGTGGAAACACCAACCCCCCGAGATTCTGGCTAATTTTCATTCCTACATTGCTCGTGGTCGCCGCGGTCGTGGCGGTCCAACAGTTTCAGGCAGCCAGCGGCGACACCGGCGCCAGCGCCACTTATTCGCACGGCATATTAAATCTAGTCCTCCCCTACGATTCCTCGCATGCCGGCCCCGGCCAGTTGATAGTAGAGGTTTTGGATCCAGAAGACCAAGTGATCGGACGCGCGAAGCGCCACGCCGAGGTTGCGCAGGGCAAGGGATATTGGCGAGAGCAGATAAGAATCTCGAAGCCGCTCGCTGTCGACGAACTGGTTTGGCACCGCGTGAACTATCGTTTTGAATACGCGGATGCCAGCATCGCAAAGCTCCAAGGCACGGAATCGATTTCGCAGATACTGCTCAGCCCGGTGATTCACATTCTCGGCCAGCAGTCCTATTTGACGGGTGGTTCGGCCGCAGTGCGCGTAATCGTCACCGACTCGAAAAACGAGGTGATCGCCGGCCACGGTGCCATACAAATTGAATTGCTGGGACGCGACGAGAAGCCCCAGGTCCTGTTCACGGGTCATACCAACCGCCGGGGAACGGCAGAGGCGCAGTTCCGATTTCCCGCGGGATTGGTGGGCAGCTATCAGTTGCGCTACGTCGTCGACACGCCGATTGGTTCGACCGAATTCACTCAGCCGGTTCGGCTGGAAGATAAGGTTTCCATCCTGCTTACCACCGAAAAACCGATCTACCAGCCCAGCCAGACTATTCATGCGCGGGCGCTAGCGTTAGACCGCGCCAATCACGAGGCCGCGGCAAATCGACGGTTGGTCTTCGAAGTGGAAGACTCTCGCGGCAACAAAGTTTTCAGGAAAGCCACCGAGACGGATAAGTTCGGAGTCGCGTCGGCGGAATTTTCGCTGGCCGATGAAGTAAATCTTGGAACTTACCATTTGCGGGCGCTGCTGGGTGATGGCGAAGCGCCGACCAATACGGCAGAGATCGCTTTGAACGTGGAGCGATATGTTCTGCCGAAATTCAAAGTAGCCCTCGATTTTGCTGGCAAGGATAATCACACGAAGCGAGGCTACCGTCCCGGCGATCACGTAACCGGAACTGTCCGCGCCAACTACTTCTTCGGAAAACCGGTGGACGAGGCGGAAGTCACGGTCAAGGTTTCCGGCATGGACGTTTCGATCTTCGACGTAGGATCGGCGCAAGGCAAGACAGACCGCGACGGCGCCTACCACTTTGATCTGAAGTTGCCGGCATATTTCGCGGGACGACCTCTTACCCAGGGCGCGGCTCGTGTGCTGATCGAGGCTACAGTGAAGGATTCCGCCAGCCACTCGGAAACGCGCGGCGAGCCAATTACCGTCAGCGAGTCTCCTTTGATGATCACCGCGGTTCCGGAAGGCGGCACGCTGGTGCCGAATCTGGAGAACCAGGTTTTCATCCTCACTTCTTATCCGGACGGAACGCCGGCCAGTGCCGTACTGAAGATTCACGGCGATGGAATCACAGAGCAGACCGCGAGCACCGATGACGGGGGAGTAGCTATCGTCCGCATCAAGCCGCACGCTGGAATCGACTCCATCGAAGTTGAAGCGAGCGACAAAGAAGGGAACCACGCAACGAGCCAGGTCCAGTTGCAAACTCGCCAGGGCGAGGATCAAATTCTTCTGCGCACCGAACGCGCGCTTTACCGAGCTGGAGATCGCATTGCGCTAAGTGTCTTTTCCACGAAAACACGCGGCACGGCTTACATCGACGTCGTGAAAGAGGGACAAACCATACTCACGCGCGATATCGATATCGAAGGCGGCCGTGCTGAACTTTCACTGATCGCGACGCCGGAGTTGGCTGGAACCGTGGACTTCAACGCTTATCTTTTTGGCCGCGACGCGCGCCCGGTCGGCGATCATCGTCTGATCTTCGTGCAGCCCGCGGACGAACTGAAGATCGAAACCACGGCCGATTCGCCCACTTATAAGCCGGGTGCCGAAGCGCGCATCCGTTTTCGCGTGACCAACTCCCGCGGCGAAGGTGTGCGCGCTGCTCTCGGGCTGCAGGTTGTCGACGAGGCCGTATTTGCGCTGGCCGAGAAGCAGCCGGGCTTCGCCAAGGTCTTCTTCTATCTCGAAGAGGAAGTGATGAAGCCGCGCTATGAGATCCACTCCATCGGAGCTCCCGAGATTGTCGAACCCGCGGAGGAGTCGAAACTTGAGCAACGGGACCGTGGGGCGCGGGCTCTGTTCTCGGCCACGGAAATGGTCAACACAAACAATTTCGAAACCGAGTTTGGTCGCGCAATACCCATGACCAAATATCCGGAGTTCGCGGTCCGTTATCAGAAGCGGTTCATGACGCAGGTAAACCGCCTCGCGGAAACTCTGAGCCAGGCCTACCGGCAAGATCCCGAGAAAGGCGACTTGACCAAGGTCTTCGACAGAATCAAAGGCGGCGCTGGCGACGAAGTTCGCGACGCCTGGGACACCGAGCTTCACGTGGAACGTGTCGGGTGGTATCGGGACAAGAAGCACTACATGGTGCGCAGTGCCGGCGCGGACCGGCAATTCGGCACTGGCGACGACATGATCGCTTATCTCGAGGTCAGCACGAAAAGTATCATCGGCGGGCCAAACGCAGGTTCCTTCGCGGGCTCGATCGATGTCGATATCGAGCACGATCACGGGCCTTTCAACGGCCGGGCGGAGATCACGGGAACTGTCACGGACCCATCCGGCGCAATGGTAGAGTCGGCCACTGTAGAAGTGCAGGAAGTCTCGACCGGAGCGCGCCGTACTGCGAAGACCAATGCCGCCGGGCAATTCACTTTGTCAGCCATGCCCGCCGGAGCGTACAGAGTGCAAGTGTCTTCCGCCGGATTCAGAACCGCCGCGCAAACACTCACTCTTCGCCCACGCGACCGCGCAGTCCTCTCGGCAACTCTGGCGGTTGGCGCGTCCAGCGAGGCGGTTGAAATCACTTCGGCGAACGTGGCTGTCGAGACGGAAACGGCCGCTGTTGCTCGCGTCGCTCGTGGTGGCTTCGCCGCCGGCATCGCAGGTGGAGTTGTCGGTGGCGTGCCCGGCGGCGTACGCGTGCCTCAGGCCGCTCCCGTGAACGGTCGAGACTTCACGCAACTCGCTGTGATGGACCAGAAAGCCGCTAACAGTGCAACCCTTATCAAGGAAGACTCTGCACCGCCCGAGGCCCACGTGCGCTCATATTTCCCTGAGGCCCTCTACATCAATCCGGAAATCATTACCGACTTGAGCGGGGCAGCCAGCATCACCATTCCCATCGCGGACTCGATCACCACCTGGCGCATGGCCATGCTTGCCTCGACGGCCCATGGAGCCTTAGGCAGCGCAACCTCAAGCGTGAAAGTATTCCGGGACTTCTTCGTGGACCTCGACTTGCCGGTCGCGCTTACCCAGGGCGATCGCGTGAGCATCCCGGTGGCCGTATATAACTACTCCGGCTCGCGCGGAGATGTCAGTCTGAATCTTCAGCAGGACGAGTGGTTTTCGCTGGTGGATGATGTCCCAGAAAAATCTGTTGCGGTCGATTCCTCGCGCGTGGGCGGATCGCAGTTCACCTTGGAAGCCAAGCGCATCGGGAAGTTCAAGCTGACCCTCTCCGCTCGCATGAAGGGCGAAGCCGGACGCGAGGACATCGTGGTACGTGAGATCGAAGTCATCCCCAACGGCCGCGAGCAGAACCTGGTCTTCAATGGGCGTCTGGAAAATTCCGTTCGGCACGAATTGGATTTTCCCGCGAATTCCATCCCCGACGCCACGAAGATTTTCGTCCGGCTCTATCCAGGCCCGCTGAGCCAGGTCATTGAAGGCATGGATAGCATTCTCCGCATGCCCGGCGGCTGCTTCGAGCAGACTTCTTCCAGCACTTACCCCAACGTGCTGGCACTCGATTACATGAAGCGAACGAAAAAGCTGACTCCCGAAGTGCACGCCAAAGCCGAGGGGTACATTGCGAACGGCTATCAGCGGCTCCTGACATTTGAAGTTCCCGGCGGCGGCTTCTCCTGGTTCGGCAACGCGCCGGCCAACAAAATCTTGACCTCCTACGGACTCATGGAATTCAGCGATATGTCGAAGGTCTACGACGTGGATCCGAAGCTGATCATGCGCACCCAGCAGTGGCTCGCCATGCAGCAGCAAGCCGACGGCAGCTGGAAGCCCGACACTTCTTTTATCAACGAAGGCGCCACCAACCGCTACAACTCCGACGTGCTTCGGATTACCGCCTACATCGCGTGGTCGCTCGAGAACACGGGATACCAGGGACGCGCCGTGGAAAAGGCCAAGCAGTTTATCGAGGGCCACATGAATGGCAAGGTGGATGCCTATACGTTAGCTGTGATTGCCAACTTTGCTGCCGATTACGGGACGGCCGATCATTCGAAGGATCGCGAATTCACCCGTCAGGCGATGCAACTCCTGCTCGATGCCCACACGGAAAAAGACGAGCAGGCGTGGTGGCGTGCCGACGAAACTGGCGTATACGCAAGAGGCGAAAGCGCCAGCGTAGAGACCACGGCACTTGCCGTACAGGCGTTGCTGAAGTGGGGCGAGGCCTCCGGCACGGCCCGCAAGGCCATGAATTACATCGCCTCGAAAAAAGACGCGTCCGGTGCGTGGGGCACCACGCAGGCCACCATCATGGCCCTTCGGGCATTGCTTCTTGCAACGGAAAAAGGATCGGCGGACGTTCGCGGAACACTCGAGGTTTTGCTTAATGGCAAATCCGTGCAGAAACTAACGCTTACGCCGGAAAACAACGATCTGCTGCATCAGTTCGTGTTCAAGGGCATTGAGGGCGAGAACATCGAGTCCAAGATCGAATTGTCAGATGCCGAAGCGAAGCGCATTGCAAAACTCGGCCATCCCAATACAATCGAAATCCGCTTCGAGGGCAAAGGAGGATTGGCTTACCAGATCGTAGGAAACTACTTCATTCCGTGGGACGAGAAACCAGCGAACGAGGCTCTGTCCATCAACGTTACATATGATCGCACTCACCTGGCGCAGGACGACATTGCCGCTGCCACGGCGACCATCAAGAATAATCTGCCCAAGAATGCGAATATGGTGATGGTGGATCTCGGCATTCCACCTGGATTCGACCTGCTCAGCGAGGATTTGCAGGACTTCATCGAGAAGAGTTCGTCCAAGAAAACGGGTCGCCTGGAGAAATTCAGTTTGACGGCTACGCAGGCTATTCTGTATTTCAACTCAATCGCCCCGCAACAAACGGTGGCTATGCATTTCCGCTTGCGCGCCAAGTATCCCATCCGCGTCCGGACGTTCCAATCCCGAGTCTACGAATATTATGATCCGGAGGTGGGCTCACTCGCTCGGCCTGTGCAATTGGAAGTGCGCGCCCGCTAGAGAGAAAGCTTCACTGGGGATTTACCGATCTTTGTTCCGGCCGCAAACTTTCCTCAGCCGTTCTTAGCCGTTTAGGATATGCTAGCGCGTCAGTTCGCACGCGAATGCACTCGATAAATAAATCATGTTTGTGAATCGTATGCGAATCCGGGTCGAGTTTGGAGATTGTGATCCGGCCCAGATCGTTTTTTACGCCAACTATTTCCGCTGGTTCGATAACTGCACTTCAGGGCTGTTTCGGGCCGCAGGCCTTCCACTCAAGGAATTGTTCAAAGAACACGGCATCGTCGGCATCCCGATCGTGGAGGCGCGAGCCCGATTCATCCTGCCCTCTTCATTCGGCGACGAACTGGTGGCCGAATCCTGTGTCACCGAATGGAGAGAGAGCAGTTTCGTCATCAGCCATAAATTATTACGCGATGGCGCGTTGGCGATGGAGGGATCGGAAACTCGCGTGTGGGCTGGCGCCCATCCTACTGAAACCCATCGGCTGAAGGGATTGCCTGTGCCGCGCGAAGTGATCCGGAAACTCTCAGTCGCCAAGAAGCGCAAGTAAAAGCGAGTTTATTCAAGCGGAAGCCCCACATAGTTTTCCGCGAGCGTCTTCGCAGCAGCTCGAGAGCTGGTCACATAGTCCAGTTCGGCCAGCTGTCGCCGATGGTCAAAAGGATTCTCATCCGGGAACCGATGCAGCATGGACGTCATCCACCAAGAAAACCGTTGCACCTTCCAGACGCGCCGCAGGCACACTTCAGAATAACGATCGAGCAGATCACGACTTCCAGTTGAATAAAAATGTTTGAGGGCACGCGCCAGGATTTGAACATCGGTAACCGCGAGGTTCAATCCCTTGGCTCCGGTCGGCGGCACGATATGCGCCGAGTCTCCGGCCAGGAACAGCCTGCCGTATTGCATGGGTTCGACCACGAAGCTGCGCATGCCCGTGATGCCTTTCTGCAAGACTCGTCCTTCGGTGAGTTTCCATCCATCCGAGGCCAGACGGATTTGAAGCTCCTGCCAGATTCTTTCGTCACTCCACGAATCAATGTTTTCATCGGGCTTGCACTGCAAGTACAAACGGCTAATGTGCGGTGTTCTCATGCTGTGCAAGGCAAAGCCGCGATCATGGTGGGTATAGATCAGTTCTTCGGAGGAGGGAGGAGCTTCAGCCAAAATACCGAGCCATCCGAAGGGATATTCGCGCTCATAATAAGTGAGTACTCCCGGCGGAATGCTATTCCGGCAGATGCCGTGAAAGCCATCGCATCCGGCAATGAAGTCACAGGCTAATTCATACGCGCTCCCGTCTCTTTTGTATCGGATCTTCGGCGCGGAGCCATCGAGCTCATGCACGCTGACGTTTTCAACTTCAAAGAAAACTTGGCCACCGGTCGCGATACGCGCATTGTTCAGGTCTTTCAGAACCTCGTGCTGGGCATAGATCGTGATTCCTTTCCCATCGGTGAGATCCTTGAAATCGATGCGGTGAGCGCGGCCCCGGAAGCGCAACTCGATTCCGTAGTGGATGAGGCCCTCGGCTTTCATCCGTTCGCCAACCCCCATTTCTGTGAGCAGGTCAACGGTTCCTTGTTCCAGAACGCCAGCCCGGACGCGTTGCTCGGAATATTGGCGGCTGCGATTTTCGACCACTACGGAATCGATTCCCTGCAAATACAAAAGGTGCGACAGTACGAGACCGGCGGGTCCGGCCCCGACAATTCCGACTTGGGTTCGCAATGAAATCGGCACAGAATTAAGACGCCATGCGCGGCTTGTCCCTTGGCGAAACAGTTTCTGAAGCGGCGCCTCGATCACCAATGAAGAGCGTCGTCATGCCGTCACCTCTTCCTGGAATTTGCTTTGGTTTGGCGATTTGTTTCCTTTTTCTTATCCATCTCCTCAAAGACTTCAGCCGCCATGTGAAACGCGGAGTTCGCCGCGGGCACACCGCAATAGATGGCGGATTGCAGCAATACTTCCTTGATTTGATCCCGGGTAACGCCGTTGTTGAAGGCGGCTTTCACATGCATGCGAAATTCCTCTCCACGATTCAACGCGATCATCATCGCCAGGGTCAACAGGCTGCGAGTATGGCGGGGAAGTCCTGGCCGCGTCCATATCTCGCCCCAGGCATTACGAGTAATAAAGTCCTGGAAGTCGCGGTTGAATTCCGTTGTCGCGGCAAGGGCTCGATCAACATGCGCGTCGCCTAGAACAGCTCGCCGGATTTTCATCCCTCGCTCGTAGCGCTTCCTGTCATCCATCTTGACTCACCTCACCTCTCATTACGTGGAAAGGAACTTACCAACCGCCTCCGTGAAAGCGTCGGCCTGCTCGACATTCGACAGGTGTGCAGCTTCCAGTTCAATCTCGGCGGCTCCCGGAATTTGATCCTTAAGGAAATGAGCTTCCGCGGCCGGTATAACTGAATCGCTTCCGCCGTAGATCACAAGCGTAGGGACCTTGATCTGCGCCAGGGCTTCGCGCTTATCCATATCGCGGACAGCGGCGCAACATGCGGCATAACCCCGGGGCGGCGAGTTTTCGAACATTCGCTGTGTGCAGGCAATCTTCTCCGGGGACGACACACGAAACGCAGACGTAAACCAGCGCTCGATAACCGTAGCCGCCACGGACTGCATTCCTTCGGTGTGAACTTTGGCGATGCGCGCATTCCACATCTCTTTTGTGCCGATGCAAGCGGCGGTGTTGCACAGCACCAATCGATGCAGCCGGCTGGCGGCGTGGATTCCCAGCCAAATGCCGATCATGCCACCCATAGAGAGCCCGCAAAAATGTACACGATCGATACGAAGCGAATCCAGTAGATCGAGAACGTCGCGGCCGAGTTGCTCGATCGTATATTCGCCAGGTGTCACCGAAGACTTGCCGTGCCCGCGGGTGTCGTAACGCAGGATGCGAAAGTGCCGTCCCAACTCCTCCATCTGCGGGTCCCACATGGAAAAATCCGTACCCAGCGAATTGGAGAACGCCAGCACAGGATCGTGGTCGCCCGTGAGCGCGTAATGTGTTTTCAGCCCTCCAAGATCGACGAACGACATTGCTTGCCTTTCTGGCTGCGCTCCTTCCGTTGATGACTGTCGATATCAATCCTTGGTTGCATCGATCACCCGATCCACCCATTCTTCGGCGACGCCCAAATAGTTCCCCGGCGCGAACAAGCGATCCAGTTCTGTTGTGGTCAGATGCTTGCTCACGGTCCGGTTCTCAGCCAGCACATCTCGCAGATGCTTGCCAGATTTGTGAGCTTCATGACACGCACTTTCTACCAACTCACGAGCAGCGGATTTGCCGATCTGGGATGCCAAAGCAATGAACACCCCTTCGGAAAAAATCAGACCTTGAGTTGCTTCGAGATTACGGTTCATCCGCGCGACGTTGACCTCGAGATGAGGAACGATCGCAGCCATCTGGTGAAGCGCTCCGGCCGTCAGGCGGAAGATTTCCGGCAGCGTCTCCCATTCTGCCTGCCAATTGCCCAGACCACGCTCATCCTCCTGGACCATCGCGCTCAGCATTGTGCTGACGAGGCCGGGAACCCGCGTGGCAGCCGATAACACCACTGCGGCGCTCACCGGATTGCGCTTGTGCGGCATCGTCGAAGAACCTCCACGGCCCTCGCCCGCGGGCTCGAGCACTTCCGCGATCTCGGTTTGCATGTGCAGGGAAATATCGCGCGACATTTTGCCCAGACTGCCGGTGCAGAGGCCGAGTGTGGTTGCCACCTCCGCGACTCGATCCCGCTGCGTATGCCACGGCATGGCAGGAAGCCTGAGTTGGAGTTCCTCTGCCAATGCTGCCGCTACCTGCAATCCATTTTCTCCAAGAGCCGCCAGCGTTCCAACGGCGCCGCCAAATTGTAGGACCAGCACTCGATCTCTGGTTTGTGTGAACCGCTCACCATGGCGATTCATGGAATCCAGCCAGCCAGCCACCTTGACGCCGAAGGTCGTTGGCAAAGCATGTTGCATCAAAGTCCGGCCAGCGATCACAGTAGAACGGTGTTGCTGCGCCAACTTCGCCAACCCAGCGCAGACGGCAGCCAAATCAGCATAAAGAATGTCGAGAGCTCCACGAATCTGCAGAACCAGGCCCGTATCGTTCGCGTCCTGGCTGGTCGCGCCCCAGTGAACGAATTGCGCCGCCGCACGATCGTCTTTGGCGACCAATGCGGTCAGTTGCTTAACCAACGGTATCGCGGGATTGAGCGCCGCGGCGGTTGCAGCGGCGAGTGCTCCGACGTCGATGAGGTTCGCCTTGCACTTGGAAGAGATCGCCGCAGCTGCGGCCGCAGGGATTACGCCACATCGGGACTCGGCGCGCGCGAGTGCAGCCTCGAAGTCCAGCATATGCTGGAGACGCGCGGCGTCCGAGAAAATTTCGCTCATCGCCGCTGAGCCGAATAGTGGATCGAGCAAGGCCATCCAGGTAGGGCTACAACCCAAAGTCTACAGCCCCAAGTCGAAGAATACTGTCTCATCCGGCCCTTGTAGAACAACATTCCATTCCAGTGTGCCGGGACCGCCCACGATCTTTTTTGCGATCAAAGTGAAACGCCGCTCGGGTTCGACCAGGTTAAGAGCAAAATCCGCAGCGTTGCGAGGATCGTCGGGAAAATAGATTCGCGTCACCAATCGTCGGAGCAGGCCCCGCATGAACACAGAAACCAGCAAATGCGGCGCCTGCTCGCCTCCCTCGGGACCGGGCACCGGTCCCGGCTTGATCGTGACAAAGCGGAACACTCCATCTGCGGCCACGGGCACACGGCCATAGCCCGTAAACCCCGGCTCCAGCGGCTTGTCCTGCGTATCTTCGGGGTGAGCATATTTTCCGTGCGCATTGGCTTGCCAGATTTCCAGCATCGCGTCCGGCACCGGAATTCCGTCGCCATCAAAAACTCGGCCCTGAATCGTCACGCGTTCGCCGGAGACACCTTCACCAGCCAGGTTGTCACGGTGCAGCCATTCAAAGCCAATCCTGAAAAATGGCCCAACCGTCTGCGACGTAGTCGCTTGCAAGCTCACTCATTCCTCCATTGGCGTGGCATCGCGCCCCCGCAGGATGATATCGAATCTGTATCCCAGCGCCTGTTCCGGTAGCGTCGTTTCCCAGTCGAAAGCTGAGATCAGTCGATTGCGAGCCTCTTGATCCGTCGTGCAGTTGAAGATCGGATCAAATGGAATCAACGGATCGCCCGGAAAATACATCTGCGTAACCAGCCGCGTGGCAAACGCCGGTCCGAACACAGAAAAGTGAATGTGAGCCGGCCGCCATGCGTTGTGATGATTGCGCCAGGGATATGCGCCGGGCCGAATCGTGACGAAGCGATAACGACCCTCGCCATCGGTGAGGGCTTGCCCGCTGCCGGAAAAATTCGGATCGAGCGGTGCCGGATGCTGATCCCATTCGTGCCGGTATCTGCCCGCCGCATTGGCCTGCCATATTTCTACCAACGTGTTCGCCACCGGTCGGCTGTTTTCATCCAGCACGCGCCCGCTCACAATGATCCGCTCACCGAGCGGCTCGCCGGAGTGCCCGCTCGTCAAATCGCTAGCGTGTGGGGCCACGATTGCGGGCCCAAACAATGGCCCGGTGACCTCGGACAAAGTGGAAGGAATTGGTATCTGCGGCTTAGTGGGTGCGCGTTTGATAGAGGACACATAAGGTGGATGCAGATGATTTGGTTGCGTCCCCGGATACGGCGAGCGATAACCTGCGAGGCGTGTCATATTTCCTGTCCGGGTCGCCGTTTTCGACTCAGAGACTCTATGCATGGGGAAGCCCGTACCAAGCATATCAAAGGCGCTTTGGGATGAATCTGGTTTCGCAGCTGGTTCTCGGTCGTTACACTTGTTCACCATTGTTGGCGGAAACCGCGATGAATGATTCTCAAGTCCTTATTGATCTCTATTTATCGCGGTACTCAACGCACCGGGCTAGGTTATCCCGGGCCAGGTTATCCAAGAGGCGGCTCCGATTGTGTTAAAATTATTTAGTGTGAGTGCGCACACGTTCGATGCGGTTGAGCGAAGAACGGCTCAACCTTCGCGTCGTTGAGCGTATATCGAACGCTATCTTCCAAAGCTGTAAAAGGCCTGCCCGGTAAGGCTTTCAGGAAGCGATTTGGCGAGTGGGGACGTAGTTCAGTTGGTTAGAACGCTGCCCTGTCACGG
>Ga0074045_10000138_pt1 | contig 64003 bp, 53 predicted proteins | sample BogForMeECP23OM2_FD_94442 | JGI IMG/M metagenome (GOLD analysis project Ga0074045, IMG submission 94442) | Bog forest soil microbial communities from Calvert Island, British Columbia, Canada - Bog Forest MetaG ECP23OM2 | ecosystem: Environmental > Terrestrial > Soil > Wetlands ... | reverse complement strand
TACGGAGTCGGTTGATTTAGTTCAACTGAAAGATCCGGAAAAGGCACGAGAACTTGAAAAAATCTATCGTGCCAAATACAAGGACGTGCGACTCGACCTGATTATCGCGGGCCAATGGCCGCTACTGGATTTTTTGCTGAAACACCAGCGCACATTATTTTCTGGAGTACCAATCGTTTTTGGAATGATTCCGAAAGACGTCGCAGAAGCGACAGTTAGATATCCGGGAGTGACCGGGAGCGTGGCAGCCCTGAATTTTGAAAAAACGGCCGAAATTGCGTTGGCCCTGCAGCCGGAAACCAATCGGGTGATTCTGGTCTCGGGTGCATCTCCGCGAGACAAATGGCTTGCGTGGATCGCCAATGAGCAGTTTCGCGAGCTAGCCGGGCGAGTGGAATTCGAGGACTGGGAAGGATTGACGCCGGCGGAGGTAAGAGCGCGATTCAAGAACCTGAGAGCCACGGACGTCCTGTTTTATTTAACCGAATCTGAAGATGGTGCTGGGCACGCCTATTCGCTGGAACAGTATTTGGACCGCATTGCGCCTTACGCGCCAGTGCCGATTTACAGTTCGCTGTCTCAGTTGCTGGGCCATGGAGTGATCGGCGGAAATCTTTACGACAACGTCGGAGAAGCGCGAACCATTGCAAACCAGGCGAGGCAAGTCCTGTCGGGGAAAAATCCGGACGAGATTCCGATTGCCGACGTCAAGATGAATGCGGCGGTTGATTGGAGGCAATTGGCGCGGTGGCATATTCCGGTCGGGAGAGTGCCCGTAGGCACAGACATTCAATTCCGCGAGCCGACGCTTTGGGAGAAGCACAAAGTCGGGGTCGTGAGCGTGGCGACGTTCATCGTATTAGAAACAGCGTTGATCTTTTGGTTGTGGATTGAAGTTCGCCGAAAGAACGCGGCGCGTCGGATGGTCGAGCGACGATTTGCAACGGAACGGGTGGTCACGGAATATTCGGAGAAATTCATGCACTGTGACCCGGAAGATCTGGAAGGGCACATCCAGCAAGGGCTAGCAGCGATAAGAAAAGCAAAAGAAGTGGAGTGGGCGCTGTGGTTCACGGTGGGACCGGGTTCCAACGAAATCGCCAAAAGCTTTCTGGACCGCGCAAAGAGCATTCCGGAGGATGCAGCGCTAGAACTGGGAGGGCACACGCCTTGGCTGATGGAGCAAATGGAGGCGGGGCAAACGGTCGCGATCTCCAGTTGGCGCCAAATGCCCGCGCAGGCGCTCGGCGACCAGCAGTACCTGAAATCCCTCGGCGTAGGATCTATCCTGCTGATTCCTTCCAACGGGGATACGAAGAGTGTTCTGGTGTTGGCCAGTCGCGAAGCAGGAAAAGCGTGGACTCGTGCGCTGGTGGCGCGGCTGAGGACAATGGGGAATCTGTTCGGAACGGCATTGCATCGTCGACGGGCTGAAGTCGAGCTGAGGGAAAAGAAGGAATGGTTGGAGATGGCGCTGGAGGCATCCAGAACGGCACTCTGGGACCTGGATCTACTGACAGGAAAGGTGCGCTGGTCCCAAGGACATGATTCGCTGCTGGGGAAGACTCCGGTGGAACTGGAATTGTCCTGGGAGAAATTTCTGGAACGTGTCCCTGAAGAGGATCGGGACGATTTGTACCGCCGCACACTTGCGACCTTAGAGGATCAGACGGGAAACGACGATGTCGTGACCGAGTGGCGATACCACGAGCCTGGCGGGGGTGAGCGCTGGGTGTTATTCCGGGGAAGGGTGTACCGCGACCCGCAGGGAAGTCCGCTGCGCCTGCGAGGGGTGAATGTGGACATTACGGAACTGAAGCAGGCGAAGTCTGAATTGGTGGAATTAACCGAGCGCCTGATTCAAGCCCAGGAAAGCGAGCGTCAGCGGCTCGCGCGAGAGCTTCATGACGATATCGGCCAGAGACTTTCGCTGCTGATTATTGGATTGGACCGATTGAGGCATGGCTTGCCGATGGGTTTACGTGGGCCGAGGGAAGAATTGGACACTTCGCTGGAAGAAGCTAGCCAACTTGCAACGGACATTCACGGGCTATCTCACCAATTACACTCTTCGAAATTGAAACACCTTGGGCTAAAGGCCGCGTTGAGGGAATTGTGCGCGCAGGTGTCCCGCCAACATGGCGTGGAAGTGAACCTGGCGGCAGAAACGATTCCTGGAGACCTTTCGGAGGAACGGGCGCTGTGTTTGTACCGTGTGGCTCAGGAAGCATTGAACAATGCGGTGAAGCATAGCGGATCGCCGAGCATAGAACTGGAACTCGTGCCTGTAGTGAACATGCTGCAGTTGAGAGTAAAGGATCATGGCCTGGGATTTGATGTAAATCACTATGCGGCTGGCGTGGGACTGGCGAGCATGCGAGAGCGAATTCGCATGGCAGGGGGAAAACTGCATATTTTGTCCAAGCCGGGAGAGGGTACGGAGATCATCACGGAAATAGCCATGGAACAATTGGCGAAGCACGCCGCGGCGCAGTGAAGAAACTACGGGCGGCCAGGCTCAGCCTTGATTCACGAGTTTCTGTTTCATAGCAAAGCGCAGAAGTTCTGAATTATTCTCCAAGCCAAATTCCTGCATGATGCGGTACTTGTGAAAAGCAACCGTGCGCGTAGCCACGTTAAGGATTGCCGCGGCTTCCTTCATGGTGTGCCCTTCGGCAAGGAGTTGCAGAACTTCGCGCTGACGAGGCGTGAGCGTTCGAACCGATTCCGAGCGCGAATCTCGCGAGACGATTTCCGCGATGGCCTCCTGGAGTGCCGGGGTCACGTACTTGCCACCGCGCAAAACGTCCCGAACAGCCTTTAGCAACTCGCTTCCGGCGGATTTCTTGAGCAGGTAGCCGGAAGCCCATTTGTCCATGGTTTCGGCGGCGATCTCTGGATCTTCGTTCATGGTAAGAACGATGATCTTAACCGCGGGCAAGACTTGCTTAAGCTGCTCGCCGGCGTCGAGGCCGTTCAAGAGCGGCATGTTGAGATCGACCAGGACTAAGTCCGGTTTAAGCTGTGGGGCGAGTCGCAGCAGCGCGCGGCCATCGGCAACCGTCCCCACGACTTCACATTCGGGTTCAAGTAGACGCTTGAACGCTTCGGCGACAAGCGTGTGATCATCCGCAATCAGAACACGTGCCCTGGCCACTATGGCCTCCACCCCAACACTGCTTGAATCCTATTGAAATGCGATGAAAATAGAAAGTGGGGCAATAGGAGGGCATACTACGAGCGCTGTCCCTCATGCAGTCCCGGCTCTTCGTCAGATTTTGTAGGAGAAAAGGAAAATGTGTCAACCGTCGAGCAACCCAACCGGCCTAGAAATTCTCCGCCCAAGAACTTCTAGATGCACTCCGCCCCGTTAACAAAACGAAACGATCCTGCGAACCATCTGGGCTGCTCGAAAGTGGGCACAGTGTTCCTCGTTATGGCCAGCCATGCAGGGAAAACGTCTGTACGTCCCCACGTTTCGTACCCAAGAGGATGAAACAAGAGGAGGAGTCTGGGAACTGTCAATTTTTACAGTTCTTTCAGGTAGCTTTTTTCCGTCAGGACGGCTAATCACCAAGGGTACTGGAACTCTACATCGCCACAGGTGCGTTTTGATGCATCCGTCGGAAGAACCAAGGGAAATCGTCATTCTAGAGAAAAAACTGTCACTTCTGGCAGTTGCTCGAGCTGCATTGAATCGGTTAAATATCGGATTACTGGGATATTCCGCGAAGGTGACTGGAGTGCGAAATGGGGGCCCGCCCGCGTATACTGCTGGCTGACGATCATGTCGGAATGCTCGTGAACGCCTCGGACATCCTGCGAGGCCAGTTTGAGATTGTGGGAACCGTGACCGACGGGAGGGCCGCGGTGAAGGCAGCATGCGAGTTGAAGCCCGACCTGGTGGTCTTGGACATTGGGATGCCGGAATTGGACGGGCTCGACGCCGCAAAGGAACTGAGGCGCCGTGGCTCCGAGGTTAAAGTGGTGTTCTTGACTGTTCAGGAGGACCAAGACTATGTTGCCGCGGCTTTGGATTGTGGCGGACTAGCATATGTCTTGAAGTCGCGCATGTACTCCGACCTTGCCAACGCCATTGCTGCCGCTCTTTCCGGAGGAGTCTTCATCTCTCCACGAGCGATTTGATTCCGCCTCCACGAATTTCCATCGAACAATGTTTCTGCGAGCCGCGCCTTCACAGTTATACTTGGCGCATAGGAGCTGACCTCGGCCGGTGCCTGCGCAGAAAACCAATCTAACCGCTCGCGATCTCCATGCAAAATTTTTTCGGCTTTACGGAACTCAGCCTGAGTGCATCCAGGCACCGGGGCGCGTGAACCTGATCGGCGAACATACCGATTACAATGATGGATTTGTCCTGCCTGCTGCCATTCAATTCCATACCACCATAGCCATCGCGCCGCGGCCGGATCAGCAACTGGTCGTCTTCTCAGAGAATTACTCCGAACAAGTGGAACTGGACCTGCAACAGTTGCCAGCCGAGCCGCGCCGGCATTGGATTGATTATGTGGTGGGGGTGGCGAGCAAATTGGCGGAACGGGGGATTCGTGTGCGGGGAGCGAGCCTGTTGATCGATGGTGACGTGCCGCAAGGCGCCGGCTTAAGTTCATCGGCTTCTCTGGAAGTCGCGGTGTGCCAGGCGCTTCTAGAGATGGCGCAAGAGACAATGGAGGGGGCGCAAATGGCGCTGCTGTGCCAACGCGCTGAAAATGAATTTGTGGGAGCACGCTGCGGGATCATGGATCAGTTTGTTTCCGTTCATGGGCAGAAAGATCACGCGCTACTTCTGGATTGCCGGTCGCTGGCATATCGCCATCAACCTATTCCTGAAGAGGTGCGGTTGGTGATCTGCAATACAATGGTGCGGCACCGTCTGGCGGGAGGAGAATACAACCAACGGCGTCGCGAGTGTGAGCTGGCGGCGCAGTCTTTTTCGAGGCTTGTGCCGGGCGTCACGGCTTTGCGCGATGTTTCCATGGAGCAGTTCGAAAAGTATGGCACGGCTCTGCCAGAGATTGTTCGGAAGCGGTGTAGACACGTGATAACAGAGAACGCAAGAGTAATCGAGGCGGCTGAGGCGCTGACCCGGCAAGACCTGCCGCAATTTGGCCAACTGATGAAGGAATCGCACATCAGTTTGCGGGACGATTTTGAAGTGAGCTGTCGGGAGTTGGATACGATGGTCGAACTTGCCGATCAGATTGATGGTGTGTATGGAGCACGCATGACGGGCGGGGGGTTCGGAGGCTGCACAATTAATCTTGTAAGGAGCGACAGAGTGGACGCATTCGAAGTTCAAGTGACCGAGGGTTACGAGAAAGCGGTCGGAGCGCGACCCGAGATATATGTGTGCACTGCAGCTGACGGAGTGAGGCTGCTGGCATGAATGCAGCCATGTGCGGCTTCTCAACACGACCGTCCGCGGTGGGGCGGGTGTTTTTGTCATGAAGCTCCTGGTTACCGGCGGGGCGGGGTACATCGGCAGCGTGGTGGCCGAGCAACTTCTGGAAGCCGGGCATCAGGTGACGGTTATCGATAATCTCAGCCGGGGACATCGCCAAGCGGTGCCGCAGGGAGCGGAGTTGGTTGTTGGCGATTTGGCTGAAAATGAAAAACTGGCCGCACTGTTTCGGGGCCATCAATTTGATGCAGTGCTGCATTTCGCTGCTTTTATCGAAGCCGGCGAATCCATGAAGTTCCCCGAGACATTTTTCCGGAACAACACCGCAAATGCGCTGGCAGTACTGGAAGCGATGCTCTCTGCAGGCGTAAATCGCTTTGTGTTTTCGTCGACTGCTGCCCTCTACGGCAACCCGACGCGGTCGCCGATTCAGGAAGAGGATGCGCTACAGCCCACAAATGCGTATGGAGAATCAAAGTTGCTGGTAGAACGAATGCTGGAATGGTTCCACCGGATTCACGGCCTACACTATGCGAGCTTGCGGTATTTCAATGCCGCTGGAGCGGTGTCGGCCGATCGCGGGGAAGCCCACCAGCCAGAGTCACATCTAGTTCCCCGCTTGATGAATGTGGCGTTGGGACGGCAAAAGCAAATCGAAATCTTTGGAACGGATTATCCAACAGCAGACGGCACCTGCGTGCGAGACTATATCCACGTCAGCGACTTGGCTGCGGCGCATCTGCTCGCTCTCGACGCGCTCGATCGCTCCGGCCAATTGGTCTACAACCTTGGGAATGGTCAAGGGTTTACGGTGCGCCAAGTGATTGAAGGGGTGTGCCGGGTGACCGGACGTGCCATCCCGGTTGTGGAATCGCCGCGTCGCCAAGGTGATCCGGCAGTGTTAATCGCCAGCTCAGAAAAAATTCGAAGAGAACTAAACTGGAAGCCGAAATTTCCCGATTTGGACGAGATTCTAGATAGCGCATGGCTTTGGCATAAGAACCATCCCGACGGTTATAGCACGAGCTAGGCTGCAAAGTTGCCGCGATAGGAGCGGCCAATCCGATGGGCCAGTTCGAATTGGGGATCCACCCACACCGGCGATTTAATCCACTAAGGCGAGAGTGGGTGCTGGTCTCGCCGCATCGCACGCAACGGCCGTGGCAAGGCCAAGTCGAACCCACACCCTCAGAAACTTCTCTGTCGTTCGATCCTCATTGTTATCTTTGCCCCGGGAATGAACGTGCGGGCGGGGCGAGGAATCCTCAGTACACGAGCACGTTCGTGTTCGACAACGATTTTGCCGCGCTACGCCCGGACACGCCCCCTGGGGACTTACGGGAAGGGGAATTGCTGCGAGCGCAGAGTGAAGCGGGACGGTGCCGTGTGGTGTGCTTTTCGCCGCAGCACGATCTGACGCTGGCGCGCATGAGCGTCGACGAGATTAAGGCGGTGGTCGACACGTGGTGCGAAGAATCTTCGCAACTGGCTGAGCAACCGAACATGCGCAGCGTACAGATTTTTGAGAATCGCGGCGCCATGATGGGCTGCAGTAACCCGCATCCCCACTGCCAAATCTGGGCAAATGAAAATGTGCCGGATGATCTGGCGCGAGAAGTGTGTACTCAGCAAGAGTATTTTCAACAGCACAATTCCAGCCTTCTGGAGGATTATCGGGTGCTGGAATTGGAGAAACAGGAGCGCCTCGTTTGCGCCAACGAATATTTCGCAATCGTTGTTCCGTTCTGGGCGATCTGGCCGTACGAAACCTTAGTCATCAGCCAGCGACGCGTGGGCAGCTTGCCGGAATTGGACGAAGCGGAACGTGAAGGGCTGGCACAAATCCTGCGCGAGGTCACTATCCGCTACGACAATCTTTTCAAAACGTCGTTCCCCTACACCATGGGCTTTCACCAGCGGCCTACAGACGGCAAGCCTTATCCGGGGTTTCACCTGCACGCGCACTTTTATCCGCCGCTGCTACGCTCCGCGACCGTTAAAAAGTTCATGGTGGGATACGAATTGCTGGCCATGCCGCAACGAGATATTTCTCCGGAGTTGGCGGCCAAGCATTTGCGGGATGTGCCGAACACGCATTACCTCGACGTGCGATAGGGTTCAGTCGGGACGGGCGCAGATCTTGGACACTGGAAAGGTAGAAAAAATGAGGATTAACGCCTACCTGATGCGGAGCACGGTAGTGGCGGCGCTCGGCGGCCTACTTTTCGGGTTTGATACCGCCGTGATCTCCGGCACCACCAGCAATCTGGTTAAGGTTTACACGCTGCCGCCTTTGCTCTTCGGGCTCGTTCAAATGCTGCATACCTCGGAAGCATCGTTGCTTCTCGGCATTACGGTGTCTTCGGCCCTGGTCGGAACTATTCTCGGCGCAATGTTCGCCGGCATTCCCGGAGACGCATTCGGCCGGCGCGACAGCCTGCGGATCATGGCGGTGCTCTACATTGTTTCTTCGTTGGGTTGCGCGTTCGCCTGGAACTGGCCGGCCCTGGTCTTCTTTCGGTTTATTGGGGGCCTGGGGATTGGTGGATCATCGGTGCTGGGACCGATGTATATTGCGGAGATTGCACCGGCAAACTGGCGCGGCCGGCTGGTCGGAGTGTTTCAGTTCAACGTCGTTACAGGTATCCTGCTGGCTTATCTATCCAATTTTCTGGTGGGTTTGGGACATTTTTCGATCGATGCGGAATGGCGCTGGAAGCTGGGCGTTGCGGCGGCGCCGGCAGCGCTGTTTTTGGCCCTACTGTTTACAATTCCACGCAGCCCGCGTTGGCTAGTGAAAAAACAGCGAGTCGCCGAGGCGCGCGAGGTGTTGCGCGAGACCGGGGAGCAGAACTACGAACAGGAGTTGCAGGAGATTGTTACTTCGATCGATGCAGAGCATGGACACGCCGATGAGCCACTGTTCCAGCGTAAATATAGCTTCCCCATCTTTCTGGCGATCGCCGTGGGCATGTTTAACCAACTCTCGGGGATCAACGCCGTCCTTTATTATCTGAACGATATTTTTGCGTTCGCCGGCTTCAGCAAGGTGTCCGGCGACCTGCAGGCGGTTGCGGTGGGATTCACGAACCTGCTGTTTACAGTGATCGCCATGTCGGTGATCGACAAGCTTGGACGCAAAAAGTTGCTTTTGGTGGGAGCGGTGGGGACTGCAGCATGCCTTGCCGGGGTGGCAGCGATTTTCTCCATGAAGCGGCATCAGGATCTGCTGGTTTGGCTACTGGTGGGCTTCATCGCGAGTTTTGCATTCTCGCAGGGCGCAGTGATTTGGGTTTACCTGAGTGAGGTCTTTCCCAACCGCGTGCGCGCGAAAGGGCAGAGCCTGGGCAGCCTGACGCACTGGCTGATGAATGCAGCCATTTCGTTTGCGTTCCCGACCCTGGCGGCGTGGTCGAGGTCGATCCCCTTCATGTTCTTCTCGGCGATGATGGTGTTGCAATTCGTGGTGGTCCTGTTGGCCTTCCCTGAAACCAAGGGACTGTCGTTAGAGGAAATGCAGCGCCGCCTGGAGAAGGCTCCAGCTTGACAGCCTTAATCCCCTAGATGTGTGTAAGAATTACCAACCAAGTCCGTTGACAAAAAGCTTTATCCCTCCTATCGAAAGATTTGTAACTTGTTCCCGGATTCCGCGTTGACCAGGTTGACGCGCGAACCTAAACTCCAAATTAAGTGCTGATTGCTTGAGTCAGGAAGGGTCAGGCCCATGTATCGATTTGCGTTGGCGGCTTTGTGTTTTTTGTGTGGATTCATACTTAAGGTTCAGGCGCAGAATACCAGCGTCGAACCGATATGTGTCGCTGCGGGGACAATTCTAACGTTTCACCTGCAGACTCGTCTGAACCCAACGGGTGGAAACGAGACGGACATTCTGCCGAGGGGCACGGTTCTGAAAGTGAAAATGCTGGATGCGATCGATTCCGGGATAGACCGCGATGGCTCAGCATTTCGAGGTGAAGTTGTGTCGCCGGTGGTTTCCGGAAACGAAGTCGTTGTCCATGCCGACTCTGAAGTTACCGGCTTGCTCGCGCTGCTGAGAAGCAGAAACCATCCCGAGGGATTTCGCTACGAACTGCTCATAACTAAGGTCAGCGACCATGGAAAGTCGTATGACCTCACTGCTTCTCTGAATCCATCCTTCGCGGATGTTGGGACGGAACACGCCGCGGGCGGCAAGTCAGAAGGATCGAACGGCTTGAAGTAGGGCCGTACCGGTTCAACACTCGTACCCAGCCCCATAAACACAAGTCTGCAAAAAGTTGGCCCTCCACAGCGGCGCTGTGAAGGGCCCAATTTGCAGTGACTGCAATTCTCGATTAGGAAGCGGAAGAAGAAACACGTACGCTGATGGCGACGTTGTTGCCGTTGTCTTGGCGGTAAGTTACATCAGCATTGGCACCGACCTTGAGCTTGCCTTCGACGGTGGTGTTCTGATCAATCATGAAGGTCATGGATTTCGGAGAAGTCTGCTGCATTTGACTTCCCGGATTGGAAGTGGTTGATCCGAGAAGGGTGAAGGTGTTCCGACCCACGGAGGCAATTGTCCCAGAGACCGATTGAGCCTGCGGAGAGTCCTGCTGAGCTGTCGCGGTCAGCAGAAAGGGGTGAGCCGGAGTTGCGTGTGCCGGCCATACCATTGTAACCAAAAGTGCCATGAGCCCTAGACTGCAAATACCGTGAAAAGCCATTCGAATTTTCCCGTTCATATTTGTTTGACGCCTCCTCAAAATTTTCGCGACTGGTAGCAATCTTCATTGCAGGTGAAGCACCAGAACAATTCTTGAATCGAAATATTTGCATCCAGCGTTGGAGGCTGAACTTACAGCATCTTTCATAAGCTTCTCAAAAATTTTGCCAAAGTACTGGAACGAGAAATCTCTTCACGATCGAGTCCAATATTCCCAGTGACAGAATTATCTGGGCACTTAGGAGAGCGGAGACAATTCGCACACAACTTCACCCGATGATCGCATCGAAATCGCAATCTCGAACGAGCGCGGTCGAATCAACGAATCAGCAGCTCCAGTTCTTCACGAAGTTGCCTGCGAGCCCGAAATACGCGCATTTTCGCAGTCGCCTGCGTGATTCCCAATTCTTCCGCCATTTCCCGATGCGTCCAGCCTTCTTGTTTGTGGAGAAGAAAAGCGCGCCGCAGGGAAGGGTTCAAGCGATGCATGGCTTTAAAAGCAAGTTCGCGATGCATATGCTGTCTTTCATTATTGACGCGCACGTCCTGAAGATCCGCGACACCCTGGCCCTTGCCATCCAGGAAATTCAGGTCCACATAACAGTCCTGGCGCCGTGACCGGTTGCGTCGAAGGGTCATGAGCGCTTCGTTGAAGGTGACTCGGAATAGCCACGAGGAGAAGCGCGAGGACTGTTCGAATCCATCGAGGCGCTGATAAATCTTGACGAGCACATTCTGAAGATTGTCTTCCGCATCTTCGTGATTCTTCAAAACCCTGCGCGAAATTCGATAAATCATGCGCCAATTGCGGCGCACAAGTTCAGTAAATGCCGCTTCGTTGCCATCGCGTGCCAGCGCGAGCAGTTCGGTTTCCGGACTTGCTGAGTCGATCTTCACGCGCCGTCCGTCCTAACATTGTCAATGAAAGTCGCAAGCCAGAATGGAGACCGGAAAAGTACCAACAGCGTGACAATGAGGAGAAACCTTTCAGCGTCTGAGACGGCGAGGGCAGGCTCAAGCAGGGCCAAAAGTATCGCTGTGACTGCAGCAGTTGCAAAAGCTACTGCCCAGCGAGACAGCTGTGTCTCCTTCCGGTTGGCTTTCACCCGAACTGTCTCAGGTAGGGAAAGTGCAGTCATAGCAACCATTGCGAGCCATTCTTAACGAGGACAGACCGACGCACTATAGAGCAAACACCGTATCCCCTCGATACCCTCCCTGTAGCACACCGGCAAGAAAGTACGTTGCAAAAGCCATTAATTCAGATACTTGACCATGGCGACCTCATTGTGAGCTTCGTTGTAGACCAGTTCGTCCACGAGGGTCTTCGCTAGTTTCATTCCGAAACCTTCGGGTCGCGATCCCAGCGCCGCACGGGGCTCTTTGAGAGAGATTGCCCCCAGGCTTCGCGAATTGAGCGTGGAATACCGCCATTCGGAGGGCTCGAATCCGGCGCCGGGGTCCGCAATGCGGCACATTACGAACTTGCGGGTGCGCAAATATTCAATATGGGCTTGCGCGTCTGGACCGGAATGTCCGCCCCACTTTACGGCGTTTACAAGCAACTCATGGAGGGCCATCTTGACCGACTGGCGGATATGGGGTGGAAGACCGTGATTCAAATGGTCAACAACATTCTCAATACGTTCCGCGATTTGAATCGCGCAGGGAAAGCGCAGTTCCACCCAATTAGGTTCTGCCGATACAACTTCGATTGGATCGGGGCCTGGCGGTAGTTCGAGCGTGTTCCTGACGAATCGGAGCAGTTCATCGGGCTTTACAGGCTTCGAAATAAACAGATAGGCCTTCTCGCGAAGAGAACGAACAAGAACCTCCGGCGATTCATCTCCCGTGATCACCAAAGCGCGCGGCCGCGAATCTTCCGGAAGAAGGGCCAAAAGTTCTATGCCATTCATTCGCGGCATCCAAATATCAACCAGCAGCAAATCGAATTGATTCTCGCGAATTTTCTCGAGTGCTTCGACTCCGTCAGCGGCGGATCGCACTTCATAGCCGGCGCGTTCGAGCAGCCGGCATAGCCCATTGCGTTCATTGGAACTGTCGTCGACAACTAAGATTTTCATCATGGCTTTCTTGTCTCTCGATGTTATTTAGGGCTGACAAAGGTCAAGGTGCAAACATTCCGCCAAACCGTCGGTGCCCAACATATTTCTGGTTGAATTCCTGTAGGTCACCGATCCACTGCTTGTAACTCTTTATCTATCAAGACAACACGCGGAAGAACCGGCGCCCACAGAACAACAAAGCGCTGGCAATTCTCAGGCAGAAACGCGGCGAATCGGTACTAAGGCAGGTAATAACTGCGTTTGTGAGCAAGGATTTCGCGAGAATTGAAAGCCATTGAACAGGTCTGGACCGTTCGTCCAGACCTCGTTGTGTGTTCTGTCATGCCAACAACCAGCCACTGTTCTGGATAACCCGAAGTGCAAAAAAAGGCGTTTCTGTCGGGTGAAAATGGCGGGCCTGGTCGGACTCGAACCGACAACCACTGGATTAGAAGTCCAGTGCTCTATCCATTGAGCTACAGGCCCACAGAGTAAGGTCAGCCGAAAAAGCCGCAACGCCGTACTGCTCAGAAGGCAGACACTCTATCCAACTGAGCTACGGGCGCATCCCTTGGCTACCCTTTCATTCAACAACACTTATGCCGCGACTTCAACTGCCGGTGCACCACAAACCGTCTTTGTCGTCGAATGATTACAGGAACTCGGCAGTGTCCGTCGTTAGATCAGGCACGCAGCCTCACGTGTCGGGGGATAATGCTTATTGCCGTCGAGCTATCTGCAAAACTCTTTCGCTCGACGAATAGCGACTTGGAGTTTCTGTTGATCGATTCTAATCGGCTCCTTGCCAAAGCCAGCACAAAGGTCGTCTGTTAAATAGAGCGTTAAGGTGCCATTACTGCTCATAATCCTCGACGACTGTTGCCGGTCGGACTTTCGCTTGATCTGGATCACGACCAAACTCTCGCAAGGCCCGCCGCTGGCGTAACAAATCCCAACACTGGTCCAGCTCAACCTTTATCTTGGCCAAGCGGCCACGGTCGCCAGCCGACAGTTCACCCTGCGCATAGAGGCGCTCTTCTTCCTTGACCAACTTGTCGATGTGACCTAGGACAGCCGGATCCTTGCTCTCTTCTGCCATAAAATCTCCTTTTGCAAAAGTGTCCCGTGGATTCTTGACCGTCGGTGTATTCATGCGATGTGCTACCGCCGGCAAATATACGATGCCCAAGACAACTGTCCGGTTTCTGACCGAATTCGTCCTGAACGCAATTGATGCAAAGCGCGCCTTCAGTCGACGAGTGGCTCACACGTTTGCCTTCCGTCGGTCGTACAGTTGCCGTCCGGTAATAACCGCCTGTCTTCGGTGGTTCTTCGATTTCTGGATGTAGGAACAGTAGAATAGTGCCGAAGAAGAAGCGGTCAATTACCGAGGACCGTCTTCCCGCACTTTTTCAGACTGGGAGCCAATGCTGTTCAAGCACACGTGGGCGTTTTTGCTTCTCGTGATTCTCGGAGTCTTATTTCGTTTGGGATTCGTTTTGGCAGCGGACAGCCGGCAGTTGACGTTTCACAGCGGAGGAAGCGACGCCCCTGTTTATGCGCTGCTCGCGGAGAACTTGCTTTTGCACAAAGGCTTTACGTATGCGGGACAGCCCTCGGCGTTTCGGCCACCTGGGTATCCTTCGCTTCTTGCAGGATTCATGGAAGTGTTCGGACACCACTACATCACCGCGGTTCGCGTTTTGCAGTTCATTGTGGGACTGCTCACCGTGGTCACTTGCGCAACCATAGCGCGACGCATTTTTGGCCGGGAGGGACAACGAGCTACGCTCGTTTTTGGCCTTTATTTGCCCACGCTTATTTTCTCGACAGCGCAGTTGATGACCGAGTGCGTATCCACATTTTTGACAGCATTGTTTCTTCTGTTTTTGGTCGAGCAGCAGGAAAGGGGGGACGGGCGTTCGGCATGCGGTCTAGGCTTGATTGCCGGCCTGGAGTCGCTGATGCGTTTCAATGCAGCGATCCTGCCGTTCTTTGCCCTGGGGGCGGTCATCGGAGGCCGGCGGAAAGGTTCGGTTGTCCTGCGAAGTGCGGCGGTGATGTTGCTAGCTGCTCTCGTTGTTTTGCCTTGGATGATTCGCAACGCTTCGGTTTTTCCTGGGCATGTGCTCTATGCAACCCATACTGGGGCGAACGCCGTGCAAGGGGTAGTTAATACGGAAGGTCGAACACAGCCTGGAGATACCGAGAAGCTCAAGGCAGCGATGGGATGGTGCGTTCAAGACCTGGAGACAAACGATTCTGCGCGACTTGCTTTGCCCTCAGAAACGGACCTCAACCGCCATGCACTGCGAGTTGTTCCCCAGTTATGGAGGGAACAAGGATGGAACGCGGTTCCGCTACTTGCTAAGAAAATCGCAGACTTCTGGTTGAGTACCGACCAGTTTCTGCACACCCAATCGCTACCAGCGACCGAACGGGCCATTCGGATCGCGGGAGTTTCGCTCTACTGGATTGTCGTGGCCGTAGCCATGGGAGGTTTGCATCACCTTAGGAAGACCCGACCTGACCTTGCAGCCTGGGTGATTCTCTACCTCGTAGGGATCACCTTGGTTCATCTGCCGTTTGTAATGAACACTCGGCTTCGAATCCCGCTGGTGGAACCTCTGATCATTGTCCTTGCCGGTGGCGGTTGGGTGCGTCTGGATTATCTGATAAGGCACAGACACCAAGACCCTGACTTACCTGTCGCCGTCGCTGAATGAGATAGCGTGAAGCCTTTCTTCGGTGTTCCCAGGTGCAAATTCCTGAAATTGGTGTCCCAGCGGTAACACCAAAAGTACTATAGAGATTGGGACTTTGAGATTGGGATCGCGGTCGCACTGTCGGCCAAACGGCAAATTTGGGCGGAACATTTCCACGCGGCAATCAAGCAAAAGTGCCTGTTTCACAAGGATTTAAGCGCCCCCGAGCACCACGTCTTGCGGATTCTCCACGCTCTCCTGAATGGAAACCTTCGTAACTGTCCTACTGGAACGTGCGGACGGGTGCGCCACGGCTGCTCTGAACCAGTACTTTCGTCCAGTTGTGGCCACACAGACGAATGAGTTACCTATGGTGCAGGACCGAGTATTGGCGGAGTAGGTGTATCCGGTGGACGCGTTCGAATAAAGCGCTTGAAACCGAGTATCGACACGAGATTTCTGATGTCGCGAAGCACTTGGCTCTGCCACTAAGGTCATTTGGAGAAAAGTTTACCGAGGCATTGGAAGTCGCCCATGAGAAATGAAAAGCGCAATCAGCAAGGCTTCTCTCTACTTGAGGCAGTAATCGCCATTGGTATCATTTCCGTTCTCTCTGCCATCACGATGTATCAGAGCTACGGAACGATGGAGAGCTATCGTGCGAATTCCGCGATGGACGTGGTCATCGGCCAAATGCGCGTGGCGCGTCAATTGGCCGTGGCGCAACGCCGCGCTGTTCAGGTGACGTTTAATGTCGGCGCCAGCCCACAGACTCTGAGCTATCAGGTAAAAGCGCGGCCCCTGGTGGCGGGCGACGTTGATGGTCCGATCGTCACGGTGCCGCTGCCAAGCCAGACACAGTATTTGATCGAAACCGGCGTGCCGGACACGCCCATGAACTTTGGAACCTGTGGAGCTTCGTCATCGGCATCTGCTGTGTGTATCGGAGGAATTAGCGGTGGCCCTCCACTCATGTATTTTTCCTCGACTGGTCAGTTTGGCGGCGATGAATTCGGCACGACACCGTACAACGGAACAATCTTCACAGGTATTCCCAACCGAGCGGACACCGCGCGCGCGGTCACGGTCATGGGAAGCACGGGGCGCGTTCGTCCTTATACCTACATTCTCACAGCCACCAGCCCTGTTATGACGGGCTATTGGACCGAATAAGGAGTAACCGATGAAGGAATTTTTCAAGCTTCGAAAGCAAAAAGGATTCACATTGATCGAGTGCATGGTTGCCGGGGCGGTCATGACCGTGGGCATCCTCTCGTTGGTTCCCATATTCACGCAAGGTCTTAAGGCCAACTCGCAAACGCAGATGCAATACATTGCGCAACAAAAGGCGCAAGAAGCGATGGAGAGCATATTCACCGCGCGCGATACGCGCATGGTCAGTTCCGCTCAAATCGCCAACGTGAGCGCTGGCGGAATCTTCATGGACGGCCCGCAGCCGTTGCTGGCCGCCGGACCTGACGGCCTGTTCGGCACAGCGGATGACGACGCCACCAATCCGGACAGCATCGTTATCGCCCCGGGCCCCGACCAGATCTTTGGAACCGCGGATGACGTATCGATCAATTTGAACCCATTCATGACGCGCACCATCGCTATCACTCCCTCGGCCAATACTCCTAACCTGAAGACGATCCTGGTGACCATCACGTGGACCTATCAGGGGCAAACTTCGACGTACACGCTGCAAAGCCTGATTTCCAACTTTTCGTGAGGCCTTTGATGAACTTCGAACAAAAAAGAAAAATCGCGGGCTTTACCCTGGTCGAATTGATGATCTCCATGGGCGTTACCATGGCCCTTCTGTATGCCGCGGTCTCTGCGTTCCAGGGCGCTTCGCAGTCCAACCAGGTAGTCACGCAAGGTGCGGACTTAAGCGAAAACCTCCGCGCTGGATTGAATATGATCCAGCTGGACCTGCAGCAGGCAGGCACGGGAATTCCCACCGGCGGTATTCCCATACCGTTCACGGCTCCTTGTGGTACCACTCCACGCATCAACCGGCCGATGCTGGGCGGTACGAGCACATTTCCATATCCGGGTGCTACGTGCGAATCCTCGATCCCCGCGGTTGAGCCGGGCAGCATGATGGGACCCGCGATTACCGCTCCGGATGCGATTGCCGGCACGCCCGCTAACCCCAATAGCATCACGGACGAAATCACCATCCTCTATGCCGACAATACGGCTGGCTTGGACGGCAAGCCTGTCAATCAGCCTGCCACACCGGGCCCGCCGGCAAATCCGGGATGCCCGGCTGGGAAACTGCAACTGTCCGGCACCACCCTCACCGTCACTTTTGACGTCACGTGCGTGAACCTGACGAATCCGGCACTTGGCAGCGTGATCTTGATCAATCCCGGCGACCTCATCATGTTCACCAATAACGTTGGAGGGGGAAGCACCGCGCTCCTGACGGTTACTGGTGTGGCCGGCCAGGTTTTGACCTTCCAGGCCGGAGACGCCTTTGACTTGAATGGCCGGAATGAAACCGCCGGCACCATCCAGCAATTGGAAGTCGGGGGAGCAGCATGCGGCGGTGGCCCGGCATGCTTTCCTACCACTCTTGCCACGCGTATTTGGATGATCAGCTATTACTTGGACAACATCACCAGTCCTCCCTACACGCGCCTGATCCGTCAGGTGAACATGAACCCGCCGACGCCCGTTGGAGAGACCCTGGAAAACCTGCAGTTCACCTATAACTTTGTCGACGGAGTGAATAATCCTGCGAATCAATCCTCCGTTCCTCTCGGGGACTCGGAATCAAACATTCGCTCGGTGAACGTCTATCTTGGCGCGCGCTCGAGTCACCCGGTGAAGCAGGGCAACAACACGATCTATGCCAGAAGCAATTTGATGACTCAGGTCAGCCTGCGCAGCCTGGCCTACGTGAATCGTTACCAATAAGAGGAGCATGAAATGAGCATGAATCTGTTCAAAAAATCCAAGCGCCTTCGGGACGACGCGGGTATTGCTCTGATTACCACGCTTCTCTTGCTCTTCCTGATGTCCAGCCTGCTGGTTGGCTTCACGGTGCTGTTGATGACCAATCAACAGCTCGCCGGCTCCAACAACGACGACGTAACCGCTTTCTACGGTGCGGAAGCGGGAATGGAGCAGATGACGGCAAACCTCGGTGACCTTTTCTCGCAGACTTATTCACCGACTGCCGCCCAGATTAACGCCGTGGAACTGAATCCACCGCTGATTTGGTTAGGGAACGGCAAAAGCATTCAGTTCCTAAACAGCAATGGCACCAGCGGTTACACCATCACACCCGGAGCGGTCGATGCCAATGGCAACCCCGCTCCCACGATCTCCACGATCAAGTCCGGTCCTTATTCCGGTATGACCGCGCTGCTGACGGAATACACGATGGTCGTGAATGCGCGCACCACGGAAGGCCGCGAGGCAAAGCTGCAGCGCACCGTTCAGACTGTCGGAATCCCGATGTTTCAGTTCGGAATCTTCTCCGATACCGACCTAAGCTTCTTCCCCGGGCCAAACTTCAATTTCGGTGGACGTACGCACACCAACGGCAACCTCTTTCTGGCTGCGGGATCCACGCTCACACTCTCTGACAAGGTGGACGCTTACAAGGACGTTATTCGCACAAATCTAGAAAATGGTTGGCCGACCAGCGTGAACTATACCGGCACTGTGCAAATCACAACTCAGCCGGGCGGGTCGAACTACAGGCCATTACAGCCCAGCGAAGGTAGTCTCACCGGAACGCTCGGGTCAGGCGCAAACGCGAATTGGCCCACCATCTCCACCGGCAATGCCCCAACCTACTACAACAGTAACTTAATCAACGGGCAGGGAAGCGCACATCCAAGCTTCTCTACCGGGGCAAAGCAATTGAACCTGGGTATCGTTACCATCGGCAGCGGCGCCACCCAGGAGATTGACCTGATTCGACGGCCCCTCAGCGGAGAAGCCGCGAATGTTACCGGGGAACGCTATTTTGCCCAAGCGAGCTTGAAGGTTCTGCTTTCTGACGACCCTGCCGACATCATGAATCTTCCGTGCATCGACGGGTCAACGCAGCCGTTTGATCTGAGCAAGATGGCTAGCCAGCCGAGCACGTGGCCGGCCTCGACTTATGCGCCGCTCGTGGCTCTATACAATCAAATGATCGCCAACGGAGTCACCCCGCTGCCTCTGGCCGCTTCTGGTGCGTTAGGCGGTCCGGGCGGGGCATATAACCCCCAGGACGGTTACTGGTTGCCCGGAGGCGGAGCGAATCCGTATCCCGTTATCAAGGGTTATCTCAAGATTGAAGAGCAGCTAGGTTATGGCAGCCCCTGCGGCACCTGGAAAGACGTGACCGTGGAAATCCTGAGCTACGGCTACGTAGGCCGGAATATCGACCCGGTTCCGCAATCGCTTGACGGCACGAACCTCAACCCACAGTGGCCCGCCGTTGGGACAGCGACGTGCGTATCCACTGTTTCCTGCGCGCAAATGGATCCTTTGAAAGGTATGTATGTACCGCCCGTGCCCGGCCCAGGCAATCCGGCTGGCGGCTACACCGTTGCCGGCAATCAGTTGGCCACCATTGCGTACGGTTACCCACTGCCCAAGGTGCCCATGACTGCAGCGCCTGCGCCACTTCCGCTGGCGGCACAGAATCCCAACCCACCGGCGTTCCTGGCGGCTGGACCGTTCAATGCCCTGGATACGCTGGCCGCGCCCACGGGCACTTGCATGGACCCACACCCGCTGGCGGTTATCCGCCTGGAACGGATTCGCGATAATCCGTCTTCACTTTACGTGGGTGGCTATGTGGCATCGGGCACGTGGAACGCGGCTACCAACAAAGCGTTACAAGCACCGGTTTCCATCGTTTGTGGCGTGGACCCGGCTACCGGTAAGCTTCCTTTGATCGGCGGTGTGTCTTGGGTTCCGACGTTGTACGACTTCTGGCCCAATACGCTGTTTGATACGCGCGAAGGCACGCTCCGCGATACCGCGATGAACACCGCCAATCCCGCCATGCCGACGCTCAACGGCACCATGCATTATATCGAGCTGGACGGCAAGAATCTGAGCAGTTGGTTTGGCGGCAAAATTGGCACCATCGTCACTTCTGGTGCGGGCACGAAGGACCCTGCGGTCGCGCCGAATGACTTCGTGGTTTATGTTTCCGATCGCCGCGGCAATTATTCCCTGTCGCAAACCATTACGGGTGGTTGGCCACCGCTTTCCTACACCCATAAAGAGACGGGCGAGTACGGCTGGAACGACATTATCAACAACCCGGCGACTTCGACGGCGTCCGGTTGTCCCGACTCTGCCCTGGAGCAGGGAGAGGACGCGGATGGAACCGGCGTGCTTTATACCTACGGTGCCAACGAGAGTTACCTCCATGCCGTGGGAGCCATTCCCGTTCCTCCTGCCACGGTGCTGCCACTCGGACAGATCGGCATCTTCGCGAATCTGGTGGGCGGTGCATCAGGTATTACCAGCAACGTCAGCTGCCCGACTGTGCCTTCGTATGCCACGGATGGAATCTGGCCGATGATGGTGGCAACGGCTTCCAGCTCCGCGCGAGAAAATCCCGCGCTCTTCTTCCGCAGAGCCGTGAAAATTGTCAACGGATCGAACCTGTCGGCGGTTGGCACATGCCCCGGCGGGAACAACTGCGGCTTGACCATCGCCTCTGAAAACCCGGTCTATGTTCAAGGCGACTTCAACGCGAATCTAGGTGGCATTGGTTTTGCCAACTCACCAACAACGATTGCCGCATCAGTTGCCGGTGATGCAGTCACCCTGCTTTCCAACAATTGGAACGACACCAACTCCTTCTCCAGTCCGTATGCGCTGGCCGGCCGTTCCGGCGTAACCACCTGGTACCGGGTGGCCGTCATTGCTGGAGCGCCGTCTTGGTTCTCAAATTCTTCGGATAGCGCGCACCAGGACTTTGGCACCGACGGCGGCGTGCACAACTTCCTTCGCTATATCGAAGCGTGGGGAGGGACTCTCGAATACCGGGGTTCAATTATCGACCTGTTTACCAGCCGCCAGGCCAACGGCACATTCAAGTGCTGCAGCACGGTGTATAGCCCGCCGGATCGCGGCTATAACTTTGACACCAACTTCCTGACTCCCGCATTGTTGCCGCCGCGCACTCCATTGTTCCGCGACGTCAATACCACCGGCTGGACACGACTGCTCTTGCCGAACCAGTAAGACGCTTTGATCCAATCTTGCTTCCTGAACGTCCCGGTCGAAGACCGGGACGTTCCTTTTTTTTGTGGCTGTCTTTTGCCGCACCCTCCCAAGCTTGCGTGCTCTTGCCCTCTTCGTGATACCTTCAAGAGAACCGCCTGAATCCCGATTCGCTGAGCGGATGCCATGAATCCAATCGAAACACTCAGTCTGGTGCTGGGAACTGGATTTTCTTCCGGGTTGAACCTTTACGCCACGGTTGCCACGCTTGGGCTGCTGGAACGCTTTGGGGTTGTCCACTTACCGGAAAAGCTGCAGGTGCTGTCGCATCCTGTTGTTCTAGCGGTGGCCTTGTCGCTTTACCTGGTGGAATTCCTGGCGGACAAGGTGCCGTACATCGATTCGATCTGGCAAGCGGTACATACCTTCATTCGTCCTCCGGCCGCCGCACTGCTGGCATTCAGCGTGACTGCTTCTGCCGCGGAGCCATGGCGCTGGGCGGCGGCACTGCTGGCCGGAAGCATCGCATTGACTTCCCATGGCACGAAAGCGAGCGCGCGGGCAGCGGCAAATATGTCCCCGGAACCTTTGAGCAATTGGGCGCTAAGTTTTGGCGAAGACTTATTGGCGGTGTGGTTGACGTGGTTTGCCACCGCGCATCCGACGGTAGCGGTGATTGTGGTGGTCGTGCTGATGGCGGTTTCGCTCTTTCTGCTCTACCACTTGTTCCGTTTTCTGCGCCGCACTTTCCAGAAGCTGGCGGAAATCTAAAGACCGCAGGCTACTTCACGTAGGTTGCCAGAAAACTCAGAAACGTCTTGTACCAGAGCTGGGAGTTTTGCGGCTTCAGGACCCAGTGTCCTTCATCAGGGAAGATTAGCAACTCCGAGGGCACGCCCTGGCGTTGCAGGGTATTGAAGAATTCGAGCGATTGCGTGTACGGCACGCGGTAGTCTCTCTCTCCCGCAATCACCAAAGTCGGCGTCTTGTACTTTGCCAGGTCTGCGGCATAGCTTGATGGTGCCCACTTTTTGTAGTTTTCCGGCGCGGTCCATGGCAGGCCTTGCATGTCATGCTCCTCAAACCAAAGCTCCTCGGTCGCATACATGGAGACTTTGTCGTAGACGCCCGCATGGCTAATGATGGCCTTGAATCGGTCGGTATGCGTGGCGAGCCAATCGGCCATGTAGCCACCGTAAGAACCGCCCGCTGCCGCCAAACGGGACTTGTCAATGTAGGGGTATTTCGCAATAGCCGCGTCAATGCCTTTCATTACGTCGACATAGGCTTTTCCGCCCCAGTCATTCGTGATCTCGTCCGTGAATTTCTGTCCATAGCCGGTAGAGCCGCGGCGATTGATCATCAATGTCACGTAACCCGCTCCCGAAAATACTTGCGTGTTCCAGCGATAGCCCCAATCGTTGGACCACATGGTCTGCGGACCGCCGTGCAACAACACCAGCGTGGGATATTTTTGCGATGCGGAAAAGTTTGGCGGCCGGAGCAGCATTGCCTGCACCTTCGTTCCCTCGGCTCCCTCGAACCAGAATGACTCCGGCTCATTCATTTCCACGTTCGCGAGGATGGCGTCGTTCGCGTGGGTGAGCTGTTTCAGACCACTACCATCCGCCCCGGAGACGAAGACCTCGTTCGGCTGGGTCAGGCTGGAGCGTGTGGTGACCAGCGTCTTGCCGTCTTCGCTGAATTCAAATTCCGCGTTGAAGCCGTCCAGGACTTTTCTGGGTGTTGCGCCTGCTCGCGGTTCCATGGCGTAGACGGGTTGAAGCGTTTCGTTTTCTGCCAGGAAATAGATGGTCTTGCTGTCTGCGGACCAGGCCAGTTCCATGGCCCAACGGTCGAAATTCTCGGAGAGGTCTTCGATCTTGCCCGTCTGGCGGTTGTAGAGCATTACGCGCCACCTGTCGGATTCATAAGCGGGCGTAAGCTGTGCGTGATAAGCGATGTAGCGGCCATCGGGGGAATACACAGGATTGCCATCAAAGCCGGCCTGTGTCGTGATCCGCTTTGCTTCTCCACCGCCCACAGGAAGCACGAAGAGATCGCCGTTTGTGCTGATGGCCTCCACCTTGTCCGTAACCGCGGTGAAGCAAAGCTCCTTGCTGTCCGGAGAGAAGTTGAAGTCGCTCTGCTCCCCACGCATTCCGGCGGGCGGCACATCGAAATCAGCGCCGGGCGTAAGGTCTTTCGCGGCAGCGCTACCATCCGCAGGTATGACAAATAAATGGTTGCGCTTGCCTTCAAACCATTCATCCCAATGGCGGTAGAGCAAATGGTCGTAGATGCGCGCTTTGACTTTGCTCTTCCTCTTGTCCTCGTCGCGTTTTTCGTTGCAGGCATCATCCATGCATTCAGGATAGACGGAGGAGATGAAGGCAATGGTTTTTCCATCCGGCGACCAGTGAAACATGTCGGCGCCGGTGGAAAGCTGTGTCAATTTTTTGGCTTCGCCGCCTTCCATGGACAGCAGGTAAATCTGGGAAGTGCCATCGCGCGCGGACAGAAACGCGAGCGTCTTCCCAACGGGCGACCAGGCGGGGGAATTGTCGCGTCCGCCTTGTGTGACCTGGACCGGGTCACCGCCGGCCGTGCTGATCATCCAAATATTGCTGACTCCGCGATTCGCCTCGAGGTCCGGCGTGGAGACGCTGTACGCGATCCATCTTCCATCCTTTGAAAGAGCCGCGCCGCTGACGCGATGCAGCTTGATCAGATCGTCAAACGTCATCGGATGCTTTGACGTGGTTTGCGCATGTGAAGCAAGCGTAAGCGCAAGCAGGCTAAGAAACAGGCCACAGCGAATCGCCAGTTTTTTCATCAGTGTCCCCTTTGATGTGCCGGTGAGTTCAGAAGAGCTGTTGGAACAAACGATCATGCCACGGCTACGGGATGATTCCAAGAAGTTGCAGGTGGCGGATCAGGTTAAGGCGGGAATCGGAAGGCCGACGGTCCAGATGTAGCCGTCGGGATCAAGAAGCGTGACCTCACGCCAGCCATGAGCATAGTCTCTTGCCGGTTGGATGATGGTGGTACCTAAACGCTTTGCGCGCTCCTCCACTTTGTCTGGATCAACGCCGAGAAAACGAAGTTCGGCGCCCACCCCACGTTCGGGCGTCGCCTGCAAACGCGCGTACAACGGATGATGATCGTAGGCATGATCGGCGTGGAGCATGAAGTCGATGCCGAGCAGGGAAAGCGCGGCGAAATCGTCGTCTGCATAACGGATGGTGGCGCCGAGAATCTCTGTGTAGAACGGCAGGGAAGCTGCCACATTGCGAACCAGCAGGTTTGCGCTGAACCTCGGCAGGGCCCGCCCGTAATCGCCGGCAGGCATAAAGGCATCGCCGGTTCGTGTCTTGGTCATTGCTTACCTCCTCACGAAAATCCAGTTTAACAATGCGATTGCGCAAGTTGTTCCTACCACATAAAACTCGCCGCGACCCATTTGCGTCAGAAGAATCACCGAGAATAGCAACGCGAGCCCGGCGAATAAGTACGGGAGCGGCAGTAGAAATTGCGCCTTGCCATCGCGCCTGCTTCGCAGGACCGGCACAGCGATGGCCATCGCGCCGTAAATAGCCAATCGCGATACCGCGGAAAGCATGGCGTTCCACTGAAAATTACCGAGAGCGGCGAAGACAAACACGATCAGGGCGTAGAGAATGATTGAGAAATACGGCGTGCGATATTTGGGATGGACCGCCGCAAGAAATGCGGGAAAGTCACCCTGCTCCGCCATGGCAAAGGTAATGCGCGGGGAATGCAGCAAGTTTGCACTTAAATAACCGTACGCGGAAACCAGCGCCGCAAGTGCCATTGCAGTTGCTCCCGCGGGCCCAAGGAAGTGCTGCGCCGCATCAGAAAGGGGCCTGGCCGAAGATGCGGCGCCGGGAAGCGTGGCGATGGTCACGAATTGTACACCGGTATAAATGAGGGCGACCGCCGCTAGCGCGCGCAGCAATGCAACGGGGGTATCACGCTTGGGATTTGTGCTTTCGCCGCCGACGAACAGCGCGCCTTCGAAACCGCCGTAAGCGTAGACGAGCAGAAGAATCGCCTCAAACCAGCTTCTTGCGGACACGTTCGGCACGGAAAGCGGCACGCGGATTTCCGGTCGCAGCACAAGAACAAGCAGTCCCACCAGCACAAAGAACAGCAGGAAGCCGACTTTTACAGCAGTAAAAAGATTGCTGACATGCTTGCCGGCTTTCACACCGATGTAATTCAGCAAGGCGAGATGGCCAAGCAATACCGCCAGAACGAGTAACTCACCCGTTCGCGTGGCCAGTGATGGAAAGAACTGCGCCAAGTAGGTGCAGAACAGATTGGCTACAGCGGCGGGAGCAGCAATGCGCGTCAGCCATGTTAACCACGCGACCAGTAGTCCCGCAAAACGGCCCAGGGCGTCGCGCGCGTAAAGATAAAGGCCACCGGTTTCTTCGTAGCGCGAAGAAACTTCCGCGATGCATCCAGCAATTATCAAAATGCCGGCACCTGCGCCCAAGCAACTGAGCGGACTGAGGGCGCCGAGTCTTGCCGCCAGGATGGAAGGCAGACCGAAGATGCCGCCACCAATGATGGAATTGACCATCAGAGCCGTGAGGCTCCAACGGCCGATGGTGCGTACCAATCCTTGAGAGGGTTGGGCCAAGCGCGGGCTGTCCTTCTTTCTGCTAATAGGTTGTGGGCAACGGAACTGCTGCCGCGTTCATTTTCGCGATTTCGGTGAGAAGGTCGGCCTTGCCGTTAATCGGTTCCAGGTGTGGGTAGCGCTCTCCGCCGTGGTAATCGATCCGGTAGGTCTGAAAGAAGTCGTCGTTTTCCGCAAGCAACTCGATGGGCTCTTTGCTGTTCTTCGCGCGGGCGATGGCGTCACGCAAAATGTCTGGATTCCATTTGCGGCCGTTGACGGCCACCAGGCGCATGCCAGGGGCAAGTCCGGCTTTCGCCGCAGGAGAATCGGGAATCACGTCCAGAATGTGGTCGCCATCTTCACCGCCGGGCGCATGAAGAAGGAGTCCCAGGGAGAATTGCAGTTCAATTTCCTGATTCACGATTTCACTGACATGTTCGTATTCGTTCTGCGTGGTAGTAAAGACCAGTTTCCAGCCACTATTCTCCACGCCACCCAGCGGCGCTGCTGGTTCGTGGGATGTCAAACGCGTTGTGAAGAATGCCCGCCAGTTATAGGGAGCAACATCGTTCATTCCCGCGACAATGTCGTCGAATGTGTACGGCACGACTTTCGGCGGCGTGTTTTCGCCCCCGTGGAATTTCTTACAGAAATCGTCCAAAGACTTCTTCCCACTGGTTTGTTTGCGGATGATGGTGTCGGCTTCCAGCCAGATAAGCGTACCTTCGTCGTAGTAATCCACACTACGGCGCCAGGAAGAGCCTTCCGGCGGGGTGCTATAGAGAATCTGTACGGCGATCGCAGTGTCCTGCAAGTCACGCCAGGTCCGTCCGGGACGATCATTCAGATATGCGGCCGTAGAGGCCAGATAATCCCGAAACATACCCGGAGGCATCATGCCGGAGCGCGCGGCCAGCATGACTCCATAGTATTGGGTGAGGCCTTCGTAGACCCACAAGAGTTCACTTTTCATTGGCGTTTGGTAATCGGGCGTGGCCAGCCCCGCAGGACGGCGATACTTGCCGTTCCAGGAATGCGTAAATTCATGGGAGAGCAGTTCCGAAGATTGGAACAGGCCGGGATCCAGAAAATAATTTTCCTCGGTGCGATTATCGCTGGACTCATGGTGCTCCACGCCGTCCGAGGGCATGCGGTCGCTGAGCGTGAGCAGAAAATCATAGCGGCGATAATGGCGGGCGCCGAAAAGAGTTCCGGTTTCCGCAATCAACTGGCGAAGGTGCTGCACCTCAGCGGGCGTCGCATCGAGCGGAGCGGGCCCATCGGCAACAACATGGACGGAGTGCGGAGGGGTTTGCCCCGGCGAAAGATCGATGTTACGGAGATAGACGCCGGCGATGACCGGTGAATCAATCACCGTGGTAAGCGAGGCCGGTGCGAATTCGATGACATCAGAGGATTCCTTGGCCACCGGCAGTGCAGTGCCATATTTCCAGCCGGATGGCAGGCGCAAAGCCGCGATGTAGACGAGATCATCTGTTTTTGGACCTTGCGGATAGAGTGTGACCATGTACCAGTTCAAAACCGCGAATGTTGCAGTCGACGACGGATGCTCACGTGAAGTTGTTGCTTCGGCAGGTGAGAGATAGTCGTAAGTTAGATCCAGGGAGTCCACGCCGTCCGGAACGTTCACATGGAATGCGTACATGTCCACGTCGTCACGGCGCCACGGGATTACTTTACCGGCGGCAGTGATTTTCAAGCCCACCAGATCGACAATGGGTCCCGTCGGGGAATGCTCTCCGGGTATCCACTTGGGATAAACGAGTGTGAGAGGGCCGGGCGTTACGGGAAGAGCCAGCTTCGCATGAAAAATGTGCTTGGGCGCGTCCCGCAGATCGACATCGAGACGCGCGGGATGCTGCACGGTCTGGGAATTGACACTTGCGGCGCACACGCCCACGAGAATTAAAAAACCAATAAAATGAGAACAAATTCGCGGTATCAAGAGCACTCCTTCGAACCGGCGAAAGGGTACCACAGTTGCTCGATGGTCGTTGACGAAGCGGCCAACTTGGCTGGTGCTCGCGTCTTCGGGAACGACTCCGTTTCCAGGCCTTCTGCTACAATTTCGGTATGAGCACGGCCATCCGCACAACTCCTCTTTTTTCACGCAATCTTAGGAAGAATTATCCTGTGGCAGTTCGCGGCGAAGGGTGCTGGATCGTCGATGCTGAGGGGCGACGTTACCTCGACGCCTCCGGGCAAGCCGCGGTGGTCAGTATCGGACATGGCGTGCAGGAAATCGGACGGGCGATGGCGGAGCAGTCGGGCCGGATCGCGTTTGCACATACCACGCAATTCCATTCCGAAGCCGCAGAGAAGCTGGCCGCGCGCGTGCTTGCGATTGCTCCACGCAATTTTCGCAATGGTGGCCGTGTGTACTTTACCTCCGGTGGTTCCGAGGCGACGGAAACCGCCATCAAATTGGCACGGCAGTATTTTCTGGAAAGCAAGCAACCTTCGCGTTATCGCATTCTGGCACGGAGGCAGAGCTATCACGGAAGTACGCTTGGGGCGATGTCTGTAAGTGGGAATGTGGCACGCCGCGCACCGTACGCGCCGATGATTCCGGAATGGGGGCATGTGGCCCCCTGTTTTTGTTACCACTGCCCGTTCGATAAAACATTTCCCGGATGCAATCTGGCATGCGCCGATGACCTCGACGCATTTCTGCGTGCGAACGACGCTTCGACCGTGGCTGCATTCGTGTTTGAACCGGTCGTTGGTGCGACCTTGGGAGCTGCGCCAGCGGTCGATGGCTACACGGCACGCATTGCGGAAATTTGCCGCAGACACGGAATCCTGCTGATTGCGGACGAAGTGATGACTGGCATGGGCCGCACCGGTAGACCATTCGCAAGCGAGCATTGGGGCTTGGAGCCGGACATTATTCTTACCGGAAAGGGAATTGCCAGTGGCTATGCGCCGTTGGGGGCGGTGCTGGTAGGGCCGCGGCTCGTGGACGCATTTGAAAAAGGTACGGCGACCTTCATGCACGGATTCACTTATCAGGCTCATCCCGTTGCCACCGCAGCGGGGAACGCGGTATTTGATTACCTGGAGGCGCACAAGCTGTTTGAACGCGTGACACCTGCCGGGAACCAACTCTACAAGGCGCTTACCGTTCTGGAAAATCATCCCCACGTTGGACAAGTTCGCGGATTGGGCCTGCTGCAAGGAGTGGAATTCGTGAAAGACAAGTCGACGCGCGAACCATTTCCCAAGGAAGCAGGGATCGCGGAGAAAATTCGCCAGGCGGCCCTGGAGAAAAATGTATTGCTCTATCCGGGACAAGGATGTGTTGATGGCGTTCGCGGGGACCATGTGCTGCTTGCCCCTCCGTTCATTATTGAAGCCGCAGAGAGCAAACTCATCGCTGACGCTTTGCAGTACGCTTTGGGAAGAGTCTTTTCCGCGTGATTGCGCTACAGTGGTGATTTAATACGATTCAAGCCATTTTTTCTTCCAGGGAGCATCTTCATGCGCCATTTTCTGCACTCAATCGTAATTGTCTGCTTTGTCGCGTTGCTGGGAAGGGCCTGTGTTGCTCAGGATAAAGGGGCGGCAAAGCCTCGGGCTCGTGACCTGGGTGTGCCGTTCGATGGCACGCCTGGTCCGTTGAACGCAATCACAGATGTGGCGGGCGTGACCGTCGGGCACACTACTCTGATTTCCGGCGAGGGCAAGTTGGAGGTCGGTAAAGGACCGGTGCGAACAGGCGTCACTGCGGTTCTTCCGCGTGGCAAGGATGCGGCTGACGCAAGTGTGTTCGCGGGCTGGTGGTCGTTGAACGGGAACGGAGAAATGACGGGCACCACCTGGGTAGAGGAGTCTGGGTTTCTGACAGGTCCGGTGATGATTACCAATACTCACAGCGTAGGTGTCGTGCGCGACGCCGTGATTCAGTGGACGGTGGCCCATCGCAAAGTGGGGCCGGATGATGATTGGTGGTCGCTTCCGGTTGTGGCGGAAACGTGGGACGGCTACCTGAACGATATCAACGGATTTCACGTGAAGGCGGAGCATGCGTTTCATGCCATCGACACAGCGCATGGCGGACCCGTGGAAGAGGGGGCGGTGGGCGGGGGCACGGGCATGGTGTGCAACGGATTCAAAGGCGGAATTGGCACCGCCTCCCGGAAGCTCTCAACGAAAGATGGCGGCTACACGGTTGGCGTACTCGTGCAATGCAATTTCGGCTCGCGGGAGAACCTACGCGTAGCGGGAATACCGGTAGGACGCGAGATTTCCGGGGAGGATCCATATGCATTCGTACCTGGGGACATGGCGGAACGTGGCTCGATTATTGTGATTGTGGCGACGGATGCGCCGTTGCTGCCGCACCAATTGAAGCGCCTGGCGCGACGCGTGTCGCTCGGACTGGGCCGCGATGGCAGCATTTCCGGAAATGGTTCGGGCGACATTTTCATCGCCTTTTCCACGGCGAATCCGGGAGCGGCTTCGGCAGATCACGCGGTCGATCTGAAGATGATGCCCAACGATAAACTGAATCCGATTTTCAAAGCGACGGTGGAGTCAACGGAGGAAGCGGTGATCAATGCCATGGTAGCGGCCATTTCCATGAGCGGGATTGATAACCATCACGTGGAAGCGCTGCCGCACGACCAGTTGCGGGCTATCCTCAAGAAGTACAATCGACTCAATCCTTAGGAAGAGATCGCATCTTTGTTGGAAACTGGCTGAGATGACCACGGCAGGATAAAATGCCGTGTGTCTACTTCGCCCGCACGATCGCTTGCTGTCATTCTGTTTTTTATTTTTCTCACAATTACCCTTGAATCGTGTTCTTCTTTGCATTCTGCGGCGATTGCCATAACACATGTCAGTGTCATTGATGCGACGGGCGGAGCGATGCGGCCCGATCTCACGGTGATTGTGGCTGATGGGCGCGTTACGGTTGTTGGGGCCGCGAATAAGGTTGCCATTCCTCGCGCGGCCAAGGTTGTCGACGGCTCCCGACGGTTCTTGATTCCCGGGCTTGCCGACATGCACATTCATCTGACTGGCGCGGGGGAGCCGAGTGGCAGCCGCGAATTCATTCTTCCGCTTCTAGTGGCCAACGGAATCACAACGGTGCGAGATATGGGCGGAAAAGTGGAGTACTTGAAGCAACTGCGCTCAGAAATCAATTCCGGCAAACAAGTGGGGCCCCAGATTTTCTTCACGGGACCGTACCTCGACGGCAATCCGCCGTCGTTTCAGCCCTCGATTGTGGTGCAGACCGCTGCGGAGGCCACGGCCGCTGTAGAGAAACTGAAGGGCGAGGGCGTGGACTTCATCAAAGTGCAGTCGCGTTTGCAGCCCGAAGCGTATTACGCGATCGCACGCGAATCCCAGAAGCTGGGGATTCGGTTCCTGGGGCACGTTCCCGATTCCATCACGGCTGCGGCAGCTTCCGATGCGGGTCAGGCCAGCATCGAGCATCTTACCGGCGTGCTGCTTGGCTGTTCCTCGCGCGAAGAGGAATTGCGACAACGGCGGCTTGCTCCTTTGCCGGCGAAAGAGAACAAGGAGAGAGCGCGTGCCCGAGATCGCGTTTGGATCGAAGATCTCCTTGATTCCTACTCACCACAGAAGGCCGCGAACCTGTTCCAGAAATTCTCCGCTAACCGAACCTGGCAAGTTCCCACCTTTCCGCTGCTCATTCATTTAGCTTATCTTGTGCCCGAAACGGATCGCACCGGCGATCCGCGGCTGAAATATATTCCGCGAGATGTGCGTGAAACCTGGGATAAGAGCACGAAAGACCTGATGGATTCGCGCACGGAGCAGGATTTTGCTCTGCGCAGACGGTCGGTGGAGCTATTGTTGGCGGCTGTAAAAGGCATGAGCGAGGCTGGCGTATCGTTCATGGCGGGCACGGACGCAGCTGCTCCTAACGTTTTTCCGGGATTCAGTTTGCACGAGGACCTCGCTTCTTTGGTGGAGGCTGGACTGACGCCGGTGCAGGCGCTGCAGGCAGCGACAGTGAAACCAGCGGAATTCCTCGGACGCAGTGCGGAGCAGGGAACGATTGAGGTTGGAAAGCGTGCGGATTTAGTGCTCCTGAATGCAAATCCGTTGGACGATATTCATAACACACGGAAAATCCATGCGGTGATTCTGAATGGCAGACTGTTCGAGCGCAGCGAACTGGATGCTTTACTGGCCGAGGTCGAACAGTTTGCGTCCAGGCACTGAGCGGGAATCAGGAGCCGCGGGCCATTCCTCCAGCGAGCTGATGCACTGGTTGGCTCAGCGGGTAGCTACAGCGCGAGTGGCGCAGTTTTGCGCGGGGGATTGAAGAATGGCAAGGGCACAATTTTGGCAGAGACGGTTTTGCGAGCCGCTTCCACGGTCAATTCCATGCTAAGAGTTGAACCGAGAGCCGCACTCTCGCGGCTGACTGAAGCGAGCGCGATCATGCGTTTCAGAGTGGGCGACCATGTGGTCGAAGTCGCCTTGCCTACTTGGCGGCCGGCCCGATAAACGGGAACGGCCACGCGCGAAGCGGTTGAAGGAACTTGTGGGGCCATGGCGATTTTTTCGTAAAGAGCCTCGACTTCGCTCCAATTGATCTCCAGGCCAACGAGGGAGCGGGCGGGGCCGCCTCTCTTGGCTTCGGCAGAAAGCGCATTAAGTCCCACGAAGCTTTCTTTCTTCAGGTCCACCAACTTGCCGAGGCCGATTTCAGCCGGTGAGTATTTTTGCTGCTCGATGATGGCGCGTTTGCTGGAAATGTAGTCCACCTCGATGAGGATCAACCCGGCTTCGATGCGCGCGATATCCAGTGCGACCATCCCGGCGGGATGAATATCGAACGCGCGACCCTCGATCATCAGCTCGTCAAAGACTTTTACGGCGTCTTTCCAAGGAACCCAGATTTCATATCCGAGGTCGCCCGTGTAACCGGTACGGGAAATATCCACGGGCACGCCGGCGATTTTTCCGTGGGCGACGCGGAAGTATTTCAGACCGGCAATGTTTGCATCCGCGACGGCGTGCAGCAGTTTTCCTGTAGTGGGCCCCTGCAAGGCGAGTGCAGCGACTTTCTCGGAAATGTCTTCAATCTGGACGTCCAGACCAAGAGCGTTCTGGTGGAACCAGCGAAGGCTGGGATCGGCGGCGGTCCAGCGATATTGATTTTCCGCAAGGCGGGTGATGGTGCCGTCGTCGATGACTTTGCCGTCTGGATCGCACCAACAGCAATAGATGACCTGGTCGACGGCCACTTTGTTGATGTCGCGAGTGATGATGCGATTGACGAGTTTTGTGGCATCACGGCCAGAGACGTAGTACTTGAACAAGGGGGTGATATCGATGAGCGCGGCGGAATTGCGGATGGCGTTGTATTCGTGCTCGTGGGTCATTTCGTAGGCGCCAACCGTGTAATAGCCCGACCATTCCTTGAAATTCAGGCTCTCGCACAAGGCAAGGGTTCTCTCATGGAAAGCGGTTCCGACGGGCACGATCCCTCCGGTCTGGACGCGAACGACAGGGTGAGGCTGACTGCGACAAGCGAACAGCAAATTATAGTTTCGATTTTGGCGCGGCCGCAAGGTCGCAAAACAGGATGGTCCTGGGTGTTACGTAGAGCAAAAGGGATTGCGCACTGCGTGGACTCCGTTCCGAAAGACGGTCATTGGGTGGAAATGGCAGCCGCGACGATTTCTTGTGAGTCGTGACCTTGAGAAGCGAACACGCTGTCAGTAGAATGATTTGTTCTTCACAGTGTCCATGTTGTCCTCGTGCTAGTGGAGTCATAACGAATGCCTCAGTCCTACGATGTGGTGGTGATCGGGGGCGGTCACAATGGTCTGGTGAACGCCGCATACTTGGCAAAAGCGGGGAAAAAGGTTTTGGTTCTAGAACGCCGCCACGTTTTAGGCGGAGCAGCGGTCACCGAAGAAATTGTGCCGGGCTTCCTGTTTTCTGAATGTTCCTACGTCGTTTCCCTGCTGCGGCCGGAAATTATTCGCGAACTGGATTTGCCGCGTCACGGATTGGAAATTCTTCCTCTGGATGGCACGTTCTCGCCAATGCTCAATGGCGACTATTTGTGGCGCGTGAACGATCATGCAAAGACGCAGCGGGAAATCCTGCGGCACTCGAGGCTGGACGCCGAAGCTTACGACGAATTCTCCAAAAAGATGACGCCGATGTGCCGGTTCGTGAAACCGCTGCTATCCATGATCCCGCCGGATCCCACGACGCTGCATCCAAAAGACCTCCGACAATTGAATTTTCTGCTGCAACGGTTTCGCGAACTTTCTTCCGAAGAGCGATACACGCTGATCCAGTTGATGACCATGAGTGCAGCGGATTTTCTGGATCAATGGTTCGAGACCGACGTGTTGAAGGCCACCATGTCCGCATCGGGCATCATTGGAACATTTTTGGGAATTCGCTCGCCGGGCACAGCTTACGTTCTGTTGCACCACTATATGGGCGAAATTGACGGCGCGTTTCGCTCCTGGGGATTCAGTCGCGGCGGAACCGGCGCCATCTCGCTGTCCATAGCGGGTGCGGCGAAGGAAGCGGGCGTGGAGATCCGCACGCAAGCGCCGGTGGAGAAAATCATTGTCAAGAACGGGCGAGCCGCGGGAGTGGCGCTGAAATCGGGCGAAGAGATTTCGTGCAATGTGATTTCTTCCAGCGTGGACCCGCACCTGACGTTTGAAGTGTTTCTGGAGCCGAAGGAATTGCCTGGGGATTTTCTGGAAAGCGTACGCCGGTATAAATTCCGCGGCTCATCCGGGAAGGTGAACCTGGCGCTGAATGGTCTGCCGAATTTTCGGTCTTTGCCCGGCGTGGGAGCACACTTGCGCGGGGCGATGTCGATATCGCCAGGCATGGAATACATGGAACGGGCGTATGACGACGCGAAATACGGGCATTTCTCACGCAGGCCGTACATCGATATGGTGATCCCGAGCTTGACGGATCCGTCGGTCGCGCCACCGGGAAAACACGTGCTTTCGTGTTTCGTGCAATACGCGCCGTATAAGCTGGCGGAAGGCACTTGGGATGATCAGCGGGAAGCTTTCGGGAACAACGTGATCGATACGATCGCGGAGCATGCGCCGAATATCAAGGAATTGATCATCGAGAAGCAGGTGCTCACGCCGCTCGATATGGAACGGGAATTCGGGTTGACGCAGGGGAATATTTTCCAAGGTGAGCTTTCGCTCGAACAACTGTTCTTTTTGCGGCCGGTGGCTGGCTGGGCGTACTACCGCACCCCGGTGGACAACCTTTATATGTGCGGGTCGGCGACGCATCCCGGCGGCGGGATCATGGGCGCAAACGGGCGAATTGCGAGCCAGGTAATCCTGAAAGAGTGGAAGAAGGCGGCGAACTGACCATGCCCATCGGACAAAAGGTGGTGCTCATCGGTGGTGGTCACAACGCGCTGATCACCGCGTTTTATCTGGCGAAAGGCGGCTTCAAGCCGGTGGTGCTGGAACGTCGCTCGGTGGTGGGCGGAGGGGCAGTCACCGAGGAATTCCATCCGGGCTTCAAGGCGTCGACGCTATCGCACACGCTGGGACCGCTACGCGCGGACATTGCGCGAGACATGCAACTCGACAAATTCGGCCTGCAGATTTTCCGGCCTGATCCGCGCGTGTTTGCACCGTCGCCGGACGGGCGTGGGTTGCTTTTTTATGAGGACGCCGCGAAGACCGCGGGAGCGATTTCACATTTGTCAGCGAAAGATGGCGCCAAGTATACAGAATTCGCGAAGGAGTTAGAGAAGGTCGCTGGGGTGTTCATGCAGATTGCGGCGATCACTCCACCGGGGATCGATAAACCTTCTGCCGAGGATTTTTGGAATTTGCTGATTACCGGCCGCGGGGTGCGGCGCCTGGGTAAGAAGGGAATGCTGGACCTGTTGCGATGGGGTCCGATGGCTGTGGCGGATTTTGTGGGGGAATTCTTTGAGACGGAATTGCTGCGTGCGGTAATTGCGGCACGAGGCATTTTCGGCGCGAACCTGGGTCCGTGGTCGGCAGGTTCGACGGCGGTGCTGCTGTTGCGCGCGGCGGCGGACCCGCATCCGGTGGGCTCAGCGACCTTTCCGAGAGGTGGGCTTGGCGAGTTTTCGCGCGCGCTTGCCGACTCAGCGAAGAAGGCGGGAGCGGAGATTCGCACGGACGCCGAAGTGGTGCAGATCCAGACGAAGAGCGGCGCCGTGGCCGGAGTGGTGTTGGCAAACGGGGAAGAAATTGCCTGCGAGGCGGTGGTTTCGGGCGTGGATCCGAAGCGGACATTCTTTCAGTTGCTGGAACCGGCGAATCTGGATCCGGTGGTTGCGATGCGCATCAAGAATTTTCGCGCACGGGGAAACGTGGCGAAAGTGCATCTTGCGCTCGGAGATTTGCCGACATTCCCATCGTTGGCGAACGCTGTGGGGCCGGATGGATTCCACGAAGCACTGTCGGGCCGAATTCACATCGGGCATGAGATTGACTATTTGGAGAAGGCGTTCGACGCCGCGAAGTATGGCGAAATGTCCGCAGCACCTTATCTGGACGTGACAATTCCGACGATGCTTGATCCTTCACTGGCGCCGACAGGCAAGCACGTGCTCTCCGCGTATTTTCAATTTGCGCCTTATCATTTGAAAGAAGGGAACTGGCGTGCCCGGCGGGGAGAATTGGTGAACACGGTGATCAAGACGCTGGGGATGTATTCACCGAACCTGGCGAACCTGGTGGAAGCGGCGCACGTGATTACACCGGTGGATCTGGAAGAGACCTACGGTTACACGGGCGGACACATTTTTCATGGGGAACTGGCGCTGGATCAGATTTTCACCATGCGGCCGGTGCTGGATTGGGCGCGGTACCGGGCGCCGGTGAAGGGATTGTTCCTGTGCGGGAACGGGACGCATCCGGGCAATGGGTTGACGGGTGCGTGCGGCGCGAACGCGGTGAAGGAAATCATTCACGAGCTGCGCTAAGGGTGGGTTCGCAAGAAGCAGATACCCGAACATTCACAGGCCGACAAACTCTTATCATTGCACCTCCAAGAATGATTGCCATTGCAAGAACCAAGGTAAAAGCAAACTCACGTGACAATTAACATCAAGCGGAGTCAAAGGATTCAGGGACTTCCAGTCATGAACGTCCGACAGTTCCTAGGGAAGGCTGACACGCATTTCCGTGTGGAATGGGCAAAGGAATACCTAAAGGACCATGCACAGGTCAAACGGCTCCTAAAGATTTTAAGGGCCGAAGGATTCATTAAGCCTTCGGAGGAACAAGGTTGGGATTACGAAATCACGGAAATGGGTAGAAGTTTCGCACGCAGTACCGCCGCGAGACCAATCACGCGTGCGACAGCCGAAAAGACAGTGACTGAGTTGCTGCACCGAGTCGAACTAGTCAACAAGGACAAACGATTCATTCGATCTGTGGAAGCAGTGGTGGTATTCGGCAGCTATTTGACGGACAAGGAAAGGCTCAACGATGTCGACGTGGCCATCAAATTGAAGGATCGCTGGCCAGAGAATATGAGCGAGGAGGAGAGAGATAAGCGCAATTGGAACCACATTGCGCTGTCCGGACGCAGGTTTTCAAACATAACTGAGGAAATAGCTTGGCCTGAGCGTGAGGTTGAGCTGTACCTCAGGAACCGCGTTCGGAGTCTCAGCTTGCAGGACTGGAACACGTTCGTCAGGATGGTCTGCGAATGGCCCGGTAATTTTCAATACAGAATTCTCGTGGGGGACGAGAAGAGGCTTGTGAAGGAACTAGCAGGGCACAGGGCGGCACACGAGAATCCTGCGAGTTAAGCAAAGGATGAAGAGGGCCCCGAATGGGAATGGAGCGAGAACTCGTTTTTGTGTAAGTGTTGATGTTAAAAGGCTTATTCAATTCGGCGGGTGTAAGTGCAGAGTCTGAAGGGATTGTAAGTGCCGCGTTTTGATGATGATATGCAACTGTTAATTATACAGTACTTACGGGCTTGAATTGTGTAAGTGCAGATTCTAAATAGCTTAGTGTTCATGCCCAGGGGTCTATGTGGTCGGAGTTCTCCGCATTTCAAATAATAACAAATAAGTAATAGATTGTCAAGGGAAATCCCGGCAGAATCTGCTTTAGGGGAAGCCGAGGGACTGGCTGGGCAAACGGCTGGGCGGAATTCAGTTGCAAATGACTTGCATGTCATACAAGACTGAATTAGTCTTAGTTGGGCAGTTCTCCAAACAAAAAAGGATCGGGGTGGTGAGGGAATGAGAAAGAAAGTGGGCAGTCTCTACATGCAACTGAGTTGCAGCAGACTCATCTTGCTTCTGTTTCTGGCGCTGCTGATTGGCGGTGCGGTGCGCGCGCAGGAGCCACCGTACTTCGTGACGTATTCGGATGTGATGGAGGAACCGGGGAACCTAGAAATTTCGTACAAGGGAATCAACGCGGCGCCGAAGAACGCGAATCTGTTCAATAGCGGGACCGTGGAGTTTGAATACGGATTGAAGGCGTATTGGACGACGGAATTTTACCTTTCGGGCCAAACGACGCAAAACGATCCCACGATCTTCACCGGCTACCGTTGGGAGAACCGCTTCCGGCCGCTGATGACGACCCACGCAATTAATCCCGTGCTTTATGTGGAATATGAGGACATTAATGAAGGAGACCGAAGCTTTCTGGAGGTGGTGAACCACGACTCGATTTCCGACGTATATGCGCCGAACGGACAAGCGCGGGCAGCAAGGCAAAGGGAAATCGAGTTGAAACTGATTCTTTCGAGCAACACGCATGGTTGGAACATTTCAGAAAACGTCATTACGGAGAAACCGCTGGACCCGAGCGGACCCTGGGAGTTTGGATACGCGCTGGCGGTGAGCCGCCCATTGGCGCTGGAAGCGGGGAAGAAGGCGTGCGTGTTCTGCCGGGAAAACTTCTATGCAGGCCTGGAAATGTATGGCGGGCTGGGCACCACGGAGAATTTCGGATTGAGCGGGACTTCACACTATTTGGGACCAATCCTGCAATTCAATATTCCAAAGGGACCCTCGATTGGATTTGAGCCGAGCTTTGGGCTGAATGCCAACAGTGTGGGCTTGTTATGGCGATTCAAGGTGTCGTACGAGGTGGAACAAATCTTTGGCCGCCTGTGGCGGAAATAAAAGCGGGGAGGAGCTTGGCATGACGCGGGGAAAACGGATTCGAATGGCGGGAGTGATCTTGGCGGCGATGGTATGTATGGCGGCGGACGGAAGTTGGTTGCGGCGCGTGCCGGATACGGATCGACAAAAGACGAATCCCTTCGCGGGAAGGGCGGACGCCGTCGCCGCGGGAGCAAGAGTTTTCGACGATCATTGCGCGAAATGTCACGGAGAGGATGCGCTGGGAAACAGGAAGCATCCGAGTCTGCGGAGCGAGCGCGTGCAACACGCAACGGACGGCGAGATTTTCTGGCTGCTGAAGAATGGAAATCTGCCGAAGGGGATGCCGACGTGGGCGGCGCTGCCGGAGCCAATGCGATGGCAGATTATCACGTACGTGAAGAGTCTGGGAACGGAATCGAGGAGCGAAATTGAAAAATAAAAAATGAAAAGCTGAAGGGGTGCACTGATCAAAGATCAGACGGGAAGAAGGAATCACTGGTGGATGCCCTAGTGGCGTTTAGCCTGTACGACAGCGATTAGTAACTGGCTGGCACGATAGCTAGACGTGCTGGGACACCCCGAGGATGTTGCCATCGGGATCTTTGAGCCACGCGACCCGGTCGCCGCTGGGCGCGGTCCAAATCCCCAGCTCTTGATCCTGCGCGAACGGGAATTTCTCCGGAGGAACGCCTCGGTCTCTTAGCCATTTGGCGACTGCTTCGATATCTTGCACTTCCCAACCGAGGATTGTGCCCTGTAGCGGGGTGAAGTTGGGAATTTTGGTGATGCGGATCTTGTGGCCGCCGACGCTGAGGACCAGCGCGAATTGGTCGTGGCTGACGAACTGAAACCCAAGCTTACCTTCATAAAAGGCGCGGGCACGGTCGTAATCAGTGGTGGGAATAAAACCAACCATTTTTCCGGAAGCCAGCATGTTTTCCTCCCCGAGAGCTTTTGGGTCCTTAGAAATAGCACTTGTGGGGTTCTTGAGGAAACAAAAAATGTCGTTTGGGATATCAGAGTCCGAGGGCGTTATATCGATGTTCCGCAAACAGCTTGGAACGAAGCCCTTGCAGTATTTCAAGCGATTCAAGAATTCGTGCGGTCGCGCGCGAGTTTGCGTTGATAGAAGAAGGAAACGGCGAGGAGGGCGGAGCCGAGGATGAAGAAAGAGAGAATGCGATAGGCGCGATCGAGGAAGGAGAGGTCGTACAAGAAGACTTTCACGACGACGATGCCGAGAAGGATGAGAGCCTGCCAGCGAAGCAGGGGCCATTGGCGTTGCGCGCCGAGGACGAGGAGAAGCGCCGCGTAGACGGTCCAGAGGATGGAAATAGAAAGATGCTGAGCGAGGGAATTGCTCGCGTTGTGTGGACCGGCGCCGAAGAAATCCCAAAACTCCTGGCTGAGGGCGAGAAGAGCGAAAAAGTTGATGGCGATGGTGAGGAAGGCGGCTTCGGTGCGGTAGGTTTCTGATTGTAAGACGGAATCGTGGTTGCCTTGGAGTGGCGATCGAAGAGGGATCCCTCGCTTCGCTCGGGCTGACAGATTAGGTGTAAGGGCGGACCAGAGACAGACGGCGAGGCTGGCGATGAGCACGAGGTAGGTGCCGAAGCGCTCATTGAAAAGGAAAGTGCCGGCGGCGGGAGGCTGGCTGAGGAGATGGAGTGCGGCGAGGAGGAGCAAGAAATAGCCGAAGGGACGAAGAAGACTGGCGAGAAAGCGGAAGCCGGTCCAGACGAGAGCAGCGCCTTCGACGGCAAGGGCGAGAGTGATGGCGTTATGTTCCAGCTTCACGGGAATCGCGAGCGTGAAACAAGTGACGGCGAGGCCGGTGTAAAGAAAGCGCGGGGTGGTGGCTTCTTCCGCGTTGGGCTCGGGAAGAAGTAATGCGATGGCTTCGTGAGCAATGGCCAGCGCGAGGAAAAGGAGGGTGAGAGGCCAGCGATCCGTGGGCCAAAGCAGCGCGTAAAGGATGGCGATATAGACGAAGGCGTTGGCGAGAACGAGAAGAACGTCGAAAGCGCGAAGAGGGCGGCGGAGAAGGGCACGCGCGGCGGGAACGACCTCGAAGAGAAAAAAAATCAGGGTAGCAAAGAAAAGCGTACTGTCGAGGAAGCCGAAGCGATTGTAAAACTGATCGTACCATTGCCAAAAATAAAGATAGGTACCGCCGAAGGCGAGCGGCAGAAGAGTCTGCCAATCCTTGCGCCAACTGACGAAAAGAGCGGCGGCGCCAAGAAGCAGGAGATAGCTGAAGAGGACGACTTGCTCGTTCTTGCCGCTGCTCATGAGCGCTGGGGTGAGGAGCCCACCGAGGAGAGAAAGAAAAGCGATGCGCTCGGAATTTCGACGCAAGGCGAGGAACGCCATGATGGCGGTGACGAGGACGAGGGCGATGAAACCGATTTGGCGCGAGAAGAGCGTGTAGTACTGGCAGCCGGCCCACACTGAAACGAAAAGAGTGGCTTCGCCGAGACCAGCGATGCCTTCGGAGAAGTAAGTGTAATCGCGGGAGAGAAGCCAGTCGCTCCACGGGAGCATGAGCAGCCCAAGGAGAATGCCAATGGCGACGCGGCCGGCGGGGCCGATCCAGTTGTTGTCAAAGGCCAGCTTGAGGAAATAGGAGACGGCGAAGAGAAGCGCAATGATGCCGATGCGATTGAACCACCGGCCCCCGATGAGCGATTCGAGATCGGCGGCGGAGGGTTCCCTGGAAGGTTTTAGAGGAGTGGGTACGGTATGGGGCACGGACTGTGGCGTGGTGGACGGAATTGGTTTGGGAAGGGCAGCCGCGGGCGGCGGTTGCGGCGGCCTGGGAGGTTCAGGAAGTTCAGCCGCGACGTGTGGCTCCGGTACGACGTGGACAGTGGGTGGGGAGACAGGAGGTGGCGGAGTCACGGAAGCGAGACTTTTCTGAAGCGCGGCGAGTTTTTGCTCGAGTTGGTAGACACGAAAAGTGAGTTCGTTAAGTGGAAACGGTTTGATAGCGGATTCCATTCGGCGGATGGCAGAAAAAGCGGCGAAGGAGAGAATCGTGCCGACGAGGAAAAGCAGAATCAGAATGAAGAAGAGGGGTGCCATGGCGGCGGAGCTAAGCGGATTAGAGCATAGTCGAAGGTAAGGCACAATGGAACGCTGGAAGGGGGCAGGCGTATACTGGCCGACATTGACAGAGATCGCACCAAGCTGGGGTCCAGCAGTGCTGGACCCCTACGATGAAGGGAGGCCAAAATGGCGGAATACTATTTGCTGAAGACTGAGCCCTCGGAATACTCATTTGCGAATTTGGTGAAGGACGGGGAGACCGAATGGGATGGCGTGAAAAATCCCGTGGCGGTGAAACATCTGGGCGAAATGAAGCCGGGAGCGCGGCTGATTATCTATGAAACCGGAGACATGCGGACGGCAGTGGGCACGGCGACGGTGGTTTCCGTTGACGCGAAGAACCTGAAGAAACCTGTGGTGAAAATAAAGGCCGGGAAAGCGCTGGGGAAGCCAGTGGCATTGGATGAGATCAAGAAAAACAAACTGTTTGCGACTTCGCCGCTGGTGAGGATCGGGAGATTGTCGGTAGTGCCGTTGACCGCGGAGCAGTACAAGGCGCTTACGGAAGGATGACCGGCGGCGAAGCACTTGTTGTAGAACGAAATCCTCGCTGAAATCATTTCCAGCAAACTAACGCAGTTGTCTATTAAATCTTTCCGTCATGGAGACTCGCGGGGCTTGAGTTGGGGACTGGCGATGTCGCTGGGTTGAAGGAGGTCCCACTTGTTGCCGTAAAGGTCTTCGAAGACGGCAACGGTACCGTAGGATTCCTGGCGGGGAGATTCGAGAAACTTCACGTTAGAGGCTTGCATGAGGCGATAGTCTCGCCAGAAATCGTCGGTGTGGAGAAAGAGAAACACGCGGCCGCCGGCCTGGTGGCCGACTTGAAGGAGTTGCGCGGGGTCCGCGGCTTGCGCCAGTAGCAGACTGGCGCCACGAGAGCCAGGTGGCGCGACAACGAGCCAGCGCTTGCCGAGCGGAAGCGGAGAATCTTCGACGACGCGAAAGCCGAGGCTTTCCGTGAAGAAGACCAAGGCCTCGTCGTAATCGCGGACGAGGAAAGTGACATGAGCGAGCAGTTGTGGCATGACAATTGATTATCCCACGACGAAGGAAAGAGCGGCCACGATCGGGTGGTCAGGTCGTTTCGATTGGGCGATGATTGCGCGCCATTGGCGGCGGCCGGCGGTTTACTCGAGAACTCTGATCTCGGGGTAGAGTGAAGATACGAACTTGGGCGGCGAGCCACTCGCGCGCTTGAGGTATGCGTCAAAAAAGGTGCGCAAGCAATACGAGGTCACTTCAAGTTGACGGCGACCATCGATACCGAGAATTCCCAGCTTACGAAGGGTTCCCACTACCAGATGGCTTTTCAGCAAGGCGCCATCGTCGCTGAAGAGAAAATGGTTGGCGCCATGAATTTCGATAAATGCTCTTCCCTCCGGGGGCAGATGATCGTAAATCGATCGTATCTTGGCGAGAATCTGAGTGCTTTCCGGGTCGGACTCGCGGCCGTGATCACTGAGAACGACCATGGCGGGCCGATCGAACCCTGTGTGAATGACGCTGCCGTGGGGAGCGCCGTCCACATCGATCGCCGCCTTGCATCGGGAATCTTCGGAGCAGAACTGTAAGGCGACCGCGCCGCCTAAGGAGTGGCCAAAGACTCCTACCCGCGCCATGTCGAGCCTGCCCGTGAATTTGCCGGACGAGTCCGAGGCATTCAATCGCTCCAAGCGATCAAGCACGAACGCTATGTCGGAGGTCCACGCAGTCAGCAACTTGTTCACACAGCTAGCCTGCTTGTCGCCCGTTATTTCGAGACAGAGTTCCGGATTGTTCTGCGGCAACCGTTCCATGACCCGACCATCGGGGAAGACCACAACATGCGTGCGATAGGGGGCGTCGAATCCCACCACGATGTAACCGTGGCTGGCGAGATCTTCGGCAAGTGTCGAGTAATTCCAGACTTCGGCGGAAGCCGCCGCTCTCATAATCACGACTGGGTAGGAGCGCTGCTGAGGTGACACGTCGGGGTTACGAGTGCAATACACGTGGACCTTAGCACGATCTCGCGTCAAAAATTTGCTAAGAACAACACCGCTGCTGCGGTCAACCGCTGTTCGTAATGGGGCGGGCAGGTAGTCATCCACCGGCGCGGCCGATTGATGGACCACCGAGGGATACCAAATCCAGACGAGGAGTTCGCGCCTGGTTCCCGGAACTGGAGCCAGCGGGTCCAGTGTCAGATCGTCGGTCCAGTCGTAAATGGCGCGACCAATAGCGAACGGGCCCGTGGGAGTGGGGAGTGTAGTCCCGGTCCTGTGGTCCAGCCAGAGCGCCAAAAACAACGCCGCGACCGCGAGAACACCTAACGTCATGAATCCCGTGAAGATTTTGAAGATTCGACGAACCAGGGGTGCTTTGGGCATCAGGTATCACCATGACTTGCGTTCGCAAATTACTTTATAGCGTAAAGCATTAAATGCCTCATCGTCAAGGGGCTTCCCGCCAATTGAATGGATCTACGTGTTGCGAAGCGAGCGACTCACTGAAAAATGGGCTGGCTTGTCGGGGTTCGAGCCGCGGCCCTATAATTGAAGGTTCTTAAGCAGGAGGAGACGACCATGGCGACGGCAGACGCGAAATTGCATGTGAAAGAATTCACGAATGAGCCATTTATCGATTTTTCGAATGCGGAGAATCGAAAAAAAATGGAAGCGGCGCTGGCAAAGGTGAAATCGGAATTCGGACACGAGTACCCGATGTGGATCGCGGGAAAGAAGGTGGTGACGGAGAAGAAGAGGAAGTCGATAAACCCGTCGAGGCCATCGGAAGTGATTGGCGTGTTTCAGGATGCGTCGAAGGAACAGGCGATTGAAGCGATTGAGGCGGCGAACAAATACTTTGATGTGTGGAAGAAGGTGCCGGCCCAGGAACGGGCAAAGTGTCTATTCAAAGCGGCGGCGATTGTGCGGGAGCGGAAGTTCGAACTGAACGCGCTGGTGTGCTACGAAGTGGGAAAGACGTGGATCGAGGCGGACGCGGACGTCGCGGAGACAATTGATTTTTGCGAGTTTTACGGGCGCGAGATGCTGCGGTTAGGCGAGCCGCAGAAGCTGACGCCGATGCGTGGCGAACGGAATTACCTGGTGTACATCCCGCTGGGAGTCGGGGCGATCATTCCGCCATGGAATTTCCCGATGGCGATCATGGCGGGGCTGGTGGTGGCGTCGCTGGTGACAGGGAATACGGTGGTGCTGAAGCCGGCGTCGGATTCACCGACGATTGCGGCGAAGTTTATCGACATATTGTTCGAAGCAGGAGTGCCGAAGGAAGCGGTGCAATTCCTGACTGGCTCTGGAGCGGCGGTGGGCGACACGATTGTGCAACACCCGAAGACGCGGTACATCGGGTTCACGGGATCGAAAGAAGTGGGATTGCGGATCGCGGAGTTGGCGTCGAAGCCTTCGCCGGGGCAGATCTGGATCAAGCGGACCGTTCTGGAAATGGGCGGCAAAGACGGAATTGTGGTGGATGAAGAAGCGGACATTGATGCTGCGGTGGAAGGCACGGTGCAGGCGGCCTTCGGGTATCAAGGGCAGAAATGTTCGGCGTGTTCGCGGGTGATTGTAAGCGAAAAAGTGTATGACACGTTTTTGAACAAGCTGGTGGAGCGGACGAAGAAGATCAAGGTGGGACCGAGCGACGACCCGAACAACTATATGGGCCCGGTAATCAATGAGCCGGCGATGAAGACGATTATGGAGTACATCGAGGTTGGCAAAAAAGAAGGACGGGTGTTGACCGGAGGGAAGCGCGCGGCGGGTGACGGTTATTTCGTGGAGCCGACAATCGTCGCGGACGTGGACCCGAAGGCGCGGCTAGCGCAGGAAGAGGTGTTTGGTCCGGTGCTGGCGGTGATCAAGGCGAAGAATTTTGACCAGGCGATGGAAATTGCAAATAACACCGAGTTTGGGTTGACAGGCTCGCTGTATTCGAAGAATCCGGAGAAGATTCGGCGCGCGGAGGAAGATTTCCACGTGGGGAACTTATATCTGAACCGGAAGTGCACCGGAGCGATGGTGGGGGCGCATCCGTTTGGCGGATTCAATATGAGCGGAACGGATTCGAAGACCGGCGGGAAGGACTATTTGTTGTTGTTTTTGCAGGCGAAGGCGGTGGCGGAGAAGGTAGGTTGACGAGGTTGAGGACGTAAAGGACATTCAGGAAGTAAAGGATGTCGGAGAGGGGCGGATGAGAGTCCGCCCCTTTTCTATTGAGAATTATACGGCATCGGCGGAGTCGCGAGTGGAAACCAGCTTTAGGACGCGGTAGACGGGATAGCTGCAGGCCAAGGCGATCAGCGTGAGGTAGCTGTTGGTGGGATCTTCGCGGACGGCTTCGATTAGAAAGCCGATGGAGCCGAGGAGGGCGAGGGCGGTGGTGTAGGGGTACCCCCACGCGCGGTAGGGGCGGGGAAGAGCGGGTTCGCTGCGGCGGAGGAGAAACATGGAGGTAAAAGAGAGAAAGTAGTTGGTGACGAAAAAGAAGGCGAGCATGGCGATGACGCGTTCGAAGCTGAACACGGCGAAGGCCACACCGACGAGGGCGCTGAGGAGCAAGCCGATCGTGGGAGTGCCACCCTTGTTCACGCGAGAAACGGCGCGAAAGAAAAGACCGTCGCGGCTCATCGCGTAGATGACCCGGGCGCCCATGAGGTGCAGAGCGTTGATGGAGCTGAACAGAGCAAGCACCATGATGGAGCGGAAGATAAAGTCGCCATGATGGCCGAAAACGCGCTCAGCAACGAGGCCGAGAGAGAAATTATTGCCGGCAATATCGTGCATGGGGAGAACGTAAAGCACGGCAGCGTTGACGAGAAGATAGATGAACACTATGGAGAAAAGGCTGGCGAAAATAGCACGAGGAACGAGGTAGCCCGGATTCTTGATTTCGTCACCGAAGTAAATGACGCCGTCCCAGCCGTCGTAGGTGAAAATGGTGGCTTGCACACCGAAGAGAAAGGCAGTAATGAGAGCGGCGCCAACGGGGAGCACGACGGGAGCGGCGGCGCGAGCGACCGGCGTGACTTCGGCGGCCTGGCGAAGGTGTCCACCGAATGTGAAGCAGGCGATGACGATAGCAAAGAAGGCCAGGCCCTTCAGGACGGTAGTGAAGTTCTGTACTTTGCTGCCCATGCTGATGCTTTTCCACTGAAGCAAGGCAAAGATGATGATGACCGAGACGGCGGTGATCTTGATCTTCAGGACGCCGTCCATGGCGGGAAAAAGGTGCGCCATGTATTCGCCGATGACGATGCCGACGGCGCCGGTGGTGCCGCAGGTGGAAAGCCAGTCGCTCCAGCCGACGATGAATCCGGCGAAATCGCCGATGGCGCGGCGGGAGAAATTGTATTGCCCCCCACTGCGGGGAATGGCGGAGCCAAGTTCAGCGAGTTGGAAGGCGCTGACCAGGGCGTAGAGAGCACCGCCGAACCAGACACTGAAGAAAAGCCAATGATTGGGCAGGCGCGCCGCGATGTCGCCAGGAGTACGGACAATGCCGGCAGAAATGGTGTTGCCGACGGCGACGGCGATACCGAAACCCACACCGAGAACCTGGAGGAGCTTGCCTTTTTCCTTGCGGGGATGCGTGGGGCGCACGGGCAGGTCGGCGGCGAGAGAGTCAGTGGGTGTGGACAAAGTTGGATCTCATGAGCGGTGCAGAGTATGCGCCATCATACGTTTAAGGGGAGAAAAAGCAAGCGACGCTGCAGGTGAGGGCTTAGCGGATCTGGGGCGCGCGACGGTTACTCGGCTCGTCGATAACATCGAGAAGGAGTTCACCGGCGGGAGAAACGGGAAGAACACGGAGAGAGGAGCAGTCGTTGGCAATCCAGTCGGCGCCGGCGTCGAGCAGAACCGCATCATCGACGGTAGTGCGTACGGCGAGGACGCGGGCACCGGCAGCTTTGCCGGAACAGATGCCGAAGGGCGCGTCTTCAATGACGATGCAGGATTGCGGGTCGAGATGCAGGGAGGCCGCGCCCTTGAGATAGGGCTCGGGGTCGGGTTTTCCATGCAGGATGTCCGAGGCAGTGACAAGGTGATGGATGTGCGGCCAGAGGCCGGTGGCGCGGAGACGGACTTCGGCGAGAGGGCGCGTGGAGGAAGTCACTACAGCAAGCCGGGAGGGGGGAACTATGGCGAGCAATTGTTGCGCGCCGGGCAGGGCGACGACGTCGTTGATCTCTTCGATTTCGCCCCGCTCCATCCAGCGATTCTCCGCCACATGGACGGCAGGATCGGCTTGGGGAAGAAGTTCACGGATGGAAGTAAGGCTGGTGCGGCCGTGGGAGAAATGGACAACGTAGTCAGGATCAAGATTGTGCTTGCGAGCCCAGCGCGTCCAGACGCGAGCAACGGCGGGAGTGGAGTCGACGAGGACGCCGTCCATGTCGACGAGTAGGGCTGAGCAGGAGATTTGGGTCACTGGGCTCCCGGGATTCAAGATTTTTCCGCTATCGTTAAACTAGCTTAAAATGAAGCCATGAAAAAGCGGGTAAAAAAAATTAAAAAGAAGAGTGCGCGCCGTCAGCCCAAACGGGGTAGGAAACTGGGTGTGTATGCCGGAAAGATTACGATTCCAGATGACTTTGATGCGCCGCTTCCCGATGAGATTCTTGACGCGTTCGAAGGAAAGTCGGAAGAGGAAGGCGGAAGACACGACTCGAACTAAGGGTGTTTTGGGATGCCTGACTTGACCGCATTTCAATCGAGCCTACTTGAACGCGCTTTGCGGTTCGAGCGGTCCCTTCAACGTTTTGTCTCTCATGATAACAATTCTGGGTGCTCTTTCAAATATTTCAACGCCCAGGGCCGGATTCGGAAATCACGCATTCCGTTCCCCCATGGCTGGCCGGGCGTAAAAAGGATGTTCTTTTCCACCAAAGAACCCAGAGCACCATTCGCTTCGTTGTGATGCAGTGAGTTACCGTTAGTATCTAAGAACCACTGACAATGCTGCTTTTCATCATTACCTAGGTGGTGCAGGTGTTTTCTGCCGCGATGAATCACGCGCCAATCTGCGAAGTGAGGTGCAATCCACTGGCGAAGCCCAGAACCAACGTACGTCAGCAATACGAACCCTGTCAGAACACAACTGACCGCAAGTATGCCTTTATAGTTTTGAACCAAATCGCACAAACCAACACGGTTGAGTAGGGTTTCCGGCAGAATGAGGGCAAGCAAACTTGCAAGAAAAACTGCTGTCACCCAGCGCCACGATTTGCCCAACCATTCCGTGACCTTCGCCCAATCAATCAGAGGTGTATGAGGGGTTGCCAAAGTACGTCAATCTTATGACCCACTATGTTTACTGTCAAAATTGGTTTCACGTAATGCTCACGCTCCCTAACAGATCTGATAAGGTGCCATCGCCAGAGCAGTGCCTTCCCTTTGTATTGCTTATCTATCTCCAAAGCAAAACATTGCTGTACACTTAACCAAGAAAGTATCTGGTCGCGGATGATGAAGGAGATAAGATGCCTTCCAAAGATTCAGGCAACCCAGAGTCTGAATTGGAAAAAATTGGTACGGTTATTGCCCGGTCGCTGGCATTTCTCTGTTTGCAAAATCTCCCGCAAAAGATGGAACTGTGCTGGAACAGGCTGAGTTCTTAAATGGTCTTGGACTGCCATTCGGCGATGCAGCCGGAATTCTAGGGACTACCGCCGAATCTCTAAGAGTGCTGGCGTACAACAAAGCGAACAAGCTGAAAGGAGGAGCAACCCGTGGCAAAAAAGCCAAAGCAGCCCGTGGCAAGAAAGCCAAACGCAGAAGCCGTTAAAGAAGACTCCTTGGCCGTTGAAATAGGGCGAATTGCGAAGCTCTTTGCTCTGTACGTTCTAAAAGATACAAAGGATGAAGGTGTTAAAGTTTGTAGGCTCGATGCAGTTGGATTCTCTGTTCCTGAAATAGCGGCGCTGCTTGAAAAGACTGAACCGAACGTGCGCGTGCAGATTTCACAAGGCAAGACAAAGAAGGGCAAGTAATCGGAGAATCTTTTGGCACCTATTGATTCAGACCTACTAGCCAAAATCAAGAAGAAGCTGAACATTGAAAAGAGCAGGGTGTACGGACGGATAAATGAAACTGTACGCGCCACAAGCTTGCCCCAGCGTGTTGCTGCCCTATTGGTTGCCCGTGACGCTGGGGTGAGCATTTCGCGCTTCGCATCGGACGCAGACTTGGCAATGATGAGAGGTGTAAACAGTGCGCCCGCACCATCAGCACCTTCACCCCTTCCCCTTTCATCTGCTGGCGTAGGGTCAAGATCCGTTTCCAAACGAAAGGGAAAGTCACTCGAATCAAGAAAGAAAGGAAACGCAGTCTTCGTGGTGCATGGCCGAAATGACAAGGCACGAAACGCACTATCGGATTTTTTGCGTTCCTTGGATGTGCAACCGATTGAATGGAGCAAGGCGCTTGCCCTTACGAAGAAGGGGAGTCCATACATCGGTGAAGTGATAGATGCTGCCTTTGCGAAGGCGAAGGCGATTGTGGTTCTATTCACTCCGGACGATGAAGCGAAGCTGAAGACCGAGTTCGTCAGGCCAAGTGACCCGCACTATGAACGCAATCTGACGGGCCAGCCGCGTCAAAATGTTCTCTTTGAAGCAGGTATGGCTTTCGGAAGATACGCGAACACAACTATTCTGGTTCAAGTGGGCAAGGTCAGAGCAATGAGCGATGTTTCTGGGCTTCACATAGTTCATTTGACTGGTTCGGTGCCAAGCAGAAAGCAAGTCGTCGTGAAGCTAAGAGCTACTGGTGTGGTTGTCGATGACAGTGGTGACGATTGGCTGACCGCTGGCGACTTTGCTGCCATCTCCTGAGACGGATGTCATGGACGGAAGGAAGGAAGACGCTTAGTTTTGATTGCAGCGCGATAAACCGTCTAACGGAAGATAAGGAATCGGACCTTCTGATTGCTGCCTTTAAGTCAATTTGGGGTGGGAGATGGGATTTGAACCCACGACATTCGGTGCCACAGACCGACGCTCTACCAGCTGAGCTACTCCCACCACTGATTGTCAGTTTAGCATGACCTCGGAGCGCGAGAAAGTATGCCGCGACGAGATCCTTGGTAGGACTGACGGATATCGGATATCAGATATCAGCGACCAGCGATCAGGAGGCGAGGAAATGGCAACTGTGGCAGCCGAGACGCGACGGTTGAGATTCTTCGGCGATCCTTGTCGGATCGCCTCAGAATGACAAGTCGTGCGGGTAAGGTGCGGCGAGATTTGCTCGATTAGGTGATAGCAAGGAGGAAACGCCGGGCGAGCAAGACCGAAAACGGAGGCTAAGGCTTGCTAGACTCGTTGAGTAGCGGCCGACTGGCGGTTTGTGGCCGGCAATGCTGGACTGAAACCCAGCGCTACATTGGGGTGTGTGTCCCCGCACATGAACCCGCAAGCGTCGGATCGACTCCATTTCGAAATGCAGATCGCGTACGCGCGGCCAGCGGTCGCGCTGCTGGCGATATCGTGCCTGCTGGAACTGCGTTCGGTGAGGGAAGCGGAGCGGGCACTGGCGCTGCTGACGGCGTATTTGGTAGCCGCGGTAGTAATACTCGGGCTGGAGCGGGTGCTGAGGGCGTACAACTGGCACCTGCCGCTGGCGTGCGACGTTCTGGTGGTGGGTCTGTATCTGTATTTTTCCACGGAGATGATGCCGGCTTGGTTTCTGGTATTTTTCGTGGCCTTTGCGGCTGGCTACCGCTGGAACTTGAAGCTGGCCATGTTTTTGTCGTTTGGGTTGCTGCTGCTGGCGGTAGCACTACGGTTGAACCGGCTGGGGCCAGCAGGACCCGAGCCTACTGCGTTCTTCTACTTACCTGTATTCGCGGCGACACTGTTGGGCGCAGGTGGCATGGCGTTTTTGGGAGACCGTAACCGCCGATTCACCGAACAACAGGAATTTCTGAACCGTGTCTCGGGATCAATGCATGTGGAATTGGGACTGGCGGAGTCTTTGCGGCTATTGCTGGAGGATTTGTGCGCGGAGTTCCATACCGAAGGAGCGCTACTGGCTTACCGGGATGCGGACCTGGAGCGCATCTTCCTGTGGCAATTGAAAGCTGGCGAGAGCGAGCGAATGACGCCGGAAAATCTGCCGATGACGCGGTCGGATGGGTTCCTGTTGGATGACATGGATGCGTCGCTGTGCTGGAACTCTCTGGAAGCGCGGGGTTCTGGATTTGGCTGGGACCGGCGGAACCTGCAGAGGCTGAAGATTCTGCCACGCATCCCGGGGCCCACGCAGCAGGAGTTTCGAATCCAGAATTTTCTGACGGTGACTTTCGACCAGGCAAATCACCCGGTGGGCCGACTGTTTTTGGTAAACCGACGAAGCGGGATGCGGCCATTCAGCCGGGAGGAACTGGCGTGGTTTGAAAAGGTGGCGCGGCATGTAAGCGGACCCCTGGAAAATGTATTTCTGTTGCGCCATCTGCGCGTGCGTGCGATCGAGGCGGAGCGGTCGCGGATTTCCCGCGATTTACACGATGGAATATTGCAAACACTGTTGAGCATTGAAATCCAGTTGGATGTGCTCAGGCGCAAGGTGGCATCGCAGCCGGAACATTTGGAGGCAGGGCTGACGTCACTGCAGCAGACCGTGCGGAACGAAGGGGCGGAGTTGCGGCACCTGGTTACGGACCTACGGCCGCTGCGCGTGCAATCGGCGGATTTAGTGGATCTGATGCGGGGATTCGCCGAGCGCTTCCGGAACGAATCAGCACTGGCGCTGGATTTACTGGTGGATTCGGTGGATTTGCAGGCTCCAGACAGGGTTTGCAGGGAGATTTTCCAGATTTACCGTGAAGCACTCAACAACATAAAAAAGCATGCCAAGGCTTCCCATGTCGTGGTAAAACTGACGCAGGATGACAGCCGTCTGTCTCTCGTAGTGGACGATAACGGCGAAGGGTTCAGTTTTGCCGGGCGTTTCACGGGGGATGAGCTAGACCGCCTACGGTTGGGTCCGATTTCCATCAAGGAACGAACGCGTACGGTCGGGGGAGTATTGACTGTGGAGTCAAATCCGGGGCATGGTGCGCGTCTAACGATAGAGGTTCCGCTCGGCTAATTATGGCGAAAACTAAACAGCAAATCCGCGTATTGATGGCCGATGACCACGCGATATTTCGCGACGGCCTGCGCAAACTGCTGGACGGCGACGACGAAATGGTCATTGTCGGAGAAGCGCAAAACGGCGCCGAATGCATCAAGATGCTGGCGAAATTGAAGCCGGATATTCTTTTGCTGGACCTGCGCATGCCGGAGAAAGACGGGTTGGCGGTGCTGGAAGAAGTGAACTTTGACCAGATGCCGACGCGGGTGATTGTGCTGACGGCCGCTGAAGACGACCGCGATGTTGTACGCGCGATGCGGCTGGGGGCGCGGGGCGTGGTGCTGAAACAGTCCGCTACCGATCTGCTGGTGAAGAGCATTCACCGCGTGCATGCGGGTGAAATCTGGTTGGACAACCGCATGACCGCGGAAGTGATGAAAGCGTTCGCGAAATCGTCGGAGTCGGGGCCACGACGCGAGAAGCCACTGCTCTCTGACCGCGAAAAAGAAATTGTGCAACTGGTGGCGCAGGGATTCCGCAACAAGGAAATCGGCGAGAAGTTGTTCATTTCCGAGCAGACGGTGAAGAACCACCTGCATAACATCTTCGATAAACTGGGCGTGTCCGACCGGCTGGAACTTGCGCTGTATGCCATCCATCACCGGTTGATCGATCAGACGTAGGCGGAGCCTTCACCCGGTAATTCCAGGACAAATTGTGGGTTGAGATGCTTCGCGCAAGAAACGCGGCGCTCAGCGACGATCGTAGCCGACTCAAGCACATGGTTGGGCGTTTGCCGAAACCGCCGGACTCGACCTCGTGATTGGCCCCGAAAAGCACCGACCTCGCCTAAACGTGTGTCAGTCGGCGACCAGTTCGGGAAGCCAAAAGATAGCTAGCGGATAATTCTTTTCCATTATTGCGTTGGAGGCGTAGGACTCGTATTCTCACGCGAGTTTTGGGGAAGTGTTCCGCGGCCAGGGTGTGCGTGAGGCCGCCGACCTGGAAAACAAGAAATGGTGCAGACCGCCGAAGCGGCACGGCAGTGGTGTGTGCGGGTGTGTCTGGGCAGGATCCGCGCAGAGAACTGAAAATTTGAACTTGAGGTGAAGTGTTGACGACTCTCGCTCCCGTCGCGCACAGCCGATTTTTTCGTATTCGTCAAGTGCTGTGCGATCTTCTTCGAACCAGCACGTCTGCACTGACCACAATTCCCAAATCAAAAATCATGGCGGTAAAAAGGAGCAAGACATGAGGATTTTTGGGAGGCTGCTGGGTTTACTGGTGTTAGTGGCGGTTGCTGGATCACAGGTACTGGCGCAAGAAATTGCGGGCAGCATTCGCGGGACGTTGACTGACGGAACTGGCGCGACGGTCTCCAATGCAAAAGTCACGGCCATCCAGCGTGAGACAGGCCTGCAGCGGAGCACAGTAAGCAATGCACAGGGGGCTTACGTCCTGGTGGAACTACCCGTCGGACACTACCGGCTGGAAGCGGATGCAGTGGGATTCAAGCGCTTCGTGCAGGAAGGGATTTCGCTGGATGTAAACAAGACCGCGACGGTGGGGATCCATCTAGCCGTCGGGACGAATACTCAGGAAATTGAAGTGAAGGCTGATGCCCTGATGATTGAAAGCACGTCCACGAATCTAGGACAGACCGTAGGCGATCGTGAGGTATTGGATCTTCCGCTGAATGGAAGGCACTTCACGCAACTCGGGACGCTGCAGCCAGGTGTGGTGCCCATTACGCCGGGGTTGGCGGAAGCGGGTGGCACGACACGCGAGGGTCAGGCGTATGCGGTGAACGGCCAGCGCCCGGAATCGAATAATTTCCTGATCGACGGAGCGGACAATTTCAACACTGTGGATGGTGGATTCGTGCTGGAACCGCCGGTAGATGCGATTTCGGAATTTCGCATCCTGACGCACACGGCGAACGCGGAGTTTGGTCACAGCACGGGCTCTACGACAAACATCGTGACGCGCTCGGGAACAAACGGTTTTCACGGTTCGGCGTGGGAATTTCTGCGGAACAATGCCATGGATGCGAAGAGCTTCTTTGCCGACAGCGTAGAGCCACTTCACCGCAACCAGTTTGGCGGGACATTGGGCGGCCCGATCAAGAAGGACAAGACGTTTTTCTTCCTGTACTACGAAGGGGTGCGCGACAGCCAAGGAGAAACAACCCGAGCGACGGTGCCTTCCGACGCGGAGCGAACCGGGAATTTCGCAGACCAATGCCCGCTGTACAACGGGACGTTTAACGCCCAGGGGTTGTGCATCGACAATTCGACGGGACAGATCAGCCAGAATGGCCAACTCTTCAATTACTTCGTTCCGCCAAATACGCCGCCTCAGCCGCTTCCGTTCAACCAACTGCCCTTTATTAATTCAATTTCACAGAACTTACTGGCGTTCTACCCCCACGCGAATTCCGGTGCGTTTACGTATGTTGGCACGCAGACTTTCGTCGCCGATACGGATCAATTTGGAATCAGGCTGGATCACTATCTGACGGAGCGAGACACGCTTAGCTTCCGATACAGCTACGGCCAGAGCAGCCAGACGGATCCGCTTTCGACGCAAGGGGCGAACGTACCGGGATTCCCTGTGGGAGTAGATCAACGGCCACAGAATTTTGTGGCGCAAGAGACGCACACGTTTGTGCCGACGTTAGTCGGGCAATTCCGGTTTTCGTATTTGAGGAATAAGCTGCTGCTGGACGAACACTTGAATCACACCGATCCGGCGAGCCTGGGGTTCACGTACGCGCCCACATTGGAATCGGCGATCGGGCCGCCGTTCGTGCAGGTGGGTGGGTACGCGTCGATCGGCGATCCCATTACGGGGCCGCGGAACACCTACCAGAATTCCTATGATTTTTCGGGTTCGCTTACGTGGGTGCGAGGCCGGCACCAGATTAAATTTGGCGGCGGCTATCAGTACGAGCAGATCAACGTGTTGCAAGGCATCGCCACGAACGGCTTCTTTGTGTTCTCCACATTCCCGTTGAGCAATTCCTTCGCGAGCTTTCTGTTCGGGCAACCGGTGTTCTTTTTGCAGGGCGGCGGGGACTTTTCACGAGGATTGCGCGGCCACGCCTTCAATCTGTATGCGCAAGATACATGGAAGATTACACCGCGGCTGACGGTTAACTACGGGTTGCGATACGAGGTCCCTTCACCTTACACCGAAATTCGAAACCGGCAGAATCTGTGGATTCCCGGAGCGCAATCGACGGTTTTCCCAAGCGCACCGACAGGTCTGCTCTATCCCGGAGATAAAGGCGTTCCCGGCGGGTTGATCGCGACGGAACGGGATGCGTTCGCTCCCCGCGTGGGACTGGCGTGGGACGTGACCGGCAGCGGACGCTGGCTGGTAACCTCGGCGTACGGAATTTTCTACGATCCGTATTACACAGGACAAGGCGGACCACTACAGACGCCGATCAGTGCACCACCCTATTTGCAGACGCCGCAGATCAGCGTGCCGAATTTCGCCGATCCATATAACGGGCAGAATCCATTTAATGGCACATTTGCCCAACCGATGACACTTTTGACGCTGGATCCAAGCCTGCGTCTGCCCTACGCGCAGGATTGGAACCTGAATATCGAGCGGGCGTTCGGAACCGATTGGCTGCTCCAAGTCGGATACATCGGAACAAAGGGAACCAAACTGCCCCGTTTCATCGAAGCGAATCCAGCGGTGTACATACCGGGTCAATCCACACAGGACAATGCCGACCAACGGCGGCTGTATTCGGGTTGCACTGTGACAGGAACTACGCCGTGCACCTTCTCATCCGTCGGCGAGATCGCCGGAATCGCGAACTCGAGCTATAACGCATTGCAAGTGAGCTTGCGCAAGCGATTCGCGCATGGGCTATCGATGCTGGCGTCCTACACCTATTCGAAAACACTCGATGACGCTTCGACGTTCAACATTACGGGGTCTGCTTCCCAGAGTGTAGCGGGCGAAAATGATCTGGCACAAAATCCGTTTGACGTGAAGTCCGAATACGGCCGATCGATGTTCGACGCGCGGCACCGGTTCGTGGTGAGTTACCAGTGGAACTTGCCGTGGTTCAACCATCCTCAAAACTGGTACGGGCATATTTTGGGAAACTGGCAAGTGAACGGAATTACAACGCTGATGAGCAACACGCCCTTCACCGTCTACGATTCGAGTAACCCTTCCCTGCAGGGAAGCGCGCCGGAAATTTCAGGATTTTACAGCAGCCGGCCGAACATCGTTGGGAATCCAAACGCGGGGACGTGTCCGCAGAATGGGGCGGCGGTCAGAACGCCAGAGTGCTGGTTTAATACCGGAGCATTTCAACAAGCGCAGACGGGACAGTTTGGGAATGTTGGCCGCAATACCCTAAAGGGTCCAGCTTTTCAGCAATGGGATTTTTCGGCCATCAAGGCAATTCCGATCCACGAGAGCATGAACCTGCAGTTCCGCGCGGAGTTTTTCAATATTTTCAACAATGTGAACTTCGTGTTGCCAAACAACGACATCAATTCGCCGAATTTCGGGCAGATTACGGCGGCCCAGGCGGGACGCGTCGTGCAACTCGCCCTGAAATTCTCCTTTTAGGTGCAGGGCAGGCTAAGATGAGTGGCCAATGCCAGTTGAGCGCACCCACGCGTTGACACAGAGAGGATCAACTTCCGGCAAATAAGCGCTGGGACATGAGCCAAAAGTGCCAGTTTTTGAGGTGGTTCTAGTACATTAGTACTTTTTCCACCAGCGAAATCTTTGTATCCCCGGTTCTATTGTTCTCCAGGTGATAGGCGGATAGACTCACACTTTCAATAAGGGAGGTCCGCCTTGACAGGCTCAGAGCGCCGCACGACCCAGAGGTTTTCCATGCGGCTGCCGCTAACAGTGCGTTGGACAACAGGGGCAGCAGTTGGGGAAACAAGCACGGAATCCCGCGATGTAAGTTCCCGTGGGGTTTATTTCTTCCTATCCAAAGACGTCAAAGAAGGGTCTCCGGTGGAGATCCTGCTGACATTGCCGAATGAAATCACGTTGGCCGGCCCGGTGAAAGTACGTTGCCTGGGACGAGTGCAGCGCACAGAACCGCGGGACGAGGGTTCGGTGGGCGTGGTGGCGGCAATCGAGCGGTACGAGTTTTTGCGGGGTAGTGAAGAACACTGATCGGGACGGGAACGCAGACGGATTCTGCAGTACGGATTTCCTTGCTCGCTCACTGCGGAGGCGGGCGGGAAGTAGCCGGGGTGCCTCGGCCCCTCAGCGGAGCGCCCCGGCTGAATTGTTTTTATGAGTCGGTTGCGGCGTCACGACGGTTTGGTAGACCGGCCATTGTTGCGGATTCAGCTGGTGGATATCAGCGATCAGATATCGGTGACCAGGAAGCTAGCCCTGGAAGAGCCACCGTCGCCGGGTGGATGAGACCCGGTATTGGCAGCGGGAGCGGGGGAGTATCGTTGCAAGGGCCTTGCGGTTGCGCGAAGAGCAGCAACACCAATACAGAGAGCAAAAAAAAAACACGCGAACGAGCCCTCCCCATAGGTAAGAAATACGTCCCCTGCAATTCAGGAAAAAGCACTTTCAGACCTATCAATGAGAGAAAGTAATACGAGTCCATAAGGTCATGGATCCGAAGGAAGGGCCGTTGCTGCCCAGGTAGCGCCTGTCCTTTGGGTCAGGCGCTTTTCGCCAAACGATGGGCGAAGATGCGGTCATCCCCTGAAACGGGTGAAATCTCGTGCTTCTGGTGTGGGGGAAGCGACAGGAACGACCACTATGCCGGAAGAACCGGCCAAAAGCTTTTTAGGATTTACGTGGGGAAGCGGGGCGAAGCACACGGAGAGGCTTGCCACGCCCGAAGAGTTGGCGGAATATGGCGCCCTCGGCCCCGATCCCGATACAGAAGCGAAGATTCTTGCGCTGTTCGAAGAGCAGTTGCTGCAGGATTTGATCAAGGAAGTTCCAACCCAGTCGGTTCCACCCGGTTCCCCAGCCGCCGCGGCCGAAACCACAACGGAGAATTCAGTGAAAGTGAGTGAGCCAGCGGAGGCGCAGAAAATTGAGTTCGAGACGGGAGCCTTGTTGGATCAGGCGGCAGAGTTGACGAATGATCCTGTGCAGGCTGAACCGGAAGCGGAAAATCAGAGCGTCGCGGGGACGCCGAGCGGGAACGCAGGAGAACCACCCTTCCAGACAGTGACAATCCATGAGACGCCGACGGAAATAGCGCCCGAACCAACACTGTTGAACGAGTGGAAGGTGGAACCGCCGCTTGTGGCCGATTCAGAGGAGTCGACTGAGGTGCCATCGCATGCGGCTTCCGGCGATCTGTTGGAGTTTGCGGAAGTGCTGGATCAGCATCGCTTGTGGGCAGAATCCGGCGGCAGCGAAGGCGCGCAGGGTCACTTTGCGGGAGCGGATCTGACGGGCGTGGATCTGACGGCGGCAAACCTGCAAGGAGCGGAACTGCAGAAAGCGAACCTGCGTGGCGCGGACCTGTCGATGGCCAACCTGCGCAACGCGAATCTTGTGGAAGCGGATTTGCGCGAGACGAACCTGCTGGGCACGGAATTTTCCGGGGCGAATTTGATGGGCGCCAATTTGTATGGAGCGCAGGGCTTGTGGGCAGGGCGGTTGGGTGGAACGAATTTGTTCGATGCAACGCTGCCGGAGGCGGTGGCTACCCTGAATGGGCGGAGAACCATCGAGCAATTCACTCAGTCGGCGCGATGGTTTTACCTGCTGGTGATTGCGGTGTGCGTGGGCGCGTGCGGGTTGGTGGCGCTGACGACGGACGTACGCTTGCTGCTGGACGAGTCGGCGACCGTTACGGCGCGTATTCCGAACGTGTTGCCCTTGCAGGGATTTTACCTGGGGGCGCCGCTCCTGCTGACGGCGTTCTACCTGCGGCTACAGTTTTTGCTTCTCCGGCTTTGGGGAAGCATGGGCGCGCTGCCTGCCGTGTTCCCCGATGGCCAGACGCCGGAGAAGGATGGTCGTTGGTACTTAATGGGCCCGATCCGGCCATACCTGAAGTGGACGCGCGACCCGCATTCGGCGGTGGGGATGGTGGAATGCTACGTGGCCATTTTGCTGGCATATTGGGCGGTGCCGGCGGTGCTGTTTTTCTTCTGGCTGCGCTATCTGGTGATGCAGGACTACCGGGGGACGCTGCTGCACGTGTTCCTGTTTACGGTGGCGAGCGCGGCGGCTTGCGGATTGCCACGGATCGTGAAGCGCGTGCTGCGTCCGGGAGACTGGACGGAAGAGAGCACCCCGCAGTTCCTGCGAGATGTGTGGAAAGCCATGCGTGTGTCGGTGCTGGTGGGACTGACACTGTTTCTCTTGTCGTTGGGCGTTATCCGGGGTCTCCCTAGTGATCCTGCCTTGCGCCCAGAAGTAGGACGTGCTGATCCACGGCGCTGGGCGGCAAGCGCATTTCAATTTGTAGGCTTCCGTCCATATGCCGATTTGACCGATGAACGTATTTCGATGCATCGAGAAAATGCGGGTGCAGGCAATGAGGCGAACGGGCCACGACTGAACGAAATTAATCTGCGGTATTCGCGCGGATATCACGCGGCGTTTGCCAATGCGCGGATGTGGCGGGCGAATTTGGAAGGCAGCAGCCTGGCGGAATCGGATTTTCGCGGGGCCAATCTGCGCGAGGCCAATCTGCGTTCCGCGAAAATGGACCATGTGTTAGCGGACAAGGCAAACCTGGTGAGCGCGGACGCACAGGGCGCGGAATTTAATGGAGGGAATTTCCAGGGTTCGGACTGGTCCTTTGCGAATCTGCAGGGAGCGACGCTGACCACGGCAAACTTGCAGGGAGCGACTATGTACTCAGTGAACCTGCGGCAAGCGAACTTGCTGCGGGCGGACCTGGCGCACACGGACTTGCGCGATGCGAAGTTGGAAGATGCGGTGCTGTCACTGGCCAAGCTGGAGCAGACTGACTTTTCGGCCGCAAAAATGATGGGCGCGAACCTGACCGGGGCTCAGGCGAAGGGAACGATTTTCCTGGAAGCCGATCTTTCCAAGGCGGACTTGCGCGGAGCTACATTTGCGGGGGCTGTGCTGCGGCAAGTGAAGCTGGACGGGGCGAATGTGATGGGCGCGGATTTTCGCGGCGCACTGGGATTGGAAGCGTGGCAAGTGTGCTCGACGCAGGGTTGGCGCGGGGCGCAGTTTGACGCGGATGTGCAGGCGGCGGTAGCGCAAAGCTGCGGGGCACCGCAGGTGAGTGCGCAGCCCTAGATGGTAACTGTCATTGGAGTGGAACTGAATGAACTCCGTTCTTCCCCTTGATCTGGAGTCGAAGCGGCTCACCATCGCCAAAAAGCATAACCGATTGGTACTAGCATTAATGCTGGCTATGCTTGGGGTAGCAGTTGTCGCTCTCTTGATTCGAAATTCTCTAACGACCTCAGCACGCCCCCTGCCTCTGGGTATTATTTTGCTCGTTCTTTCATTGATGGGCGGGTTGGAATTCGTGGGACTGATTCGCATCTTCAAATATGATAATCAAATGTGCAGGGAACTAGGATTCGTATGCCCTCATTGTCATAAGCCTTTGTATGAGCCGCGGAGTTGGATCAGCTTGAACGGACTGTGTCCCAAGTGTAAGAAGAGCATACTTGGCTCATAAATTGAGACGATCGTTAGCGCGGGTGCGCCCGATGGACATGCCGTGGTGCGAAAGGGAAGGCCTCACGCCTGAAGGCGTGAGCTACAGGTCGCGCTGTTGGAAGCGGTAGAGAGCCAGGGAGAGGCCGACCAGAAGGTAGGCGGTAGCGTAAACCATCATCGTGATACTGGGGGCGGAACGGGTGGCGAAGGGCGTCACATCAAGGGTGCGGGCGACCGAGGATTGCATGACGTAGGAGGCACGGCGCCAGATGGATTCGGTGGGCATAATGACACTGGAGAGGATACCCAGATTGATGAGGCGCTCGGAGGCAGTGACCGAGCCGATCTGCTCGAGCCAGCCGCCAATGAAAGCGATCCCGTGCAGGCCCAAAACGATCACGCCATTGGTTAGGGTGGAGAACATGGTGCCGAAGAGGAACGTCAGAGTCAGCACAACCATGCACTCGAGGTAGATCAGCAAGCCACCGGGGACAGCACCGCGCGGATGGACGCCGCCGATGAAATAACCGATGGCGACGACTCCAGAAAAAACCAGCACGACATAGAGGGCGACCATGGCCGCAAAGCCGAGCCACTTGCCGAGAAGCAGTTGCCAACGGTGAATGGGCTTGGTGGCAATGGCGTGAATGGTGGACGAAGCGATTTCACCGGAAAGGCAATCGACGCTGGTCAGCACGGTCATGAGCACGGCGAGCATGTCGATGGCATAGAAGCCTACCTGGAGAAGAGAGCTGAGGATCTGGTAACGGATCATTGGGGGGATTCTGGTGAAATGTGCGTCCTTCACCTGGTAATGCATGCCGGTGGCGAAGAGCGCGAGGAAGGCGGCGGCAGCGACCAGCGCGGTCCACAAGATTTTGCGGCGCGCGGCTTCGCGGAACGTTACACCAGCAATGATCCACAACTGCTTCAAAGGCCTTGGTCCTCTCCCATGATTCTCAGGAATGACTCTTCGAGCGAAACGCGCTGGGGCGTGAATTCGAAAATGTCGACGTTGGAACAAACCAGGTAACGAAGAATATCGGGCAGACAATCCATGGAATTGGTGGTGAAGGTGAGCTGGTCATGCTCGAGGTGTGCGGAAGTAGTCCAAGGCGAGAGGCCAGGGAGAAGGTCCGGGCGCAAATTGCGGGCATGGGCGCGGACATGGATTTCGCCTTCGGGGGCAGAGCGGAGATCACGGGAGGCAATAACCTGGCCATGCTTGATGAAGACCACGGTATCGCAAGTGACTTCGACCTCACTAAGGAGATGGGAGTTGAGGAAAACGGTAGCGCCGCGCTGGCGTTCGCTGCGGATGATGTCGCGTACGAGGTGGCGACCCATGGGATCGAGGCCGGAGGTGGGCTCGTCGAGGAAGACGAGGTCGGGTTCGTGGATTAAAGCTTGGGCGAGCCCGATCCTTTGCATCATACCTTTCGAAAATCCGCGGAGACGCTGATCGCGGTGCGGTGCCAGGCCAACGAGGTCGAGGTAGGCGGGAACGCGGTCACGAAGCTGAGCGGGAGTGAGGCCACTGAGACGGCCGTGGAGCGCGAGGAGTTCAGAGGCGGTAAGCCAGTCGTAGAAACGAAAATCTTCGGGAAGAAATCCGATGTTGCGGCGAACTTCGACATCTTGGAAGGGCCGGCCGAGGAGTTGCGCTCCACCACTAGTGGGTTTGACCAAGCCAAGCAGCATTTTGATGGACGTGCTTTTGCCGGCACCGTTAGGACCGAGAAAACCGAAAATTTCACCGCGCCTGACTTGGAGGGAAAGGCCGCGGACGGCGACCTTGGAACCGAACTGTTTGCGGAGGCCGATGGTTTCGATGGCCAAGTCAGTCGGCGGCAAAGAATCCTCCGTCAGGTTCAGGTGGCTCTAGGAGTGGGTGAGTACCGAGGCGCAACCCGCAGCGGCTAAAGCCTTGATCTGGTGCGGCACGGCTGTCGCTTCCTGAAAACCCTTTACTGGAGCGAACTGGCCAATTGTACTGCGGAAGTGGAGTCCCCATGACCAATCAGGCTGTAGATGATGCCGTCGTTCACCCAAATAAGAGCGAAGGACGGGCGCTGATTATTATTGGAATTGGGGAAATGCATAAGTGTTCCGTGCACGCCGTTGAGGTTGACGGTTTCGTAGGAGTCCACGCCATCGGGGATCGGGAGAACCAGGGTGGATTTCCAATCGACGGTTTGGCAAAACTCGCGAGCCTTGACCGGGCTCCATCCGACGAACTGAAGGCCAATTTCGGCCAACTGCTGGATGTTCAGGTCCGAAGGTACGTTGATGGTG
>Ga0074045_10000137_pt1 | contig 64452 bp, 55 predicted proteins | sample BogForMeECP23OM2_FD_94442 | JGI IMG/M metagenome (GOLD analysis project Ga0074045, IMG submission 94442) | Bog forest soil microbial communities from Calvert Island, British Columbia, Canada - Bog Forest MetaG ECP23OM2 | ecosystem: Environmental > Terrestrial > Soil > Wetlands ... | reverse complement strand
TTCGGTTAACAGCCGAATGCTCTACCATTGAGCTACCGGGGAACCGCGTAGGTAGGAACGAAGCGTTACTTGAAAAGTGTAGCGAAGTGGATGTTGGGGTGTCAATGAAACGGGGTCCGGCGGGAAAGTCTGGGACAGGAATCAGGTTGGAGAGGGAGAGTTCGGGGATTTGTTTGGGTTCGAGTGGTGCGCCCGCGGTTGTTTGATGGATTGGGTTGCGTTGGTCGAAAGCGGAAGGTGGGCTTCCCTTCGGAAAGACTGAGGGCAAGCCGCACTCCAAATGAAGAGAAGATCATCCTGGCCGATCTAAAGATCGTCCACTACAAATTGGTTAGAAGTGGAAGACTACACCGGTGGTGCCTTGGAAGCTATTTTGGTTTTGGTTGTAGAAGTTGGTGTAGACGTAGTCGCCTTCGACGCGCAGGGACAAGCGTGAATTGACACGGTAGTCGACGCCCAAGCCGGCTTGGGCCATGAGCGCGCTGCGGTTGCCCGCGGCCGTTTGCGGTTGCAAGTGGCCTCCACCAATCAGCGCGTGGCCCCAAGGCTCCCACTGATTACGACGTCCGCCAATGCGGATGCCCCCGCCACCGCCGAAATACTTCACGTGGTCATTATCGACGATCGGCGGCGCAAATGCCGTGACAATGTTGCCTTCGAGCGCAAACCAACTGTTGGTGTAAAAGCTGAGCGTGGTGTTGACGCCCACGGCAGTGGCATCGATAACGTTGGACTGAAAGCGCAGAACTTCCACGCCCAAGCCGAGCTGCCAGCGGTAATCATCGCGATCGCCAAAGACAAATTTGGGTTTTGGCGCGGGAGCGGGCGGAAGAGGAGCGGCTTCGGCAGCGGCGGGGGTGGCGAGCGTCATGCTGGACGAGGTGTTGGCCTCGGCCGCGAAGAGGTTAACCTGGGCGGCAGAAGTATCGTTGAAAGGGGCGGCGACGTTCTCCGAAGAGCGACCCGTGGGCGTGGTGTCGCTGGCCTGTTGCGCGGACAGCGCGCCGGCAGTTAGCAACACCATCGCCATTCCCAAGATTGGCTTCATCATACCGATTGTCCCCCGCCTTCCCTGCCAGCGCCCCCACGGCGCCGCGGCGTTTTTTTCCCAGAGCCAAGAATCATAACCCGTCCGCCGAAAAATTGTTCCAAACAAAGTGCCGGGCGGAATACGGCGCGGACGAGATGCACATACTATAACGCAGAAAACGAAGAATGGGAGAGAGAGAAGGTGGGGGAGTGATGCTAAATCGTAAGGCCTCCGCAAGCAAGGACGGAGGCCGTTGGGAGAGAGGGAAGAAGGCTATTGAACGAGCAAGTAGTTATGCATGCCAGCGCTGAAGGAGAAGCTTGCGCCTGCAACCTGGGGAACCCACCAGAAGCGGCGGAGCATGGGGTGGCTGCTGGTCATCATGCGGCGGCCGACATAGTCCATGACGGCGGGGCTGACCTGGGTGGCGGCGTAGAGGGCGTTGGAATGAGAGAAGGGCCGGAGGAAAGGGTCGCTCTCGCTGCCGTAATTCTGGGAGATGGCGTTGCGGGTGGACCAGGCGTCAAAGGCGGCGGCGCTGTGGCCTGCGGCCATGAGGGTGTACCAGAGCGTTTGCTGGCGAGGCGTGGGGGCGGGACGTTCGACGGTTGACTTGATTGGGGCGCTCGAGAAAGGCGTGGCCGGGGAGATAGGCTCGACAGAAGAGGATTCGGATTTGGCGACGGGGGCGTTGGGGAGATTGCTGCGGACGGCGGCGTCCTTGGCCGTCTCGGAAGCGGATTTGGAAGCCGGGGCGGAGTCCTCGGCGAAGGGCTTGGGTGGTTCGGTGCTCGGAATCCAGAGAAGAAGCAGGGCTGCGGAGAGTAACAAAGATCACCTCAGTGTGGCAGGCCGGGGTAGGGTCCGGTTTGCTGCAACCCAGGTAGATTAGCTGTCCTTAGGGACAGGTGTCACTGGACCTTTGGTCACGTTGTGGATGGTACTTTGGGGCGGTTCCAGGACGATGTACGGGGAGTTACTCCCCACCCCCTGTTTTTCGGAAGTGTGTGATTCTAAAGGGAGATAAAGGCTTTATTTTGATACAGATTTGGACGTGGTGAAAAGAAAGGAGTTAGGGAGAGGAGGAGTTTGGAGGGGAGTTGATAGCGTTGGAGTAACGCGATGGCCGACGCGGGGGTTGATGGCTGATGTGGGAGCGTGTGCCTACAGTGGTTCTTGGGGTGAGTATGCGATAGAGGGAACGCATGCGTCAAGTATCAGTACGGTAACGGATGAGGCACAACGGATTCGAGCGCGGGGCGAGGCGGACGAGGAGGCGCTGGTTCTGGTGAGGAGACGCGCTTCTCGATTGGGTCGGGACGGGCGGCAGACCAGCGTATATGGAAGATTGCAAAGGGCGTGCGTGCCACCGGAGCGGAAGAAAACCCAAGAGGGGCACGATTTATCGTGCCCCTACACGATTTGCGGCGGGGTGGCCGATCTGAAGTTCGGCCACTACATACGGCCAGTACATGACGGACAGCGCATCCGGGGAATTTGGCTGGGAAAGGCTGTTATAATCGCGCGCAAATGGCGGGGCGTTGCGGGAAGCGAGGTGACATGGCGGGAGCGGAATCGTCATCGGCGAAACGGGCGCGGATAGCGCAGAGGGGGCCGCAGGCTCCGCGATTTATTGTGATTGAGGGGCCGCTGCGGGTGGGCAAGACGACGCTGGCGCGGATTTTGGCGGAGCGGTTGCATGCGCGGCGGATTTACGATTGCGAGGACAATCCGTTTCTGGCGGAGTTTTATGCGGAGAAGCCGGGAGCGGCGCTGCGGGCGCAGATGTATTTCCTGATGGAGCGGCAGAAACGGATTCGCGAGGGTTTGGCGGGAGATGCTCCAGGGCCGGTGATCAGCGATTTTTTAATGGAGAAGGACCGGATCTTTGCGAATTTGAATTTGGATGATAAAGAGTTGGCGTTGTACGAAAGATATTACGAGGCGTTGACGGCGGAAATACCGGAGCCGGACCTGGTGATTTATCTGCAGGCGAAGCCGGAGGTTTTGCGGACGCGGATTGCGAAGAAGAAGGCGGAGGAGGAGAAGCAGATTGCGCCGGCGTATGTGGAAGAAGTGGCGCGGGCGTACGAGCATTTCTTTTTCCGGTATGAGGCGGCGGATTTGCTGGTGGTGGATACGTCGGAGATTGATTTTGTGGAACGCAGCGAGGATTTGCAGCAGTTGTTGAAGAGATTGCAGGAGCCGGTGAAGGGGACACAGTATTATTTGCCGTTGGGGAGAAGTGATTAGGAGAGCGTGGCTCGGAAGAGAAGAGCTTAACGCTGAGGCGCAGAGGACGCGGAGAAGAGGAAGAGCGGACCCACCCTTTCAAACTGCGAAAGGATAAGCCACCCCGAGTTGAGGGGAAAAGTCAAAACCCGCACCCTGAAAACCGTAGGCCCTTCGGCAGGCTCAGGAGTAAACGTGCGGCACCCCGTTTTTTGGGAATCACTTAACAATTTGAGGGGAGACACAATGGGATTGTGGACGCGGAGGAAGTTTTTTGTGGGGTCGGTGGTGGGCGGGGCTTTGGCCGGGGCGGGGAGATTGGTTGGGAAGACGCTGGGGTTGGAAGAGGGCACGAATTATCGTGCCCCTACAGTGGGAGGGGCGGCGGGCGGTGCGGTGGCAGGTGTGGCGCGGCCGGTAATGATTTCCTCGGCGAATGGGGTGAATGCGCTGGGGAAAGGGATGGAGATTCTCAAAGGCGGCAGGGACACGCTGGAGGCGGCGGTGGCCGCGGTGACGATTGTGGAGGACGATCCGAATGACGATTCGGTGGGGTATGGGGGATTGCCGAATGAAGAGGGAGTGGTGGAGCTGGACGCGAGCGTGATGCACGGGCCGACGCGGCGGGCGGGAAGCGTGGCGAGCGTGCAGAAGATCAAGAACGTGGCGCGGCTGGCGAAGACGGTGATGGAGCGGACGAATCACGTGATGATTGTGGGAGACGGGGCGCGGCGATTTGGAGTGGCGGAAGGATTCGAGGAGATGAACCTGCTGACCGAGCACTCGCGGAAGATCTGGCTGGCGTGGAAGGCGAAGACGAGTTTCAACTGGCGGCCGGGGATTGATAGCCCGGAGTGGAAGGAGTACATGACGCAGTTGTTTGACGGGGACGCGGGGAAGATTGCGTATGCGGAGGAGAAGATTGCGCATCCGGTTACCGGGACGATTAATTGTTTGGCGGTGAGTGCGAAGGGGGAAGTGAGCGGGACGACGACGACTTCCGGGTTGTCGTGGAAGATTCCTGGGCGGGTGGGGGATTCGCCGATTATTGGAGCGGGGTTGTATGTGGATGGGGACGTGGGCGGGGCGGGGTCTACCGGAAAGGGCGAGGAGAACATCAAGATTTCGGGCGGGCACACGATCGTGGAGATGATGCGGAAGGGGATGAAGCCGGTGGACGCTTGCCTGGAGGCGTTGGGGCGAGTGGTGCGGAATTATAACGGGGACAAAAAGAAGCTGGGGACGTTTCACTTGTATTTTTACGCGGTTAACAAGGATGGGGAGTATGGGAGCGCTTCGCTGTGGAAGAATGGATATGAGGAGGCGAAGGTGGCGAAATTTGCGGTGTGTGATGGGACGGGGAGCCGATTGGAAACGTGCAAGGCTTTTTTTGATGAGGTGGGGGGAGATCAGTAGGGGAGGCAGCCGGTGGCCAGCGACCGGTGGCCGGTGAAGCGGGTTGTGCCATCCAGGTTAGGAAGCGTTTTGAGCACGGAGCGGATGTTCTGTCGCGCCTCCGGGACTCTGGTGGGTTGGGGTTGGGGTTGGGTGGGGTTGGGAAGTTCTACGTGGTTGGATTTGTTGTTAGGGTTCAGCTGTAAAAGCGGGAGCTCGGCTCCCGCACTCCATAAAGAAGCGGCTCGAGGACTCGCCGCGGGCACGATTTATCGTGCCCCTACAAGAGGGATATGGATCGGGCTAATGTTTTGATTGTGGGCGGGGGCGTCGTGGGGTGCGCTGTTGCGGAGTGGCTTTCGCGGCGGTGGACGGATGTTTTTTTGGTGGAGAAGTACCCGAGGTTTGGGATGGCGACGAGCACGCGGAACAGTGGCGTGATTCATTCTGGAATTTACTACCCGAAAGATTCGTGGAAGGCGAAACATTGCGTGGCGGGAAACCGGCTGACGAAAGAGTTTTGCGTGCGGCACAACGTGCCGCACCGAACTACCGGGAAGCTGGTGGTGGCGAAGGATGCGAGCGAAGAGGCGGAATTGTTGGCGCTGAAGAAGAAGGGTGAAGAGAACGGAGTGGAGGGATTGCGGCTGATTGATGCGGCGGAGATTCACGCGCAGGAGCCGCACGTTCGTGGGTATGCGGCGCTGGAAGTGCCTTCGACGGGGATATGTTCGGCGGAAGAGTTGGTGCACGCGTTTGCGCGGGTGGCGGAGGGGCAGGGCGCGAACCTGGTGAATCACGCGACGGTGGTGCGGATGGAGCCCCAGAAGGATTCGGTGCGGGTGACTTTGCGGATTGGGGACGAGGAGCAGTCGGAGGAAGAGACGATTGAGGCGCGGTGCGTGGTGAACTCGGCGGGATTGTATGCGGATGAAGTAGCGGGGATGCTGGGGCCGCGGCCGTGGAAGATATATCCGGTGCGCGGGGAGTATTGCGAGATCCGCGGGGCGAAGGCGGAGTTGATCCGGAATTTGGTTTATCCGCTGCCGCATCACGACCAGTTGACGCTGGGCGTGCATTTTACGAAGACGCTGTGGGGAACGACGCTGGTGGGGCCGACGGCGACGTATGTGGATGGTAAAGAGAATTACGAGCGTGGGCGGATGGAGGTGGCGGAGTTTGCGGCGGATGCGAAGACGATGCTGCCGGAGATCGAAGAGGGGGATTTGCAGTTGGGGTATACGGGATTGCGGCCGAAATTGAAAGGGCCGGGAGAAAAAGGGATTGCGGATTTTGTGATTGAAGCGGACCGCGAAGTGCCGCGGGTGATTCAGTTGGTGGGGATTGAGTCGCCGGGGTTGACGGCGGCGACGGCGATTGCAGGGCAGGTGGGGGAGATGGTCGGAGAGGTGTTGGGGGAATAGTGGCCGGGGAATTGTGACTGGTGATTGGTGACTGGTGGGAAGAGGGTGGCGAATTTTAATTTTGTGGAAGTAGTTTAGGTTGAGGTCCTTCGCGCATACTTGTCGGATGCGCTCAGGATGACAACATGCGTGGTGGTTGGGTTGGGTGGTTGGGTTTAATTCGTAAAAGCTGTGGCAGAGCCACCGCACTCCAGAGGAAGAGAAGAGAGGCCAATCGGGAGATTGGCGTTCCCGGGGAAGAGCGGCCCGCCTTGGAAGGCGGGCCCTACATGTTTTTTTAAATCGAAGAGGGCACGATTTATCGTGCCCCTACACGGATCATTCGACGATGATTCGAAGGAATTTTTTCTTGCCCACGCGCACTTTGTAGGTGCCGATTTGGTCGAAATCCAATTTACATGTGGCGTCCTGGATTGTAGCGCCGTCAATTTCAAATCCACGTTGCTTGATGATGCGTTCCGCCTCTGACGCGGATTGCACTTCTCCAAGCATTGCCAAGACCTTTGACCACTTTTCTTGAGCACTTGGAAAATTCATGGCTATCTGATTCTTTACGTTCTGCGAATCCGGACAACCAGCCAATGCACCTCCGGGAACGCGCTTAATCCTAATTTCTTTCATTTCTTCGGGGGCTTGGCGGTCGCGGAAGACTCGTTGGAAGTTTTCGGCGGCTTTGCGGGCGGGGTCGGGGCCGTGGAAGCAGGAGACTACTTCTTCGGCTAGGCGCATTTTGGCGTCCATGGGGTGGAGGGCACCGGAGGACACTTCTTGTTTGAGGGCGGCGATTTGCTGCGGGGTGCGATCGGTTACGAGTTCGTAGTAGGACCACATGAGGTCGTCGGGGACGGACATGATTTTGCCGAACATGTCGGCGGGGGGCTCGGTGATGCCGATGTAGTTGCCGAGGCTTTTGGACATTTTGCGCTGGCCGTCGAGGCCGACGAGGATGGGCATGGTGAGGATGACCTGGCCGGGGAGGCCGTATTCGCGCTGGATTTCGCGATGCACGAGGAGATTGAATTTTTGTTCGGTGGCGCCGAGTTCGACGTCGGATTTGAGTTCGACGGCATCGAGCGCGGTCAGCAGCGGGTAGAGAAGCTCGTGGATGGCCATGGAAGAAGGTCTCTTGACGTTTGGTTTGCCGCTTTCCGTCCCGGACGTCGTTTCGTCTGAGGACTTAAATAATTGGCCCTTCCAACCGCCGGAAAGGCGCTCGCGAAAATCCTCTCGTTCCAGCATTCGAGCCAGCGAGTACCTGGCGGTGAGACGAATGATGTCGTAACTACTAAGCTTGCCGAGCCATTCGCTGTTGTAGCGGACTTCGGTCTTGGCGGGATCGAGGATTTTGAAGACTTGGGCGAGATAGGTTTTGGCGTTGGCGTCGACTTGTTCGCGGGTGAGCGGGGGGCGGGTTTCGGAGACGCCGGTGGGATCGCCGATCATGGCGGAGAAATCGCCGATGAGGAAGACGGCGGTGTGGCCCAGGTCCTGAAAGTGTTTTAGTTTGCGGAGGACGACGGTGTGGCCTAGATGGAGATCGGGGGCGGTGGGATCTACGCCGAGGTAGACGCGGAGGGGGGTGTTGGATTTTAGGGATTTTTCGAGAGCGGCGCGGAGTTCGGGTTCGGGGATTATTTCGGCTACGCCTTTTTTCAGGTAGGCGAGTTGTTCTTCGACGGGTTTGAAAGAGTTGGGGGTCATAAGTTAGAAGTCATAAGTTTTAAGTTATAAGCCATAAGTAGTATCGCAAAAAGCGCCCGCCTCGGCCCCTTCGGCTACGCTCAGGGCAAGAGGCGGCCGGTACAAATTCCGCGGTGAGATCCTTCGGCTATCCTTATCGGATAGCCTCAGGATGACAATTTATCTCATTGATGAAAGGTTTGCTAAACCGGGTGGAGGACGCGGCGGCCGGCGATTTTGTAGTTCCCTTCCAGGATGATTTTTACGGCTTGGGAGTAGATGCGATGCTCCTCTTTGAGGATGCGATCGGAAAGGGTGTGCTCGTCGTCGGAGTCGAGGATGGGGACGACGGCTTGGAGGATGATGGGGCCGGCATCGAGATTTTCGTCGACGAAGTGGACGGTGCAGCCGGCGAATTTTACGCCGTAGTCGAGGGCTTGTTTCTGCGATTCGAGGCCTGGGAACGAGGGGAGGAGCGAGGGATGGATGTTGAGGATGCGCTGGGGAAAGGCGGCTACGAAGAAGGGGGAGAGGAGGCGCATGTAGCCGGCCAGGCAGACGAGATCGACTTTGTATTCATGAAGGACGGCGGCGACCTGGCGGTCGTAGGCTTCGCGCTCGAGGCCTTTGGAGGGGATGGCGCGGGCGGGGATGGCGCGGGATTGGGCGCGCTCGAGGCCCTGGGCGGCGGGCTTGTTGCTGATGACGACGGCAATTTCGGCGTTGGGGATGCGACCGGTGGAGACACTGTCGGCGAGGGCCTCGAAGTTGGACCCGCGACCGCTGAGGAGGACGCCGATGCGATGGGACATGATGAAAAAAGTTAACACAGAACAAGGGGTAATCAGTAATCGGAAAGAGTGAAGAGGGGACTTAACGCAGAGGGCGCTGAGGAAGCGGGCGGAGAGCGCTGAGAAGAACGGAGTAACCCAAGAGCACCGGCAGGAGTGCCTGTGCCACAGGGGATAGTTGCTCGTCGCGAATTTGGATGTGGAGGAATCGGGGGTCGAAAGCGGGAGCAGAACTCCCGCACTCCAAATCAGAATTGGGCGAAGGTTATGAAGTGGCCGGCGGGGTCTTTTACGCCGATTTCGTGGGCGCCGTAGAAGGTGGTGCGTTCGGGGAGATAGACTTCGGCGCCTTTGATGGCGGATTTGATGGCTTCGAGATTTTCGACTTCGATGTAGAGGAAGGTGGGGCCTTTGCGGACGGCGGCGGAGACGGAAGGGAGATCGCGGTCGGCGCTGGCGTAGGTTTGGTACATGATTTCGGCGGTGCCGCTCTGGAAGGCGACGAAGGCGAGTTTGTTGCCTTCGGGAACTTCGATGGTTTTGGTGAAGCCGAGCTTTTCTTGCCAGAACGGGAGGACGGGTTCAATTTCGGCGACGAAGAGGACTGGAGTAATTTTCTTGACCATGGGCTTTCTCCTTTGCGAGCAGGATGACGGCCGGGAAAAATTGAGTTGAATGCGGCGAAAAACCGGGATAGAGTGTGCAATAGCCTGTGGCGAAAGTAAAGCGAATACTTTAAGGAGGGGAGATGGAGACGCAACGACGATTGGAGGATTTGATTTCGGTGGGGCCGGCGATGTTGCGGGATTTTGAGATGTTGGGGATTCGTTCGGTGAAGCAGTTGGCGAAGCAGAAGCCGGAGAGGATGTATGGGAAGCTGCAGGAGTTGACGGGGCAGCACCAGGATATTTGCGTGCTGGATACGTTTGCGGCGGCGGTGGCGCAGGCGAAAAATCCGCGGTTGGCGGCGGAGAAGTGTCAATGGTGGTGGTGGAGCAGGAAGAGGAAGAGGGCAGAGGCGAAGAGTTAGAGGTTTAGGGCGCCGGAGTAGATTAGGCGAGCTTTGCCGGTGTCGCCGCGTTCGATGCGGCCGATGCGGAAGAATTTTTCGCGGCGGCGCTTGAGGTCGGCTTCGGCTTCCTTGACGTAAGCGGCGGGAACGATGACGATCATGCCGACGCCCATGTTGAAGGATTGCAGGAGTTCGTCGGCATCAATTTCGCCTAGCTTGGCGAGATATTTGAAGATCGGGGGGATGGGCCAGGCGTCGAGATCGATGATGGCTTTTACGCCGCTGGGAAGGACACGGGGAAGATTGCCGGGAATGCCGCCGCCGGTGATGTGAGCTAGGGCGGAGATCCAGCCCTTGTTGAGGAGATTCTTGAGAGCGGGGGCGTAGCAGAGGTGCGGCTTGAGGAGTTCGGCGCCGATTTTGTTGCCGACTTCGGCGACGTAGGAGTCAGGCTTGAGCTTGGCGACATCGAAGACGAGTTTGCGGGCTAGGGAGTAGCCATTGGTGTGGAGGCCGGCGGAGGGAAGAGCGAGAAGAGTGTCGCCGGGCTTGACGTTTTTTCCGGTGAGGATGTTTTTGCGTTCGACGATGCCGACGATGAATCCGGCGAGATCGTATTCGCCGGCAGGGTAGAAGCCGGGCATTTCGGCGGTTTCGCCGCCGATGAGGGCGCAGCCTGCTTTGCGGCAGGCGCGGCTCATGCCGTCGACGAGCTGTTCGACGACGTTGGCTTCGAGCTTGCCCATGGCGAGGTAGTCGAGGAAGAAGAGCGGCTCGGCGCCCTGCACGAGAATGTCGTTGATGCAGTGATTGACGAGATCGCCGCCGACGGTGGAGTGAACTCCCATAGCCATGGCGATTTTGAGTTTGGTGCCGACGCCATCGGCGCTGGAGACGAGCACGGGCTCTTTTATTTTTTTGTGATCGAGGGCGAAGAGCGCGCCGAATCCACCGATGCCACCGAGGACGGCGGGAGTGAAGGTGCGGCTGGCGAGATGACGGATGCGCTGCTTAGCGTCATCGGCTACGGCGATATTGACTCCGGCATCGGCGTATTTCATGGTGAGCCGCCTTGGTGAATTCGTGCGTGACGCTGGGACGAGCGGTGCGCCTTGCCGGGTCAAAACCTGCGGGGCGGTGGGAGGCCGCGAGGCAGAGGTGCACGACAGAGGTCACACAGTGGGCGAACGAAAAACGGTTTCGGGCGAGAAGAGCGGCACGCCTCAGAAGGCGGCCCCTACATGTACTCCCGACCGCTAAATTCTAAAACACATGGAACAGTCTGCGCCAGCGGACGGTGCCGGGGTGAATGAGGGCGTTGCCGTAGGCGAGGAAGCGGGCGGCGATGTCGCCGTTCCAGGCGTCGCGGGGGGCGTCGAGGGACATGTAGATGAGCACCGGAGTGCCGAGAATATCGTTGCGCGGGACGCAGCCCCAATAGCGGGAGTCGAGGGAATTTTCGCGGTTGTCGCCCATGACGAAGTAGCAGTTATCGGGAACGGTGAAAGGCAGGCCGGCGAACGGGCCGATGAGTTGCAATTTGGAGGGCGGCTCGCTGCGACCGATGGTGTAATTTTCCTGAAGTCTTTTGCCGTTGATCCACACGCCGCCGTCGTGGACGTCGACGGTTTCACCGGGCAGCCCGATGACGCGCTTGACGTAGTCGGGTTGCGTGGGATCGAAGGGCGGCTTAAAGATGACGATCTGCTGGCGCTTGGGTTCGCGCCACAGAGGAACGTGAATATTGGTGAAGGGAATTCCGGCATCGTAGCCGACGCGGCTCATGATGAGGTGATCGCCAATGAGCAGGGTGTTTTCCATGGAGCCGGAAGGAATGACGCGGGCCTGGCCGAGGGTGCCGTTGATGAGCATAAAGGCGAGAATGACCCAAAACCAGGCGATGGCCTCGCTTTTGACCTTGGCGCTCATGGAGACGTCCGCTTCCTTGGCGGGAGCGCCGTTTTTGGTTTTAGTTTTGATTGCGTCAGCTTTCACGATTCACCTTATGGAGCGATGCAGCGACATGTCCATTCTAGCAGGGGACGATGGGGTCTTGCTGGGTTGGCCGGTCTAAAGTCCGGCCACTACATGGGATGTTCTACCGTTACTGGCTCGGTTGCCTTTCCATTAGAAGAGGATTCGCGGACTTCGAGTTGCACCAGGTCCGTTGGATAGTTCCCTGTATAACAGGACGTACAAAAATTGCCTTCGGTATCGTTCACGGCTTGTTTGAGGCCGGTGAGAGAGAGATAACCAAGGGAATCGGCGCCTAGATATTGGCGGATTTGCTCTGGGGTGTTGGAGGAAGCGATCAGCTCTTCCTTGGTGGGCGTGTCCACGCCGTAGTAGCAGGGAGAAATCGTGGGGGGGCAGCTGATGCGCATGTGAACTTCCTTGGCGCCGGCTTCGCGCATCATGCGGACGAGCTTGCGGCTGGTGGTGCCGCGAACGATGGAATCGTCGACGAGGACGACGCGCTTTCCGGCGACGAGTTCGCGGACGGGATTGAGTTTTAATTTGACGCCGAAATTGCGGATGGCTTGCGATGGCTCGATGAAAGTGCGGCCGATGTAGTGATTGCGGATGAGGCCCATGCGGAAAGGGATTTTGGATTCGAGCGAGAAGCCGATGGCGGCGGGAACGCCGGAGTCTGGGATGGGGACGACCATGTCGGCTTCGACGGGATGTTCCTGTGCGAGGAGGCGGCCGAGCATTTCGCGGGAGTGGTTGACGGAGCGGCCGAAGATGATGCTGTCGGGGCGCGAGAAGTAGACGTGCTCGAAAATGCAGTATTGGTGCGGCTTTTCCGGACTGAAGCGGATGGACTCGATGCCGGAGCGGGAGATGCGGACCATTTCGCCGGGTTCGACTTCGCGAACGTATTCGGCGTTGAGAAGATCGAAGGCGCAGGTTTCGCTGGCGACGACCCAGGCGTCGGGGCCATCGGGAGAAGGAACTTTGCCGAGGACGAGCGGGCGGAAACCGCGGGGATCGCGGACGGCGTAGAGTTCGTCGGGAGTGAGGACGAGGAGCGAGTAAGCGCCTTCGACTTGATTGAGGGCGTCGCCGAGCGCACCGGAAAGATTGCGGGCTTGCGAGCGGGCGATGAGATGAACGATGACTTCGGTGTCGCTGTTGGTCTGGAAGATGGAGCCGCGATGCTCGAGTTTGCGGCGCCAGTCGGCGGCGTTGGTGAGATTGCCGTTGTGGCCGACTGCGATTTTGCCCTTGTTGCAATCGATCATGATGGGCTGGGCGTTCAGAAGGGCTTTGTCGCCGGCGGTGGAATAGCGAGTGTGGCCGATGGCGCTGTGGCCGGGAAGTTTGGAGAGCACGGCGGGGGTGAAGATTTCTTCGACTTCGCCCATGGCGCGGTGGAAGTTGAGTTCCGTGCCGTCGCTGGCGACGATGCCGGCGGATTCCTGGCCGCGATGCTGGAGGGCGTAGAGGCCAAGGTAGGCAAGGTTGGCGGCTTCGGGATGCCCGAAGACGCCGAAGACACCGCATTCGTCGTGGAAGTGATCGTCGAGAATTTGGACGTTGAAGGTCATACAGTGCCCACGCGCGGACTCAATCTAGGCTTAACGTTAGGTATCATGAGGAGGAGCAGGCTAAACATCGGGCATGTCAGAAAAAAGATATTCTCGGCCATGTCAGCGTGCACGGCAGGGGCGGTCAGCGCGACCATTCCACCGTGCAAGACCAAATCGAAACTGAGCACTAAAATCGTAATTCTCCAGGCCCACGATGCTTTTTTCACAACTCCCACGAACGCCGATATATGGAGGAGACAGTAGGTCGGAATTATCAATGTGATTGCGACCACGATCCAAACAGCAGCGCCCCTTCCTTGCATTCCTCCGGTAACAAGGAAAAGAAGGAACATGCTTAGTGAGACGAAACCCATTACACCAAAGTAGACAAGTAGCCATAGCCGAACCAGAGCGGCTCCAAGACCAGTTCTGCTTGATGTCTCGATGCTCATCTCGTTACGTCCCTGTCCGTAATCGTGCGCTCGAGCGAATTAGCCCAGACATCAAGGAGTGACGACACGCCGGACTGGACGACTGTGTGGCCCTTATATTCGATGCGGAGAGAGTTGTCACGGGTAACTTTGCCGATTTCGTGAGCGCCCACACCATATTGTCTCGCAGTGGCGCGTAGAGCGGGAAGTTTTGTGGGGGAGACGGAGACGATGGCGCGGGCGCCGGATTCGCCGAAGAGGGCGTATTCGGCGGAGGCGGATTCAGGGAGGGTGATGGTTGCGCCGAGGGAGGAAAAAGCAGATTCCTCGCTTCGCGGACTCCGCTCGGAATGACACGCCTTCGGTTGGTTGGTGGAGGAGGCGAAGAGGGATTCGGCGATTGTTACGGCTGCGCCGCCGTCGCTTAGGTCGTGGGCGGATTCGACTGTGCCTGCGGCAGCTAGAGCGACTAGGCAGTCGATTAGCCATTTTTCAGCGCCTAGTTCGATGGATGGAGGTTCGCCTGCGACTATGCCCGCGATGGTTTTTGCGTATTCGGAGGAGGAAAATTCGCGGCGGCGGGCGGACGGCGCAGTGGTGTGCTGACCGGCGCCGGAAGAGTTGGCGCCGTTGAGGAGGACGATGATGTCGCCTTCGTTGCGGAAGGCGATTTTGAGAACTTTGGAGGCGTCGTCGAGAATGCCGAGGACGCCGATGACTGGCGTGGGATAGATGGATTTGCCGAGGGTTTCGTTGTAGAAGCTGACGTTGCCGCCGGTAATGGGGGTGGCGAGAGCGGTGCAAGCTTCGCCGAGGCCGTCGATGGCCTGGGAAAATTGCCACATGACTTCGGGCTTTTCGGGGCTGCCGAAATTGAGGCAGTTGGTGGCGGCGATGGGACGCGCGCCGGAAGCGGCGACGTTGCGGGCGGCTTCGGCGACGGCGTGCATGGCGCCGACTTTGGGATTGAGGAAGCACCAGCGGCCGTTGCCGTCGGTGGAAAGAGCGAGGGCGCGGAGGACGCCATTTTTTTCGGATTCTTTTATGCGGACGACGGCGGCATCGCTGGCGCCGGGACCGGCGAGGGTGTTGGTGCGGACGCTGGTGTCGTACTGCTCGGTGATCCAGCGCTTGGAGGCGATGGTTGGCGAGGCGAGAAGTTTTTTGAAGTTGGGAGTGAGGTCGGTATTTTCGGGAGCGAAGGGGAACCAGTCTTTTTCGGATTCGGCGCGGGGAGCGGGAGCGGCCATGGGGCGATTGTAGACGGGGCCTTCCTCGGCGAGAGGGTGCGCGGGAATTTGCGCGACCACTTTGCCATGGTCTTTGACAACGAGGAGTCCGCCGGCGGTGACTTCGCCGACTACGGTGGAATCGAGGCCCCACTTTTTGAAGACGTCGAGGACTTCGTGTTCGCGGCCTTTTTCGGCGACGAGGAGCATGCGCTCCTGGGATTCGCTGAGCATGATTTCGTAGGGAGTCATGCCGGTTTCGCGCTGGGGAACCTTCGCGAGATCGATTTCGATGCCGGTGCCGCCGCGGGAAGCCATTTCGCAGGTGGAGCAGGTTAGGCCGGCGGCGCCCATGTCCTGAATGGCGACGATGGCGCCGGTTTTCATGGCTTCGAGACAGGCTTCGAGGAGAAGTTTTTCGGCGAAAGGATCGCCGACCTGGACGTTGGGGCGCTTTTGCTGAGACTCTCCGGTGAATTCGGCGGAGGCGAGGAGGGAGGCGCCGTGGATGCCGTCGCGTCCGGTCTTTGCGCCGACGTAGATAACGGGATTGCCGAGGCCTTTGGCTTTGGCGAGGAAGATGTCTTCCTTGCGGGCAATGCCGAGAGCGAGAGCGTTGACGAGAGGATTTTGCGAGTAGCAGGGTTCGAAGGCGACTTCGCCGCCGATGGTGGGGACGCCGAAGCAGTTGCCGTAGTTGGCGATGCCGCGGATTACGCCGTCGAGGATGCGGCGATTGGCAGCGGCTTCGGAGGCGGAAGTTAGTGGCGAGTGGCGAGTGGCGAGTGGCGAGCCAGAGTCGGAGGCAGAGATTTCGCCGAAGCGGAGGGAATCTAGGACGGCGATGGGACGGGCGCCCATGGTGAAGATGTCGCGGAGGATGCCGCCTACGCCGGTGGTGGCGCCTTGGAAGGGTTCGACGTAGCTGGGGTGGTTGTGGGATTCGATTTTGAAGGCGGCGACGAGGCCATCGCCGATGTCGACTACGCCGGCGTTTTCGCCGGGGCCCTGGACGACTAGTTTGCCTTTGGTGGGGAGGCGTTTGAGGTGGACTTTGCTGGATTTGTAGGAGCAGTGCTCGCTCCACATCACGGAGAAGATGCCGAGTTCGGTGATATTGGGGTCGCGGGCGAGGATTTTCTGGATGCGGGAATATTCTTCGCGGGTGACGCCGTGTTCGGCGGCGATTTCGGGAGTGACTTTGATTTCGGTTTGGGTGGTGGCCATGGTTAGTTAAGGCGCTTTAGCTCTGGAAATAGAAAAGCAGATTCCTCGACTCCGCGGCCCGGCGTGCAAAAACCGCACGCAGGAAAAAGCCGGGCCGCTCCGCTCGGGATGACAATTTTACAAAAGGATGTCTGCTCACGCGGTGGCCTTGGCGGCGCCTACCAGGGCTTCGACCATGGAGCGGAAGATGACGAGGCCGTCCTCGGAGTCGAGGCAGGATTCCACGGCGCGTTCCGGGTGGGGCATGAGGCCGGCGACGTTGCGCCCGCGATTGCAGATGCCGGCGATGTTGTTCATGGAGCCGTTGGGATTGCCGGCGTTGTCGTCGGTGGCGTCGGGAGAGGTGTAGCGGAAAAGGACCTGGTGATTTTTTTCGATGGCGGCGAGAGTGGCGTCGTCGCAATTGTAGTTGCCGTCGCTGTGAGCGATGGGGACTTTAAGGATTTGGCCTTTTTTCGCGGCGTTGGTGAAAGGGGAGTCGGTTTCTTCAACGCGAATGTGCACGTGGCGGCAGATGAAGCGCAGGCCGGAGTTGCGCATCATCGCGCCGGGGAGCAGGCCAGCTTCGAGGAGGATTTGAAAACCGTTGCAGATGCCGAGGACCAGACCACCGCTGCGGGCGAATTTGGCCACGGAGCTCATGACAGGAGAGAAGCGGGCGATGGCGCCGGTGCGGAGATAGTCGCCGTAGGAAAAACCTCCGGGAAGAATAATCGCGTCGCAATTATGGAGGTCTTCGGACTGGTGCCAGATGAATTCGACGGGTTTTTGGAGGACGTGCCCGATGGCGTGGAATGCGTCGTGATCGCAGTTGGACCCGGGAAAGACTACGACTCCGAATTTCATTGGGCACCTCCGGGGAGTGATGCGGGAACACTTATTTTAGCACAGAGAGGAGAACCTAACGCAGAGGCACAGAGGAAGGGGGCGGACGAAAAGAGTCTGAAGGTTGCAGGGGTGGTGCTGGAGCAGTTGGGTGAAGAGGGTTAGTCCGTAAAAGCGGTGGCAGAGTCACCGCACTCCAGAGGAAGAGCGGCTCGCGGGCTCGCCGGGGGCACGATTTATCGTGCCCCTACACAAGTATGGTGACGCGGCGTTAGCGGCGTTTTTTGCGAGGTTTCTTTTTTGGGGGATGGGCGGAGGTTGCGGAGAGTTCGCGGCGTTTTCTGGCGGCCCAGTTGGGCTTGGTGGATTGGCGGCTGCGGGCTATACCTAGGGCGTCGGGGGGGACGTTTTCGGTGATGGCGGAGCCGGCGGCAATGTAGGCGCCGTCGCCAATTTTTATGGGGGCGACGAGGACGGAATCGCTGCCGACGAAAACGCGATTGCCGATGGTGGTGGGGTGTTTGGCAAAGCCGTCATAGTTGCAGGTAATGGTGCCGGCGCCGATGTTGGATTTCGCGCCGATTTTGGTGTCGCCGATGTAGGAGAGATGCGGAACCTTGGACCCTTCGCCGACGGTGCTCTTTTTGATTTCGACGAAATTGCCGACGCGGGCGCCTTTGAGGAGGTGGGATTCAGGGCGGAGGCGGGCGAAGGGACCGATGATGACTTCGGATTCGATGCGGCTTTTGGTGAAGACGCAGTGGGGCTCGACGAGAACATCGTCGCCGAGAACGGTGTCGTGAAGGACGCTGCCGGTACGGATGGTGCAGCGCGCGCCGATTTTGGTTTTGCCGAGGAGCTGGACGGAGGGTTCGAGGATGGTGTCTTCGCCGGCGACGACGTCGGGATCGATGAGGACGGATTCGGGGAGCTGAATGGTGACGCCGTCGCGCATGAGCTGATCGCGCTTCCATTCGCGGAAGGTGCGGTCGACGGCGGCGAGATCGGCGCGAGTGTTGCAGCCGAGGGCTTCGCGGGGATCGGGGGCGATATCGGCCAGGACGGTTTCGCTTTTGGCGTTGAGGATGGAGACGGCGTCGGTGAGATAGAGTTCGCGATGCTTGTTGTTGGGCTTGACCTGGGTGAGCGCGGGCCAGAGTTTGGAGGAGGTGAAACAGTAGATGCTGGAATTGATTTCGTTGAGCTCGCGCTGGTCGGGAGTAAGCTGTGATTCTTCGATGATGGCGGCAATGGTATCACCAGATTTGCGGAGGATGCGGCCGTAGCCGGAAGGATCGGCGAGGACGGCGGTGAGGATGGTGGCGGCGGCGTTGGAGCTTTTGTGTTTGTGGATGAGGGCGCGAAGAGTTTCGGTACGGATTAGCGGGGCGTCCCCCGGAAGAACGACGACGAATTTGGCGTTGCCGATGGCACGTTTGGAGACGAGCATGGCGTGGCCGGTGCCGTTTTGCGGTTGCTGAAGAACGGTGGAGACGCCGAGGGATTCGACGGCGGCGGAAACCTGTTCGGCCTGGTGGCCGACGACGGCGATGATTTTTTTCAGATGGAGCGGGAGGCAGGCGCGGACGACGTGATCCACGAGGGGGCGGCCACCAGCGTGATGGAGGACTTTGGCGAAGCTGGACTTGAGGCGAGTGCCTTTGCCAGCGGCGAGGATGAGGACGGCGAGGTCGTTATTGGACATGGCGGGAAGCATTGTCCCGTGGACCGGGGAATTTGACAATGCGTGGATGAATAAGATGTGCGCTGAGAGAGGGGCCGCGGGTATAGTCGCGCGGAGGAAACTTGGCTGGAGTCGAGGCCGAGGGGGAGCGGCAAAGCTGATAAATTAAGGGGCGAGACGGAGGTCATCACCCATGAAATGTCCCTATTGCGGTGAAATGATCGCGGATGAATCGCAGTTTTGCGCGAGATGCGGGAACCGGCTGGTGTCGCAGGCGGCGCTGACGGGAACGCCAGGAGGAGCCGGCGTGCCGGGAGCGGCCTACGGCGCGAGCGGTGCAGAAACGACGAGCGGCAAGGCGATTGCGAGCCTGGTCTTGGGGATCCTGATCTTCATACCATTTTCGGCAATCGCGGCGATCGTGCTGGGCCACCTGGCGCTATCCGAAATTAAGAAAAGTGCCGGGCGGTTGAAAGGGCAAGGGCTGGCGACGGCGGGGCTGATTCTGGGGTATGGGGAGATCGTGATGCTGCCGGTGATTTTGATCATTGCAGCGATTGCGATTCCGAATCTTTTACGGGCGAAGATGGCGGCGAATGAGGCGTCGGCAGTGGGGGTGATACGGATGTATGGGACGGCGATGAATTCGTACGCGGAGGTATGCCCGAATCAGGGCTATCCAGAATCCACGGTGAAGCTGGGCCCGGGAACAGGAAGTTGCGACGGGGCAAATTTGGTGGGCAGAGATTTGGCGGCGGCGATGCCGCGCAAGAATGGATACGTCTTCCACTATGAACCTGGAGCGGCGGATGCGACGGGAAAGGTGGTGTCCTATACGATTACGGCGGATCCAATAACGGAGAACACCACGGGGATTCGACATTTTTTTGTTGATGAGACCCTGGTGATTCGGATGGATAGAGGGCGCGCGGCCAGCGTGGAGAGTCCGCCGCTGCACTGAGAAGCCCTGGGCGGAAAACTGGAAGGATCAATCGGCGGCGGTGGCGGGAGAAGCGTACTGGAGACTGGTGTGGGAGGAGGAAGCGCCGGATTCAGCGGTGGTGATTTCCCAAGCGGAGGGATCGGCGAGGAGGCGGCTGACGAGTTGGGTGTGGAGCGAGTGGCCGGCTTTGCGGGCTTCGACGCGGGCGAGCAAGGGGAGGCCGACGAGGGCGAGGTCGCCGATGAGATCGAGAGCCTTGTGGCGGCCGAATTCATCGGGATAGCGGAGCGGGCCGTTCATGACGCCGTCCTTGGTGAGGACGATGGCGTTATCGAGAGAGCCGCCGCGGATGAGGCCCATGGCGCGGAGGGGCTCGATATCGGATTCGAAGCAGAAGGTGCGGGCGCGGGAGAGAACCTGGCGGAAGGAATCGGGGTTAACGACCATTTCGACTTCCTGTTGGCCGACGAGCGGGTGGGGAAAATCAACGTAGCAGCGGACGCGAAATTCGTTGGCGGGATAGATGCCGATGCGGCGGCCGTCTTCGACGACTTCGACGGGCTTGCGGACTTTGAGGAAGCGGCGCTTTCGGCGAAGACGGCGGATGCCGGCCTGGTCGAGGAGTTGCATGAAAGGCTCAGCGGAGCCATCGAGGATGGGAATTTCGATGTTGTCGAGGTCGATGAAGATGTTGTCGATGCCATAGGAGTAGGTGGCGGCGAGCAGGTGCTCGGTGGTGGAGAGCAGGACGCCTTGCTTCATGAGGCTGGTGGCGTAGCTGACGCGAGCGACGTTGTGGCCGTGGGCTTCGATGGGAAAGTGGTCGAGATCGACGCGGCGGAAAACGATGCCGGTGTCGGGGGGAGCTGGGAAAAGACGAATGTGGGTGTGGACGCCGGTGTGGAGGCCGACCCCCTGGCATTCGACAGAACGAAGAATCGTGGTCTGGAACATTGGGCAGCATATTAATGGTAGCACATTGTCAGCCGAAGGAAACTCGGCTTGTGCTTTAAAATCAACTAGATATGAGCATGTCGAATTGGTGTTTGGCCTTGCTTGTGGTGATTTAGCAACACTTTACCGATTTGGCGTGTCTCCGGCGCATCCCGAGGGGGTGAATTAACTCCAGGGTTGCAGGGTATCCAAGTGGGGTGATGGCGCGTCCTAATGAGGATGGTATACTCGGAAATCGTCGTACTTGAGGATGGTGCGGAATGAATCGTTTGACGCGCTACAGCATATTGAGTGTTTCGGTGCTGATTGTCGGCTGGGTGGGGATCGGGCATGTGCTGGGCCGGACCACGAATGACGGCAATGCATACAAATCGCTGGTGGTGTACAGCGAAGTGCTGCAGCGGATTCAGAACGATTACGTGGACGAGCCGAACATGCACCTGGTGACGGCGGGATCGCTGCACGGGTTGCTGGAGTCGCTGGATTCGGAATCGAGTTACCTGACGCCGCGCGAATACACGGAGTATCAGCAGAAGCAGGGGAATCCGAGCACGGGTGAGACGGGATTGAATCTGAGCAAGAGGTTCGGATACATCATTGTAACTTCGGTGCTGACGGATAGTCCGGCGGAGAAGGCGGGGCTGCGGAGCGGAGACATTTTGGAATCGGTGGCGGGATTCACGACGCGGGAAATGTCGGTGGGACAAGCGAAGAATCTTTTGGCGGGGCAGCCGGGAACGGGCGTGAAGGTCGGCGTGATCCGGCAGGGAAAGACGGATCCGGAAGAGCTGGACGTGGTGCGGGAAAAGCTGGCGACGGCGAAGTTGATGGTGCAGAAGGTGGACAACGATACGATCGCGATTCGCTTCACCACGCTGGACGCGGGGCGCAAGGATGAGATGCGCGCAAAACTTCTGGAAGCGGAAAAGCAGGGCGCGAGCAAGGTGATTCTGGATGTGCGGGAATGCGGGCGGGGACAAGTTTCGGAAGCGATTGAAATTGCGCGCTTGTTTGTGCCATCCGGGACGCTGACGAAACTCCACGGGCAGACGATCAACGAACAGGTTTTTTCCGCGGAACCGAACAAGGTGATTTGGAAGGGCCCGGTTTCGATTTTGATCGACGGGACCACGACGGGCGCTGCGGAAGTGCTGGCGTCGGCGATTGGCAACACCAAGCGCGGCGACGTGGTGGGCCAACGGACATTTGGGCTGGCGTCGGAACAAAAATTGATCCCGATGGACGATGGGGCGGCACTGATCCTGACGGTGGGAAATTACGCGAACGCGGACGGGAAGTCCATCCTGGATGAAGGCGTGACGCCAACTGCCGTGGTGCGCACGGCTGCGACCAGCGAAACGGACGATGGCGAGGAAGTGGCGGAGACGAGCACGCAGAAAGAAGCGCCAGCGACGCCGCGGCCATTGTCGTCAGAGGACCCGGTTTTGCAGAAGGCCCTGCAACTTTTGAAGACGCCAGTGCCGGCGCCGGCGAAGAAGGCCGCTTAGGCCGTTCGTGGCCCGCAAGAACTCCCGAACTTCACGGACAATTTTATTTTTCTTGCTGGTTTGCGCCGGCGGCCTGGCGGTGTGGATAGCGGGCTGCGACAGGATCACCTCGAAATTTCGCTCTCTAACGAGAAATCACTCGAACAAAAAAGAACACGCCATTAGCCGCCCGCCGCGTCAGGCCGCGGCCGGTCCGCGGCTGGCGATTATCCTGGACGATTTAGGCAGCGATCGGGAGGCGGCGGAAGCGATCTTTGCGCTGGGGCAACCGCTGACGATTTCGGTGCTGCCGTATCACGCCCATTCGACGGAAATTGCGGAGGAGGCCAAGCGACGGGGGATTGAGGTGATGCTGCATCTGCCGATGCAGGCGGTGGGCAACGAACTGCCGGAGGCGCAGCAACTCCACGCGGGGATGAGCCGGGAGAATGTGGCGCGCGTGTTGAGCGGGATGCTGGCGAGCGTGCCGGGAGCGAGGGGCGTGAATAATCATGAGGGATCGCAGGCGACGACGGATGCGAAGCTGATGGCGGAGTTGATGCCGCTGTTGAAGCAACGCGGGCTGTTTTTTATTGATAGCCGGACGACGGCGGCGACGGTGGCGTATGAAGCGGCGGGGAACGCGGGAGTGCCCAGCGGATTTCGTAATGTGCCGTTTTTGGATGATGTGCAGGACGTGGCGGCGATTCGGAGGCAGTTGGAGCTGGCGATGCGCGGGGCGAAGGAGAAGGACGAGGCGATTGCGATCGGGCATCCGCATGCGGAGACGTTGGAGGCGTTGCGAGAGATGCTGCCGCAAGCGGAGGCGCGGGGGATACATCTGGTGTATGTGTCGGATGTGGTGCGGTAGGGACCGGGAGCGGAATCGACGATTACCAGATGGTTTGAAGCAGCTTGCAACTGCGGATTCTTTCGTTTTTTGTGACTAAACACGCGCCCTCGGCCAAGGCGGTGGCCCCGATCAAACGGTCGCAGGGATCGTTGGGGTAATCCGGAGGAAATTGATTGGCGAGGGCAGCTATTTTCTGCGTTATCGGGAGAACAGCAGCCCGCGAAGCGGTTTTTTCAAGAACACTCTCCAAAGTTCCCGACATTTGCAGACGGCCGTGAGTGAGCAACCATGCCATTTCCCAAAGGGAGATTGCCGAAATTGCAAGTCCGCCGGAGCGGTTGGCCCTGCGGATGGCCGAACTCGCGGCACGGGATAATTCACGGGGCTCTCCGGCGAGCCAGGCGAGCACGTGGGTGTCGAGAAGGATCAATCCTGGGTCGTCCCCCACTCGACGGGGATGGGCGATTCGATGTCCCCGATGATTTTGAGCTGGCCCTTCAAGAAGCCGAAAATGTCATCTTTCTCGTTACGGATGGGGACGATTTTGACGATGGGAGTGCCGCGCTTGGTGACAATGATAGGCTCTCCCGTGGCGTCAACCTGCTTCATTACCGCGAGACAGCGGGCTTTAAAAGTTCCGGCGGCGATGCGCTTCATGCGCTGTATCTCCTGACCATGGTCATTCTAACATGACTATAATGGCGCAACAACCGCACCGAGAGCATGGTTGTCGCGTGATTTGAGATTCCCAAGCTACGCCCAGTATCGGACGTGGCGAAGCAGGGGGAAGTGGCGGAAGGATTTGTAGAAAGGTTTACGTTGAGATCCTTCGCACATCCTTATCGGATGCGCTCAGGATGACAAATTTTTCGTTTGTGTGCTGGTTGTTTGTTGGGCGGCTGGGTTGCAACCGCAAAAGCGGAAGCTGAGCTCCCGCACTCCAAAGGAAGAGCGGACCGCCTCGGAAGGCGGTCCCTACAAGGGTTGTGGCGAGGGCGCGGGGTCTTTCTTTGGGAAGAGCCAGAAGACGACGAGGAATTGGAGGGCCATGGTGAGGAAGCAGAAGACGCTGCCTTCGGGGCCGACAGTGCCGCCGGTGAGCCAGGTGGGACCGTGGAGGAGGGAGTTGGAGAGATGGCCGTCCATGACGGTGCCGCTGTTGGGGACGGAGAAGAGGAAGGTTTCGCCCCAGTCGAAAGCGGCGTGTAGGCCGACGGCGTACCATAGATTGCCCGTGCGATAGAGGGTGAAAGAAAAAACTAGGCCGATGAGTACGACGCTGGCCGCGCCGACGGGGCCTTCACCGGGATTGGTGAGATGGATGGCACCGAAGCCCACGGATAGAAGAATCGCGGCGGGCCAGAAGCCGATGCCGTCCGCCAAGGTGAACTGAGTGTAGCCACGGAAGAGGAACTCTTCGAAAAAGCCCACAGCGGTGAAGAGCGCCAGGTGGAGAAGGCCCCAGCGCAGTGCGCCAGCGGAGGAAAGCGCCAAGCTGCCGAAAGAATAGCCTCCGAACGCGGCGATGAGTCCCATGAGGAGGCTGACCTCCGCCAAACCGAAGAACATGCCGAGCCAGAACTTCCTGCCGAAGGCTTGCGCGAGGGGGAGCCCGTAATCGCCGGGGGAGCGCCGCTCGATCCTAGACATAATCAGCGCGGCTCCAAAGACCAGTAGGAAGCTGATCGATTCCTGGACAAGCATGGCGCGGGGCGTCGGAAGAGCGTGCGTTGGCGTGTGGAATTTTCTGACAATAAAACTGAGGACGGTGCTCAGGATTACGACGAGGAGGATGTACGTTAAGAGGCGCCAGCCGGCCCGCAGGCCGCGGTCGTTGAAGAGAATCGGACTGCGTTTGTTGGAAGGGGGAAGTAGGACCGCCAGCGGGCTGAGGGATTCGGGCGCCGCTGGGTTGGGCGAGTTAGGACTGTCCACGATTTCTCCTTGCGAGTGATTCGACGGCGAGCTTCTCTGAAAGAAAGCCCTTTGGAAAGCGATTCTTTCTAGAGAACAGCCGCTCTTAGATACGGTGACGTAGTCAGAAAAGTTGCATGGGCTGCGCTGAGGAGAGTATAACCTGCGTGAGACGGAAGACTGGTTAGAATTTGCCGACTGATTCAGGGAGGACGGATTGAAGGATGCTGCAAATTCGCCAAAGTTAATCGCCGGGCGGCTGGCCTTGGATTTTGCCAATCTGGTGCCTTCGGCGCACGACTTATCTTGGGCGGAGTTTGTGGGGTTTCTGGTGGATTCGAAAGTAGTGAGCGAGGAGCGCGGGGTGCGGCTGGAAACGCTGGAACGGAGCGAGCCGGTGGCGGTGGATGCGGTGTTGCTGAAAATTTTGCGATTGCGGGAGTGCGCGCGGGCGGTTTTTTCCGCGGTGGAAGAGCGGCGGGCGTTTCCGAAGTCGTGGGTGGCGCCGATCAACGAGATTTTGCGGATTACGGAAGGGCACGATGAGTTGATGACGCGCGAGGGGCAGTGGCGTCTGGAATTTGTCGGACGGGAGGGCGGGTTGGAGTGGTTGTTGGCGGCGATTGCGCGCTCGGCTGCGGAGTTGATTGTGGAGGGGCAGGGCGCTCCAGTGAAACGGTGCGCGAATCCCGAGTGCAGATTGTTTTTTTATGATGATTCGCGGACGCGGCAGAGGAGATGGTGTTCGATGGCGGTTTGCGGGAACCGGCATAAAGTGGCGGAGTTTTTGAGGAGGAGGGGGGGAAGGTGAGGGGGGGAGTGGTGAGCGAGATTGCCTGCATGATTGATTATCGGAGTAGGCGGAGTTGAGGTTCTTCTGGCGTCCTTGTCGGATGTCCTCAGAATGACAAACGATTGGTGGGCGCTTGGGGCGCGGCGTGTGCGGGATTTGGGTTGGGTGGTGGAGTTAAGGGCGTAAAAGCGGTGGCAGAGCCGCCGCACTCCAGAGGAAGAGCGGCTCGCGGACTCGCTGGGCACGATTTATCGTGCCCCTACAGAGGTGGTCGATTTATTTGTGGGAATTGGGGAAGTTGTGGGCGAAGCGGAGGCGGTCGTTTAGCGGGGGATGGGTATAGAGCCAGAAGGTGATGAATTTTGAGGGATTGGGGTCGGCTAGATCTTCTTCGCCGAGGACCTGGAAGGAATGGGCGGCGACTTCGTTGGCGTTTGGAATGAAGCCCTGGATTAGCTGGAGGCCGTAGACGTCGGCGGCGTGCTCCTGCATGCGGCTGATGGCGTTGCCGATGGGCTCGCCGAAGAAACTTAGGACGTTGAAGAGTAAGAGCAGGGCTCCGAGAGCGGCCCAATCGGATTGTCCGCGGATTCCCCAGGCAGCGCCCCAGCGAGCGATCGTCCACCGCAACAGTTGATAAGCGAGATACAGAGCGACGAAGAGTAGCGCGAGGAAGTACGCGAAGCCTTTCACTACATGGTTGAGGACGTAGTGTCCCATTTCGTGGCCGACGATGAAGAGGAGTTCCTCGGGCTGGGTTTTGCGGATGGAGGTGTCCCAGATGACGATGCGCTTGGAGGCGCCGAGGCCGGTGACGTAGGCGTTGATGGCGTTGGTCTTGGCGCTGGCTTCCATGAGGAACATGCGCTCGGGGGGAATGGGGATGCCAGCGCGGCGGGAAAGCTCGCCGATCGATTCGACGAGTTGCGGATGAGTTTGCTGGAGCGGAAGAAATTTATTGAAGAGCGGGTCGATGTACCAGGGAGCGATGAAGACCAGGAACAGAGAGAGCGGAATGGCGCCGAGCCAGGCGTAGAGCCACCAGGCGCGGGGCTTCGAGCGGATCAGGGCGAAGAGCAGGGTGACGACGAAGAGCGCGAGCAAGATGGTGAGGAGTTCGCCCTTGGTCCAATCCCACAACCAGGAGCCCCAAGGCTGGATGGATTGCTGATAGTGGAGCGAGAGGCGATGCCAATAGAGGCGGATGGGGAGATGGAGGATGGCGAGGACGGCGAAGAGGGAGGGGACAAAGATCGCGGCCTGCAGGGGGCGGCGGGTGGTGCGGGCTTCCGCGAGGTCGCGGAGGCGGGCGATGAAACCGGAGCGGAGCAGGAGCAGGAGGAGCGCGAGGTCCCAGAAGACGGAGAGGAAATAGAGGTGGTAGCCGGCGCGGGAGTAGGCCACGGCTTTTTCGTATTTTTCGAGGGAGAGGTGATAGGTGGCGCTGGAATTTTGGGACGGCGTGGTTGAAGGAGAAGCGGAGGTGGGAGCGGGGGCGGAAGGATTCTGCCCCGGAAGCGCCTGGGTGGGGCAAGCGAGAGAACCGAAGAAGAGGGCGAGGAGGAGCATGAGAAGCTGCGCGTTGGCGCGGGTGGACGGAAGAAAGCTCATGCGAAGAGTATAGCGGTGGGCGGGTGTGCCGGGGCAAGGGCGGGGTGATTTGCAGATAAGCAGCAGAGGCGACGAGGGAAATTGTGCGGAACAGGGCGCGGGGGTATGCTGCGAAATGACAGCCCAATGGCGACTGGAGGCGGGACAATGATGAACCGGAAGAGGGTGTGCGTCTCCCTGATTGTGCTGGGGGCATTGCTGGCGGGGATGCCGAAGGCCCGGGCGCAGGGCGATCAGGAGCCGTCGGTGGCCGATGCGGCGCGGCGGGCGCGCGAACAGAAACAGGCAGCGGCGAAACCGAGCGCGGTGATTACAAATGAGACGCTGAAGCCGGCGAGCCCCGCGACTCCGGAGGGTGGACCTCAGGCGGCGGGCGACGCGACAGCCAATGCAGCGACGAACGCCAATGCGGCAGGCGCTGATGCGGCAACGGCAGCGACGAGTGCGAAGCCAGCGGCAGCGAGCGGGCCGACGGCTGCGGAAGCCGCGGAGAAAAAAGCGCGGATTACGGCCTTAAGGCAGCAAGTGGCAGATAAGAAAAAAGAGGTCGACCTGCAGCAACGCGATCTGACGCTGGCGAATGATGATTTCTATTCGCGGCCGGACTTTTCGAAGGATGCGGACGGCAAAGCAAGGCTGGATGCGATGCAGAGCGACTTGAAACAAAAGCAGGATGAGCTGGCGGGTTTGCAGGCCAAGCTGGCGGCTGAAGGGCCGGACGCGACGGAGAAGCCGGAGACGGCGGAGAAACCGGCGGCGCCGCAACCTTAGGGGCCCCATTCAGAATGCAGCCCGGCAGGCCGCGCGGATTACTGCGGGCCAAGAATTAGCGGCAAGCCGTTCTTGGGATTGCCGACAACCACCACCTTGGAATTGGAGCTGGTGGCGAGTTTTTCGGTGGCTTCGATTCCCTTCCATTCAAGAAGTTGCGGGCTGATGCCCTGGGCAACGATTTTCTGAAAATCGGCGATGCCCTGGGCTTCGATGCGCTTGCGTTCCGCCTCCTGCTTTTCTTTCTGCAGAATGAAACTCATGCGCAGAGCATCCTGTTCGGCTTGCTGCTTGGCCTCGATGGAGCTTTTGAGCATGGCGGGGAGCTGAACATCACGGAGAAGGATATTTTCGACAATCACGCCGCGGGGCGCGAGTTCGGCGGTCAGTTGATCCTGAATCTGTTGTTGCACGAGTTCGCGCGCGTTGGTGTACAGGGCATTGGCGGAGTGAGATGAAGTGGAAGCGCGGATGGCGGCGCGCAACGTGGGTTCCACGATTTTCTCGGCGTAGTTGGAGCCGACCTTCTGGAAAACTTCCGCGGCTTTGCTGCGGTCGAGATGGAAGAGCAGCGAAGTGTCCAAAGCCAGGATGAGACCCTCGTTGGAGGGGACGTTGGCGCTTTCCTTGACGGACTGAGTCTGGATGGAGAGTTTTTGGACAGCTTTGAGTGGATTGATGACGTGAATTCCTTCGCCGAGAGTTTCGCCAGTGACGCGTCCGAAGAGGGTTAGCACACCTACATTTCCGGTGGGGATGGAAATGACGCTGGAGAAAAAGAAAATCAGCGCAAAGACTAAGACCAGTAGAACTAAAAGCTTGGAACCAATGCCGCGTAGATTGGGCAAGGAGGGCATGGTGTCGCCCTTCCCAAAATTGATGGTTGTGTTTGGCATGAGAACCTCCGTCGTGAAAGGCTTGTGGGTGAACTTGACTGTCCTTAAGTTTTACTACGCATGGGGGGTAGAGAATCTTTCGCCGCGGAGGGGGATGCGAATCCGCCAACAAGCGGAGGAGAAGGGCTGCGAGTTCTTTTTTGGGAGGTTCATGAATTTTCCACAGAAATTTAATGAGACCACCAGCTGTTGGGGTGGTTTCCGATTGACACCCCAAGCGCGGGCGGCGAGAATTTGCGAGTTGTTTCGGTCTGCTCTGCAAATTTCCGGCCGCCAAGGGGACTCATTCGACAGGGTGAGTTGGGGGCCGCTGAGGGAGTTTCAGAATGACCATCATGCCGGGCTCCACGGTTCAGTGTGTCAATCCACGATGTGAAGTGAAGGGGAATTGGATGAGGGCTGGGGCCATTGGCTCGGATCAGTGCCCTGCCTGTGGTGAGGCGTTGCGGCATGTGCCGCCGCCGTTGATGCCGAGGTTGCGATTCCGCCCGAGAGCAGCAGCGCCGCGTCCGCCCATGCGTCCCCGCTAGCGGTGGGCTGCAAGGCGCGTGTCTCCGCGGTGAGCGAGAGAAGCGTCTAAAATAACGAAGGGCCGGAGGCGCCAGCCTCCGGCCCTTCGTGTTTAAAGCTGGTTCAATCTCAGGATTCGACGAGGCCTTTTTCCAGGAGTTCTTCGTCGCTTAGCCAAAGATCCGGAATATTGGCCGAGCCGAGGCGCAGGATGTCTTCGAGGGCACCGCGGACTTCGCGGAGGCGGAAGTCGACACCGACTTTTTCGAGCATGTCGATTAGGGCTTGGGCGCCTTCGGCGAGCATGGGTTTGGGGCGAACGTTGGTGCGGGCGATCTGGTGATAGGAAACGATGTAGAAGGCGTTGGTGCCCGCGCCGTGACGCACGATGTGGAGGAAGCCTCTGGCCTTCAGAGGTTCCTTGGCTTGTCTTGCTGCGGTTGCGGTGCTGCTTGGGAGTGAGCTCATCGGGTGATCTCCTCGCCTGTGGCCCGCATCAGCTGCATCCGCTGGTACTCCCGCAATTTTCGCATTTGTAGCACGCGCCGTTGGGGACCATGAGCATGCCGCATTCGGAGCAGGTGGGGGCATCCTCGAGAGCGTTGCCCGGAGAATAGGTGATGGTTGCGACAGATGGCGGATCAAGTACCGGAGCCGGCGGCGTGGGAGCTGGAACGGAGGCGACCACGGTGCCTTCCATTGGAGCGCCATTGAGCTTCAGATATTCGGAGGAGATGAAGCGCCCGCCGAGCCAGCGCGCGATGTAATCGAGCACGGAAGTGGCGAAGCGGATGTTGGCGTTGGGAGTGATGCCGCTGGGTTCGAAGCGGGTGTTGACGAGTTTGTTGACGAGAACCTTCAGCGGGACTCCGTATTGCAAACCGATGGAGAGGGTGAGGGCCAAGCCGTCCATTACGCCGGAGAGCGTGGAACCTTCCTTGGACATCTTGATGAAGATTTCGCCGGGACGGCCGTCGGGGTACATGCCGACGGTGATGTAGCCTTCGTGTCCGCCGACGCTGAACTTGTGGGTGACGGAGTTGCGTTCGACGGGGAGCTTTTCGCGCTGGGTGCGGGCGAAGAGCTCGCGCTGGATGGGTTCGGCGGCAACGGCAGGTTCGGGTTTCTTGTCGTCTTTCTTGTTGCCGGCGGCGTTGAGCGGCTGGGAGCGCTTGGAGTTGTCGCGGTAGATGGCCACGGCTTTGAGTCCGAGCTTCCAGGATTCGACGTAGGCATCCATGATGTCTTCGACAGTGGAATCCTCGGGCATGTTGATGGTCTTGCTGATGGCGCCGGAGAGAAAGGGCTGGGCTGCCGCCATCATCTTGACGTGACCACGCCAGGCGATACACCGCCCGCCAGTGGTGGCGAGAGAGCAATCGAAAACGGGAATGTGTTCGGGCTTGACGAAGGGCGCGCCATCGATTTTGCCGTTCTTATCGATGTAGGTGACGATTTCGCTGGTTTGTTCGGGGGTGTAGCCGAGCTTCATCAGGGCCGCGGGCACGGTGTTGTTGACGATCTTGATGACGCCGCCGCCGACGAGCTTTTTGTATTTTACGAGGGCGAGGTCGGGCTCGATGCCGGTGGTGTCGCAATCCATCATGAAGCCGATGGTGCCGGTGGGAGCGAGAACGGTGACCTGGGAGTTCTTGAAGCCGAATTTTTCGCCGAGTTCGATGGCGGAATCCCAGGAGCTTTGGGCGCCCATGTAGAGATCGGACTGCACGTGATCGGGCTTGATGCCGCGCATGGCGTTGCGGTGCATGCGGATGACGTCGAGCATGGGTTCGCGGTTGACGGCATAGCCGGGAAAGGGACCCATACGTTCGGCGACGCGGGCGGATTGCGCGTAAGCCTCGCCGCACATGAGAGCGGTGACGGCGGCGGAAACGTCGCGGCCTTCGTCGGAGTCGTAGGGCAGGGCCATGGACATCAATAGAGCGCCGAGATTGGCGTAGCCGAGGCCGAGGGGCCGGAAATCGTGGGAGTTCTTGGCGATTTTATCGGTGGGATAGCTGGCGTTGTCGACCAGAATTTCCTGGGCGGTGATGGTGACGTCGACGGCTTTGGTGAAGGCTTCGACGTCGAACTGGCCGTTGGGGCCGAGATACTTCATGAGGTTCAAAGAGGCCAGGTTGCAGGCGGTGTCGTCGAGGAACATGTACTCGCTGCAAGGATTGCTGGCGTTGATGCGGGCAGTGTTTTTGCAGGTGTGCCAACGGTTGACGGTGGTGTCGTACTGCATGCCGGGATCGCCGCAATGCCAGGTGGAGTCGGAGATTTTTTGCAGAAGTTCGCGGGCGACGAGCTTTTCGTTGGGCTGGCCGTCGGTGACGTTCTTGGTCCACCAGTCGCGGTTGTTTTCAACGGCTTGCATGAATTCATCGGTGACGCGGACGGAGTGATTGGCATTCTGGAAGAAGATGGAACTGTAGGCTTCGCCGTCGATGGAGGAGTCGTAGCCCTGCTCGATGAGGACGTGGGCTTTCTTTTCTTCCTTCACCTTGCAATCGATGAATTCAACGATGTCCGGATGGTCGATGTTGAGGATGACCATCTTGGCGGCGCGACGGGTCTTGCCGCCGCTCTTGATAACGCCGGCGAAGGCGTCGAAGCCCTTCATGAAGCTGACCGGGCCGGAGGCGATACCGCCGCCGGAGAGAGTTTCCTTGCTGCCGCGGAGGGTGGAGAAATTGGTGCCGGTGCCGGAGCCCCACTTGAAGAGCATACCCTCGGTGCGGGTGAGGCCCATGATGGATTCCATGGAGTCCTGAACGGAATTGATGAAGCAGGCGGAGCACTGGGGCTTGGCCTGGACGCCGACGTTGAACCAGACCGGGGAATTGAAGGCCATTTTCTGCTCGACGAGCAGGTGGGTGAGTTCGTCGCGGAAGGCGTCACGCGAGGCGGTGGAGGCGAAGTAGCCGCCCTGTTCACCCCAGTAGACGATGGTGTCGACGACGCGGGCGATCAACTGGCGGACCGAGCCTTCGCGTTCGGGGGTGCCGTGCTTGCCGGAGAAATACTTGCTGGCGACGATGTTGGTGGCAGTTTGCGACCAACTTTTCGGAACTTCGACGTCATCCTGCTTGAAAATCGTGACGCCCTTTTCGTTGCCGATCAGAGCGGTGCGCCTTTCCCACTCGACTTTGTCGAAGGGAGAACCTTTGCCATCGGTGAAGTATCGTTCAAACACCAGACCGTTGGACTCGCCGGCAGAGCTCGTCCTTTGCGAGGTCTCCACCGCTTTCCCATTCAATGCATGCTTCACCGTTGCCATCCTGTTTCCTCCCCGCAACAGGTTCCCGAAAATCCGCGCGGGGAACCCTTTTATTTTACTCCCCTGAATGCCAGGGGGCGATGCTCCGGCCGGAAGGAACACCACTCGCTTCGTGGAAAACGTGGAAGCCGCCCGACCCGAAAGCACCGAAAAAAACGAATGCGCTGCCCAATGCCGGTGAAGTGCACACGGCCGAACAGCAAACTCCGCGATTAGCGACGACTGCGCGGAGCAGGTACTTCGCGCTCGTTTTTTGCGGTGATACCGGGTGGGAGCGTGGGGCAATACCGAACCAAGGCATATCCCCGACTCGGTCCGTCTGGCGCTTCCACGTCCCCCGAATCTGGATTTGAAGTATCAAACGAGGTGAGAAAGGTGTCAAGAGAAAATCGCAAAATCTGGGGAAAACTTTTCGAATGCGTCTATACCTAGTGGTGGGCTTTCCGAAAGGGAGGATTTCCAAAATGGTGCAGAGCGCGCGTTCCGGTACGGAAGTACTTTGAAATCAGGACTCTTGCGTCATTTTTGGGGATTGCGCCGCGGGGTAATCTTGGTCGAGAAGCGTTGACCGCCGGAAAGAGGCGCGCGTGCAAGTTGGCCGATATCAAATTCTGGAAACGCTGGGAAGCGGTGCGCACAGCAAAGTTGTGCGCGGATACGACCCGATGATTGATCGTGCGGTAGCGATCAAACTGCTGTCGCCCGAATTATCGCGAGGGGAAGCGCGTTCACGTTTTCTGCGGGAAGCGCGTGTGGTGGGAAAACTTTCGCATCCGTTCATTATTACGCTGCACGACATGGGGATTGAAGAGTCCACATCAACGCCTTATTTGGTGATGGAGCTGGTGGAAGGGCAATCGCTGGAAAAAATCCTGACGACCGGAAGCGTGCCGTATCCGACAGCTTGCGCGTACGCGGCGCAGGTGGCAGTGGCGCTGCATGTGGCGCACCGGCGCGGGATCATTCACGGCGACGTTAAGCCAGCCAATATCCTAGTTACCGCGGATGCGCGGACAAAATTGACGGACTTCGGTATGGCGCGACTTTCGAGCCATGAAACGAGCGACACTTCCCTGCTGGGCACGCCGGCGTACTGGTGCCCGGAGCAGATCATGGGCCGGGCGCAGGATGCGCGGTCGGACATTTTTTCGCTGGGGGTGGTATTATACGAAATGCTGACGGGGATTTCGCCGTTTGCGGCGGAATCACTGCAGAAGGTTTGCAATCATGTGCTGTCGTCGCGGCCGCTGCCGGCGTCGCAGGTGAATTCGTCGATTCCGACAGCGGTGGATGAGATTCTGGCGGCATGTTTGACGAAGGATCCGCAGCAGCGGGTCGCGTCGGCAGAGACGCTGGCGGAGCACTTGTTCCCGCTGGCGCGGCGGAAGACGGTTACGCCGGTGGCGGCACCGGCGGTGGAGCCGAGTTTGCGGAATCGGGCGGCGCGGTTTTTGCGTTCGGCGTAGCTGGGATTCCATACAAGTTGAAGATGGTACGGTGTTCGCGGTGAACATCGTGGGGATGGTGCCTGCAGTGGAGTTGCGAAGAGAGAAGATTTCACCACAGAGAGCACGGAGTTCACAGAGAAGCGAAACCCAAGAAGGCGGGCTGGGGGATTATTCGTAGCGGAGGGCTTCGACTGGGTCGAGTCTGGCGGCTTTCATGGCGGGCCAGACGCCGAAAAAGAGGCCGACGCTGACGCTGACCACGATGCCAAAAACGGCGGCCCAGAGGGGGACGCTGGCGGGCCACTTCAGCGCCAGGCGAATGAGTAACACCAAACCATTGACCAAAACGAGGGCGATGATTCCACCGAGCCCGGTGAGGGTCATGGCTTCCAGCAGAAACTGCCAGATGATATCGTTGCTTTTTGCGCCGACGGCTTTGCGTACGCCGATTTCGCGGGTGCGTTCGGTGACGCTGACGAGCATGATGTTCATCACGCCGACGCCGCCGATGAGCAAGCCGATCATGCTGAGAACGACGGTGGCGAGAGCGACCTTGCCGACGATGCTGTGGAAGATCGCAATCTGCTCCTCGGCGGTTTCAATGGAAAAATTGTCTTTGCCATCGTAGGGAACGTTGCGGCGACGGCGGAGGACTTCGGTGGCCTGGTCGACGGCCTGGCTGAGCATGCCGGGGTAGGCCTGGATGCGGAAATTCATCTCGGTGGCGGTGGGAAAAGTTTTGGCGAAGGTGGTGAGGGGAATGAGCACGCGGCGATCCTCGTCTCCCATGCCGAAGCCACCCTTGGGTTTTTCGACCACGCCAATCACCTGAAAAACCGAGCCGTCGATCATGACGTCCTTGCCGATGGCGTTGCCACCTGGGAAAAGCACCGGGGCGACATTTTCGCCGAGCATGACGACTTTTTCCTTGTGCAGTTCGTCGCCTTCGCTGATGAAGCGGCCGGAGAGGGTGGCGGCGTTGGCGTAGACCAGGCCGAAGTTGGCCTGCACACCGCGAAAATCGATGGCGTTGACCTCGCCAGCTTTGGTGCGCACAGCGTGGGGGACATCCCAATCGCTGACGAGAAACGCGGTGACATTTTTGACGGCGGGGCAGCTTTCCTGGAGGGCGCGGGCGTCGTCGAGGTTGAGGGGCTTGCGTTGAATTTCCTCGAGGGGAGGAGTGCCACCGTGGCGGCCCTGATCCCACTTGGTGATGAAAGCGGTGTCGGCGCCGAACTGCTTTACGTTTTCCTGAATTTGGTGATCGAAGCCGGTGATGAGCGCGCCGACGAGCATGGCCACGCTCACGCCGAGGACGACGCCGAAAATGGTGAGGGCGCTGCGCAGTTTGTGAGTACGCAGAGCGTCCAAGGCTTGTCTGAGGTTTTCGCCGCCGGCTTGAGGCATAAGAGCGCCTAACCTTCCGCCCGAAGAGCTTCGATGGGATCGAGTTTCGCGGCGCGCATGGCCGGGAAGATACCGAAAAAGAGGCCGACTCCCGTGGAGAGGCAGAGGGAAATAATGACCGCCGAAAAGGGTGTTTCCATGGGGAAAGAGAAATTGGTTTTGACAAGATAGACGACGAGATAGGCGGAGACAATGCCGATCATACCGCCGATGGCGGCGAGGATGGCGGACTCGGTGAGGAATTGCAAGAGGATGTGGCCCTTGCGCGCGCCGAGCGAGCGGCGGAGGCCGATTTCGCGGGTACGCTCGGTGACGCTGGCGAGCATAATGTTCATGATGACGATGCCGCCGACGACCAGAAAAACGCTGACGAGGGCCATGGCGACGAAGGCGAGGTTGCCGGTGAGGTCGTGCCAGAGGGCCATGATGGAATCGGAGCCGAGGATGGCGAAGTTGTCAGGGGCGTTGTAGTCGAGGTGGCGCCAGGCGCGGAGAAGCATGCGGGCTTCGTCCTCACTGGCGTTCATCATTTCGGCGTTGGGCGCCTGGATAAAAATGGTGGCCCAATCGATTTGGCGGTGCCATCCCTTGAGGAAGGTGCTGATGGGGATGATCATGTAATTGTCCTGGGATTGGCCGAAGGCGCTGCCGATGGCTTCGGCGACGCCGATAACTAAGTAGGAGTGGGTGCCGACGCGGATGGATTTACCGAGCGGGTCGACGTTGGGGAAGAATTTTTCGGCGACGTCGGAACCGATGAAGGTGACGTCGGAATGGTGTTCGTCGTCGGCGGGAGTGATGAAGCGGCCTTGGGCGACGTTGAGGTTGCGGACATCGGCGAAATTGGGAGTGGCGCCCATTATGCTGGTATTTTCCATGATGATGTTGCCGCTGCGGGTCTGGAGGTTGCGGTCTTCTTCGGCGGCAACGGAGCGCGCAAGTTTCAGGCTTTCGCGGAGGCGCTCATAGTCTTCCATAGTGATGAGCGGGCGTTTTTGAGCTTTGAGGAATTCATCGCGGCTGGTAATGATGCCGAAGCGATCGATGATGAAGACGTTGGCGCCCAGGTTGGCGATGCGATCGGCGACGTAGAGGTTAAGGCCGGCGATGACGCTCATGACAAAAATAAGGGTGAAGACGGCGAGGATAACGCCGAGGAGGGTGAGGAAGCTGCGGAGTTTGTGGGCGCGCAGGGCATCCAAAGAGAGTTTTAGGGTTTCGAAAAAGGTGACCCAGGCTTTCTTGAGATTTTCGAGCCGAGAGGGGGAGACACCCACGTGGCCCGCGAGCGGCGGGACACCAGTCAACCTATCGATGGGGGTAACGCCCAAGCTGTGCTCCTGTACTTAGTAAGACGAGTGACCCTGCCAAATCGTTCCTTAATTAGACGTTTGGGAGGGGTATTAGCTTTCAGTCGAGCCAGATATACTCTGGATGAGCGATCCCCATTGTACCCGCTGGGAAGTTACAGGGGTGCGAATTGACCGGTGGGACACCGTTCAAGGAAGCGAGAGCAAGAAACGTGGTTGGTTATAATCGATTCATTTGAAGGAGCTTAGTTAGGGATGCAATCACAGGCATGGGAGGCTTCGGGGCTCAGGGGGCAAAACCTCATGATTTTTGGGTTACTGCTAGCGGGTTGGCCCTGCTTCGGGCAGTCCCCGACGCCTGAGAGACAAGCTGTCCCGGCTTCGACGGGCGACACCGGCATTTTCGCCAAGGTTATAGCCAACCAGAAGCGGGAGGAAGCGAATTTAAATCTCTACGAGCGGGTGGAACGCGTGGAGATTCGAAAGACCGGGAGCGATGCCAATCCGAGCGAAGTGAAGGTGTGGCGAGTTTTCCCCGCGGGCACGGGATTGAACAAGATTCCGTTGTCGGCGGAGGGAAAACCGATGAATGCGGAGAGTTACCGGGCGGCACTGGAAAAGCTGGAAACAGCGCTGGTGTGGGCGGCGCAAAACGGAGCGGCGCAGAACGAAGCGTATGGCAAGTTTGAGCGGAAAAAGAAAGAGCGGGACGAACTGATTGAAGCCACGCAAAAGGCGTTCCTGTTCACGCGGCTGGGCGAGGAGATGCGCGGCGAGCGGGTGCTGGTGAAGTACGACATGGCGCGGAATCCGAGCTACAAACCGGCGAACCGCAACGAGATGGTGTTTACGCGGGTGCACGGGACGATCTGGATTGACAAGGAGACTTCGGAGCTGGCGCGGATCGAAGGGAAAGTGACCGAGGACATTACGCTGGCGCTGTTTCTTGCCAAGGTGTACCAGGGCAGCTATTTCATGCAGGAGCGGTACGAGTTTGCGCCCGGGGTGTGGCTGCCGACGTACCAGCAGTACGATTTTGATGGGCGGAAATTCGTGATGCCGTTTGCGATCCACGAGCGGACGCTGTACTCGGAGTACCGGCGGGTTGGGCCCCCGAAGGAAGCGGCGGAATTGGTGCGTAACGAACTGAGCAAACTGGGAAGTAATCGCGGGGACCCGTAGAACTTGTGTTGGTAGAATGGGTTAGATAGTACTGGGTCTAACCAGCCGGATCGGAGGTCACGTGATCCGCCGATGTGCTATGGTTTTCTTCCTTGGCGTAGCTCTACCGGTCTCTTGCTTCGCGCAGAGCCCGGATCCCACTCCTGCGGTTACCCCGCAAACTCCCGCTTCGCCGCCTGGGGCCAATGCATCACCTGCAAACCCAACCGACAAACCGAAAAAGGTGTGGACGAACGACGACGTGAAAAACGCCGGCGGCGTCTCGGTGGTCGGAGACAAACGGAATCAAAAGTACACGATGACCAAGCAGGCCGATGAGGCCACGGTCGCGAAATACCGGAGCAACCTGCAGAAACTGCAGTCGCAGTTGGATGACGTGAACAAACAACTGCAGGCGTTCGAGGATGTGGCGGAAGGAAAGCCGGCGTCCGAAGGCGGGCAAGATATGAGCCACGGATATAGCCGAGTGCCGGTGAACCAGCAGACGGCGAAATTATTGGATAAAAGGAAACAACTGATCAACCAGATGGATGATCTGTACGACGAGGCGCGAAAAAAGGGAATCGAATCCGGGCAGTTGAAATAATTGGAAGGGAGAGGCGATGAAGAGATGCGCCTGGTATGTGGTGCTGGCGGTTTCGATGGTTGGGCTGCCAGCCATGGCGCAGATGCAGGATAGCGGGAATGCAGCCCCCAGCGACAAGGCTGCTCCCGCCGCGAAGACAGCGCCAGCGAATCCTCCGGCAAAAAAGCCGGACGACGCAAAACCTGCAAAAAAAGTGTGGACGAACGACAACGTGGGAACGCTGAAGGGAAGCGTATCCGTGATCGGCGCGAAGAATACAGCGCAAGCGGAACCGGAATACGCCGAGAACGAAGATGACTCCGGAGGGGACCCGCGGCAGGCGCGGATTCAGCAATATCGCGACGCGATAGCGGAATTGCGGACGAAGATTGACGATGCGGATGCGCGCATGGCGAAATTAAAGGATTTCAAGGCGGAAAACAGCAGCCCCAGCGGGGGCATCAATCCAAACAAGGCATACAACATGGTTCCCCCTGAAGAACAGGTGAAGCAACTGGAAGCGAGAAGGAAGCAGATGCAGGTAAAGATCGAGGACCTGGAGAATCAGGCGAGAAAAGAAGGAATTGATCCGGGGGAGTTGCGGTAGGCGCGGGAGAATGCAACCGGGCAGGCATTAGAAAGAGAAATCGGACAGTGACGGGACTCGCCACTGCCCTGAATCCCAATTCAACTGAATTTACTTGGAGTCGCCGGCGCTATCTTTGCCGGCGCTGACGGCTTTGGCTTGTGCCGCGGGGCTCAGCGTGACGCGATCTTGCGGCAGCGCTGAAGCGGACTGTTGCTGGGCGGCTTTGGTGGTGGCAGCGGCATGTGCTTCAGTTAGGGGCGGTGCTGGGGTACTTTGAACGGCGTGAACGGACATTCGTCACCTCCAGAACTTTATCGGCGGGATGGGGAATAGCTTTAGGGATTTTTGGGGAGGGTGGTAACTACTGGGACTTTACGTCTTTGGTACGGTTGATGGTTTGCGTGTGGGGCTTCATCGGCGAAAGCGGAAGCTAAGCTTCCGCACTCCAAAGCGGGATGATGTGGGACTAGGCTGGATCAGGGGTGGTTGGGGGACTTGGGTGGCACGCGGTGATCGGGCATTAGTTCGCCGGCGGCTTGGGAGAGGCGGCGTTCGCAGGTGGCCCATTCGTCGAACTGGCACTGTTCTTTGCGGCAATCAAATTCGCAGAGGGCAATTTCCGGAGGGACTTCGCGCACAAATTGGCCCTTAAGCCAACGCCAAGCGTGTGAGAAGAAACCGGGAGCAGTGGTATCGGTTGTAGGCATAGCTTGACCCGGGGGGACTGACCGCAGCGAGGGAAATGCTACTGCAATTCGGGGTCAAAGCGCCAGTTGTTTCACGGCTAGGAGGGCATGCCGAGCTTTAAAAACAGGGTGAGATAGCGTTTTAAATTTTGAGTGATCAGGAAGTTTTCCTTTACGTGCTGATGGCCGCGCTCCGCGAGGCGGCCGGCAATCTCCGGATGAGAGAGTAGGAAGCGGACCTGGTAGGCCGTGCCTTCGACGGAATGCGCGAGGAGGCCGGTATGGTTGTGGATGATCTGGGTGGGAATGCCGCCGACGGCGGAGGCGACGACCGGCTTCTTTTTCCAAAGGGCTTCGGAGACGGTGAGGCCAAATCCTTCGCGGAGGCTTTTCTGAATAACGATGGTGGAAGCGCGCTGCAAGGCGTTCACTTCCAGGGGCGCCCAGGCGGGGAGTTCCAGAAGTTTGATGTCGGGATCGCCCTCCGCGGCGACCTGAGCTTCTTTTAGAACGGCGGCGCCTTCGGGATCGTCGGAGGCGCTGCCACCCGCGAGTACAAGCTGACAATCGAAGTAGCGGCGGACGATGCGATAGGCGCGGATGACGCCGACGGGATCCTTGAGGCGATCGAAGCGGGAGATTTGCGTAAGGATGGGGCGCAGATGGTCGATGCCGTAGCGGGCGAGAACATCGAGGATAAATTCGGGAGGGAGATCGCGATTTTTTTCGGAGAGCGGGTCGATGGCGGGATGGAAAAGATATTGGGGAATGGGAAGCTGCTTGGCGAATTCGGGGGAGGAGAAGATAGCCGCATCGTAATGCGGGACGTAGGTGTCCAGGAAATTCCAGACGGCGGGATTCGGGTGCGAGAGATCGATGTGGCAGCGCCAGATCCAGTGATTGGAGTTTTGGGGGCGATAAGAGATTAGACCGGCGGGTTGCGGGTCGTGGATGACCGTGAATTCGGAGTCGAGCCGGAGGCGCTTGGCGTTTTTTTCGGTGTAGGCGCGGAAGATTTCGAAGTGGCTGGGCTGGGGATGATAGGGAGCTCCGTGCAGGGCGTTGTGGAAGGCCTTGGTGACTTCGAAGAAGTCTTCTCCACCGGTCATGACTTCCCAGCGAATGTTGATGCCGAGTTCCTCGGCAAGCGGAACCAGACGATTGAGGATTTCGGCGACACCGCCGCCGACGGCGGTGGAATTGATCATGGTCACCGCGCGGCCGACGAGAGGATTAGCGAGGGTGCGGAGTTCGGCGACTTCGCCGGCGCCGATGACGGAAGAGTAGTCATCGAGCGGAATTCGGCTGGGGATCTGAATCGTGCTCATGCTTTCTCCTTTCGCGGTCCACGAGGCGAAGCATTTTGGAGCGCGCGGTGTCGAGGGTGTTGGTGTAAATGTCAATGCGATTGATGGTGTCGGCGAGGGAGGTGAGGCCGAGGCTGTCGGCGAGCCAGTGAGAAAAATCGTTGGTGCGGAGTTGAAGGCGGAGGCGGGAAGTGACGAAGTGAAAATGGAAGCTGGCGTGGCTGATGGAGGCGACGCCGTCGCGAAATTCGTTGAGGGTTGCGGCCTGGAGAGCGAACGGGGCGGTGACCTCCAGGCTTTCACAGAAATAGAAACGATCGAGGGCTTCCTGGCGGGTAAATTGGGGGAACGCGGCGATGAAGTCGCGGAGGACGCGGCAGAGATCGGCGCGCAAGGCGGCGATGGAGGTGTAGTCGCGGATGTCCAGGGCGGCGAACTGTTCGGCGAGGGCGTCGCGATTGGCTTCGGCGAGGGCCCACTGCGCGAAATCGTTGGAAAAACCTTCGGTGAGGAAGTGGTGGGAGCTGAGGGTTTGGAAGGTGTGATGGAAAATGGAGGCGTCGCTGCACTGTTCGAGGCCGGCGAGGAGCTCTTCGAGATTTCCGGCGGATTGATTGCCGATGCGGGTGAGATAGGCGACGGTGAAGAATTCAAAGGGAGTTTCGGCGGAGTTCATGAGGGTTCCTCCTGGAGTCGAACTAGAACCGGCAAGAATTCACGCCGGCGGCGAAGTGAATAGTTGAACGAGAGAGTCGGGAAAGTCATCGGACGGGCAAGGCCTCCTGGCGTTCGGGTTGCTGGACACGAATTTCGCTGAGGTCGGTGATGAGGTTGGCGGCCCAGCGGTAGACGTTGTGTTCGAGAACGATTTTGCGCATGCGGGCCATGCGGTCTTCCTGCTGGTCTTCATTCATTTCCAAGGCTTGGTGGATGGAGCGAGCTAGCTGGTCGACGTCGTAGGGATTGACGAGCAGGGCGTCGCGAAGTTCCTGCGCGGCTCCGGTGAAACTGCTGAGGAGAAGGACGCCGCGGTTGTCGTCCCGGGCGACGATGAATTCCTTGGCGACGAGGTTCATGCCGTCGTGGAGCGAGGTGACCAGGCAAACGGAGGCGGCGCGATAGAAACGGGCGATTTCTTCGTGGGAGTGGTGGCGCTGAAGAAAAATGATGGGTTTCCAGCGACCGGATTGAAAGCGGGCGTTTATGCGGTTGGCTTCGACGCCGACTTCTTCGAGGAACTGGCGATAACGGGGAATGTCCGTGCGGCTGGGAGCGCCGACCTGGACGAAGGAAAAGCGCTGGAGATAGGCGGGGAAGTTTTCGAGGAAGCGTTCGATGCCGCGGAAACGCTCGAGAATCCCCTTGGTGTAATCGACGCGATCCACGCCGACGCCGAGCAGAGAGGCTTCGACGCCGAGTTCTTCGCAGAGGGCGGCGCGTTCTTCGCCGGAGGAACGGTGAGAGTGGGGAGCTTCGCCATTTGGAGCGGGCGCGACGCTGATGGGATAGGAGCGCACGCGGGTGACATGGCCCTGACGGTAGATTTCGAAACGGTCCCAGTCCGTGAGCGCTTCCAGAGCGTGGTCTACCGTGCCCAGGAAATTGCTGCAGTGGGTGCGGATGTGAAAACCGATCAAGTCGGCGCCGAGCAAGCCATCGAGGAGATCGGTTTGCCAGGGACAGATGCCGAAGACTTCGGGATTGGGCCAGGGGATGTGCCAGAAGATGGCGACGCGGGCGTCGGGGCGCGCTTCCTTCACCATGCGGGGGAGCAGAGCGAAGTGATAGTCCTGAGCGAGGACGACGGGTGAGGCTACATTTTTCATTTCCTCGAGGACGGCGTCGGCAAAACGCTGATTGATGCGCTGATATTCGCGCCAATCTTCAGGCCGAAAAATGGGGCGGGTGTGGGCGATGTGGCAGAGAGGCCAGAGGCCTTCGTTGGAGAAACCTTCGTAGTAGCCGCGATCTTCCTCGGGAGTGAGCCAGACGCGGCGGAGAGTGTAGGTGGGACGCGACGGGGGAACGCGCAGGTGATCCTGATGATCGACTACTTCGCGATCGGCGTTGCCGGAACCGTTGGCGATCCAGGTGCCGTGGCAGGCGTCGAGCACGGGTTCGAGCGCGGTGACGACGCCGCTGGCGGGGATGATGATCTGGACGGAGTGGTCGCGTTCGTTGAAGACGTGCATGTAGGGCTCCCGATTGGAGACGACGTAAAGCGAGTCGTCCTGCAATTTATTGTGGAAGCTGACGCGGAGGCGGTCCGGGGTCCAGAGCGAGGACTGCGATTCGCGGAGTTGCGCTTCTTCCTGGGCGGCCGCGCGCGCGGAGGTTAGATCCTGGGCGAGGTGGCGCACCTCGGTGTGAATCTGTTCGAACATTTCGTCTTTGGGGAGGGAGCGGGAGGTGTCCGGGACGCCGGAACGGAGAGTGCGCAGCCATTGAGCGGTGTTGGCTAGAGGGGCGATGAAATTCCAACGGACCAGGATGAAGGCAAGTGAGGTGATGAGGATCGTTTGGATTAAGGCGGTGTAGGAAGAGGCGCGGAGCGTGCGCATAAGCCGCGCCTGAATGTAACTGGCGTCGGAAACGACCACTACGGTGCCGAGCATTTCGGCGTCACGGTGGACGGGGAGCGAATAGATGTAGAGGGTGGTGCCATCCAGCGGCAGGAAATCGCTGGTTGGCGAATTCTGGGTTACGGAATGGGTCGCTTCGGGAGGCTGCTGGTCAAAGCGCACGGGAAGACCCGGGGTGATGGCGAGGACGGCGCCGGAGGAATCGTAGACGGCAATGCCCTGGAGATTTTCGCGCGGGATGTAGCGATGCAAGAGATGGTTCAGCGAGCTGGAGGTGACGTTGGCGTGGGAGGATTCCATGGTATCGGCGATGTTTTCGGCAACGATTGCGGAGCGCCGGGTGAGTTCGCTGGTGAGATTGCGGCGTTCTGTGCGGATCTGGTGGATGGTGTAGAAGGAAGAGACACAGACAACGCTGATGGCTAAAGGCAGGATGAGTGTAAGAGTCCTTCGCAATTCTGTTCCTCCTGAGCCTGAGGAAAGTTTCCCGCGAAGAATCAGGCGAGCGGCGGGAGTTCGGCTGCGGCCGGGAATTCGAAAACGATTCGAGGAAGATGCGGGAGGGCTGGGTTCCCTGTTGGTGGTTTGCCCGGAGAAAACCGAGCGATTGTCGGGAGCGATCGAAATCAAGTAGTCGGGGCGATGCCCGAAGCAGGAAGGACGATGATATGAGTAGCAATCAGGCGGTCGCCCTCGGCGCGGTAGTCAACGGTGGCTTGCGCACCGACCGCGAGCTTGCCTTCGATTGTGGTATCGGGAGCGATGACAAAGTTGAGCTTGTTGGGATTCTGATTGCGCTCGAGGGTGAGCGTGAATTGTGAATCGGTGACGGCGGCAACCTTTCCGGAGACCGAAGAAGGTTCCGGGGTGATGCTAAGGAGTGCGGCGTGGAGGGGAACGGGGACGGACCACAGCCAGACGGTTAAGCAGAAGAGAAGCATAGTGCCGGTCATGGATAGTGCAGAGCGAAAGCGCATGATGGAATAAGCCTCCGAGATCATGGATTTCGACTGGGGAAAAGGAGAAGGGCACGAACTATGCCAAAGGGGGTGAAAGGGAGAGGGGGTTTGCGAGAATGAAACGAAAAGAGATAGCCGGAGTGGGAAAAATGGAGGTGCGGTACCGGTACGAAAAATATTCGTACGCAGGAGCATCTTGAATGAGTTTTGGGCAGGGCCATGGCCGGTTTTTCAAGGAGATCCGACTTTGGGGGATTCCGGGGAATTTTTGAGGCGCGATGATAGAGTTGCGGTCAAATCCAGTTTTCAGAAAGAAGCGAATGTGATGGAGCCAGGGAAAAACCGAGGGTCGAGCCGACGGAATTTCTTGAAAAAGACGACGGCCGTTGGAGCGGCCGGAGTGGCGGGAGCGTTGGGAATCAATGCGGTTGCTCCTATCGTGATTCCGGAAAAAATGGTGTTTGAGAAGAATCGGAGTTTTTGGGCGTGGGTTTTGCCGGCGGCGAATCCAGCGTTGACCCAGGATCTGGTTGCAGATGTGGCCATTATCGGAGGTGGATTCACGGGATTGTCGGCAGCGTATTACCTGAAGAAGAATCGACCGGGGCGGGAAGTGGTGCTACTGGAAGCGGAGCAGTGCGGAAACGGAGCGTCGGGAAGAAACGGCGCGATGATGTTGACGATGACCGACGACCGGTTCATGGAGTGGAGCGGCGAACCGGAGCTGGACAAGCGGATTTATGAATTGACGGTGGATAACATTCGCAGGATGACGGAGCTGTCGGCGGAATTGGGGATCGATGCGGATATTGAACAGAACGGGGCGGTGCAAGTGTGCAATACGCAAGCGCTGGCGGAGGCGGGGCGCGAGTACATCGAGAAGATGAAATCGTCGGGAATGCCGTTTGAATATTGGGATCGCGCGAAGTTGGTTGAAACGATCGGAACGAATATTTATGGAGGCGGGCTGTTTGATCCGTCGAGCGGACAATTGCATCCGGGGAAACTGGTGAAGCTGTTCAAAGCGGCGGCGGAATCGGCGGGCGCGCGAGTTTTTGAGGGAACGGCGGTCGTCGATGTGGAAGAGGGCGGAGAGGTGCGGCTGACAACTGGAAATGGAAGGACTGTGCGAGCGAAAGCTGTGGTTTTGGCGACGAACGCGTACACCTCAAAACTTGGGTACTTGCGTGGAGGAGTGACTCCCATTTTTAATTTTGTGGGTATCACTGCACCGCTCAGCGAGGCGAAACTTGCGCAAACAGGATGGAAGAGGCGGATTCCGTTTAACGACAGCCGGACGGAAGTCTATTACCTGGGGCTGACGCGGGATAACCGGATCCATATCGGCGGAGGAGCGGCGGAGTACGAGTTCAACAATGGTTTAGAGGAGCCGAAAAACGGGGAGCGCCACTACGAAGGGTTGCGAACGGAACTAGCAAGGATTTATCCGGCACTGGCTGGAGAGGCGTTTGAAACCACTTGGTATGGAGCGGTGGACATGTCGCTCGATAGAACGCCCGTGGTTGGGCAGATGGGAAAGCATGGCAACGTCTATTATGCGATTGGATTTTCTGGGCACGGGGTCAATTTGACATCGATATTTGGGAGAATTTTGGCCGATCTGGTCGAAGGGGATGGTAAGAGCTGGAGGTGGCTGCCCTATGTGAACCGGCTGCCCATATATACGCCAAATGAGCCGTTCCGGTGGGTGGGAGTGCAATTGGCGCTGGGATATTATCGCCTGACTGAGCCCAAATAATGGCAAAAGCGGGTAGTTAGGTGGGAGGTTGAGGGGAGGGGTTTTGGGAAAGCCGCGACCGTGTCCAAGACTTCTTGACGGAGGACACGGTACGCGGACGCTCCCATTGGTTCAGAGTGAAGGGTTGGTTCGCTATGGTGGAGCGACCCTCCTCTGTGGGACCGCCGGCCTTGGCATGTGGGACCGAGGACAGGCGGGTGGTGCTGGGTACAAAGGATGGGAAAAAAAGTGCCGGGCGTCAAACGAACTTGGAGTGGTTCCTTTATGAACTCTTAACTCCCTACTTTCGATGTAGATATGGCTTTCTATCAACTGGCGTTTTGGTGTATGCTGACGCGACTCGCAGGCAGGCGAGCGGTATTTGAGCACACCGGCACAACAATATAGGCGATTGTATCGCTTTGGATTGTTCGAGGCGGACCTGGAACAGGGGACGCTGAGCCGCCAAGGGACCCTCGTCAAGCTGCAAGAACAGCCCTTCCGAATCCTGGCCCTGTTGCTGGAAACTCCCGGCGAAGTCCTCTCCCGAGATGAGCTACGCAAGAAAATCTGGCCGGAGGGAACGTTTGTCGAGTTTGACGGCAGCCTGAACACCGCCCTGATGAAGTTGCGGGCGGCGTTGAATGACAACCCAGAAAATCCAGTATTTATTGAAACCGTGCCGCGGCGCGGTTACCGGTTTATTGCGCCGGTAGAGATCGCGAAGTTGGATGCGCCTGGGTGGATGACGGCGATCCGGATCGAGAGCGAAGAGGATCGCGAGGCGGTCGAGTTACCGCTGGGCATCGAGGGACCTTACAGGGAGTTACCCACAAGGATCCGGGAAGCAGCAGGACTGAAAGCCGGGCCAAGCTGGTGGCAGGTAGGGGCAATTGTGGTTGGGTTGGCGGGAGTGATGCTACTCGTGCTTTGGCCGCATACGGAACCGCGAGTCACCGCGGTAAGGCAGCTGACGCACTCCGGGCAAGTGGATCCGTGGGGCAAATTGGTGACGGATGGAAGCCGAATCTACTTCGTGGTGCGGGATGTGACCGGTTGGAACCTGATGCAGACGTCCGTGGAAGGCGGAAATATCCAACGTACGCCAACGCCATTTGATAACACGCGGATTTTTGATTTGTCGCCGGATCATGCAGAATTCCTGATTGGGGAGCTGACGCACCAGGGAGAAGAGACGCCGTTGTGGTTTTGGCCGGTGCAAGGCGGGGCGCCGCGACGTGTCGGCGACGTGATGGCCAAGGAAGCGGTGTGGTCGCCAAAAGGCGACTTGATCGCGTTTGTCCGCGGGGAAACGATCCTGATTTGCGACACCCAGGGAAGCCAGGTGTGGGAGGTGGCGCGATTCCAGATGGCGCCGCATGCGCTGGTGTGGTCGCCGGATGGCAAGAGGTTGCGCTTCACGCAGAGCAATCTGGTGGAAGGAACCGACTCGATGTGGGAAATCGGGACGGATGGGAAGGCGCTGCGACGCGTGTTGCCAGGCGAGGAGGGAGGTCCGCATGAAGGCAGCGGAACCTGGCTGGCGGGAGGAAAGTATTTTGCCTTTTCGACGGGGCAGGATTTGCGCGCCAATCTGGCGGTGGATACGCAAGCTAACCTGTGGCTGCTGGAAGAAAAAAGCGGGTGGCTGTGGCCGCGCGGCAGGGATCCGATTCAAATGACGAAAGGACCAATCGCGTTTGATCATCCGACGGCGGTTGCCAGCGGTTCGCGGGTGTTTGCCATCGGATCGCACAACGAGTATCAACTGCTGCGAATCGATCCGAAGTCGCTGACAAAAACGGCGATGCTGGCGGAATCCGGGGCCACGGACATGGATTTTTCGCTGGATGGGCAGTGGGTGGTGTACGCGGCACGGGAAAACGGGACGTTGTGGAAGAGCCGGATTGATGGAAGCAATCGCGTGCAATTGATGGCCGGTGCCACCGGAGCATTTGCGCCGCACTGGTCTCCCGACCAGAAGCAGATTTTGTTCACGGGATTTTTGCTGGATAAGCAGCCGCGACTGTATGTGGTATCGGCGCAGGGAGGTTCCCCGAAGACCGTGTTGCCGATGGATAACCGGTGGGCATCGGTATCGGGGGATTGGCGCACAGATGGCCGGCAGATTGTGCTGGACGTGCAAGACACGGCTACGGGAGGGGAGTCCACCATTCGGATTTTGGACCTGGAAACCGGACGGCTGGCGGCTATCGCGGGATCGGAAGGATTGATCGAGCCGCGGTGGTCGGCCGATGGGCGGTACATCGCAGCGTTAAATCCGAAGAAGAAGCAGATCTTCCTGTATGACTGCAAATTGTTGAAATGGTTGGTACTGGCGGAAGCGAATTTTCCGTCGACGCTGCGCTGGTCTCCGGGCGGGGACGCGCTGTATTTTCAGGATACGGACGAAGTGGAAGAGTCGGTATTTCGGGTGCCGATGGCGACGCGAGAGCCGGAGCGAGTCACGCGATTTGGGGACTTGCTGAGTTCGGGAGCGGCGCGGTGCATTTTCACGGGATTGAGCCCCGACGGAAGCGTATATGTCACCGTGGACCACGGCGATGTGGATGTGTACGCGATCGATTTGCGATTGCCCTGAGGCAGGTTTCCCAAGATACAAACCAGCTATTGAAATGAAAGGCTGGAGTTGCGCACTGTCCTGCCTGCCAGTTGAAGAGTGCAGCACAGGGCAAGAAGTGCGGCGAAGCGGGCTCCCGAAAAGAACTAGACTGGAGTGGAACGCACAGGAGTGCCACCCGTGAGACAAAGAATGATTTTCGGGGTGATGTTTGCCGCGATAATGCTTTTTGCACTGCCTTCCTTTGCGCAAGCACCCAAGAAGACTGGAGCTACGATTACTGGGACGGTTTTGGGAGCCGACGGGAAGCCGGTGGCCAACGCCGGGGTGACCTGCGAAACATCCAGCGGATTGCGGCCTCGCGCGGTGCATACTGACGCCAAGGGGAAATTTTTCCTCACCGGGCTGAAGCAGGACAGCTATGATCTGCGGGCGGCGTGGAATGGAGCGTACTCCGATTGGGATCGCAACATCCCGCTGCGAAGCAACCAGACGAAGGACGTGACACTGATCCTGCTGAATGGGAATACCGTGGTGGTGGGGAAGCCGGGGTCGCAAAAGAAACAGTGAAGCCGAGAACTGGGGCATGGCTTCGCAGTATGGCTTTCGATGTAACACCATTATTATCAATGGATTATGACGATAGTGGGGGTAGCGCCGAGGTACTACGACCCCGGTACCCCGTTTGCTGGGGCCTTTGGCCCATTGTTGGAAAATGCGAGCGTTCTTAAGATTGTTCCACGATGGGTTGGGGGCCGCGCGGGGACAACGGTTCCGCAAGGGGCCGTGTGCGAGCTACCCAACCCACCAGTATTTCCCGCCTTGCAAGACCTTCCAGAACTTTCCAGGCCAGAATTTTCAACGCGTCGAGACGTTCGGTGCTGCTCGTGCATCCATGATGGAGAGCGCTCACCCAAGCGTCGAAAAGAGCGGGAAATCCGATGAGAGGGATACGTGACCCCAAGGAAGAGCGGACGGTTGATGTATTCGGCGGACAGGTGGGGAGATTTTTTTTGCGTTGTGCTGCTGATCCTGATTGGCGTGGCGGGCGGGATAAGTGCTGCTCCCGCTGCTATGCCGGAACTGCGAGAGGCGACGCTGCGGGCTTTTCGGGAGTACGTCGCCAAAGTTGAGCTCCGGAACCAGCGGGGGTTGAGTGAAGAAAAATTCTTGTGGGTGGAGGATATGCCTGACTCGGAAAGAAAAGAGGCGTATGCAAAATTGAAGCAGGGCGGGGTGTTGATGAAACATCTGGGCAAAGCAGAGGGGACTGCCGAAATCTCCGGGGGAATGATCCACGACTGGGAAGGAATGATATTTATTCCCGGCGTGAAGCTCGATCAGGTGCTGGCGATTTTGCAGGATTACAACCAACATGCGGTTTACTACGCCCCCGATGTAGAACGCGCGAAAATCGAGGATCACAATGGGGAGCACTTCCGGGTGTACATGCGCTTCCGAAGGCAGAAGATAGTGACCGTGGTGCTGAATACGGAGCAGGACATAACGTATTTTCGCGACTCGCCGACGCGCGCGCACAGCCGGAGTTCGGCGGTACGCATTCGGGAAGTGAGCAAACCGGGAACGGCAGAAGAAAAAGAGAAATCGCCGAATGAAGAGAATGGATTTCTGTGGCAGATGGAGACCTGGTGGCGGATGGAGGAGCGTGACGGCGGAGTGTATGTACAGAATGAAGCGGTGACCTTGACACGGGATATTCCCGCGGGGCTAGGCTGGCTGATTGAACCGTTCGTCACCAGCATCCCGAAGGAGACGCTGGAATTCACGCTGGGAGCGACACGCAAGGCGGTTTTGGCGCACAGCGCGCATCAGTGAGGTTCAGCGGGCTTTTTGCGGATGGCGATCATCAGAATGCCGCTGGAATTGAGGAGCGGGTGAAACCAGCTCCAGCAGCGGGTGGGGCCAGTGGAAAAAAGAAAGATGCGCTCGGCCCAGTGCTGGATCAGGTCGTAATTGTCGTAGACGCTGTAGGAATAGAAGATGCCGTCGCCTTCGGAAAACTGATAGTGCTTGCCGCGGGTCCGCAGAAAGTCGTAGAGATTCCATAATTTCAGCTTGTAGAGCAGCAGCTTGAGGATGCGCAGGGGCGCGGGCCCCTGGCCGAAGCGATTGGAATCGGCGATCACCACAACATTGCGCGCCACGCGAAGCATTTCACTAACGACCAAGGCAGGGTCCGGAACGTGGTGGAGGATGCCGAATTCGCAGACGGCATCGAAGCTGGCGTCGGCAAAAGGCAAGGCATCGCCACTGGCCTGCAAGAGTGGCAGGCCGCCGGTGGCGCCGGAGGAGATTCCCTGGTGGACGAGGGCGGCAACGGGTTCGATACCGCAGACAAGGGCATCGGAGAGGCCATCGGCCAGCTGGGGCAGGCCGCGGCCGGTGGCTGAGCCAACGTCGAGGAGACTGTGGACATCGAGGGTGCGGAGGAGAGGGAGAAGAATCTGGGTGTAAGCCTGGTCCTCCACGGCTTCATGGGCGTGCATGAGGGCGTAGCGCGACGCCGTTTCGGTGTAGTATTTGCGCTGGGCAAGGACCGGAAATTTAACTGATGCTGCCATACAGTGAATGTGTATTATACATAGCGTTACTATATTGTCCAGGTATCTTAACGGGGGAGCGGGAGTTTCGTGGGGGGCCTGGGCTGGGCCTGCTTGCGCCGGCGGTGAGTGGGAATCGTAGGGCTGGCTGGCCCTCCTAAGGCGGGCTATAGCTTAAAAGCCGGCGCCTACACTAAAGCCGGGGGATTTGTTGGCCGGGTAGAACTCTGTGCGGCAATCTGTCAGGCTAACTACGCGATGGGTGAGATGAACGATCTGAAGCAGGGCGTGGTAACGGCAGCGCCGATGCCTTTGCTGCGTTCGCATATGCCGGAGCTCGACACCATACGGGGGCTGGCCATTCTGGGGGTGGTGCTTCATCATGCGTTTTATTGGGTGCGTGATTTAAGTTTGTACAGCCCGTGGCAGAGGGTGTTTCTGAGGACGATGGGGATCGGGCAATACGGCGTAAACCTGTTTTTTGTCCTTTCGGGATTTCTGATCACGGGAATATTGTTGAGCGCGCGGGATCGCCCGGACTATTTCAAGCGATTTTATGTGCGGCGGGTGCTGCGGATCCTGCCGGCATATTATCTGACCCTGCTGATACTGGTGGTGTTCAAAATCACGTCAAAAGGCTTTTTGTGGATGAGTCTTCTGTACTCCTCCAATCTTTCCCTGTTATTAGGAATTCCGATGTCCTATGCGGTGCTATGGTCGCTGGCCGTTGAGGAGCATTTCTATCTGGTGTGGCCGGCGGCGGTACGAAAGCTCAGCTCCAGGGGGTTATTGGTCTTGGCGGGGTCGCTGCTGATTCTCTCGCCGCTACTTCGATTTTCTTGCAGCTTCTTCCCGGCGAAATACGCATCGATAGCCCAAGGATGCGTTTACTACACCTGGAATTGCGCGGATGGGCTGGCGCTGGGGGCGGTGATGGCGCTGTTGGTAAGGCGAATGAACGATGACCGGCGCAAACTCCTGCGATTTTCTCTTTTTTTGATCGCGCTGGGATTTGTGATCGGTGTAGCAGGACTTCCGTTCGGAATCACCACGCGCATGAATCCGGTTGGCGTGGCGCTGCAGTGGGTTCCCTGGAATTTGGGTTCCGGCGGGTTGCTGGGGCTTTTCCTGTTGGCGGGGAGTGGAAAGTGGAAGTGGCTGGTGACGCCGCGCATTCTGACGTTTTTCGGGGCCATCAGTTACGGACTATATCTCTATCACCTGTTGTTTTCGGATGCGTATCAGTGGGTCGTCCGGCGGACCGGCTTCGATCAGCAATGGAACCTGAGTTTGTGGCAGCGAACCTGGCTGGCAATGATTGTGTGGAGCACGGCGGCGGTCGCGTTTTCCTATTTATCGCGCTGGTATTTTGAAGAGCCGTTCCTGCGCTTGAAAGAGCGCTGGGAGAAGCCGGCGAGACCGGCGCAAGTGCTGGAAATGACCGGCGCCGGTGAGGGGCAGAAAATCGTTAAAACGTAAGCCGGACGCAGAGTCCAAGCTTCAAGATTTTACCGAAGTGAAAGTTTGAATTCACCTTGGGATGATTAGTTCATTCAAACACAGAAGGGAGGGGTACTGAACACTCGGCTTACCCGGAAACTTTCTGTATGGCTCCCCGGAGCCACCCGCGCACGACGTTGGTCTTGTCTTCCGTCACGAGTGAAACTGCCCAAGAATAGAGGAGTGTCACTGTCCCCAGTATGACGCCGTAGAAAAGATGCACCCAGTCGGGATCCCATCTCTGCGACGGTGCGATGAAGGCTTTCAAGCAAAGAAGAAATGGGAAATGCAGTACATATAGGCTATAGGAGAATCCGGCCCAGCTGTGGCTTAATCGGGCGGACCAGTTGCTTTGCGATCCAAACTTCATTTGCAGGACGCTGAATAAAAATAGCGTGAATGTGGTTCCCAAGATCAGGTCGGGATTGAGCGGGCCAAGGTCCCCGGTTCTTAGCCAGGCTGAACAACCGAAGAAGAGGACGGCAGTCGCTATGGCAGCGAGAATTGCGACGCCCTTGCTGCGCAAAGTGAATCTCGAATACACGAGCACGAGAGCGCTTCCCGCCACCCAGACAACAAATCCAGCAAGCTTTACCAGACCCAGGAAGCTCGCCAAGAAAACGGCTATGGCGCTCAAGGGAATTGCCCATCTGAGCGATCGCCTGAACCAGGAAATTCCAGCAAACAACGAGATTGGAAAGAGAACGTAATACCAGAACTCGTTGGAGAGGCTCCAAAGCGGTCCATTCGATCCGAATGTGGGGCAAACAATCGTTTGAAGGAAGAGCAGATTGCCGAGAAATATCCCCGGGGTTAAATTGTGCTGCGGAATCCAAAACCCCAAGTTGATCAACTCCTGCGAGTATAGGCCGGTTGCTGCGGGCCATTTGCTGCCCAGAAGGTCCCACAGAAGGCCCAATAGTAGTCCGGGGATAAGCACGACATAGAGCCGGGCGGCGCGGTGAATGGCGTATTCAACCCAACTCCATTTTCCAACTGCAAGATTCCTGAAGATTGAGGAGGAAACCAAGAATCCACTGAGAACGAAAAAAACGATTACGGCCTCGTGGCCAAATCCAGTGAGGAAATAGATTATTTTCAAGGGTGCGCCAGGATGCGTAGCATGCTGGTAGTCGGCAAAAAACATGGTCCGCAAGTGGCTCCACATGACCGCCCACGCTGCCGCCGCACGAATAAGGTCAAGGGCAGCGGAAGCCGAAGGGCTCAACGGCTTCGGCTTCATCCACTCGAGTTGTGAAGTGATGTCCGGCATGCCGAATGCGCTCAGGCGTGAAACATCAGGAAGCAGTCTATCGGCGGATGATTCGGCCAGAATGGATCGAAGTTTGCCGGCATTGCAAAAGCGGTCAAGCGATCACCTTCGTACTTTCCGCAAAGGGCTTCCGGAACAGGAAGGGAGAGAGGATGCTGCGACCTAGCAGAACGTCGACAGGTCCCCGGGGAGCGCTGCGAACTTTTTCGAAACCCGCGGCAAAGCACATCTTTTCCACATCACGCTCCAGAAAACGATAGGGATGGGCAAGCACAAGGATTTCGTTGGCATGGCGGGGCTTGGTCCAGAGATACCACTTGGCTAGCCCAAGATAGGAGAAGGTGTCGACTCCCAAAAAGAAGAGACCTCCAGGCCGCAGGATACGGAAAATTTCACCGACCACTTGCGGCGCATGGTTCACATGATCGAGAACATTGAAACAGACGGCGAGACCCGCATGTCCCTCCTGAAAGGGCAGGGCCTCTCCTGAACAACGAACAAAATGTAACGGAGCCCGCAGCGACAATATCTTGCGGAGAAGGTCCTGTTGACAAGACGGATTCACCAGCGGAAGGGGATCGACCCCGATGCGGAACGGGATGGACGGGACGAAACCCAGCAGCCCAACGCCAAATCCTCCGACTCCGACTTCGACTGCCGGGGAGGGAAATTCCGAAAGCCAGGACTTCAAGATATTGGCGGAGGTTTCGTTTTTGTCGAGGATTTGTTGAACGGTGGGAGCGGAGAGGCCCGACCAAAAATTGTTCTCTGCATCTTGCGCCTGCTTCCAGCGCTCGCGTGTGGTCATTTTCTCCTCTGGTGATCCCGCGCTTGCAAGAGAAATGCAAACGTTTCCCGAGCGTTTCGTTCCCAAGTGTAGGATTTTACGGTGTGCGCGGCACTTTCTCCAATGGAACGCCGAAGTTCGGATTGTTCGTAGAGAGAGCAGAGGATTCGGGACAGTTCCGCGGTGTCATCCCACTTTTGGAGCACAAAGCCATCGAGGCCATCGGTAATAATTTGCGAGCCGCCGTTGGAAGCGCTGGTGATTACCGAGAGACCGCTAGCCATGGCCTCGATGGGAGGAAGCGCGAAAGAGTCGTGGAGAGAAGGTCCGGCGTAGACGTCGGCGGCAGCGTAGAACTGCATGACATCGAGAGAAGGTTCGGGAAAAAAGACGCGGCCCTGCAGATCGAGTTTTTGGATTTGGGCGAGGAAAGGAGTGCGGTCGTCGCGGCCGACGACGAGCACGCGCAGGGGAAGGCGCCGATTCGCGGCCGCGGCGCTGAGGAGGGTCGCGAGACCTTTTTTCTTCCAGTCATTGCCCACCAGGAGCAGAACGAACTCGGAATCCGCGATTTGCAGCGCTTGCCGGACCTGAGCGCGGCGCCGCAAGCGTTCCGGCAAGTTGAAGCGGGCCAGATCAACGGCGTTGGGAATCACGGTGACGTCTTGGCGGCCAAAATGCGCAGTAATTTCCCGCGCGGTGAGTTGAGAAACGGCGGCCAGGCTGACCTTCGGATTACGGTAGATACGATTTTCCAGGGCCATTATCAGGCGGTAGTACAGGATGCGGTGAATCAAAATCGGCCAGCTGGAAAGTGGAGCGCCGCGCAGCCGCAGCTCATCGCGGACCAAACGGAAGTATTCGTGGAATACGATGTGCACGACGATGGCGTCGGCGTCCGAGCAGTTGATCCCCGGCGAAAAAACAAGATCGAAGCGAAGCGAGTGGAAGTTGCGCTGGATCCAGCGGAGAGCCTGGTTGGCGAAGTACCACCACAGAAAATTAAACAGATGGGGGCCGGGCAGAGAGGGAATACGATGCCAGATCGCCTTTCGAGAAGGGGGTGTTAAAGGGGAGGAGGCCTTGAATGGGACTACCTCGAAATCCTGAATGGACTGGGAGTAGACATGAATTTCGCAGTCCGGCTCCTTGAGGAATCTCTCGATCTGCTCGACGATGCATCGTTCGGTGCCATGGCGGCGGTCCAAGAAGGGAGAAACGACGGCGATGCGCAATTCAGGCCTGCCTGGGCGCGGAGGAGAGCGTTTCGGCGGCTTGGAGCTGCATTGTTTTTTGCGCGAGGTCCGGCAGGCGGAAGAGGATCCCCAGCAGTATCCACAAGTAAGAGTTCATAACATAGTCCTGGTAATTGATGAAGGCGATGTAGCTCATTGGTACGAGCAGAATGAAAGCGTACCAAAAGATACAAAATCCTAAAGGAAACCAAGGTGTGCCGCGAAGACGCTTGGCGACATTCCAGGCGGAGACGGAGACAGCGATGCTTAGAAGAATCCAAAGGAGCAACCCCGGGAGGCCGAGTTCGACAACCAACTGACCGTAACCATTCTCGACGCCCACGCCCATGGGCGCAGCGTGCAGAATGCGGGCGACGTACTGAATGCCGAGCGTACATGTGCCGGTGCCGTTACCATAGGGCCAACGCTCGGAATCAAACGCATACAGGAAATTCTTGAGAGGATAATCGCGGGTGCGAAAAGCGAGTTCACTTGCCGGACTGTCGGGGGAGAGAGTTTCGGAATAAATTGCAAACCGGGAAGCAATCTTATCGGGGAAGACCTGGATCATGACTAAAATACCCAGGCCGGCAAACAGCAGGACTCGCTGGATCGTACGGAGAACCTGGCGCGTTTCTCCCTGACGCCATGGCGCTCCCCACAGAAAAGCGGCGGCGACGATGGCTGCGCCCGCCATATTCCACAGGAATACGCTGCGCGACGCACTCATCGTGGAACCGAGGGCAACTACACCGATGACCGTAAAGGCGAGCAGGCGGCCCTGACGGCTGCGCAAAAGCAGGTATCCTCCAAAACCGAGGGAGATGAGCCATGCGACGATGAGAAAATTGGAGAACCGGCCGGCACTCACGAAGACCGAAGTGGGGCGATACGCCACTAAGCCGCTGATCGGGGAAACGCGATAAAGCGTGCTCAAATCGCGAATGTCTTCCTGAATTACGGTGGGGTTTAGGAATTGGGGCCCGATGATCGACTGCGCAACGCCAAGACCAGTCACCACCAAGATCAATATGGCGTTGTAGGTAAGAAACTTGCGCAAATCGGTGTCCGACTCAATCAATGCATAGCCAACAAATATCAAAGGGACGTACAAAAAATCGACCTTCATCCCCAGAAGACCGTAAAAGATGCTGGTGGATGCGGGGTTAAACATTTGCAGCAAAGCAAACCAAAAGAATATGAGGAACGGAATGAGAAAGGGCGGCTTGAAACGCTTGGCGAGATTTTTCCTCCGGGCGACAAAGAAGGCGATGTAGAGAACGATCGCCAGGAAATCCTTGGCAAAAAAAACCGCCATGTTATTGCCGAGGTATTTGCGGAACAGGTCCTCGAAGAGAATCCAGGTGAGCAACATATAGAGGCCGCGCCGCCAGTCGTTCAGAATGGCAATGACAATGGCGCAGCCGACAAAAACCATCCCGGACATGATGATGGTATTCAGGTCGCCGGCGAGAACGAGTTGAGCGGTCTCGTAGGCCAGCCAAATCACGACCAGGAAGCCGATAAGAGTCAGCGCCGGGCTGCGGGAGAAGCGGAAAGAGGGCAGGGACCCGATCATGCGCATGGCAGGCACTCCATGGGTAACCAGGGCATGTCCGATGCGTGCATTTTGGTTGGCACCGTAGGAATGGTCATTCGGCAACTGAACCGCAGGCAAATTATACGCCGCAACGGGGGAAATAGACGAACGGAGGAAGTTTTTCTGGCCAGTTCAATGGCGGCGATCGGCGATTTTTGGAAGGCCGGAGAGAAGACCAAAACGAAGGCCAGAGCGTCTAAGCAATCAGCGGGCGAGCCCGGTCGGGATTTGGAGTGGGACGCAAGTCTTTTCTTTGCTGGAACTTCGACTTACAATAGGGTGCGCGAGTTCCTGGAAAGACGGAGACCAAGTTAGGCCGCAAAGTTGAGCCTGACCCCGCCTGAATTGCAATTTGACCACGCCGTGCCGCGAAACATTTGAGGGTCCAAAGTCGTATTAGTGTCAGGCACAAACGAAAATTATAGGGTGAAGGTTGTCCCTCCGCGCGCGTGGTGCACAGCGGAATCACGAGAGGCCAAGTATGAAGACGCAGCAAAAGGTCGGGATAGGACTCGGCATCGGGGTGGTGCTGGCCGGAATCGTGTGGTTCAGCATAAACCAGGCAAACAAGGGCGTGGTGACGGTGCAGACCGCGAAGGTGGCGAAAGTGGACTCGCTGGTTTCGCAGGTGACGGCTTCCGGGGAAGTTAAACCCACGACGTATACGAACATCACCGCACAGGGATTCGGCCGGATCACCGAAATTCTGGTGAAAGAAGGCGACCACATCAAGAAAGGCGACCGGCTGCTCCTGCAGGAGAATGTGCAGGCGAATGCGGACGTGCAAGCGCAGGCAGCGGCGATCAATTCGAATGAATCCGGGGTGCTGGCGGCGGATGCCAGTTATACGGCGGCGCGGGCCGACCTGATCCAGCAGGAAGCCAACCTGGAGAAGGCCAAGCTGGATTTTGACCGTGGCAAAGGGCTTTTCAAGGACGGCCTGATCCCCAAGCAGGATTTCGATCAGCGCAAGACCTCGTTTGACGCGGCGGTGGCCGCGGCGGACGCCACTAGGGCTCGCGTGCAGGCACAGAAGGCGCAGTTGGAGCAGGTGCGCTCGCAGCTCAACCAGAGCAAGGCGGTGCTGGTGCGGACAAAGGACGTACTGTCGAAAACGACGTATGTTTCGCCGATCAATGGAATCGTGAGTTACCTTCCGGTGCGGTTGGGGGAGTATGTTGTGCCGGGAATTCAGAATGCCAACGGCAGCTTTCTGATGACGCTTTCGGATATGTCCATCGTGACGTCGGAAGTGAAAGTGGACGAAACCGATATCGTGAATGTGCGGATTGGCCAGGATGCGGATGTGACCATCGACGCGATTCCGGGAAAGATATTCAAGGGCAAAGTGACGGAAATTGGCTCGCAAGCGGTGCTGCGGAGTTCCGGCTTGGCCACGACACAAACAACGACCAGCAATCAGGAAGCAAAGGATTTTAAGGTGGTGGTGACGCTGGAGAGCCCGCCGGAGAATCTGCGGCCGGGCCTTTCCACTACGGCGAAAATCAGGACAGCGGAGAAGAAGGGTGTAGTCGCGATTCCGATTCAGGCGCTGGCGGTGCGTTCGCGGAAGGATCTGGATGAGGCGGCGAAGAATGGGAAGAAGGAAAGCAACGTGACCCTGGCCGCAGCGCTTCCGGTTAGTTCGGGCGATCCGAAAAAGGATGAGATTCAAGGAGTGTTTGTGGTCAACGGCAAGAAGGCCAGTTTTCGTCCCGTGGAAACAGGCATCTCGGGTGTGACCGATATTGAGATTTCAAAGGGATTACAAGCGGGCGACGAAATCGTGGTGGGGAGTTACAAGGCGTTGCGCACCTTGAAGCCCGAGGCGGCTGTGAAGGTGGACAATTCGGCGCCAAAGAAGACGGAAGAGAAGGAATAGGTTCCGGTGAGCGGAGGGAGACGCGGATGCCTGCAGAGATAACAGCTTCGGAGTCCTACCGGCAAGACCTGGTGGACGCCGGCATCGTGATTCGCACGGAAGCTTTGGCGAAGATGTACCAGATGGGCGCCGAAGAGGTGCATGCCCTGCGGGGAATCGACGTGGAGATCCGCAAAGGCGAGTACGTGGCAATCATGGGGCCGTCGGGGTCGGGCAAATCGACGCTGATGAACCTGATCGGCTGCTTGGATTCACCGAGCTCGGGCCGCTATTGGCTGGCGGGCCGGCTGGTGAGCGAGCTGGACGACGACGAGCTTGCGTACATCCGGAATAAGGAAATCGGGTTTGTTTTCCAGACGTTTAATCTGCTGCCGCGGGCGACCGCACTGCACAACGTGGAGCTGCCGCTGATTTACAACGGCACGCCGACGGAAGAGCGCCTGGAGCGGGCAAAGAAAGCGCTGGAGCGCGTGGACCTGGTCCCGCGGATGAATCACAAGCCGAATGAACTTTCCGGCGGGCAACGGCAGAGGGTGGCGATTGCGCGGGCGCTGGTGAACAATCCTTCGATCGTGCTGGCGGATGAACCCACGGGCAACCTGGATTCGAAAACCGGCGAAGAGATCATGAACCTGTTTGAAAACCTGCACGGGCAGGGGAACACCATTATTCTGGTGACGCACGAAATGGACATCGCGCAGCACGCGCACCGGGTGATTTATATCCGCGACGGAAAAATCGCGTCGGACGAAAAAGTAATTAAGAAGTCGAACCGAGAAGGACCCTTCTCTTCCCCTCAAGTCGCAGCAACTTGATCAGCTCGAATTCCTCCGAGGAGGAACCTCCGGAGCTGGCTGGAAAGCCAGCGCTCCACGTAAGACTGAAGAAACAAAGAGTCACTCGATTAGCGAACCGGGGGGGCGTGGGAAATTTCCGCGTCGGCAAAGGTTTCCGGGACGCCCAGATAGGTTTGCGAGAGGCGATCGTGCCAGGTCAGGGCATCTTCGTCCCACAGGGCCCAGAAGAAACCCAGGAAGAAAGTGCCTGCGGAAATCATGTAGCCGACAGCGCGCCAGAAGAGTTGGCGGGCGGTGGGCGGTTCGCCGGAAAAGCCGGCGACTTGCAGCCCGCTGACCATCATCCCCGGAGTGGTGCCGCCAAAAATAGTAAATAGGCCAAAGTATTGGACGTAGACAAAAGCAAAGGTGGAGAAGCAGACCATCGCGCTGAGTTTGCTCAATGTGAAGTGTCCGCCGAGGGAACCGAAAAGGGCCAGGAATCCGCCGTAGGCAAAGGCCAGGCAGGCTCCATCGATGAGAGCGGCGTGGCGGCGTAGCCGCAGGGAGGCCGCGGGATAGAGCTGTGATGACGATGTCTCCAGCGATTCTGGAGCGGCCTCTTTGTCCTCGGAGAGCGGCGGCAGGGAGACATCAATGAGCAGCCGGGTGTCCTCGGGTTCGGCCTTGCGCGGCGGCCGACCAATAGCGATCGTGAATGCAAAATCGTCCTTGGGATGATGCGCGTCGGTGCTGGGCTCTTCCGTCTGCAGCCCAACGACAGCATCGGATTGCCGCAGCTCAAAGGGTAGCTCCGTCTGAGCTTTGTTGGGGGTGGCTTTCCTGCGGCGGGCGCGATAGGCCTGGAGGCGCTGGTTCAATTCTCCGCGCCACTCTTCTTCCAGGGAAGGATGCAAAGCCAAATTGCCCCGCGTGGAACCCGGAGATTCCGCGGCGGAAGAGATTTCAGGATGGTCACAAAAATGACAGGCGGGCTCTCCCGAAGAGAGCACTGCGCCACACTGCGAGCATATTGTATTCACCGGTGCGTTTTGCGCTGCGGACGCTCCCACTCCGGTGAGGAGTAGAGACCCCAAGAATAGCATTGGAGACGACCGAGGGGCAGGAAAGAAACGCGGAGATGGCGCGAAAAAGTTAGCAGGAAGGGCGGACTAGAAATCTACTTCTTGGGCCAACATTTCCCGGTTCAGGGCGATGCGGCGACCGAGCAACACGGCTGCAAAATGGGCGCAGCCAGCGCGTTCCTCTTCAGCCCAGGCGCGGACGGCGGGGCTGATTTTGGCAAAGAGCTGGTCGAGGAGATTGAGAAAAGAGTAGTAAGCGCCGACAATTTGCAATCTGGAACGATCTTCCGAACGATCGGGGCACAACTGAAGAATCTGGATGACTTTGTTGAAGTCGCGGCCAGAGGCTTTGGCCTGAATGCCGGTGACGTCGAGAACATCTTCGGATAAGGAAGTATTCAGGGACGATGCTGTCAGTGACCGGCAGTAAGAGACAAAAAACATCAGCAGGGTCAGCAGCGAGAAGGCAAGAATGAAAGCAGCCATCATCGCTGCACCGCCACCAGGCGAGCCGGCGTGAGGCGTGATTCTTCCGTATGGCGCACCATCGTCAGCAGCCAGGAAATGGGCAGAAAGCAGCCGAGGATCGGGCCGAGATATTGCACAGCCTCATATCTGGTGGCCAGGTTTCCCAGCGCGTAGATGCCGGCATAGGCGCTGAAATACAGACCAAGGGAAAGAACCATCTGCACCAGGCGCGTACGGGTCTCGCGAAGCTTGAGAACCGCGCCCCAAAGGAGGTAGGTCAGCACCAGGCCAACGAAGTAGAGGTTTTGGGAGAGTTCGAAGGCGAACGTGGTCGCCAAGCGTTCGGAGGATTGCGCGACGACTGCATAGGAAAATCCCGCAGTTCCCAGGAGCAATAAGACCGCGACAAAACGGACATATTTGGCAAGTTGCAACTCGGCGAAAACCCGGGAGGCGAGGCTGATCACCGCGACAAACAGGGCGACTGTCAGCAGACAGTCGGTGTAGAAATATGCGTAGAAGTATTGGCCCGATTCCTGTCCATAGAAATGCAGGACGTACTGACGCGAGAGATCGGCGAAGAGCGACAGGATGACGTAGAGATTGAGGAAGAAATACTTGAGAAAAAAGCCGCGAATCACGCAGCAGGAGACAAAGCACACCCCTGCAATCGTTCCCGCAATCCAGATGACCAAGGCTATCCCGCTAGGCATGATCCTCGCAATAGCTGGCCGGACTGGGAATCAGACTTCCCGATTGACCCCGGCCGAATTAATTCAACGATGGAGGCGGCTTTATAGGAACCGGCATACATCCATTTGCCAGCACCGCCGCTGCATTGCTCTTGGCCGCGACCAAGGTCTTAAGCCCCATTGCTCCGACAAGAATGCCTAAAGCAAGGGCCAACGCACCCAATTTACGTGACATTATAGTGCCTCCGAGGACGGGAATACGAACGGAGACACTCTATCCTGAATCAGGATAGTGTCAAGTAGGGCACACCAGGACCTTGTGCAAAACGGTCAACGGAAGAGTGCCTACTACTTTCGCCAAATCTTCGCTTGGCGGGAGAGTAGAACTGCTTCCGACGTGGGGAATGTAGCGTTCCGGGACGCTTGAGAGCAACGGTACTCAAGTGCCAAGAAAGGTGGTACGGAAGTACTAATCAGGATGCAACATTTCCACAGGCAGCCGTTTCACAAAAACGCAGTGAGCGGTTTTGGGGTTCCATTTCGACGGCATCACGCGGTTGGCCGACCCGGACGAGCGAGATAGACGGACAGCGGCGGCTTGACACTTTTAGCGGTTCATTCGTAGCATGAAGAATTGCAGTTTGCCGGCGTAGCTCAGTGGTAGAGCGAGGGTCTCATAATCCCTAGGCCGTGGGTTCGATTCCCCCCGCCGGCACCATTCATTTCAAAAGACTTAGCTTGTTTTGAGACCTCTCCGCGTATCCGCCGCGTATCTTGGCGTGAATTTTGACGCCGATAATCCTCCAGAAAATCAGTCTAGGATTTGATTAGAATCCTGTTCACTATTGGATCGGGCAATTTGGCTATCGATATATAAGGGGAATGTATGGCAAAGAAGCTAATTCTCATCGGAACAGATCATCGAATCCAACAAAGTGTGACCAAAGGCCCGAATGGAGCGTGGCTGCCGAGAGCTTCACCCAGATTCCACAAGTTAGTCACCCACTGTTTACGAAAACTAGGTGCGACAACGATTCTGGAAGAGGCGCACCCTGAGCAGGAAAAGGTAGCGCCGACAATATGTTCGGAGATCGCTAAAGAATTGAAGCTGTCGTGGAAGGCTATTTCGGTGGGACAGCCAAACGTTGCCGACGCCTTGTACGATCAGCCAATCGAAAACTACATGGCTATGGGCGTTGTGCCGCTTCCTCTCGCGGGACAATATCGCTTGCCGCTCCAAAAAGAACGGGAAGCTGTGATGGCTGGCCTAATCGGTGAGGCGCTTCAAGCTTTCGACTGTGTGCTTGCGGTCGTAGGCTACACGCATCTTGCGGTCCTTGCCCGCGAGTTCCACGAAAAGGGAGTCGAAGTGCAAGCGCTTATGTTCACGTATCCGTTGGTCATTGACGAGTCCCGGGCGTAAGCCTGAAAGAAGGCTTGAAATACTCGATCCAGTCGACGCCAGGACGAATGCTATCCTTGCTCACCTTTAAAGGAATTGGCGGCTCAATGGGCCATGCAAGACTGGATTCCGGCACCCGAGGAGCACTATCTAATTGACCTCAAGTACTGGATGAGTTTCTCGGATGTTTGGCCCTTTTGTAGGTCGAGCCATGAAATGCCTAAATGCTTGTCCACGTTTTTAGGATCGAGAAAATAGAATCGAGCTTCCGCAGTTAGGATACCATCCGCAAGTAGTCGGTGCAGAATGGCTTGACCAACCTCATT
>Ga0074045_10000136_pt1 | contig 64800 bp, 52 predicted proteins | sample BogForMeECP23OM2_FD_94442 | JGI IMG/M metagenome (GOLD analysis project Ga0074045, IMG submission 94442) | Bog forest soil microbial communities from Calvert Island, British Columbia, Canada - Bog Forest MetaG ECP23OM2 | ecosystem: Environmental > Terrestrial > Soil > Wetlands ... | reverse complement strand
CGGCATGAAGTCGAAGGCATATTCGAGGGATCCGCGTCGCCAACCGCCGAGGTGTTTGCCGGTGATCACCCAGCCGGCAAATCCGCCGGCGGACCAGATCTGCGACTCGGCAAATGAGTTGGTGTTTTCTTCTCCGGTTTCTCCGGCGGCCCAAAGGGCAAGGTCGAGACTTCCTTTCTTCGTGGACGGTGGAGGATCTTGCGCAAAGGCTTGGCAGGAAACAAACACAATCATCACGCCCACGATCCTGATCCAGACTTGAACCGCTCTGCTTCGCGGGCTGCGGCAAGCTTGCGTCGAGCAAACGGCGGAAAACGTTCCCATGAAGCTGATTTAGATGCAGGTGGTTTCGATGACGGTGCTGGAAGCGCGACTAAAAGAGCACAGCCAGCCCAGAGAGAATCGAACGCTGCGCCGCTCGAACTCAAGAGCCGAGCCGGTTTTGAGCGAATCCATCTGACGCGCAGCAACTCAGATAATGATTGAGGCAACCGGACTGTAGCAGAGAATCTGCCATCAAGGGCTGTGGGATGGATGTATAATCGGCATCGTTTTTCGAAACATAAGAAAATGGATTCCGAACCACGCTTCGAGAAGGGTATCCGCTCATGCGCAAACTGTGGTCGCTTTTTAATCCGCGACTAGCCTTCCTCTTACCTATCCTCGCGACATTCGGTTGTGGAGCTGGCAGCAACGGCTCGCCTGCTGCATCGACCGGCATCGCGCCGACGGCGAATTCTTTGGTGGCGCAGTACACGATCACGCCTGTTGAGGCGAACGTTACGGCCTCAGTCGAGTTCGGGACCGATATCACCTATGGTCGGCAAACATCCACCACGCCAGCCACCACCGGACTTCTTCAGCCTCTCAGCATCCTAGTAGCTGGCATGAAGCCGAATACCACTTACCATATGCGTGCGCACTTGGAAGGGGCAGACGGCGAGACCTGGGTCGGACCCGACGCGACCTTTAAGACGGGGGCGATAGCGTCCTCAGCCGGTAAAATACCCGGAATTACAGTTACGCGTCCTACTCCAGGCCTCGAGCCGGCGAGCGGAGTCGAAGTATTTAACGGAGTGGGTGATGCATTGGTCGCCTTTGTCACCGACATCGATGGCAACATCATCTGGTATTACAACCCAGGTAACCAAGCCAGCATTACACCGATGAAGCTTTTGCCGAACGGACATTTCATCCTGGGTGTCGGTGACTTACGTGAAATCGATCTGGCGGGCAATACCGTTCGTAGCGTCAACACGACCCAGGTCAATCAGTCTCTCCGAGCGAATGGGTATTCATTCACGATCCAAGCCTTCCATCACGATGTGATTGTTCTGCCTAATGGGCACTGGATTGCCCTCGCTAACTACACGGTTCCCTATACGAACTTGCCAGGATTTCCGGGAGTCACGGAGGTGCTCGGGGACGCGTTGATTGACATCGACCCAAACGGGAACGTGGCGTGGGCATGGTCGGCTTTCGATCACCTACAGGTAGAACGGCACCCAATTTTTTTCCCGGACTGGACCCACAGCAACGCCATTGTCTATACACCTGACGGGAATCTTCTGCTCTCCATGCGCCACCAAGGATGGATCATTAAGATTGACTACGCAAATGGTGGCGGTGGTGGCGACATTCTATGGAGGCTAGGTTACCAGGGCGACTTCACGCTCGCGGGCGGAAATGACAGCGATTGGTTTTTCGCGCAACACTATCCGAATCTTGAAAGCATTGATGGTTCTGTCATGACCTTGTCGATCATGGACAATGGGGACTATCGAGTCCTGCCCGGTGGATCCAACTGTTCGACTAACTGTTATTCCCGCGCCACGATTTTCCAAGTAGATGAAGCAACTAACCTGGCCACCCTGATATGGGCGGATCTTCCGGGATTGTATTCGGCATGGGGCGGGAGCATTGGAACTTTGAGCAACGGGGACATTGAATTTGACCTTTGCGATATTCCGACAGCCACACCGGCCTCGCAGGTCATGGAGGTAACTCAAACCTCGAGCCCGCAAACCGTATGGCAACTAAATGTTACTGGTGTGAACGCGTATCGAGCCTTTCGCATTCCGAGCCTTTATCCGGGAGTGTCCTGGCAAAAATGAGTGCGTGGGCAGAAGAGAGCGTCGCTCCGAGCCCCAGCGCCGCTTCGGCAAAACACTTTATCGATGTCGAGTCGAAATGCCGTCGTCGCTGAGGGCATCCTCTTATGGCTTGGAGTAAACAACGGTTGCGCGCTCCACGCTCTGGTCTAGAATCGCACAGCGAACCCGGAAGATGGACGAAGGTTACGGCGCTCAAAGTCGGGCGTGCCGGTCTTGAGCACATCCACCTGGTTGCGCCAGCTCAGCAGGCGCGTCAGCCGAAAATCGATTCCGAGGCCCAAATCCTCGGCAAAAGACGTATTGGAGCCGACTTCGGGGGCATGAACAGCTCCGAACAAGACCTGCCCGAACGGCCGGAACCTGCCAGCCCAGGCTCCGCCGCGCAGACCAACCAAGAAATTGCTCTGGCTCACGCCGCCATACTCTCCGCCGACGTCGGCAACCGCCCCAAAATAGTGTAAGTACTTTTTCTCTAGCGATACGTTCCAGCCGCTGAGACCCGAGTTCTTGACTGAAAATGGATCGCAAGTAATGGCGGTGCCCGAAGATAACGTTTCGCAGTGGGACGCACCAGTGTGCGAGTACCCGAAAAAGACATCCCCCAGGTTCGGAGCCTGCGTTCTGGTGTCGCTCTGGGTCGAGGCAACCTGGGTTTGCTGCTCGAAGTGATTCATTTCCTGTGTACCGCGGGATGCACGATACCAAGGGTGCTCTCCATGAAGCATATTAGCTCCTGCGCGAATGGGGTTGAGGGCCACTCGGGCGGCGTCGATCAGAAGAGGGTTGCGTGTGGAACTTTCCACGCGCCGCACAACCTTCTGATCCAGGAAATCTTCCCCTATAAGCCAGCCCGTCCCTCCCAACGGCGTCATCACAATATCGATTTGGCCAACTCCGGTCAGGCAATGGCGCGAGCACGGGTACGACCCGTTGTAATTCCATGGCGGCCTAACTTTCGTGCCGTACTTTTCGACGGTAACCTCACTCAATGGTCCCAGGTTCCATTGAGTGCTATAAACGGCGTTCCACAGCGCCGCCCTAAGGCGACTTTTCCAGTACGCCTTAGTCTTCGAGAACACCAGTTTCTGGGACCCGGAGTCATTTTGGATCTCGATAAAGCCAGTCAGTGCTCCTTGAATCGGATGCCCCACATAGCCGAACCAATTGGGATCGCCATCATTCCACCCGGAATGCGTCCAAGTCGAGAGGGACTGCGTGTAGTCACGCCAGTAGTGATTGAACGGTACTCCGTTTTCCGAGATCACCCAACTGAAGTCGGTGTGCACAACGTAGGCCTGCTCAATCACCAGGAAAGTCGCCGATTCCGACAAAGCCCGGATCCAATGAAAGCCCTTCCCCTCGCGATCTGGCACTGGCACGCCTACATCGACCGCTCCGCCGCCCATGTTAAGCGCTCCGGCCTGAAAGGCTTGGCCTCCTAGGCCGGCGCGGTCAAGAACAATTGCCGACTGGGGATGACTTGAAAAGTCGAACGTCTTTGAACGCGAAGCACCGTCGACGTGGGCACAACCTTCAATGGCGCCGTCTGCTGATTCGCATTGAGAAAGTGGAGACTGACCGAAGACGTAGCCGTGAAGGAGCAAGATGGAGACAAAAAGAACAACACCGGGACGCGCCGGCGCACGGCAAGCTAGAGAGGGTAGCATATGCAATTCTCGGAAAGTCTAAACGAACCTAGCTGGACAGTCCCGATCGCTTCGGCCGAACCGGTGTTCCTCGTCTGCGTTACAAGCAATTGCGATACGCGCGGCCCAACCTTAATTCTCGCGGAAACTCGATCGAATTGCAGTAACGAATGGACAGCAGAAACGAGTCAGCCGAATACGATAACTGAATCGATCCGGCCAGAATCGTCAGTCCAGATCCGCCGGGGGCCGACTGGTCTGCGGATCAGGGTCACCTGCGGTCGAGAAGCATCGGACCCGAAAGGTGGTGGTAGCAGTTGGGTTGTACGAACAAATTAGCGGTTCCATCAGGCACGTCCGGCTGTCCCCGCATCAATGCCGGATTTAGCAGACGAATGAGAAATCGCGCCAGCAGGCGTGCCACTGCAAAATCGAAACAAGTTCTCCAGTGACAGGCCGACAAAGTCGGGAATAACCGCAGCAGCGCCGGCCTCCTGCAACTCCACCGCACGACCGTTACTACCGACGCCGATGCAGCGCATGCCTGCAGATCTTGCTGCCTGAACCCCACAAGTCGCATCCTCCAAAGCAACCAATTCCGCCGGCAACACGCTCATTAGCCCGGAGGCTAATCGATAGACAGCAGGGTCCGGCTTACCAGCCGCAACGTCGTCTCCGGTCACAACGGCCGCAAATCTCTCGTCCAATTTCAGCCGACGGAGGGTCCCCCACGTTCGGGAAGAACTCGCTGAAGTTGCAATAGCAATCTTGAGGTTTGAATTCTTGATCGCATCCAAGAAATCGCGGACTCCCGGCACTAACTTGATTTCCTCGAAGCTCTCGTCAAATAGCCGGGCTTTTTGGCGACCGTACTCGGCTATTGTGGCTGGCGACAGCGCGCCGAGGAAATACTGAAGAATCTCTTCGCGTCGTCTTCCCTCCAGGATGAATTCGAGCTCGTGATCGGTGACCTCCTTGCCAAGAGTGGCGAGAAACCTTCGCCATGCGCGCCGATGAACCCGGTGGCTGTCAATCAGCACACCGTCCATGTCAAAGATGATGCCTTGAATCATATCTCAGGACTCCTCCTAGAAATTTGACAGCTCGGTTGACCTGGCTCGAAGTTGTCGATATCAATGCACCATTAGGGTAGCAGACAACCCAATGCGATTCAGGATGTTAGTGCCCCGCTTTGCTTTACAGTACTCATACCATCTAGAGCTTTTGGCGGAGCGTGGCCGAACACCAGCGCGTGCGCTCGAAGGAACTTGTCGCTCTCCTGATTAGAAAGCGCACCCGATGCTTGGAAATACGCTAGCAAGGAACAGCAATCTGCGAATCGCCCGGCACCTGCCGCCAATCTGCTAGCCACGCGGATTAGCAGGAATACGCGCAGCCGATGGCCGGTACGAAACTCGAGAGTCATTTAGTCAAAGGAACAAAATATGTTGAAAGTTCCCCCAGGAGTCGCGGAGTGATGGAGCGTAGCCACGCCAGAGCCTGTGACAATAAAGAGCCCAGAGAGGCCAGCGCCGACTGAGTTTGTGGCTTGGGCGCTGCAATGACCGGAAGGCGTGAGTCCCGAGACGGACAGGTTATCACTGGCGGACGCCGTGGTCGCAATGGTTCCAACAAACTGGACAATATTGCTGCTATTCACGATCTTCTCACCGCCACCAAGGCTCATACTGTCCATGGATAATGAGTAGAACGACAAATCAGCGGGAACCTCGACGGTTGGGCCATACAGGGGTAGATAGAAAACCCGGCCCTTAACCCCGCTGTAGACGTAATCCAAGGGCTGCTTGGTGTAGTTCTTATTGAAAGGGGTAAGCCAGGCGAGCGAGTTCACCGTGAAATTGATGATTTCCGGGATGGCCCGCCCCGCAGTGACGACGGGTACATGGTCAAAAACGAGAGAGGTTCCCCCGAAAGTAATGGGCGCATTTCCGGTTCCTGTCTGGACATCGTCAAAAATGTCTCCATACGCCCAAACTACATCGCCATTGGTTGCGACCAGCCAGCAGTTAGTTCCAAGGGACGGATTCTCAAAGTGATCGCTTTTTAGAGTCAGGTCGGAATCCCCCGTCAGTGAAACTGCGCAGGTGGAATTGGCGTCAAAGGAGATGTATTCAAATCCCACATCCGATCCCCCGGCGGTGATCGAGAGGCCAATCCCGTTTCCTGAAATTGCGCCGCCTATCCACTTTGTATTCTCTACTGCCCCACTCTCGAGAACACCGACAGCATTGCCGTTGGCCGTGTCGTTCAGAAACTGGGCCAGATACCCCGTAACCAAACCCTGCCCTCCAGTCACAATTCCAGTTAAGAAGCCGTTCTTACTCCGGCCAACATTAACATTTGAAACGAACGCTCCGTCCACTCCGTTGTTGAGGCCAAGCACCAAACCTTGAGAGGTCACACCATTGCAGTTGGGGACTCCGCCACTGCTGGCGGTGCAGGTGCCCAAGATGGTTAAATCTCGCACTCCTGCTCCGAACAAATGCAACAGTCCCCAATCCAGCAGGACTGCAGTGCCTGTTGAAGGAGTAAATAGAATACAGCTGGCGCCGCCGGGATCACCTTCAAGAGTCGCAGGCTTACCCACAACATTGAAATTGATCGGAGTTGAGTACGACCAGCATCCGCCTGCGGGGTTGGGAGCGATGCGAATCCTGCAACCACCGACGAGGCAATATTGGTTGTAGGCCTGCATAACTCGGTCACCTATATCGCCGTTCCCCGTTCCAGGCAAGACACTGGCATAGATCACTCCATTTCCATACTCGGAGTTGTAAGAACCACTCTTTGGAGCTCCCGGATTCCGTCCGTCGGGTAGGGGAAAGTCTGCGATCGAGCTTGTTGGATAGGAAAGCGTTACCGGTTGCTCCGGTGACAGAGCGGTTGGAGGCGAGGCCAAAGCAAACGCAGACGGTGGCAATCCGCCGACGGTCTCCGCATCCGCCGCTTTCAGAGCATAGGGAGCGCTCACCAGCATTACGCGCGGCTGCTCGGCGCGTCCCTGGGCCTGCACTCCCAACCACTGCGCCTCTCCTGACGTGAACAGTCCGAGCGGCACGCCGTTTGGCACCGTGGAACCGAGTAGGGCGGAGTAGTGGCCGTTAACGTCCAGCACGAGACTCTGTGTCTCCTGCCAGAGTGGCGTTCCGGCAGTTTGTTCGGAATAGAGCGAGAACGTAAGATTCAAAGTACCACTCAACGGATTCCCAGACTCGTCCTTGAGGGTTCCAACAAAACGCATCAATCGGGGCACTTGGACAGCCACGGCTGTTGCTCCGCTTTGCCCGCTCTGGGCCGTCATCGAAAGTACGACTAAGAAAAATGCCAGAGTCGCGCAGACAATACGAAGTTTCATCCCTCACTCTTCTCCACAGTGAAATAGCCTTAACGCATCAAAAATGAACTTCCCCCATTCTGTAACTCGCGCGAGTTCCGGCATGCTACACTGGATGTCTCTGCTCGCTTCGGCGGGTGCCAGCTTTGGATCACTTCAACAGATAGTTTCTAGCAGGGACGCCCGTTCTTTGGGCACTGCGGCAACCGTAGCATGTGATGGCGAATTTTGAATTGGCACGTTGCTTCCCAAAACCCGCCCCACATAGTCCAGTCGGCTCAGCCGTTGGGCCACCGCGTCGCTGGTAGAATGCACTTCGATAATCAGCAGAGGACGCGCTTTTCGAAGTGCCTGAGTCCCTCCGTCTAGCACATCCGCTTCCGCACCCTCTACGTCGATTTTAATCAGATCTGGGGGAGCCAATTTGTCAGTTTCGACCAGAGTGTCGAGTTTCCGGACCTCGACCGCCAGAGTCGAACCGCAGCTCTGCGCATTCTGCTGGCTTACCAAGGCCCCGGTCATGACGTCGGGAGCAAGTCGAAAGACCGCTTCCCCATCACAATTGCCCAGAGCGTTCCGGTAAACCGCGACTTGTCGAAACTGATTCAGATTTGCGTTGTACTCCGCCTGGTTTGCCAATGACGACACGGGCTCAAAGGCGTAAACCTTTCCTGTCTCGCCGACTAGGCGCGCCGCAATCACTGTAAGAAACCCGACATTGGCGCCAATGTCATACATACTCATGCCCGGGCTCAGCCACTGTTGAAGCAGATCCTGCAGCGGCTCTTCAGCCTTACCCAGAAGATAACTGGCGACGGAATCCCCCGGGTTAAATCGTAGGCCCTCACCAACGCCGCGCTGGATCAAACTGTCCTGGTTCTTCATTCTCCTGGCGCACCAATCGAAAGCGGGTTTCAAGATTGGATTGCTCAGCCGCGCGCGCAATACGGCTTCCACAATCGGATTGGGGAGAACTCGAGCCAACTGAAGCATCCAGCTCATAACTGAAGAATGACAACTCTCGGGACCACCCGCCTTGTTTCCATTCGGGGTAAAATCTCCGCCGGTTGAACGACCCTAAGCCTCGAACGGGCCGCTCCGGCAGCCCGAGTGCTAAATCCGAATCGGCGTCAGGCAAAATGCCTTGAGTGGATAAGAATTTGACTGTCGCGGCTTTTCAGCGTCCCACAAGCACGAGCGGAAAGCCCACTATAACAGGAAAGAGGAACTTCGTTGTTCGCTTTTGCGGCAGAACGGTTTCAGGGTATATTGGTCGCGGAGGCTCCCCTAGCCCTTCTAAACCGGGCTTTCTCACCTACGTTCTTGCGGTTAACAGGAGTCCAAATGGGAACTCAGGGTCTTTCGACCAAGAGATTCATGACATCTCTAGGGTTCAAAGTGCTGCTTATCCTTTGTGCCAGCACCATGGCGCTGGCACAAACCAATCCCGTGCCATTGATCTACCTGCCGCTGGAGCCTATGAGCGCTGCTCCGGGAGGAGCTCAATTTACGTTGGGAGTAAACGGGGCCAATTTCGTCTCGGGAGCGACAGTCAACTGGGGTCAAACCGCCTTGGCGACCACCTTTCTCACCGCTTCACGATTGACGGCCACGGTCCCTTCGGCTGACTTAACCTCGCCCACCACCGTCGTTGTGACGGTCACGAACCCCGCTCCTGGAGGCGGCACCTCCAACCCCCAATATTTCACCGTCACGAGTACGGTCACTGCCTTTGATTTTTTTGACTCGGTCTTGCCCGTAAACGTAGGTCCTCCGGCCACAAATCCTGGTCCCGATTATGGGTTAGTCGCCGGCGATTTCAACGGCGACGGCAAAATGGATTTGGTTTATTTGAACACGTCTAACTCGACTGTTGTGGTATTGCTTGGGAACGGCGACGGGACATTTCAAGCAGCCCAGATATTCCCTGTAGGGTCGACAACCACCGCTGGAGCTACGGCCCTCGTAGCGGCGGACATTAATGGTGACGGCAAGCTAGACTTGGCTGTCCCAGATTATGCCGGAGGAGCGATCGACATTCTCTTGGGAAACGGAGACGGAACATTCCAACCCCAGATTGTTGTCCCCACCGCGCCGTTGCCGCTGAGCATCGCTATCGCCGATTTTAACCGCGACGGCAAGCTGGATTTGGCGGTCGGAACGGGCGCGGCCAATCCGAACGTGAGTTCCTCACCTACGGTGAGTGGGGGAGTGTCCGTACTCTTGGGGAACGGGGACGGAACATTCCAAACCCATATGGACTACCCCATCCAAACTTGTACGCATGACGCGTTCTATTTCGCCGCTTCCGTCTCTGCCATCACCGTGGGCGACTTTAATAACGACGGACTTTTGGACATTGTCGCCGGCGCAAGTTCAGGTTACGTTTGTTATGGATTTATCTTTTTCCCCGGCAAAGGCGACGGCACCTTCGGAGCTTTTCAGAATGACGCCTACACTCCGGCCCCCACATCGCTGGCGCCCCTCGGCGCACCCCCGGTCCTTGGTTTGATCGAAGGCGAAGCTGGACCTGGGAGTTGCACGCAATGCTGGGTCGCCGCCATCTTCATCGGCAATGCGAATGGCACGTTCGAACCAGACCTGGGCCCGCAACAGATCACTGCACCAGTCGGCACCAGCCTTGTCAGTGGCGACTTCAACGGCGATGGCTACCTTGATTATGCATTTTCAGACAGTTCCGAACCCTCCGGTTGCAATTCCAACAATTTCTTGTGCCTTCTCCAGTTCTATCTAGGCAGCCAAGCCGGTACCTTCCAGGCCGCAAGCACCACATTTATACCAACGCTGCAGCAAACCGTTGGCCTGGTGGCTGCGGATTTCAACAATGATGGGAAGATGGATTTTGCCACCACCAGCAACAACCAAGTGGAAATTCTTATGCAGGGAACTTCTCCTGCCGCGAGCATTTCTCCGTCGAGCCTGGCGAATAGCACACCCGTAACCCTGGGAACAGCCTCGATGCTGGGAAGCGCGACGCTCACGAACGGGGAGACGGCATTGACCGTTTCCAGCATCGCGATTACCGGTCCCAACGCCGGAGACTTCTCTGAAACTAACACCTGCGGTTCGGGACTCAGCCCGAATGCCACCTGTGTCGTCAACATCAGCTTCACACCCAGCGCTGACGGCACTCGCGTGGCGATTCTGGATGTTTACGACAATGCCGGAAACAGCCCTCAAACCGTCGGCTTAACGGGAGTTGGTGGAGTACCGCCTTCGACGGTAGGTTTTTCGCCTTCGAGCCTTACCTTTCCCGCCCAGTATGTTGGAACTTCGGGGCTGCCCCGGACAGTAACCGTGACTAATAATGGAAGCGGACCGCTAACTATCTCCAGCGTCACCACCAGCATTGCTGATTTTGGCACGCTTAGCGATTGCACCAACAGTGTACCCCCGGGAACGAATTGCACGATCGGAGTTTTCTTCGATCCGACTACTAGCGGAACGAGAACCGGAACTCTGATCGTTACCGACAACGCCAGCGGCAGCCCGCAAAGCGTCCCTCTGACCGGCTCAGGGCAGGATTTCTCGATCGCTGCTTCAGGTTCTTCGACCGCTACGGTTTCTCCGGGACAAACCGCAAGCTACACCCTTTCGCTCGCACCCGCTGGAGGGTTCAAGCAGACCGTCTCGCTTACCTGCACCGGAGCGCCGTCACAATCCACGTGCACAGTACCCAGTTCGGTTACCCTCGACGGCTCGGCTGCAACCTCGGTAACAGTCACGGTGACAACCACGGCAGCTTCCGCCGGTCTGATTCAACCCGGCAGTTTCTTGCCTCTCAGCAGCAGGCTTGCATTGTCGCTCGGTCTCTGTGGCTTGCCAGGGCTGGTGATCCTCGGTGTCTCAGGCGCCGGTAGCCGACGTGGCCACCGCCGATTGCTTTATAGTTGGGCGCTTGTGTGCGTGCTCTCTTCTCTCGGATTGTCAAGCTGCGCCAGCGGGAGCGCTGGTAGCGGGGGCGGGGGCGGAACGCCGGTCACCTACAATCTCACTGTCACCGGCAGCTTCACCTCGGGCTCAACCACGCTGTCCCACGATACGAAGCTTACGCTGGTGGTGCAATAGTGCTACTTAACCGTCAAGCCGATTTCGCCAGGAAAAAAGAACGAGAATTGCAGACGAATGTTGCCGGCTCGGAGATGTCTAAGACATTTAGTCTCCCTTCATTCCTGCCGGCGTTCTATATGGGCTACTGCACTACTACTGTCAGTGTCATATTGTGACTCAGACTTCCCGAGGTCGCGGTGATGGTGACTGTGTAGGTGCCGACGGGGGTACCCAGGTTGGGTGCCGGAGTTGGGTGTATTGATGCGCTCCCGCCACCGCAACCAGTCGTCGCAATCACTGCAAAAAGAGTCAGGGACGCTGCCAGCGCAGGCAGCCGCCTCCGCTTTGCCATAAACAGCAGACTGAAAGTGAATAGAGCCAACATCGCCGCCATCAGGCTCGCCGGTGGAAGCTTTGAGCAAGGACTCATACCGGCACTGCCGGGCGCTGTCGTGGATACTGTTACGGCTACCTGAGCCGCAGTGCTCCCCGTTAAATTGACCGAACTCGGCATGCTGCAAGTCGGAGCGGGCGTCTCTGGCGGTGTAATGCTACAGGTAAAATTCACCGTGCCGCTAAACGATGCCACGGGGGCGACGGTCAAATTGAATGTCGCGCTCTTCCCCGCGGCAATGGTCGACGAAGTCGATGATCCAGACGCCACGCCAACCGCGAAATCAGGTGCAGGTAGACCAGTGCCGGACAGAGCAACCGTTTGCGGACTGCCAGGTGCCGCATCGCTAATGGAAATACCGGCTGTGTGCGACCCGGCAGTCACCGGAGCAAACGTCACATTGACTGTACAACTGCCGGCTGCCGGCAAGGAACTGCCGCAAGTGTTGGTTTCTGTAAAGTCAGAACCGTCGGCCCCCGTAACGCCAATGCTGTTGATGTTCAGCGAAGCGTTGCCGGTGTTCACCAGCAGGATGCCTGCTGCAGCGCTACTGGTTCCAGCAGTCTGTGGCGCAAAGTTCAACCGGCTGGGATATGCCGCCAAGAAGGGTCCATTCACTCCAGTGCCGCTGAGAGGGATGGCGAGTGGGCTGATTTTGGTATTGTCGGTGACGGTGATGGTACCCGACTCCAGGCCTGTAGCAGTGGGAGTGAAAGTCACGGTCACCGCGCAATGGGCGCCGATTGCAAGACTCGCTCCGCAGTCGTTAGTCTGGCTGAAATTCCCAGTCGCCGCGATGCTGGCAACATTGATACTCACATTGCTGGGGTTGCTGATTGTGACGGTCTGGGCCGCACTGGTGCTTCCCACTCCCTGGGAGCCGAAGTTCAGCGAGGCGGGCCAAATCGCTTTGAAAGCGCTGCTCAGTATCACCGACACTACTGCCGTTTCGAAAGATGGCGACCTTCCGGCCACGTCCGGCGATCCATCCTGGTTGAAATCCGCTACCGCCAACTGGCCGGTTGACAAGAAGCTAAGCACGGGCAGCTGGAACGTTCCATCCCCATTCCCCCGAAGATCTCGGCCCAGCTATCGAGATTGTCGCCCACAATCAGATCGGGTTTGCCGTCGCCGTTGAAATCGGCGATAGTGGGCGTTGCGTATTCAAAGCCGTCCCAATAGCTCACTGGGGTTTGAAAGGTGCCGTCACCATTACCCAGAAGAATCTCCAGGTTTCCGGAAGTGTCGGTGACTACCAAATCGAACTTTCCGTCTCCGTTAAAGTCGGCTGCCGCCAGTGACCACGGCTGCTCCGATAGCGGAATCGTCTTATAACCCTGAAAAGTCCCATCACCGTTACCCAGGAACACGCTTAATGGATTGTCTATCAGGCTCGCGACCACCAAATCCAGTTTGCCGTCGCCGTTGAAGTCTCCAGTTGCAATCGCGGTGGGAGCAGAGGAAGGTCCCGTCGCATAATCCACGTGCGATGCGAATGTTCCATTTCCGTTGTTCAGAAGGATGGACAGTGTGCTAGATGTGTAATTAGTGACGGCGAGGTCAGGGCTGCCGTCGCCGTTAAAATCCCCCACAGCCAGGTACTGGGGTTGTAATCCCACAGCATACTGCACCGGCGCCTGGAACGTTCCGTCCCCGTTCCCGATAAGGACCACCGCATCGCCCGGAAGGCAAGTGTTGTTGGAACAATTCGAAAAGACGGTAGCTAAATCGGTTTTTCCGTCTCCATTAAAGTCTGCGCTTACAATAGCTCCAGGAGATTGAGTTAAGGTCGTTTCAACCGGAGTCTGGAACGTCCCGTCGCCATTGCCCGAAAGGACGTTTATGAACATACCCGAGTTCACGTAGGGGTTACCTGAAGCTGCCAAATCAGGTTTGCCGTCCCCATTGAAGTCGGCGGTGATCACTTCTGAAACCGGTGCTGAGGAATAATTTTGTGGGCCAACGAATGTGCCGTCGCCAAAGCCGAGCATAATGGAAAGAGCTGCGGAGGGTGAGCATGGCGGGGAATTGTCGCTACAGTTGAGGTTGGCGGCGGCCACATCCAATTTCCCGTCCCCGTTGAAGTCGGCAATGATCACAGAGACTGCGCCCATTCCGTAGCTCGCCGGAGTCTGAAATGTTCCGTCCCCGTTTCCGAGAAGAACCGAGACCGAGGCGTACGGGGAAAGCGAAGGATTTTTGCCCATCTCGCCAAGCACCAGATCAGGCTTGCCGTCTCCATTCAGGTCGGCTGCGGCAACCGCGTTCCCGTTGGAATAGGTGGCGTGAAGAACGAAGGTTCCGTTTCCGTTGCCGAGGAGTATGGCTCCGCCCGCAAACAGGTCCAATTTGCCATCCACATTAAAATCGGCCGCGGCTAGAGGCGAGCCTCCCGGAGAGGTCAATCCTGCCTGAAAAGTGCCATCGCCATTGCCTAGAAGGACTGAAACGCCGTTGCTGGGGGGCGGGTTCCTTGGGTCATACAAACTCCCCGCAACCAGATCGAGTTTGTGGTCGCCATTGAAGTCAGCGACAATCACCGATGCCGGGTTTGAAACTGTCGGATAGACCACTTGGTTCTGGAATGTCCCATCCCCATTCCCGAGCAACACTGACAACGTGTTGTCTGCGCCGTTCGCGACCGCCAAATCGGGCTTGCCGTCTCCGTTGAAATCGCCCACAGCCACCGAGGTAGGATCTTTCCCCGTAGAGAAGTCGGATTTTGGTTGATAAGGTGCCGTCACCGTTGCCCAAAAGAATGCTCACCGTGGTCCCGGTGCATACCAAACCGTAATCTACAATCAGGTAACAGTCGCCGTTCGTGATGGCAAGGTCCAGGTTGCCATCGCCGTTAAAATCCGCGGCCGCAATTGCGAACGGGCTCACTCCGGTGGGGTAACTGACCTGCGGCGCGAAAGTGCCGTCTGGTTTTCCTAATAGAATGGAAACCGTATTGTCCGCTTCATTCACGAAAGCAAAATCCTGTACACCATCCCCGTTGAAATCGCCAACAGCAATCGAGGCAGTCATCGTCTCAGGCCCTGGGCCAACGGGAAAATCCGCTCGGCCGAAGATGTAGCTCTGGGCCCAGGCTGTGCTGGGGAAGACCAGTAACAGAAAAGAGAGACAGGCGAGAAACTGGAAAGTTCGCCGAAAGATATTCGGCAGCGAGGACCCCATGGTGCAACCTCCGGAGATACGATTTCCAGGGCCGTCCGCACTGAGAGAAGCGCGGAATGTTGTTAAGAGCCTACAACACATTTGTGGACATTTAGTTGCGAATTTTCGTTGAAGATCGTGCCCCAACCGCGCCGACCGCTGGCCTTCCTGGGGGTTTCCATCCAGGGTCTCCATATTGACAAATGTCCGGCAGAATCCCATACTGTCGATTCGACCTGATTAAATTCCTTATCTAGGGGGTTTTAAGCGTGCGGGTGAAAATCCTGGTGCTCGTCGTCCTCTTGATGTTGGTAGGAGTTCCTGCGTACGCTTACGGCGACCCGAGCGGTGGAACATTATTTCAAATTCTGATGCCGACCTTAGCCGCTCTGTGGGCCATGTGGATGATTCTTGCCAATCGTGTTCGTCGTACCGTTGGCAACTTCGTGCGACGGTTACGGGGATCAGAGCCAGCGGAGCCGAACGCAGAATAATCTGGAACGTTCACGCGCTACGAGCCGAACTTGAAACATCGGCGACGGTATCATTCCCTCTCCTTCAGCTTCACGTATTGATCGTCCCATCCATAACCCTTCTCTCGAATGATGTCACCCCATGCCGATTCGACACTTGCTTTCTGACCTTCGGAAAGCAAGAAGCGGTTTCGCGCATGCCCGGAAATACTCACAGCGTGCTGCTGGATCCGGGATCGTGCACTCTCGAAATCATCGAGTTCCAAATCCAGATATAAACGAGCCATTTGCCGGACCGGGTCCGCAACCAAGTCTTCGTAGCGCACCCTTGCAAAAGAGTGAGATGGCAATTGCTGGGCGCCTTTGGTGATTGCTTCTTCATGAAGCAGATAGGCCGCAAGCACAAAAGACTCCACAGCCTGCGCAGAAGCGGATTCCAGCCCGTACATGTTAACCAGCGTGGGCCAAAGTTTAAGATTCGAAGCGAACACCTCATAAGGATTTCGCTCGATGAGAACATAGCGCGCCTGAGGAAACAACGACGGCAATGCGGATAACTGGAAGCCGTGCGGCGGGGACTTGAGCACCATCGGCTTCTTTTGCTGGACGGTGAGCAGGCGCAAGAAATATAGCAGAGCCTCCTGCCAGCGCTCTTGCCGTTCCTTTGGACGCGACTGCGGATCAAGGAGCGATCTTGGATCACTCATCAACGAGGGCACGAGTAACGCTTCGTAGGGGGAGGGTGCCCCCAAAGCCAGCAGAGCGAACTCGTCTTCCTGAGGCGAGGACCACGAGTAATTCATACTATCCATTGCCCTTCGAACCGGTCGCTGCTTGGTCCGGTCGCGGACCATCGATTCCGTAAGCAAGAAGTGAACTACGTTCAGACAGGCGTAGGTACTGGGGAACCCGAATCGCAGGTCATGCGAGAAAAGCTCATGCAACAGTGTGGTGCCGGATCGCCAAAATCCCAGAAGAAAAATCGGAGCGGGCGGACTGGCCGCCTCCAGAGCCTCCCTGAAGCTGGCGTGTTGAAGACGAAGCAGGATCGATGAACTGATGCTGGTCAAGCGATATAGAAGATCAGTTCGCCACGTCAGGCGAACGCCGGCAGCCTCTAGCTTCGTTGACAAGCCCTGCCACGCCGGGCGGGTTAACCGCAAGCGTTGGGTCATTCTTGCGTACTTAATTTTACTTCGGTTTTATACTGTTCGGTTCGCTCCGGCGGCTTTATGGCTTCGGGGTCGTTTGTTGATTGACCTCTTTTAATTTGTCAAGCAGCGCGGTCTTCAGACTTGCCGCAACATCTCGTTCCGAGTTGATGAGGTCATCTCGCTCATACTGATCGGTTCGGTATCGGTAAAGCGATTCTTTCTTGGCATCGAGGTAGTCGATGTATTTGTACTCGTTATCGATGATTGCGACTGTGCCTTTAGAGACTGGATCAAAAACACGATTGGGCTCCAGGTTCATTGTGTAGATAAACCGCTTGGGCAATTCTTTGCCGTCCAATGCCGGCTTAAGAGACACTCCGTCGGTCCAATCCGGCGCCGGTATGCCCAAAAGGTCCAGCACCGTAGGAAGCATATCCGCCTGTTGCGCCGCTTGCTCGACGCGACCGCTTTGCTTTTGCCCGGGGAGGTGGATCAGAAATGGAATGTGAACCAACCCATTAAAGAGATACGGGCCTGTGTGCATCATCCAATCGTGTTCGAAGGACTCGCCGTGATCCGCCGTGACGATAACGATAGAGCGATCAAGCCGGCCTGTCCGGTCGAGCCAGTCAAGGTAGCCTCCCACTGCAGAGTCCGCATACAGAACCGTTTCGTCGTAACGCGCTTGCAAATCTGCCGTAGTCGCCCCGCGGGGAAGCGTCGTGCTGCGAAACCCAAAATAGTCGTATACGTGAGTCAACTTGTTCGAGGCGAGAAAGTGCATCTGAAATGGAGGAGGCGCCACATAAGGATCATGCGGAGGAAAAACATGCGTCCACACGAAACGTGGCTGCGCGATATCGTGACGCTCAAGTAAAGAGCGCGCGCGATCAAACACCGGCTCTGCGGGATAGGGGTAGTCGTTGCCCCAAACGAGAGAATCCAGGTAAAACCTAATCCCTGCCCAACTCTGTAACAACGAAGCAAACAGCGTGTATTGAGTATTGGTACCGACGAGATTGGTAAATCGCAGCCAGGGCCCAGAGCCATCGATAGGTGCAGAAAAACCTACTGCGTCGTAGCCCTCGAGCGTTCTGTGGTGTACTGGGGATGCAAGGTAATTCGAAGAAATCATCGCGGTGTAATAACCGCGCTGACGCAACACTGAAGCGAGCGTTTCACTCTGAGACCGAACCCCGGGAAAGCCCCCCGCTTGAAATACACGATGTGTCCAGGGGAGCTGACCGGTTTCAATGGACGTTGTACCCGGCGTGGTGAAATTCGAATTGGCAAAAAAATAGTCAAACGTATATGCCTTCTGGGCAAATCGCTCCAAGTTTGGGGTTGTGGGACGCCAGTACCCATAAAGAGATAGATCATCTGCTCTTGCAGCATCGATCGTGATGAGGTAAACGTCAGGCAAGTCCGCACCAATCGAAGGCCGGCCTGGGTGTGCGTAGTCGTGGAATAGATATACTCCGGACTTGCACAACATCAGAAATGCGACGATACCGAGGAAGATGTGGACCCATGCAATGGGCACCAGCCGAGTCCGGCAGATTTCCTGCAACTTTGTCGCGCTTATCGAAGAAAGACCACCAATCGCGATTCCCAGCAAAAGCAGACTTAGAAATATCCAGCCGCGCAGTACGGGATGCCAGCGCGGGATAAGCTCAAGTCTCATAGCACCAAAAATGTCCAGCAACAAGTAGGAGAGGGGAATTCCGAGTCCCAAATGCCAGCCCCATGCAGTAATGGATTCCCTTCTTGAAGGACCAAAAACCAGATCAGCGAGCTTTACACCGAGCAACACCAGTACCCACCACACCGCAGAGAATCCCAGCAGAATAATCAGGGCGACACCGACATCCAATGCTATCTCGCTGAAGCGCATGTAAAGCGAAAGCCCATCGATTTTCTCCAACACCTCGACTTCCAGACTCAAGCATGTGATCGCGATGATGCCGGTAAGCGCCAAGCCGGGACTGAGCGCCAGGGATATTTCCTTTTCGGTGCCAATTTCAGGTGATTCGGTGAGCATGATTTTTCCGAGAACATAGCGTCCGAGCGTCGATCGAGATCTCGGATGAACATACTGAGCACTGACATTTACTGAAAACCTGGTGGGATAGCCTGACTGCCTGGCGCTTTTGGAGTCCTTCGTTCGAAGCGACCTGAGCCCTCACCGCACCAAAACGGCGCTATGGTACGCCTACTGTTGTTTCGAAGCTACCATCCTACGTCAGCTTCCGCGGGTATTTCAAGGGCCTGCCGCGCCAAACCGATTATTTACTCAGTTCGGTTCACGGGGCTTGGTTGTCCCTAGGAACGAGAATCGTTTAGTGTATGGATTATGTTAATCGATGCAAAGGCATTGCTAAGAAGGGCCTTGGCAAAGGTTGGAGACTTTGTGTTGGAGGCCGATGCTAAGAATCTTCACCGGGCTATGCGAAGAAAAGCTATGCAGGAAACGCTCTGTTTCGTCGAAGAACATATGTCTGACACGAAGTCCTACGGCGATAAATTTAGCCTTCTGGAGGCCGCTCTGGCTTCCGTGGCCTCGAACACCGGCCTGTTTTGCGAATTTGGCGTTTACAGCGGCTCGACCATCAACTTCATCGCCTCCCGGGTTCCGAAGACAGTCTATGGGTTTGATTCTTTTGAAGGTCTGCCGGAGGACTGGCAGCCCGGCGTAGAGAAGGGCACATTTCGCATGAAGGCGCTTCCGCATGTCCGAAAGAACGTCAAGCTCATAAAAGGCTGGTTCAATGAGAGTGTGCCTACCTTTGCGCTCGAACACCCGGGCGATTGTTCCTTCTTGCACATCGACTGCGATCTATATTCGTCAACGAAAACCGTGTTTGAGGTCTTCGGAAACCGAATTGTGAAAGGTAGCGTTCTGGTGTTCGACGAATTCTTCAATTACCCCGGCTGGAAAAAGGGAGAATTTCTCGCCTTTCAAGAGTTCGTCTCCGCGCGGCAATTGAAATTCGAGTACCTGGGATATGTGATGACGAATGAGCAAGTCGCGGTGAGAATCACGGGCACGGCAGCCGGCTAAACTCCTCAATACCTGCTTCAGCCATGGTTTGCCGTCATTCGACTGCTACCGGACTTGATCCCTCGGGTTCCTGCATGAGAGGCAACCTGCGGTTGTAAAGGCTGCGGGGACCGCTTAGAATTCGCTCGAAGGCCTGTGGCGATGCCCAAGCAGCACCAATCGGCAAAGATTCTAAAATACGCTATGCCCTTGTCCCTGCTTGTTTTGCTGTCGGCCCCGACGCTCTGCTGCGGCAGTGGTAGTGGTAATGGCGGCACTCAATGGGTCGGTACCTTTAGCCAACCCGATGCATTCGGCGGTGGCTACGGGACGATCAGCTTCATAGTCGAGCCTAATAACACAGTATTCTGCATTCAGTTCTCTGGGCCTGAGGCAGTGGACCAGATGCAATTCGGCACGCCTTGTAAGAATCCCGCCACTGACAGCTCTCCGATCACTGGCAACCGATTCTCGATCCCGGAGGGTGGGTTTACGCTCGACGGTCAATTTAATTCTCCAACGCAAGCCAGCGGTTATCTTTGGTGGCCTCCCAGCGCCGACGAAATCGCCCCCTATTTAGGTTGGAGCGCCTCCAAGAAAACCCCTTGATCCACTTGCCTGATGACAGGCGCCGTGCTTTCTGGAGAATTCTTCCGCTCTGCCCAGCTATAATGGCGGCGGCGTCCCGCGGTCGAACGGAATCGCTCAATTTGAGGTTCCTCTTCCGAAACCCGACATCTGAGGTGCATTCAATGCAATGGAACGGAGCTAGTAAGAAGGCAGGCATTCTGTGTTGTGTGCTTTTTTGGACGTTCACGATTCTGGCTTCGGGACAAACACCTCCCAGTGACGGTCCCATTCCGCCTAGCTATTTCGGTATGCACTATGGAGATAACGCGCCATCGGTGCCGTTTGGCGGTCGCAGGCTCACTCTGAGCTGGACCTGGGTGCAGAAAAATCGCGGGGAGTGGGACTACAAGAGAACGGACTCTCTGGTGCAGGAAACTCTGAGGAAACCGAATGTCGATGTAATCGGCGGACTGGCGTTCAGTCCTACCTGGGCTTCTTCCAAGCCCAACGAAACCTGCCCAGTGGGCGCCGGGGCGTGCTGGGAACCGGCGAATCTACAAGATTGGCGCGAGTACGTCAGAGCCATGGGGAACCGATATAAGGGGCAGGTTCATTACTGGGAAATTTGGAACGAGCCCAGCGAAGGAGCGTTTTATCGAAGCAACGTCGGCGCGCTGGTGACTTTGACCCAGGCCGCGTATGAGGAACTAAAAAAAATCGACCCCGCAAACCAGATTATCTCGCCCTCTCCTGTGGGTGCCCCAGGGTTTACATGGATGGATCAGTTCCTGCAAAAAGGCGGGGGGAATTATGTCGACATCGTCGGATTTCATTTCTATTTTGCGCCTTCCCCTCCCGAAAGCGTTTTCGGCGAGGTAGCGGCAGTGCGCGCAATTATGGCGAAAAATGGGGTGAGAAAGCCTTTGTGGAACGACGAATTTGGCTGGGCGGGACAGCAGCTCGACGAACGAACGGCGGTTGCTTACATCGCACGCGCAATGATTCTTAGCTATGCGGCCGGGACTTCGCGGGCTTACTGGTACATTTGGGGCGATCCGAAACTCCGGCTACCGCTTGTCCGAGAGGACGGAGTGACTCCGACGCCAGCGGGAAAGGCATATGGCGTACTGCAAGAATGGTTAGTGGGAGCAGTACTGAAGTCGTGCACCTCAAGCGATATCCCGCAAGCCTGGCACGCTTCCCATGCCCCGTGGATATGCGATATTCAGCGCGGTAACACCTCCAGCAAGATCATTTGGAACCCGGACGGCCCGGCGGGCATGGACATTCCACCATCCTGGCATGTGAACCGGGCGCGAAATCTTGAGGGAGAAATCTCCGTGATTCCGCAGAAGGGAACCGGCTATGGAATACAACCCCTGCTGCTTTACTGGGCGCAGTAGCGGTATTCCTTACCTTGGCCGCGACCGACTCGGCAGTCCACCATTCCGGATCGCTCGATCAAATGTCTTGCCAGGTATGCTGAGCCTGGTAGTAGTTCGCAATCGTGCCGATATCGATCAAGTAATCAGAAATTGTATAAGCCATCATGCGGCCCGCCAACTGCGGTAGAACGTCAAACCCAATGTCCGCTGGAAGCTTGCATGGAATAGCATCGAGCAGCGCGGGAGTGGCAATCATCAGTCCGGAGAAGGCTAGGTTACTGCGAGGCCGTTTCGGCTTCTCCACAAATTCGCGGACAACTCCATCTTCTCCAACTTCAACAATGCCGCAGCGCGTTGGATCCGGAACCCGGTAGACTCCAAGGGTTGCAGCTGGTTCCTCCGACTGTTGCATCTTCAGCATGGCCCCGAGGTCCGCTTGGTGCAAGACATCAGCGTAGAAAACCCAGAAGAGAAGCTCTTCCTTCACCCACTCGCGATTCGCAAGCAAGGTTCCGGCGCTGCCCAGCAATTCCTGTTCCTCGACGACTTGAACATCGAGGCCGTTGCTGTTGTTTGCCATGAAGTCGCGCACCATGTCGGCATGGGTATGAACATTGACAAGCACTTCATCGATTCCAAATTGACGAAACTTATCGAGCCAGATCTGGATTATCGGTTTGCCCTTCACAGGCAGAAGACACTTAGGCGTCTGGTCTGTCAGCGGACGCAACCGGGTGCCATGTCCAGCCGCCAGCAGAAAAGCCTTCAAGAAGCGCCCGACCCTTCCCCGGACCGAAGCGCTGCTATTTGCTTGAAACCGCGGCTGCGGAAGTTGGAACGAAGATCCAGCGTGAACCACCTTTCTGATCGGCGTCAATAAACGGATCGTTTACGATGACCTGAGCCCCCTGCATATCAAAATCAAAGGCCATTTCCTGAACACCTTCCCTGAGCAATGCCTGCCGCACTGCTTGCTGACAATCCAATTCGCAGTACAGAAGGAGGAATCCCCCGCCGCCCGCTCCAGTGATCTTGCCCCCATTCGCGCCATGTTCGCGAGCCAACGCATACAGTAGATCGATTCGAGGATTCGAAATCTTGCTCGAGATACGCTGTTTTGCAAGCCACCCCTCGTGCAGGAGTTCTCCAAACCGTCTGAGTTCTCCGTGCTCCAAACTCTTCCGCATCTCAGCCCCAAGCGCCTTGACCTCGTGCAATGCATCGACGGTCGAACCACTTCGTTCTCGAGTGGAGTTTTCTTGTTCGCGCAGAATGGTCCAGGAGTGATGCGCGGAGCCAGTGAAAAAAAGCATCAGTTTGGAGTGAAGCTCTCGCGAGATGCTTCCGTCCAGGTCGATCGGCTCCACTTGAGTGCTGCCGTCCCTATCGAAGGATATGTAATTCAGGCCCCCAAAAGCGGCAGCATATTCGTCTTGCTTGCCAACGTGCCTGCCCAGAGTATGACGCGCAATACTAAAAGCTCGGTCTGCCAGATCATATTTCGAGAGGGGCTCCTGAATATAGTTTGTCAGGGTCTTCAGAATATTCACACATACGCTAGCCGAGGATCCCAAGCCGGTCCCTGGAGGTATTTCTGATGCCAGGAATAGATCCACCGAAACCTGACGCCCTACGTCCTTGAGCACCGCCAGAGGTATCTCTAATTCGCTGCCCTTAAGCGGCATGTTGGCAATATCGTTCCAAGTTTCAAAGACTCGCAAATCCGAGGAGATCACCTGGACGCGACTGTCGTTCCTCACCCCTAGAATCGTATAAAAATACTTATTGATCGAGACGCTGAGGACCGCACCCCCGAATTGTTCGTAATAAGCAGGTAGATCGGTACCACCTCCCCCGAAACTAATCCGCACTGGACTGCGTACTATGAGCACCAGGCAAAGCTCCTTCCAAAAGTATGTTGGCCTTACTTTCCCCCGGCACAAATTCCGTTTTGCGCCCACCCAGTCGAAACAGTCTTCCCGTCAAGGTCCATATTGTCTGTAGCAGCAAAGAAACGTCCAGAAACAACGAAGGATGCAACATGTACTGAAGATCGAACCGGGTCTTCTCTTCTGATGAGTGCTGCTGTCTCAAGCCGTGCACTTGAGCCAGTCCCGTCATTCCTGGCCTGACTTTCAGACGCTGCCGTTGCCAATCGGAATAGTGCTTCACTCGCTCCGGCGATTCCGGCCTTGGACCCACCAAACTCATTTCGCCGCGCAGGACATTCCAGATTTGGGGCAATTCGGTGATACTCAACTGCTGAAGGATTACTTCAGGGCGAGGTAGACTCTCGCAATCGCGATCGGAGTTCAGACGACACATCCAAAACAGTTTTCCGGATTGTCCGCAGCGCAGTTCTCGCAGAAAAGGACCGCCCTGCTTCCCCAATAATAAAATGGCTCCAACGGCGATCACCGGCAAGGAAAACAGAAAAAGAACGAAGCCGAAAATGAAATCCACGCCGCGTTTCCAAAACATATTGGAGAAATTTCCATTTGCCTCGTGCAAATGCAGTACGGGTAATCCTCCAATATCGAGTAGTTGTGGCCTAGAAAGGTAGAGTTCGTAAGGGTGAGGCACAACGCTGACTCCTATGCCTTCTCTGCGGCAGCGTTCGGCCAAATTCATGACTTCCGGAAGCCCGGGCTTGGCAAGAGTAATAATCACTTCGTGCACTCGCCACTCGCGCAGTAGGTCGATAACCCCCAGAGTCTGGACAGCCACAGCTTGGTGTGCAACTCCCGGCGCGCGACTATCGATGGCAGTGTCCTCTGAGCAAAGGAACCCCACGACCCGGCAGAGCATTTCGGGGTGACGTTCGATTTTTGTAGCCATTTCGCGCGCTACAGGTCCATTGCCGACTATAACCACCCGGCGCACGGTTCCCGAGACGTATTCAGAACCCAAGATCTCATGTGTGATCCAGCGGATCGCAACGAATCCTGCGAATAGAAGAACGCTCAAATAAGCTACGGCCAACCGGGAAACAAGACTGTGAACCAGATAGCTGCCTGCCACTAAACATGTCACGAGAAAACAAACGCCCAGAAATAACTGTGAAATAACAGCCGAAAATTCCCAACCGCGGCGAAAACCGTCCAGTTTCATTGTCGAAAACATTGCGGTCCAAATACCGAGCGCGGCTAGAAGAGCGGCGGCGAAGGTGGCGAAAGTGTTCCCGCCAATCCCATACCATCTGGGGCCATTCCACAGAGTGTACGCCGACGATATGGCGATCAACATCCACGTCAGATCTGCAGCCAGGATCCAATGTTGAAGCCTCTGCTTTTTCATGGGGTTCATCTAAGCATCTCAGATCACTGGAATCATTAAAAGTATCTAAGGGCATCCATACCGGCAAGGACATTACAATGCGTCGCAAAAACTGAGTCGAGAATCTTAACCGGATGAACAACCATCTTCCTGACCGTTTGCCAACTGCAAGAGAAAATCGGGTCGGCCGGATTCTAGACCATGGTGCCTATGGACGAGGACTTTGAATCGCAGCTGCAGCATGTTCGGCAATCTCGTTATGGACCAGGCTAAAGACGCAGTGACTGATGCTCAAGTGCAGGTCTTCGATGACTTGCATGTTATCAGAAGGAACTACTACGCAGAGGTCGCACAAGGCTTTCATCCTCCCCCCCTGATAGCCCGACAGGCCGATGTTGAACCCTCCTGCTTCCCGCGCAGCCCGAAGACCTTTCAGAACGTTGGGCGAATTCCCACTTCCGCTGATGGCGAACGCCACATCGCCGGGCCGAATGAAATTACGCAACTGCTCGGCAAATATATCTTCGTATCGCGCATCGTTCGCCCATGCTGTCATCAAAGCTACATTGTCGGTGAGCGACAGAACTCGGAAGCGTTCGCAACCATCGATGGCCGTGCCTTTCCCGAGGTCACAAGCAAGATGCGAAGCCAGTGCCGCACTCCCACCGTTCCCGAAAAGAAAGACAGAATTGTGGTCCTGATAAGCGCTAAACAAAGCCCTGGCGACTTCATCGACGCCTTCGTGAGCTAATGTCTGCAAGGTCCTGGCAAGACCGCGAAAGTAGGTCTCAGCACAGTTAACTTCGGACAAGGCCATATTGCCCGCGTCTACATATAGCCTTCGCGGGGAACTCGTCATGGGGAAAAAGGCTCCTTGGCTCGAATTATAAACACATCCCTTAGGGAAAAGTCGCTACCCATCACCAAATCAGAAACTAAGGTTCACGGACCTGCTTGGAAGTCAGGTTGATACTTGACTGACGCTCTGTTGGAATTCCCATGCGCTCCGGACAATCTTTGTGAGATCTGAGTGTCTCGCCTCCCATCCCAAAGTGAGCCGGAGTTTTTCCGGACTTGCGCATAGAACAGCGGGATCTCCGGGACGTTTCCCGCTGCTACGAACGGGGACGGATTTCCCTGTGACGCGTTCGGCTACCTGGATGATCTCTTTCACCGAGTGACTCTTCCCTGTCCCAATGTTAAATGCCTCCATGCCTGGCGCATCCAGCAACTTCATGCTCCGGATGTGCGCATCAGCGATGTCAAGCACATGCACATAGTCGCGCAGACATGTTCCATCCGGGGTGGGATAATCGGTCCCGAAAATTTTGAATACCTCGATCTTCCCTGCTGCTGCCTGCAACAGGAGCGGAATGATGTGAGTTTCAGGGTCATGCCTCTCTCCCATATCACCCGACGAGCCGCAGGCATTGAAATAACGCAATGCAGCGACTCCCCAACCATAGGATCGAGCATACCAAGCCAAGATCCGCTCGAACATCAGCTTGGTCTCGCCGTAGGAATTAACCGGCTCTTTCCTATGCCCTTCAAGGATTGGAGTCGTCTCCGGGTTTCCGTATACAGCAGCAGACGAAGAGAAAACGAACCTTCGGATTTTGGCCCAGCGTAGTTGTTCAAGAAAAAGAATTCCAGACGCCACGTTTTCATCGAAAAACGGACCGGGATTGCTCACCGATTCGGGAATAAGAGCCTTGGCCGCAAAGTGGAAGACCACATCGACTGGATTCTCGCCCAGTATTTGGCGCATGCCCTGCTGGTCTCGAATGTCGGCCAGATAAAAAGCCGCCCCCTCTGGTACCGCCTCCCTAAAACCAGTGGACAAATCATCAACTACAATCACGGAGTGGCCATTTTTGATCAACTCCGCGCAGCAAACTGACCCAATATAGCCAGCACCGCCGGTAACCAAAATGTGGGCCATGCTAAAACGCGCCTTCCCCTCTTAAAACCTTCCACGGGGTCTGAAGCAAAATGCGGAAATCAAGTCCCAGAGACCACTGCTGAATATAGAGTACGTCCATCTCGACCCGCTGTGAATATCCCACTTGTTGCCGCCCGTTCACCTGCCAGTATCCAGTTAGTCCGGGCTTTACGGACAAGACCATCCGTTGGTACTCCCCGTATCTCTCCATCTCTTCCGCCGTAATCATACGCGGGCCAACCAGGCTCATCTGCCCCAAGAAAACGTTCACTAGTTGAGGTATTTCGTCCAGGCTGTATTTTCGCAGGAAGGTGCCGATTCGGGTAACGCGCGGATCTTCCTTCAACTTGAAGTTTTGCTCGAAACGCTTCCTCAGGGCGGCGTCGCGATGTAACATTGCGTCCGCGGCAGGGTGCATGGTTCGAAACTTGAGCGCATCGAAGGATCCTTCAGGCCCCACGACTCGCCGTCGGTAGAAGACGGGCCCTCCATCTTGTAGCTTCACCAGCGCAGCGATGACTAGCGACAGGGGAAACAATGACAACAATCCCAAAGAAGCGCCTACGACATCAAGACACCGCTTCAGAAACACAGCCCAGAAAGGACGGCCGGCAAGAATCACGTTCGGAGCGGGCACCGTGCGCAATTCACCATCCCGCTCAGAACGAGAACAAACAGATCGAATCACGATATCAGTCCTCGAGAAGAAACCTCTCGCGAATGCTCGGCTGTCTCTAATTTATGCTCGGAAGAACCGGCACTATGAGGTCGGCTCTGCGTAAGCTGAAACTGCTCTAACTTCGAACACAAAAAATTGGCCATTTCTGACCTAAACCGCTGATAGCTGAAGTGCTGGGCGTGCGCCTGTATTTTTCTGGAGGAGAATTGCTTCGCGTTGCTCTCGAATTCCAGAATAGCCGCCGACAACGACTGGACGGAACGCGCTTCGAAAAAAATGCCCGTAGGGTCGATACAGGGGGGCCCTCCAGCGAAATAGCCTCGCACACTTTCGAGCGCACCTCCGCGGCCGAAAGCAATCACCGGACGACCACTGGCCTGCGCCTCGACCGGTGTCATTCCGAAATCCTCTTCTCCCGTGAACAACAGCGCGCGACAGCGGGAATAATGATCCCTTAGCACTTCGTCGGGCTGCCATCCCAGCATCGTTACCGTCGGTCCTGCCGTGCGGCGAAGGCGGTCAAATTCCTCCCCTTCGCCAATAACGACCAGCCTTCGGCCCAGACTATTACAGGCTGCGATCGCGAGATCCACGCGCTTGTAGCGGACCAATTGTCCCACGATCAAATAGAAATTTCCTGGCTCATCCGCGGCAACGAACTGATCGATCGCAACCGGAGGATAAATAACGTCGGCAGGTCGCCGATAGGTTTTCCAAATCCTACCCGCAACATTTTGAGAATTTGCCACGAAGTAGTCGACTCGTGCAGCAGTGAGCTGGTCCCACAGACGCATATAATGGCTGACCACAGAATACGAGAGCCGTCCTAGGCTGCCGCCTGGAACGTCTTCCCGATAATCTGCGTACATGTCCCAGAGGTAACGCATGGGAGTGTGACAGTAGCAGACGTGGCAGGCGTTGGTTGCAGTAATGACTCCTTTCGCCGGACCCGACTCTGAACTTATTACCAGGTCGTATCCCTTGAGATTGAAACTCTCCAAAGCTATGGGACAGAGCGGCAGGAACTTTTGATAGTGACGACGAATGCCTGGAACACGCTGAAGAAAGGATGTATAGATACGACGATGGCGCAGCGCTTCGCCAAGCGAGGCAGGATCCAACACAAGAGTGAAGATATCCGCCTGAGGAAACATATCAGCCAGCGCTTCGAGCACCTGCTCCCCGCCTCGCCGCCTCACCAGCCAATAGTGGACGATCGCCACGCGAAGCTTTTGCAGGGCTGGAGGCGTTGCGTCGAACCTAGTTATAGAACTCATCTCGAATCCGAAAAAGAACTCACCGTCTCTACATTCACAGTGTTTCGCGGTCTCGGAAACGCCGCGACCCCCAACAATGACGACTTTGATGATTGCTCGACGACCGTCCAGAAGGGCGGACGCACTTTTTCCACCCACTCGCTAAATGCCGAATTGCCATCGATGTCATCCGAAAGGACTAGCGCCGGCGCGGAGAGATGCGGAGTGACCATCCCGAGCTCCCTCCGAATGTTCCGCCAGGTGTGGAGACTGTCGTGAAGAAAGAAGTTAACAGTCCCGATTTGCTTCAAAACCCGTGGCAACAACATCCGGCTCGTTCCGCGATGGAGCTTCCATCGGGCGCGAAGATATGTGGGCACGAGAGTACCCACATAGTCGGAGGCCTTTCGGCCTAAAGGTGGCAAATCGATGCTTTGCAACTCACCAATTCCGTTCTCCTCCAACGACTGCAAAAAAAACGCCGTCGTTACGCCGTAACAGACTCCAGTCTCAACGACCTGCAGCGGGCGTAAGGCTCGGCAGGCCGCGTAGCACAGTCTTGCCAGGGAGAAGTCGCCGTTGAGAGATCTGGGAAATGGAGCATCTTCGGGAAGCGCTTCCAAGCGTTTCCGAACAAATTCTTCGATGTTTGCCAGAGCTGGCTCGTTCAAGAATTCATCGAGCCGCAGGCCCATGGCGTCATGCAGTTGCTCGTAAATAGAGGCGGCATCGAATGATCCGTATTTCGGTGGTCTGGTCCACAGATGCTCCAATCGGGAATCCGCAATACCTTCGAGGCGACCATACGCTTCCGAAGGACGGGTTACCAGGAGGGACACGAAGTCGAGAATCTTCAATTTATTTGTCCGATACCGGGAACAGAACTTCCCCCTGTTGGATTCCGCCGGCTAACATCGTGCGGTAACAATGTTCAAGCGCATCAAGGTGCTTTGCGAGGGTAAAAGGGGCTTTCCAGTGGCGATCATAAGCGGCCTGTCCCATACGTGCCGCGATTTCGGAATTCTGCAATATCGTCATTTTATCGCGCAAGTCGTCATAATCTCCGCTCCGGAACCAAAGTCCGGTTACACCGTTCTCCACCATTTCACGGCCCGCGCAGTTGTCCGCAACGATTGCTGGGACCCCAACCGCCGCCGCTTCCGCCACGACCATGGGTTGGGCTTCATACCAAAGAGACGATAATACCAAACATCGAGCCGAGCGCAGGTAAGCCTTCACCTTTTCCCTAGGCTGCCAGCCCGTTATCTGCGCCTGCAAATTGATAGCGGTGATTTGATCGCGACTCGGCCCCTCCCCCACGAACACGACCTCGCAGTTGAGATCGCGAGCCGCCGATGCAACGAGATTCAGCCCTTTTTCTGGAGACAAGCGCCCAAGACAGATGAATCGCCTGTTGAGCCTCACGTCAACAGCAGTTTCTTTTGTGAAGTCGCTCGGGCTGGCTATGCGATAGATGTCCGCATCTGGAGGCAGGAAGGGCCTCAATACATGTTCGCTAAAGTCGGAAATCGTAATAAAGTTCAGAAGCCGGGAACGAGGAAAACCAAAGCGATTCTGTACGGCTTGTCTCAGGCTCCGCCACAGCTTCTGGGGGTACCCGTCGCGGTCGCAATTCTCCTTCAGGCAGGCGGCGGAGAGCGGTTGCAGGGTGCAGGACTGTTTGGTTTGAAAGTTAAAGAACCCCCCGTTCGGACAAGCATAAAAATAATCATGCAGGGTAACAACCGCTCGAACGCCCCGCTGAATTGCCACACGAATGATGCTTGGCGTAAGTGCCTTGGTCCATCCGTGGACATGAAGAATCGTTCGATTCGGATCTCTCGTCGCCAGAAGCCGTTCCATCTGTTGCGCGGATCGTGGGTTCCATACTCCAAGAGTGGCAGCCCGGAGACGATTCGGATCCATCTTGATGTCATACCGGCCCGTTAGCACGACCTTCACACCAGCGCCCTGCAAACTCTCGGCTACCGGAGGTACGGCGGCAAAAAAAGTCACCCGATGGCCTCGCTCCGCCAATCCAACCGCCGAACTCAAAGCTACTTGAGCCGAACCGCCGTTTACATGCGCAAAGTCGTTTGCGACAATAATGTCCAAGACTTCCACTTCTGTAGCTTCACTTTTCGCATCGCTGCGGATACTCATCGACTTCCCGGATGTGATGCCTAACGCCTGGGCATATGTAGATGGCATCGCAGCCCGACTCCTTGTTAATCCGCCGGTCGAGTGGCCACAATCCTGACCAGTCTAATGCGAGTCAACCAAGCCCAAATCTTGCACAGCGAGCGAAAAACCGAGGGCGAGACCAAGGGATAAATCTTGTGCGCCTTCGGTAACCATCGATGGCACAGTAGATCTACTCGCTCGACGCGGAAACCGGCGTGTGCGAACAGATTTCCCAAACTCAGCGGAGTCCACGTGTATAAGTGCCGATTAATGTCGTTCTCCTGGTATCGGTTTTGCCGGAGCCAACTCTCTGAAGGGACCACGAAAACTGCCTTGCCTCCAGGCCTGAGCCTCAAACGGAGTTTTTGCAGAACCTCCAGGGGGTGATCAACGTGCTCCAAACAATGGTGAGAAATAATTGCGTCGAAAAAAACCTGCGGAGGCAATTGGTCGATATCCGCGTAAACCCTGGCGGCCTTTATGGCCTCATTCCTCGCTTCAGGGTTCAGTTCGACGCCATAGCGTGCACCGCAGAGCAAAGCTGCCAAAAGATAGCCGCCCCCGCACCCGAAATCCAGTACGACATCGTCTTTCCCCACAAATGGCTCGAATTCCCAGCGATCGAGAACCGCCGAGAGTCTGCCTCCGCTGCGCTGCCATGCGAAATAGGACGTGTCATAGTGGGTGCCAGAAACTGTATTCATCGGGCGCGACCCATTTGCACTGTCTCCCGATCTTCTGCCCCGGCCTCTGCAGCCAACACTTTCCGGCAGAGTTTCAGCACCTCCTCTGCCATTCTCCTCTGCGTGAAGTGCTCCAACACCCGGGCACGTCCAAGCTTCCCTAGCTCACTCACTAGCCCCGAATCTTCAACCAGGCGCAGCAACTGCGCAGCAAGCGCATCTACGTCGCCTTCCGGGAAAACCAGGCCGGCATTCCCGATCACATTAGGAATCTCTCCGGAAATGGAGCCCACGGGAGGAGTTTCACAGGCCATAGCTTCTATCAGGACACGTCCAAACTGTTCTTTCCAACCGGCTGTAGTGCGTGACGGCAACACCAACGCATCCATCACGCTGAGGTAATCGGGCACCTCAAGGGAAGGGATTTGCGGCACCCAATGGATTCGAGAATAAAGTCCCAAGCCAACGGCGACACGCTCGCCTTCGCCACGAAAGTCGCCGTCGCCTATAATCAGAAGGCGACAATGCTGGGGAAGGGCAGCAAACGCATGAATCAGATCAGCGATACCCTTGGCGGCGATGACCCGTCCGACGTAGCCAATCACAAAGGAATCCCCAAGTCCCAGTTTCCGACGCAATAACGATGCATCTCGCCTGTAAAAGACCTCGGGATAAACTCCATAAGGAATGATAGATACGGGTTTACCAAAGCCTCGCCTGCGCAGCAACTCTACGGCTTCGTTATTCCCGGCGATCGCGGCCCCAGCGTGCGCAAAGGCGTAACGCTCAAAGTAGGAGAACGGGGGCGGGTACCTCTTGGAGATCGTCTGCCAGGTAGTGAAGATCACGGGTGTCCGTTGTTTAACGCAAAGCCGGACAAATTGATGTGTCACCAGACTCCATGGTTCCTCTTCGAGATAAACGACATCCGCGTCGATTGGTCCGATGCGAACCGGATAAAAGTGGAAATGAGTGTAGCCTGTGAGCAGACAGGGGAGCACGCGAATTTTATATAGATCGGACTCCCTGATTTCGAGAGGCTGGCTGCCCCAGTGTGGCGGGACGATCAGGGTAAGATCTACACCCAACCGCACCAGTTCTTCCAACTTTCCATGATGAGCCGCAACCACCGACGACTTTGACACCATTAGAACTTTCATCGCAAATCTATCAAATATGGGCAGCGTGCATGCGCGCTATCTAGGAAATCCGTTGGGCCAGATGGAATTGATATGCTGGCCCGTCCAAACTAGGATCGTCGGGCACGGGCACCGCCCTTTCGTTGAACCGCTCCAACAGGATCATGCGCGCAGATCGAAGCAACTCTTGCACTTCGCGCGTGGTGTAATACCGCACGCCGAATGGGTGATTCGCCGGCGGTTCCGCTGCGCCGTTGGGCTCAGGTAATGGAATTTGAAACAAGAACCGTCCGCCAGGCTTCAGAACCCTGCCCACCTCCCGAATGTAGTTGGCCACCGCTGCGCGCGGAATGTGTTGTAGCACCATAAATGACAGGCACAGATCAAATTGTTCCGACTCGATGCCGTTCAGGGATTGTCCGTCCACAGCTTGAAATGACACATTTGGCGCCCGCACCTTGTCCCGTGCTCTCTTCAACATCTCTTCGGAAACATCGACGCCGACAATAGAGTGTACTTCTCCATGAATAGCGTTCTCGATGCGCCCAATGCCGCAACCAATGTCGAGAGTTCGTACATGAGGCCCAAGCACAGCTTTTTTGCGAGCCAAACTCACCTCGCGTTCTGCGCTATCAAAGAATTGCCGATCATCCACGCAGTCTGTATAGATGGCAGCCTTCGCGGAAATTTTGGCCGCTGTATTCCAGTAGGACGCCGACGACATGTTCCCCATCAGGTAATATTTGAACTTGCGGATAATGCGGCGAGTTCTGGGCGGAGTCACGGAAAGAATTCGATCGAGAATCATTGACCTTCCCCCGATTGTATTCAAAAGAATCGACAGGCACGCAAGATTACGGATCTTAGGTTTGGGGTTGAATTCGAGTCTGAAACATACGTACGACCAGCGAGAGGTCATCGGTACCGAGAGAACCCGTTGCGACCAGAACAATACCGTAGGCCAGCAGTGCCAAGCCAAATTGGACGAGGACCGAGGCAGGCGCTAGCGATCCGACCGCTGTCATCAGGCCGCCGGCAATAAACAACTTCAGAAGCATCGGAGGAATGCTGGCTTTGCGGAAAAGCGTACAAACTCTCCAGGTCGCGAGGGCCGCAAAACTGGAATTCGCAATCAATGCAGCCCAAGCCGCACCCAAGTATCCAATTCTTGGCACGAGAATGACGTTGGCGATCAAACCTGCGATCAGGGCCGCACAGGCCGAAAGGAGGTTCGCCCTTGCATGACCTACCGCGACATTTACGAACATCAAATAAAAGAACAGGAAAATAGGAACGATACACCAAATTATAATTGCCAGCGCCGCGGCACCCGGCAAGTAGCTCAAGCCATAAACCACCGATATGATTTGCCGACTAAAGAGACTAATGGTTGCAGCGACCGGGATTGAGAAGAGAAGCACCGCTTTTGTGCTGGCGAACAGTAACCGATCTAATGCGGCAGGATTCTCCTTGCGAAGCTGCAAGATCATCGGAAACAGCGCAGCGCCCAAAAGCGTAGGAAGCGCCGCAAACGCCTCGACGATCTTGAATGCGCCGGCATACCAGCCAATCTCCTGTTTCCCCACATTAAAATAAGAAAGAACCAGCAGATCCCACTTCAAATAAATCGTCCCCACGATTAATGTGCCTGCGATGGGAAGACCGGCCTTTAGAACCTTCGCAATTATCTTGGAATCCCAAAACAAATAGATCGGAACCAGTCGACGTCGCAGAACAAAGAGAGCGAGTACGCACGCTAAGAAAGTAGCAGCCGAAATCGCCCAGAGTACCGCCGCGGTGTTTCCCAATTTTAGCGCAACAAAACCGAAAAGGATCATACAAACTCGGTTAAAGACCTTCAAGAAGGCCTCCAAATCCATCCGATGATAGGCGTTGGTGACGGAGCAAAGATACTCAAGCAGTGAAGTAAACAGTGCGAAAAACGACGCCAACAAAAGAACCGTAAACGCGGGAAGTCTGCTTCCCATCGCCCGGCTCATTGCCCACAGGGTCAAGACCAGGAGCGGATAAGCAAGCAGTTTGAAAGTAAAGACCGCACTGGCGGTCTTATCCCTCGGTTCCTGATCGGCGACCAGGAACTGTATGGTCGAGAGATTCATCCCTGTGTCCAGGAACAAAACTCCAAGGATGTAAGTTGTCGACAGCGCGACGTTTAGAGCGCCAAAATCGGTGGTTCCCAGCTTCCTGCCCGCATAAAAGAAAAACAGTAGAAACAATGCTCGCGAAAATATCTCTCCTGTAAACTTGGAGAAAATATCTCTGCGAATAACGCTCAGCAGGTGCATTTAGTTGGTTTCACTTCTTAGCTTCAGGGGCTCTAAGGTGTCAGTGCTGCGGCTAAGACCCAGCATTAAGCCGACGATCATAAAGTGGATGTGGCCGGTGCCTTTAGAAAAGTAATGCTGCGACATCGTGAACCAGAAAACATGGTAAGCGAGAAATGCGAGGCACAGGGATCGGACCATAGATGACGGGCCCCGCCGTAAGACGCGCGTGGCCAGGCGGAGAATCGCAATACAAAGTATTACATACGTAACGAACCCGATTACACCTTGCTCGGCCAAGGTGCCGATCCAGACATTGTGAGTGTCCAACGTGTCCGATCCCATCATGTCCTCGACCGAAAGATAATGTGGGACCAGGCTGGTAAAATTCTTCGGGCCGACTCCAAGAATCGGATGTTCCACAAAAAACTGATAGGCCACTCCCCACAAAGCCAGCCGGGATAAAAGTGAGTTGTTTCGTTCGGAGTCGTTTTCAGTTTCAGCCAAGCGGGAAATCGTGACCTCGCGCAATTGCGGAATACTTGCTACTAGAATGACGGCGGTCACTACGGTGGCCGCGAAAGTGATCAGAAGCTGTTTGCGCCGTTTCCCTGCATAGAGGACAACCACAAAGCCTGCCACAAGGAAAGACAGCCATGGAGCGCGTTCTTGACCGATGAGCGAGCCGAACAACAGGATTAATAGCACAACCAGATAAGCGCTACGGATGTTCTTCCGCTTCTCGTTCACGAACAATGCAAATGCCATCGCTGCGCTAAAACTTGTGTAAAACGCAAACTGCTGATGTCCTCCGAACGTGCCCGTTGGGATGGCTTCCCCTGCCGCGAACTGCAAGGTAGCGACCACAGTCTCAAAGATAAAAAGCCCCAGTATCGAATGAACGATTCTTAGAGATAGCTTCGGGGAAGTTATCAACGAGAAACACCAAGCCAGCAGGCCAAATTCCAAAATCTGCACTACGCCGGCCACAGCACGCAGCTTGTCGGACGCGTTGATCGAGGAAGCGATCGCGGAGAGGAGGAAAAAAAACAGAGGTAGGAAGAACGATTTCTGCAGGGAATGAAATCCCTTAAACATGGCTCTTGTAATCACAACAAGTCCTACCACGATGAACACGACATCTGGCTGAGTGAACTCGACGTCCCCGACTGAAAACAAAGCCTCGGCGTCGACTGAGTACACGCAAACGGCGATTGGAAGCAGGCATCCCAGGAAAGCCAAGAGATTCTCGAACCCAGTTCCAGTCATCACCACTTGCCCGGAAACGGAATTCGTTGCCCGAAACGCGTTTAACAGTGGGGTCGGACTCGAAGCGCTCGAACTCATTTTAGTAGTTGAGATCTCTTAGTCATGACTGGGCTATTTAAGTGGCCCGGACACTGAAGGCCCTAAGTACGTCCAGCCGCGGTCGTCGCGCGCCGAGGAGAGAGCGCCGAAGTCTTCATCTAGTGAGTCTTGTCCCGCCTCGTAAAGAATGTGCCCATGCGTTCCATCGTCGGCTGGAGAAAGTCTCTGACATCCGCCCACGCCTCCTGCAGCAACTTCTTATGAGGTTCATTGGCATCGACTTCTGACCAGATTTCACCACCTACAATCCAGCAGGACGCGAAGATGAAACCCAGCAAACCGCCGGCTAAGGTAAGCAATTTACGTGGCGGAAAAGATGGTTTTTCAGGCAAGAGAGCGGCATCCAGAACCTTGACACTCGGAGTTTCCTTGGCCTCCTCAATTCTCGCCATTTCGTACTCTTCAGTGAGTAAAGCGAAAACGGTTTCGTCAATTTTTACGCGGCCGTAGAGATCGGCGTATTGCACGCCAAGCACTGGCAGCTGTCGTAGGGAAGGATACAGGGAATCCGGATCCAGGGTGGTCGAACCGGCGTAGTTCTTCCCGCCCAATTTGTTGAGCTGAGCTTGCAGCTCCCCAATATGAGCTCTCAGGGAACGCACCCGAACGTTGTCCCCGGTGTAGATCTGCTCCAAGCCGCTTAATTCCGATTGCGCCCCGATCAGCTGGCCCTGCAGGATCGCCGCGGCTTCAACCATGGCCTTACCTTGTTCTTGGGGATCTAGGGTTGTGTTTCGAGACGAGAACTCACTCAAAGCCTTTGCCGCAGCCTGCAGTTCCGCGTGGACGACAGTCAGTCGTTGATCCAAAAAGGCTCGCTCGCGAGACGCGGCGGAATTGTTAACCTGGGCCAAGAGTCGATCCAGTTCCTCGACGTGCGCCTGGGCCATAGCCGCGGCACGGGCCGGATTCGTATCATTCACCGTAATCGATATGATTCCAGTCTTTTTGTCCTCTGCAATCGTCCGTCGAGAAGCAAGCTTCTCCCGAGTAGCTAGGTAAGTCTTGCGCCAGTAAACCTTTCGCAAATCGAAACGATCGATGATGCGGTCGCCTATGGTGCGGCAACCCAAGATTCCCACGAACAACGCTCCGGGTCTTTGCCCGCCCAAGAGCTCGCCGAGACCGCCCGAGAGACTGCTTCCCAGGCTGCTACTGCCACTTCCCGTTCCTCCCAGGCTGCTGCCCATTACGGCGCCCAGCATGCCCAGCCCCATGCTATCGGTATTGTCCGGAGGCATGAGCCGGACTGTGACTTCGTAGCGGCTGGGAATCAGAAGGGCAATTAGGGCCGCCATCACAAGCCCGGCGAGGGTGGACTTCCAGAGCTTCCGCCTTTGTTCCCAAAGCAGCCGGGTGACGGCCACAAAAGGTGAGTCCCGATGCTCCGAGAGGACTACAGCCTCCCGGATGGAAGGCACCATCACCAAATCGCGTTCGTCTGCACTCTCGACTGTGATTCGACCGGAAGGTTCCACTGCTCCTAGGCTCCAACGCGAACAACATCAGGTCCATGCGAACTGCACCTGTCTGTTATCAGCTTATTCGAAAACGAGAAATCTGCTACCCTCGAAGAGATCAGCCGGTCCCGCATTGCACTAAAATCACAATTCGAACGCCACCAGCGCCGCATGGGGTGAATTGTAGATTATCGGAAGCCTGAATCCAATGGCCCACAGACTCCGCCAGGGTAGATATGCCGGACGTGTTGATCTTAACTATCAGCGGAGCGTCCAGCGAGGATAAAGCGTAACCTGCATTGACGCCGTAACGTCGGACTGCCTGACGGCATCCAGGACCGGGAATCTCCACTGCTCATACTGCAAGAAGCCTGAAATTGAAACAGCGTGTTTTATTACGAATTCGCTTTTCGCCGAATAATCAACCAATCGACCCCCTCCAATAAAGGCGGGAGATACCGTTTGGAGCCGATAACTCAACTGGAACTTTGTCCGAGGAGAAAGCCAATAGGTCAGCCAGCCCTGCCCTCCACGACCGGCTCGTCCGACAGCATTCCCTAACAGGTACCCATTGTTTACGTAGCCAGATCGATAACGGTCAAGATCGGCGTACACAAAGCCCGGGGTGAACTCCCTGGTACGAGATTCGTTCACTCCCTCCAAGCGGAGTTCCAACCTGGAGATTTTCGGAAGGCGAGGCATGTAGATCCCCGGATTCACATTCGCACGCGTCGAACCGATGGGGGAAACTTCATCGACAACTAATGAATCGAGGTAGAATGTCAGCCAATCCCTAAGCTCAGGAATCCTATACGTCAAGTCGGCGGAAGAGATGCGCTTCCCAGGATTGTTCGCAAGAATTGGCGTGTGGATATAGTACGTACGGAAGAAATTTTCGAACGTAACCGGCAAACCCGGGCCGCCGAACATCGCCGTGACTCCCATGCCGAATTCAAAATTGGGAGTCGGCTGAAAGCTAAGCTTTTCGCCATGTATAAACGGTTGTGGCGAAATATCGGGGCCAACTACACCTGGATATCCTGGATACGCCCGGCAACTGGGCGCACTGCAGAATTCCCAATGTTGCCCAGAAAGCTGTCCTACGAAGAACTCTGTACGGAACGGACCGAGAATTCGGGACAGCCCGGGGATCTTGTGCGGGACCACATCGTCCACCTTCACCATCGGAAACGGGGCGGCATTGTTGCTCATGAGCAGGGAACCGGATTCGCCCGGGCCAAGCCATACGCTCTGCACGCCAAAAGAAATTTGGACGTTGTTGAGGTTGACCGAGGCCATGCTATCCAGCAACTCAACTTGGTCGGCCTGGGCAGTACCGTTAGCCAGCGGCGGGGTGAAGTCCGCGGCCGCGGTTGCCGCTAGCGTTTGCCGCGACTCCGACGCTATGGCAGGCGAGTGTTGATACTCGCCGCGAAAGTAAACCGATACCGGCCCAGACTCGGCTTCCGCCGTCAATCCGGTAATGTTATTGAATCCGGACCAATAGGGTCGGCCGTAATCGTTAATGATGGTTTGGCCGAAGTGATAGCCATCCCGCACCGGAGTTCCGGAAATCCCCGTCATTCTCGTATATACGGATTCTACGCGCGCGCCCACATTAGCCGCACCGTCCAACTTGGCGATCTCGCCTCTGAATTCGCTGGTCAACTCTGCGTAGAGCCTTCCGGCTTCGCTGACCTCGTTGCCACTCTCTGTAAAGCTAGCTTCCGCATCATCCAGCATCCGGGCACACGCCATCCGGGTCCACGGGCGCATTCCCAAAACCTCGGACTGAATGTAGCCCAAGGCTATAAGGCGCTGCAGCGAGGGATAAATCCAACTATCCAGCGGGACATAGGGGGAGGCCATGTAATTTGGATTGCGGCCTTTCTCTCCGGTCTTTTCTTCAAACACGCTGCCCCAACCCGAGCCGCCGAGTTCCGGGTCGTGGTGAGCGCGATAAACCTGTCGGCCGAAGTACCAGCCGAGAACGCTACCAATCAAGGCATCGGAGGGAAAGTGCTGTCTCGCCGTAACCCGGGTAACCGTCACGGCCGAGGCTAATCCGTAAGCCGCCGCCTGGCTGAACCAGCCGGGATATTCGTGCGCCCACACGCTGGCCACAGACCAGGCAATGGCGGAATGTTCGGAAGGAAAAGAGGTGCCTCCCGCGAAGAAGTCGCCATGGCCATTTCCCTCGAACGGCCGTTGCCTTTGAGTGATTTCTTTGAAAGCGTAAGCCACGCCGTAGCTATTGATCGCGGCTTCGGCCGCTAGCAGGCCGGCTTCCGACAGATGATCATCTTGCCTGAGGTGGCCATAGAGAAACGAGGCACCCCCGAGCCCAAGAAAGGAGTAGGTGACGTAATCCGAAAATTTCTTGCTGGTGTCCGCGTGGCTGAGCGGAACCTGCTTGGCCCACCAACTGTCTGTGGAGATAAAAAATGCGGTGGCTGCGGCGCCCGGCAATACCCACTTGAGGTCCTTCGTTTCCACGTGCGCCGGGCTTGTCCAGAACTGCTTTTGATCTTCGACGATATGCTTCACGAATGGCGATACCAGGCGATTCTCAGGGTCTTCTCCGGGAGCAAGCCAGCCTCGACGTTCGTTTTTATGTTCGTCTTTCACGGGCGGCGGCTGATTTGCATGGTCTGAACGAGGCACTTCGGGAGCAGATCCCTGCGGCGTCGGCTCTGGGGCGGTCTGGCCGGTCGCGGTCTGTAAGCTAAGCAGTAAAGCTAACAGGCAGCACAAACTCCAAACGCACCGCATCACGATTTAAACCACATCACCCGGAAACCTTATCGACTTTCGTCTCGAACTAGTGAGTACCGTAATATGCCGCAATAGCGATCGCGCTACCTATGGAAGCAGCCACTTGGGCGATGTTCAGATTAGATTTGAGCTTACCGAAAGTGTAGACATGTTCGGGTACAACCACCATGTCCCCGGCGCGGAGTTCGGCGCTTTCCACACCGCCGCCGAGGAGACTGCCGGCTCCGCCCACAACGGAGCCGTCGGCGCGAATCACAAACGTCCCTTTTCGATTCGCCATCGCCGTTGGACCGCCCGCCTGTTTCAAGTACCAACCGGCATCCTTGCCCGGCTTATAAGTTATTCCGGTGGGGTTGTAAACCGAACCATCCACGAATACCATCCCCGGCCGCTTGGGAATATAAATCGTGTCTCCCGCGCGCAGTTGCACGTCCGCCGACGTGTTGGCCCAGTGCTTTACATCCGACGAAATATGGATCACGAGACGACCAGCTGGCGGGGTATTCTCCAGTTCATCTATGGTCTTCTTGTATTGAAGTACGGAAGCTTTGGCCTCCGCTCGGTCGTCCAGGTCCATTTCAGGATCAAGCTTTACGTTCTTGGCCTCTTCCTTAATCCGCTCAATCAAGTCGGCCCGATTTTTCTCCTCCATTTGCCGTAATTCGACGCGCTCAAACACTGCGCCGTAAGGGTAGGCAGTGGGAAGAAGTCCTCCGGCCCGCGCGAGGACAGAGCTAAGGCGCTCGCCCGGCTGAATGCCGTAGCCGCCAGCATGAGCAACCTCGCCTTTGACCTGGACGGTGGCGGACAAGTCTTGCCACTCCGATATCTGTCCAATCGTGAGCACATCGCCATCCCGCAAGCGGACATCGGAGTCCGGCTCACCCAACATCGCCTTCGCAATAGGCACGCTAACGTGGTCGCCGATCACCTTGGTGCCCTGCGCTACTTCAAAGCGGGTCAGGTCGGCTTGCTCGGTGTAAGCGCCACGCTTGAAACCTCCCGCCAGCCGGACCAGTTGTGCCGCAGTCATGTCCTCTCCGAGGGGATATTTTCCAGGACGGGCCACTTCGCCTTCCACCGACACCATAGGAGGATCGAGCTTGTTGAGGTCCCGATGGACGAAAATACGATCCTTGGGCTCAACCGCTATATCGTACTTGGCGTCGCCTTCGAGCGCCTTTCCCAGGTTCACGCTGATGACCTCAAGCTTTCCGTCGCTGGTTTTGCGATAAATCTGAGCGTCGTCGAGCAGAGCATCGCGAGTGGTTCCGCCGGCCAGGTAGATCGCATCGCGCAGATGCGGCGTGCCATTGGTCAGATGATCCCCGGGATCTCGTACTTCCCCGGTAATTGTGATAACCGGCGGATCCTCGAAATCGTATTTACTGAAGATGCGAACCGTATCAAACGGCTTGAGAACCAAATCCTGATCCTTCCCGGCCAGAGCGTCTCCAAGATTGAAGGCCAGCACCACTGGAGTGGAATCGGGCGGAGCCAGCCGGATAATCTCGGCGTGACTGGCGGATGGTTCCGGCAGGAGATCTTTGTAAGACCTGATGAGATCAGTAACCTTCATGCCCTCGGTATAGGCAAACTTGCCGGGACGAAAAACATATCCGTCGAGGTAAACCGTCTTGTCGGCGTAGGGAAGAATCGGAGTGATCTTGATCTTATCTCCGTCCTGCACCTTGAAATCCTCGAGCGCCTGAGTTACCTGTTCCTGGTTGTTGGTCTCAGGAATATCAAGCCGCAGCATGGTGCGGCTCTCGTGGCTCTCCACCCGTTCCACATCGACATGGCGCAAAGTACCCGTAGGCAGCACACCGCCGGCCAGTTGCAACACCTCGGCGAGACTCTTCTCGCCATTCAGTTCATAAACCGCGGGGCGCCTCACCATACCTTCGATGGTGACTCCGCCACTGAGAGGTGGAACCTCAACCGTGTCCCCGGCTTCCAGTCTCTGCATGTTCCCGGTGATGCCATGTAGCAGCAGATCATAGACATCCACTCGCTGCAGGAGTTGTTTGCCGCGATAGTGATCCAGCAGGCGCAGAGAGCCCCCGGAGGTAGGTCCGCCCGCAAGGTAAAGAGCATTCAAGGGCGTCGATAAGGAACTCACATCGTAGGCGCCAGGCCTTTCCACATCTCCCACGACATAGACCCGGACCGTGCGAATCCGCGATAGGGAAACGTCAGCATCCACGTCGCGGAACTGGTGGCTTAGAACGCTGCGAACCAAATGTTGCACGTCGCCCAGATTCTGCCCCGCCACTTCGACCGCGCCGACCTCGGGCAAGGCAACCCGGCCTTCACGATCCACTACCCGCTGCAGCCGCTGCGCGATCCCTCCCGAGAGATTGATCGTCAAACCATCTCCCGGACCGACCACATAGTCAGGGCCGGCAGGCATGTCCATGGGAAGTTCGTCGAGGTTTCCCGTGCCGTTGCGAAATACATCCTCGCCGAAGCGCTCCAGTTTTGACGATTGCCTCGGGTATTGCTCGTACAGGTCATACAGCGAGGGAATATCCGCATACGGATTTGGTCGCCGACGGAGCTTCGGTTGCTCAGGCCGCTTGGGCAAAGAATAGTAAGGGGGCGGCAGAGCCATCTGATTTTCCTGGCGGTTTTGCTGCGATCCGAATGGATTTGTAGTGCTCTGTCGTCCGAGAGAGCTCAATAGCGGACTGGCTGAGGATCCGAGCGCGGAAGCCATTCCGGCCATGTCCGACCCCGACATGCCCGATCCCGACATGCCCGATCCCGACATGCCCGATCCCATTCCGAGTTTTCCGTTCCCTGACATTCCCGGAGACAGGCTGGTCTGGCTGGCACTCAGAAGACTTGGCAGTTCGTCAGGCTGAATGCTCGCCATCTGACTTTCGTCGCTATCCATTCCGAAGTAGTCAGGCTGCTCCATCTGCGTCATCTGGAGCTGACGGCGATTATCCGTGTAGGGCGGCGCCGATTGGTAAGGGGGATATTGCTGCTGCGGATATTGATTTTGATATTGCTGCTGGGGTCCCTGCGGTTGCGGATACTGCTGCTGGGGATACTGCGAGTTGGCAGGCGATGGCTGCGAAGTCATACTCGGCTGCAGCGGATAAAGAGATTGCGCCGTACCGCCGGGAAGGTATTGCGTAAGGTAGCAATCTAAATCAGTATCGTGCATCGCCCAATAGATCTGCTCTTGGGAGCGATTCGTCTTGATCTCCGTAGTGTCGGTGGACGGCTTTACATCTTTGTCCTTCGCCCTCTCGGCGAGCTCTGGGCCCCGGCAGGGAAGGTTCCTTGCTAATTCCTCTCGCGTTGGCTTGGCCCGGATGTAGGAGCGATCTTCGATCTCCCGGGTCGCAATCACCCGGACGTTCTGATCCTCTCGGATCAAGCGGAAGACGGCGTCGTCGGTAAGGTCGTTGGGATCAAGAATTCTGCCCTGCTCGAACGCCTTACGGACGAGGGCCTTCTTCACCTGCAGCAGCAATCCCGCTTCGTCGCGCAGAATCTCGGTGATCTTGTCGGCAGACAGCGACACCATCTGCTCGGCTTCGCGCTCGGCGCGGGACTTAGCCTGGTCAATAAGAGTGCTCGGAGTGTAGGCGAACCGTTCTTGCTGCTGCTGGCTCCAAAGCAACGAAGAACCCGCCAGGACGAAACCGAGCGAAGCAAGGGAAAGACTTCTGCGACTACCGTAAATAGTACTGAGTTTAAGCATAAGACCTCTAACGGCCTACGAAAGCCGAGAACCCTCGATCGAGTTGTGATTGCCAGGGCAAGCGCCGGAACAAAGGCGGAAGTGAAAGCCGATTCACGAAGGATCAACATCTACTTCGTCAACCTCGACAGCGACGGCTCTCATGAGCATCTCGATGGAAACCACCAAGCGAAGTCCTTCTTTGCGCCGGCGCAAGATGCCCTCCAATCCGGCCATGGGCCCGCTCTTCAGCCGTACCCGCCGGCCGACTTGCAGGTATGGATGGGGCGCCATGCTAACCCGCCCGGCGCATCCCCGGCGTAAGGATTCGAGTTCGGCTTCGGGCAGCGGAGCAGGTTTGCCGTGAAAACTGACGAAGCGCACCACCCCGGGAATCTCCAACACCCGAAGCCGGTCTTGCAGTGCCAGATGGACAAAAACGTAACCCGGGAACAAAGCCAATTCGACCACTTTCGACCGATCCTTCCAGCGGTGCTTAGTCCGGTAAAGGGGCAGGAAGGCTCGCATTTGCCGCCTTTCAACATGGTCGGCAACGCACTTTTCATGGCGCGGGCAAGTGTATACCGCGTACCAGCAGGCTGAGCGATAATCGTTCGACACGGTTGCCATTTTCAACTCTGGGCGGCCTGGAGTCACCATCTTCCACCTGCCCGGCACCAGCTACAGCTTCGCCCCCTCACTTACAGGGCAATTGTGAGATAAACCCTTTATTTTCAGCCGCATGTACATAACTTTCTACCGCAAGCGCTCTCCGCTCTTGCGCTCGTTCCGGGGCCTTTGCTCAGTTCTGGGTCAGGCCTACCAAGGCCGGGGATTGCCCCCGCAACGCACTTAAGATGCCTGCCTCGGAACTTTCCATCTGCCTGGTTCGAATGTCGATGATGGCCCAATAGAAAATACCTACATTTTGCTCGGGCGCGAGGGCCAGAATGCGCATCTGGGGATAGCGCCCTAGCAAAAAACCGCATTGGCCCAGACATTTCTCCGGCTCATCCAGCGCTAGAATGAGCACGTCGGGTTGCACTTGTTCCACAACTTCGGTGAGGTTGTCTGCATCCCCCACCTCACCCACAATTTCGATGTCCGGTTGATCGGAAATGGTGACCATCACCAGTTCCCGCATAAGGCGGGGCCGATTTGCAACCAGCACGCGGACTCGTTTCATAGGCTTCCAGGGTAAAAGATAAAGCAGAGTATCTCTTCGATGGTGATATCCGCAAGGTTAAAAGGGGCCTACGCCCTGGTACTGGGGCAGTACCATCGCAGTACTCACCGCGATTAGGTACTCAATTGGCGCGACTCGCGGATCTTAGTGGCACAACAACCCGCAACTGGATGAGGTCCTTCGAATCGACGCGGAGAATTTTCTATTTCGACAGCCCGGTTAGCGCTTCCCGAAACATTACCTCGAACGATCCCGGCTTCGGGCCTGGGTTCTTCCCCGTCGCACTTGCCAGTGCCTTCTCCGCCGCGGTCCGCTGGTAACCCAGGTTGATCAACGCTGAAAGGACATCTTCTTCCACCCCACTCATCGCCGGTGAAGCAGCCAGGGACTCACTCGCCGCCGGGGGCAATTTGTCACGGAGTTCCAAGACCATGCGTTCGGCGGTTTTTTTTCCGATACCCGGGATTCTGGTAAGACGCGTCAGATCATTACTCCGGATCGCGCCGCTCATCTCACTCGCCGCCATGCCGCTCAGAATCGTGATCGCCAGCTTCGGCCCGATGCCACTCACCGTAATCAATTTTTCGAATAACTGCTTCTCCGCCGCGCGCAAGAATCCATAGAGCGCAATCAAGTCCTCGCGCACGTGGGTGTGAATGTGGAGCGCGACCTCAGAGCCAGTGGCCGGCAACTCGGAAAATGTCGGGACGCTGATGTTGACTTCGTAGCCGACGCCTCCCGTTTCGACCAACGCTTGATTGGGATGCTTGGCCAACAGCTTTCCGCGCAGGTGAGCAATCATTCTTCGGCCATTGTAGCTGCGGTCCGCGTGAGCACAAAGAGCTTCCACTACAAACGAAAACGGCAGGGCCGACCCCCGCCGTTTCTTGCGATTCATGAACCCGTCGATGCTATTTCTTGTTGACTGCCTTCTTCAACTCGGCCCCTGGGGTAAACTTCGCGACCTTGCGGGCAGCGATCTTGATAGTGGCTCCGGTTTGCGGGTTGCGCCCATTCCGCGCCTTTCTCTGCGACACCGAGAAGGTGCCGAAGCCTATCAATGCCACTCGATCCCCTTTTTTCAAAGCACCCGTAATGCTGCTCACGGCAGTATCGATCGCGGTTGTTGCCTGCGCTTTGCTGATCTCGCAGGCCCCTGCGATCTTGTCAACCAGATCCGCTTTATTCATAGTTTCTCCTCGCAGGTCTCTTTCATGCCCGGCCGCATTCCGGGAGGATAGAAGTTCACGGCTGAGCTGGAAACCTGACGGCTGGTATTTTCCTCTCTCTGGGCAGAATGTCAACTGTGAAAATCCGCGCCGGAAGCCACTTTCGCAACCCGGCCTCCCGGATTGGGGCTGCCGAGGCGGCTTTTCGGCCCGGAACGGCCACCGGAAACGACACCAAGATAGACCGTACCCGCCAACACGCTCGTCGGGATCGATTTTCCTACGCCCTCCACAGCCCTCAGCGTCACTTCACAGCTTCTACACAGACAAATCCGGTTTCGCACTTGCGGGGAAACCGTCTCCGGGTGCAAAGTCGGAGGATAACAATTCAGGCAAATCGAAAAGAAGACAAGAACTGATGCTCACGAAGACACCTGCGGACGTTTGTCCGCTCTGCGAAGGGACGGGATGGAAGACGCTGCCGGCTCCAACCGACGCGCCCCGAGACCGACGCGTCACCCGCTGCGATTGCCGATTGCGGGCGCGCAGTCAGACTTTGCTGGCGGCTGCGCGCATTCCGAAGAGATATGAGCACTGTGAACTGGCCAGCTACACAACGGATTTCCCCGGGGCTCATCCTTCGCTGGCGCTGGCTCAACTTTCCGCTTCCAGGTTCGCTCACGAGTACGACCCCCGCGACGGCACCGGCCTGTTGATCATCGGCAAGATTGGCACCGGCAAGACTCACCTGGCCGTTGGAATTACAAAAGAACTCATCCTCAATAAAGGCATTTGCTGCCTGTTCTACGACTATCGCGAACTGCTGAAGGAAATCCAGAATTCTTATAATGCAACCGTCCAGAGCACCGAGTTGGACGTTCTTCGCCCCGTCTTTGAAACTGATGTGCTGGTGCTCGACGAACTCGGCGCGGTGAAACCCACGGAATGGGTTTGGGATACCGTAAGCCTGGTCTTGAACACACGCTACAACAACAACCGCACTACCATCATCACTACGAATTTTGACGATCAACCCGCTGCCGGCGCAAATGGTTCCATCTCTTCCGCGCGAGCCGCCACCCGCGCCGAGACTCTCGGCGACCGCATTGGAGAACGCATGCGCTCCCGCCTGCATGAAATGTGTCGAGTCATCAAGATGGAAGGCGAAGACTTCCGCCAGAAATTTCGCAGCGCCAGTTTTCGCTAACCTTTAATCACGCGTCCGCTACGACCGATCTTCCGTGAATTCGGTTGGCGGCTAAGAGGAGAACAACCATGCGCTGGTATCACTACATATCGTACTTCTTCGGTGGAATATTCCTTGCGAACGCTCTGCCCCATCTCGGCAACGGAATCTCGGGACACGCTTTCCAGAGCCCGTTCGCATCTCCGCCGGGGGTTGGATTGTCCTCCTCCGTGGTCAATGTGCTATGGGGCCTCTTCAACCTTCTCATCGGCTATTTGCTCGTCTGTCGCGTCGGCAGCTTCGATTTGCGTAAGACCCTGCACGTGCTCGTTTTGGGGGCGGGCATTCTACTCATGTCGCTGAATCTTGCTCACTACTTTGGAAGGCTCCACGGTGGGTGAATCGTGCTTGCTTTGGTTTCCTTGTGCGTCTGTGGTGAATACTTGCTTACAATGATTTCGTGCTGACCGAGCGCCTGGAATTCACGCCTGAACGCGACACGGAAATCTTCGCCGCCTCCCCGGCGGCTCCGGCTGTATTTCTGTTACGCGGAGAAAACGCGCAGGCTGAGCCTTACGTCAGCAAAACAGCGAACCTGCGACGCCGTCTGCAACGCCTGCTGGGTCCAATCGAAGAGCGCACCAAGAAACTCAACCTCCGCGACCGCGTCCGCTCTATCGAGTACGCGCCCACGGGCTCCGACTTCGAATCCGGTTTCCTCGTTTACAAAATCCTGCGCGAAGCTTTTCCCACGACCTACGGCAAACGCCTGCGCTTTCGCTTCGCGCCGCTGGTCAAGCTGCATCTCGCTAACCAATATCCACGCGCTTCGATCACGACACGCCTGGGACGACTGAAGGGCGTCGCTCTTTATTACGGGCCCTTTCAATCTCGCATGGCAGCCGAGAAGTTCATGAACGATTCACTCGACTTCTTCAAGATGCGGCGCTGCGTCGATGACTTGAATCCCGATCCTAAATTTCCCGGCTGCATCTATTCCGAGATGAAGATGTGCCTTGCCCCCTGCTTCAAAGGCTGCAGCGATGAAGAGTATTCCGCCGAAGTCAACCGCGTACAGGCCTACTTCGATTCCGCGGGAGACTCTCTAGCTCGCGAATTCTCGACGCAACGCGATGCTGCCTCCGCGAATCTTGCCTTCGAAGACGCTGCCGCCATGCACCAGCGCTTGGAAAAGCTCAAGCCTGTGTTCAGCCAGTTTCCCGAGATCGTCCGTCGCATTGACCGCTGTTCAGCGCTCATCATTCAGCCCTGCCTGCAGCCCGATTCCGTATCCTTCTTCCGCGTGGAAAGTGGCGCGATCGCCGGACCCGTGGCGTTCTGCATCCAGTCCAGCGAGCATGCAAAATCGCAATCCATGGAGTCGCGGGTACTAGCGCTGCTGGATTCGTTCGCTCCCCCGGAAACGCGGAGCGCTCTCGAAACCATGGAGCACCTCGCGTTGCTCAAGCGCTGGTACTATCGCGGCCGCCGCGTCGGCGAAATATTTCTTGCCGACGATAAAGGCGTACTCCCCATGCGCCGCATCGTACGGGGCATTGGCCGCGTGCTTCGGGGTGAGGAAGCCGAAGCCGAGACCCTCAACCAGGGCAGTGCCGGAAGCGAGGGAAACCAGGTCCCTCGCTTCCATCGGGATGACGACGCCTTAGGGCTGAGTCAGGAAAGAAAGTGAAATGGCAATCAAAGATCCCCACGACAAACAACTGCGCGAGCACCTACTTTACCTTCTCGATGGCGGCGGAGCCCACGCCCGCTATGACGACGCCGTAAAAGGTATGCCGGAGAAGTTGCGCGGCGTGAAGCCTGCCACGCTCCCGCACTCGGCCTGGATGCTGCTCGAGCATCTTCGCATCGCGCAAGAAGACATCCTCGAGTTCAGCCGCAACCCCAAATATAAGGCGCCCAAATGGCCCGACGATTACTGGCCGAAGACCGAAGCGCCGCCGGCCGCGATCGCGTGGAATAAAAGCGTTCAGCAATTCCGCAAAGATATGAAAGCGATGCGGACCTTGGTGGCGAATCCGAAAACCGATCTCTACGCCCGCATTCATTGGGGCGACGGCCAGACCATTCTGTGTGAAGCTTTGCTTCTCGCCGATCATAATGCCTACCACCTGGGGCAGTTGATCGATGTACGCCGCTCGCTGGGCTGCTGGGGGTAGCGCCGCAAAGGCGCTAGCTTAACGAGAAATTACTTCCAGTTTACCCGTCACTCGCCCGGAATCGTTCGTAACCAGTCGTGGAATCCTCGCTTGCATCAGCGTTCTTGCAAGAGAGCTAGCGGGATTGCGACGCTCAGGGGGCCTCGAGATCCAGCGCGTAGACTTCCTGCGTTCCTACGTCACGCAGGAGCAGGGGAGAGCCGTCGGGAGTCAGCCCGCTCCACGGATAAAAAGAAAATATCACCCGCCGGAAGTCTTTCAGTCCCGTTACCCGCTCGAGCCTCCGATCCGCGATGCGCAAACGGGAGAGCGCCGGATCCAAACCCGACCCGGAATCGAAATAGAGGTACTTGCCGTCGCGCGTCCAGTGGATAGCGCCGACGTCCGTCTTAGCCAGTTCCACCCATTTCTGGCTCGCGAAGTCGAACAGCTTTAACCTCAGCCGATCGGAAGTGGTCGCGGCCAGCAAGCGTCCGTCCGGCGACAGGGCCGGCGTAATTAGGTTTTCGGAGCCGGGAAGCACTGAAACCTTCCCCGTCTGGATATCCAGCACCTCAAGGTCGGTCCGGTTGTTGCTGCTGTTGTTGCTTTGGCTTCTTTGAAGGATGATCGACTTGCCGTCTGGTGTCCAACTGGGAAACAAAACATCATAATCAGTGCCGACAAAGAGTTCCTGCTGCGCCCCGCCTTCGGCTGCGACCACGTAAACTCCGCTGTTCTTGCCGGGATCAAATCCAGTGAACAGAATCTTCTCCCCGTCTGGAGACCACACAGGTTCAAACGGGAAGAACGGTGGACGCGTCAGTTGCAACTTGTCGCTTCCGTCGACCCGGCTGCGCCAGATGATACGCTCCGGGTACGTTACATACGCCAGCCATTGGCCGTCCCGCGAAAAGCTGACGTCAGTGGCCGAGAGTCCGGCAAGATAGGGCACAAACTCGCCCGATTTAACGTCGAAGCGCTCCAATTCCCCGCGGGGCTGCTCGCCTATGGCAAAGATTCGTTTGCCGTCCAGGCTGGGCTGCGGAGTAAGGAAGCTCAACGGGCCTGAGGTCAATTGCACGGGAGCGTAATTCACCTTATGGAAAAGATCTGCCTTCTCCCGGATAGCCCACAGATCGGTTCTTCCGTTAAGGAAGCTCTGAAAGACGAAGTACTTCCCGTCCGATGTCCAGTTGCCATTGTACCCATTCACGGGGTTGGCCCAGTCCTGCAGAAGGCGATGCATGCGGCTGCCGTCGGCCGCCACTTCCCAGGTCTGGCGGCCACCCAGACCACCCGTGGTTGTGGTGCTGACCGTAAACCGCAGTACATGGCCGTCCGGGGACCAGCGCAGCCAGTAGGCAAACGCTGGCGGGCTTGCGAACTTGTGCGCGGCATTGGTCTCGAGATTGACGACCTGGAGATCACTTCCGTGCGCAACCAAAAGGTCGCCATTGGGCATCCACGCTCCGTCCGTCGCAACCAGATTGCCCAACCTGGCTGGCGAGCCTCCCAGAATCGGCAACGCCCATAGAGGTTGGTCCATTTGGATGCCGGTGAACGTACCGATGAGAAGCTCCGACTTATCCGCCGAGATATTATCAAGGGCGACGTTTTGAAACGGCGTCTGGATCGGAACCGTTTCTCCTCCGCTAGCGGAAACCTGCGCCACCACGAAGCGACCGTCCACGGACTCCTGAACAAAAAGGCGCGGCCCATCCGTAAGCACAATCGAGCCCACTTGGCCGTGGAATTCTTTCGGCAGGGCGTCGTGAGTAATTTGGGTTGACCCTGTGATTCGCGGCGGTGGAAGGCTGGGGCGAGACCACCAGGCAGCCACGCCCACCACCAGCAACGCTGCTCCACCGATCGCAGTCGTTCTCCAAGGTGCTTTCGTTTGCGCTTGTGACGGTACCACCCCGACCGGTTTTGTCCCCGTATTGGCCGATACCGCGCCAGCACGACCCGACTCCACCTCCCGCCGCAGCCGCTTCAGGTCCACGCCCAGTTCGGAGGCACTCTGGTAGCGAAGCTTGCGATCTTTTTCGAGCGCCTTGTTGGTGATTTGCTCCAGTTCCACCGGTACATTCGGATTCAATCGCACCTCGGAAGACGGTGCCTTGTGCAGAATCGCATCAAATACCATCGCCGCCGTGTTCCCGGAAAATGCCGGCCGCCCGGTTGCCATCTCGTACAGCACTGCCCCAAACGAGAACAGATCGGTGCGCGCGTCCAGTTCCTCGCCAGCCGCTTGCTCCGGCGACATATACGCGATGGTTCCCACAGCGGTCCCGGGACTGGTCAGGTGCAGTTCGCTCATGGCGGTTGGGGCCGCACCCAGCGACGCCGGCGAACTGCTCTTCCCCAACGTTACCTTCGCCAGGCCGAAGTCCAGAATCTTTGCGTGCCCATGCCCAGTCACGAAGATGTTGGCCGGCTTGATATCGCGATGAACAATCCCTTTCCGGTGCGCCGCATCCAGACCTTCCGCAATCTCCACCGCGAGCGGAAGCAATTCCTCTGTCGGCAATGGCCGCCCCAGAATGCGATCGCGCAGCGTCTTGCCCTCAAGCCGCTCCATCACAATGAAGTACTGCCCATCCTGCTGCGCGATTTCGTGGATGGTGCAGATGTTTGGATGATTCAGAGCGGAAGCAGCGCGCGCCTCGCGTCGAAAACGTTCGATCACCGCCGTGTCGGAACTCAATTCAGGTGGGAGAAACTTCAGGGCCACGCGTCGGCCCAGAGTGACGTCTTCCGCTTCATACACCACACCCATCCCACCGCCGCCGAGCTTCTCAACGATACGATAGTGCGAGATGGTTTGGCCGATCACAAGGAAATCCCGGGCCCATCGGGTCGATTCATCTTACGGACGCAGCACCAGCCAGTCAACGATTGGCAGCTCTGGCAAGAGCATCTCGAACCAGAACACTTGCTTTATGAATCGGGATAACTGCCGGTTAGTCGGGAAACCGGAAAGATTTCTTCTTAAATTAGCGCTGATGGGGTAGCGCCGCCGTCTCGGCGGCCATCGCGCTAGTGTTCCGCCACCAAGACGGAGAGCGGAAGACCCTACAAAGAGCCGCTGAGATGGCGGCGCTATGAAGTCGCTGCAAAAATCGAGCCGGCCCTTTCGGAGCCGGCTCGAATAACTAAGCGAGCAGATCTACTGAGCGCTAATCGTTTCCTAGGACGATGCCGTCAAGGTGCCACGGTTATCGTGACCGGTATCTCGTTGGTGGTTGAACCCGAGGTTCCGATCAGCTCAATGGTTGTGGTTCCAGTCGGGGCGCGCCTGCTGGCGCTCCACGTGATGGTTACCTTCACGCTGCCGTTTGCTGGAGGCGTCACGGGGTTGGCCGAGGCCGTCGCCGAAACGCCAGACGGGAATTCGTTGACGCTCAGAGATACAGCAGAATGGAATCCATTCACGCTGGTGACGGTGAGAGTGGTGGATACGCTTCCGCTTTCATCGATGGTGAAAGACGAAGGCGATAGAGACAGGGTGAAGTTCGGCGTTCCCGACGAGGCGTTCACCGTTAGGGTGATCGTGGCGCTGTGACTGGTTGAACCCGAGGTTCCGGTGATCGTCACCGTAGCCGTGCCGACCGTTGCGCTTGCGGAAGCGGTCAGCGTGAGCGTTGAGGTCGCGCTCCCGTTCGCCGGCGGAGTCACCGGGTTCGTGGAGAACGTGGCGGTCACGCCCGAAGGCAGGCCGGACGCACTCAGCGTGGTTGCGGAATTGAAGCCGCCTGTGCTGGTCACGGTGATCGTGCTGGTTCCGCTGCTGCCCTGAGTTACGGTCACAGACGTGGGCGAGGCGCTGACGCTGAAGGCTGGCGTCGCCGATGAATTAACCGTTAGAGCGAGTGTCGTGGTTGCAGTCAGGCTGCCGGAAGTTCCGGTGATGGTCACCGTCGCCGCTCCGGTAGTCGCCGTGGCGCTTGCTGTCAGCGTCAGAACGCTGGTCCCGGTTGTGGGGTTCGTGCCGAACGTCGCGGTTACGCCGCTGGGCAGACCGGACGCCGCCAGCGTTACGCTGCCGGTGAATCCGCCTACATCAGTCACCGTGATGGTGCTGGTGCCGCTGCCACCTTGAGTAATTGTGAGACTGCTCGGCGAGTCGGAGAGCGTGAAGCTCGGCGTCGCTGCGCCAGCCAACAGGTTGATGGCCCCGGTCGTATTCGGACTGCCCCAGCCGGTACACAGATCGTAGCCGGTTATCCCCGAATAGGTTCCGCAACTGCCGCTGGTGATGTCGTGGAGATAGGTGCCATAGCTTGAGGTCAGAGCCGCCGGGTAAATGATCGGATTGATAAAGCCGATCGTGTCGCCGTTGGCCGCTGCCTGTTGGTTGGCCAGAGCCAGGTAGCCGGCCCACATGGGCGCGGCGAAGCTGGTTCCGCCGTAATCGTTAGCCGTACATGTGGTTTGGTCGGCGCAGACGTAATAAGTAAAATTCGCGTTGCCCGCCACGTCTGGTCCATTGCGTAAAGTCGTAGACCCGCGATTGGACGAAGTAATCACGCCTGAGAGCTGCTGCCAGGACGGGATCGGAATGGAATCTGGAGAGATGCCACCGCCGCTGTCTGCCCATGCGGTTTCTGATTTCCAGGGGCCCGCCGCGCTGGAGGTTGTCAGGTCCGTGCCGCCGACCGAGACGATGTTGGCATCGTCCGCTGGCCAGGCCTCGTTTGACGCAGACCAAGCTGAATTGTCGCCAGCCGCTGCAAAGAAGTTCTGGCCTTGCGACGCCATCTGCTCAAAGTACGGATCCAGAGTGCTGGGGTCCGCCGGTGTCCAACCCCACGAGCAACTGATCTGTTTGGATAACGGAGCCAACGCAGTCGAAACCATCGCACTGATGCAGGCGGTATCGCTGATACTTCCCGATCCACTGGCCAGGACGTCGCCGCAGACGTACATGTAGAGCATTGTGGAGCCCGGGGCCATGCCCATGAACTGGGTCATGTCGAGAGTCTGTTCGGTATCGTCGCAGGCGCTACCGCCGCTATCGACGCAGCTCGTGCCGAACCCGCCCGTGGAAATGAGGGTGGGAGTGTAAGGCTCCGTTTGCCCAACGTTCTTGTAATACGTGGACAGATCAGCCAAATCGGTGCCCGCAAATTCGAACAGGGCGAGGTTCTGGCCTGAGCCGGTGAGCGCCGTTCCGCCGTAGTAGGCCGCGCGCATGTCGCTGCCCAAGAAAGAGGCCGAAGGGCCGGAGCCGGTGGTGGCACGAGACACGACCTTATTGGGATCGAGCCCATGGGCCTTTGCATAGTCGCTCTTCTTCACATACAACGGATGTGGCCTGGAGTCGTTGTCCAAACCGGTGATGTGCCAAAGCTGGAAGGGAAGGTCGACGGTGGGCTCGCGGTCGATGGCAAAGAATGTGCGATCCTCAGTAAGGTCGCGATAGGTCCCCATGGTCACATGGAAGGCCTTCTCGATGTTCGCCACCGTGCCGGTGAGCCTCAGGTCCCGTTCTTCCCGGGTTCCGTTGATTATTTGAAAGCCGCTCGCTTTCGCGAAAGCAACCAAGGCGTCCCAATCTTCCTGGCTGGGGCCGAACCTCGCAGTAACCTCTTGGGGCGTAAGGAACTGGTGGTAGGAGGGGCTTGTGGGATCCTGGACTTCCTTCACTAAATTTTGCAATCCCGCGCGGTCGCGCAGCGGCAGAGCAATGTCAAAGCGTAGGGTCTGGGTTGCCGGGAGTTGCCCGACGAACTGCGCCCGCCCATTGGCAACCTCGTCGCGTACATGACGCGTCAATAGTTGCTGGGGCTGGGCTTGTCCTGGGATGGCGAACAACAACAGCAAAGCAACAACGATGCTGCCAGTCAGCGCTGGCAGCAGGGGAGCATGGTTTTTCATTTTCTTGTTCCTCTCGATTTTCTTGGCGTGCAAGACAGTCGGCGGTTCGATCACATTACCGTCGATAATGGCGGCATGTTAGCGCACAACGAGTGGCTTACAACGCGCACCGGCGAAGTGTTACGAAAAACGAAACCCAAGACAGGAAATGAGAAGGACTACTGAGTGGACCGGTTAGCTGACCTGTTTCGCTTCGCGAGAGGTTGGGAAGCAATTGCGGATTGAGGCGCTCGCCAGATGATGACATCCCCCAACTTCAACCGGCTGCGCGAATGAGTAATTCGGATCCACGCTGTGCACTCCGGTCTGGCCTCTTCCGGAACACGACTTTTACTCCCTCGCGCCAGCGCTCGTCAATGCCCACAAACTCCCATTCGATCTCCGGCGAAAGATAGCGCAGCAAGGTGTCGGTTGCGGGGTGAACGTGAAATGCTGGAGCCACCAGAAACAGCAGCGGCTTCTCGGCTGACAGTTCGCGGCCCTCGAAGTATCCGAAGCGGCGAAATTCGCCGCGCGCATGGTGCCACTCCACTCGCGACCAATAATCTAAACCCTGCAGGGGCAGGTGAATGTCTTCATCCGCCTTCAACTCCACCACGGCCAACCGTCCCGCACGCGTGGTCGTGAGCACATCGATCATCGCCCGATCTGCGGCCGAGAATGCCGGAATCTGCGAATACCAGCGCCGGGGCTCGAGTCGCTCGTCCACCATGCTCACATCATTGGCGATTAGCGACTCCAGCCATCGCTCTGGACGCAAACGCCACAAGGGATGTTGGCGCGGCCCATAAGGGTGGCGAGTATCGCGCAAGCAGTGGGCGAGTTCTGTCAACTCGGCCTCGTTGCCGATATCGAGGATCCGTTCTTCCGCGCCGACGCCGAACACGACTTCCTCGGTGCTGCGAAACGAACCCGGAACACAGCCCGGACGCGCCCGCGCAAATTCCAAACCTCGCCAGCGAAAGACAATCTCTGCCGGCGACAGCACTTCGACTTCGCAATTCGGAAGAATTATCTGCACTCTCGCGATTGAATCTTTAAAGCGTTCGCGGGCAGCCTCATCTTCCACCACGTGCACCAACCGCGTCGCCACATTGCCGCGATCCGCGCAGTCGATCTCCACTAGAGAGTCGTGCCGTTCGTCCAACTCAAACAGCGACCACTTCGCCGCCTCGCGGTTCAAGTTCGCCATCCGTTCCCGGACTAGAGCGGAGCTCCCCTTGGGCACGAACATCTTCAGCCCTTCCACCAGCAAATTAGTAGCTTGCCGCTGCCGGCAAGCGTCGAGCCACAGAATGCCGAACGTAAGCGCAGCATCAATGGACGCTTGCGTTTCCGTGGCATTCACTCCCAGAAATGCGAAAGCCGAGCGGCCCCGCTGCATCAAACCGCGCGCGTTAATCGGGCCGAAGGACTTCTCCAGATCGACGCCGCTCGTCAGCTTGGTGATTTTGAATTCGGGAAAGTGCCGGTCAAGCGTTCTCCGCAGCTTTTGCTCGTAGGCGCCCCGAGCGATTCGTCGTGCCGTCGGAGTGCGACGATCGCGCTCGCGGCATATCTCCAGCTTCGAGGAACGCGCCTGGCCCAGCCGCTGAACCGCAAGGCGCAGCGTGCCATTCTTGATCTCGGCCTCTAGCACCCGCCTCACGGAGTTGCGCTCCGTCGACCACAAGTGCAGCACGCACCGGTTGTGCTCGCCCGAAATGGAGTATTTGGCTTGCGCCAGGTCAAACGCGACCGAGCCGTTTTCCAGCACCACCGCTCCCGCCGCCTCGCTGAGAAAGTCCTGCACCGTGCGAGTCAGAGCTTCGGGCGTCACCATCGGCACCGGGCCTTGTCCAATTGAAATCGTTCTATCTGGGACTGTCCCATCTGCAGATTGTCCGATCCGAACCGGTCAGCCGTCTGTGACAAGTGACCATCGTCACGTTTCCGCTGTGGATGTTTTCGCGCGTTTCCCATCCGATGCATGTGGGATAATGAGGATATCCGTTTACCTGAGTCTGCCTCCGGCCCGGCGGCATCTATATTTCTACAGGTGATCAGTTTGGACAGACAATCTCTCGTGGGCAGTCAACGACTGGATAAGCAACGCTTTTTCTTCGACCACTACGGCGTAACCGAAAACGATCTCGAACATTATTTATCGGCCGCTCTTTCCGCCGGCGGCGACTATGCCGACCTTTATTTCGAATATCTTTCGTCCACCTCGCTCATGGTGGATGAGTCGATGGTCAAGTCGGCATCGCAAGGCATTTCAGCAGGTTGCGGTGTGCGCGTGGTCTCCGGCGAACGCACCGGCTACGCCTATACCGATGATCTTTCCTCCAGCCGTATTCTTCACGCGGCCCGCACCGCGGCATTGATCGCTAGCGCTCCGGCGAAAACTCCGGTGGCTGGCTTCCAGCAAACCGCGGCGCGCAGCCTGTATCCAGTGACTCTTCCCTCGGTGGACGCCGAAATCACCGCCAAGGTCGAACTGGTGATGCGGGCCGATAAATCTGCGCGTGCCTACGATCCGCGAATTCAGGAAGTGCGCGCCAGCTACTCCGACGAACTACGGAACATTCTGGTCGTCGCTTCCGATGGAACCTTCGCAGAAGATTCCCAGCCGCTAGCCCGCATGAACGTGTCTTGTATCGCGAAGACCGAAAACAATTCGGCGCGCGGCGGCTCCGGCGGCGGTGGACGCGTCGCCCTCGACTTCTTTTTCGGAGACAAGAATCCCGAGTACTTCGCAAAAGAAGCAGCCCGCCAGGCGATCCTGCAACTCGACGCACGCGAAGCTCCCGCCGGCGAAATGGAAGTGGTTCTCGGCCCGGGATGGCCCGGCGTTCTGCTGCACGAAGCGGTTGGTCACGGCCTCGAAGCCGATTTCAATCGCAAGAAAACTTCTGCTTTTGCCGGGCTGATCGGAAAGCGCGTAGCCAGCGAAGGCTGCACCGTCATCGACAACGGCACTATGCCCTGGCGCCGTGGGTCTTTGAACGTAGACGACGAAGGCGAGCCCACGCAGGAAACCGTGCTGATCGAAAAAGGAATTCTGAAGGGCTACCTGAGCGACAAGCTTTCCGCTCGCCTGATGGGCATCGCCGATACCGGCAACGGACGCCGCGAGAGCTACGAGCACATCCCCATGCCGCGCATGACCAACACTTACATGCTAGCGGGCCAGGACAATCCCGAAGACATTATTCGCTCGGTGAAGCGCGGCATCTACGCGGTAAACTTCGGCGGAGGCCAGGTCGACATCACCAACGGCAAGTTCGTCTTCGGAGCCTCCGAAGCCTACCTGATCGAAGACGGCCAGATCACCGCCCCAATCAAAGGCGCAACGTTGATCGGCAATGGCCCGGATGTTCTGACGCGGGTCTCGATGGTTGGCAACGACTTGAAGCTAGACGAAGGCGTCGGCACCTGCGGCAAAGATGGACAAGCCGTACCGGTAGGCGTGGGTATTCCGACCATCAAGATCGACCGCCTGACGGTAGGCGGCACGGCGAAGAAAGATCCCGGCGGCTTCATGCAGTAAGATCGAACTCACCACGGAGCAGCGGAGTCACGGAGAGATTTCTAGCTTCAGGTTCTGGTTTACCCTGTGTTCCCCTGTGTTAAAGAATTTCCTATGCCCTCAACGCAACTAGAAACTAGAAACCCGAAACTGGAAACTGACCTCCGTGAAGTAGCCCAGGATATCGTCCGGCGCGCCATGAACGGCGGCGCAACCGCTGCCGAATGTGTAGTCCGCGAAGGCGACGAATTCTCCACGCTGGTCCGCCTGGGCCAGGTCGAAACCCTGAAAGAATCCGGGTCGCGATCCATCGGCGTGCGCGTTTTCAACGGCCAGCGAGCAGCCAGTACCTACTCCAGCGATTTCTCAACCCCTTCCCTCGACCGCATGGTGAAATCCGCGCTGGAACTTTCGAAGATCACCTCCGAAGACCCGTTCGGCGGCATCCCCGAAGCTTCGCAGCTAGGCTCGCTCACCGGCGATCTCGATCTCTATCACGAAGACGTGTATTCCCTCCCCGGCCCCGACCGCATCGACTACGCCCGCCGCGCCGAAAAAGCCGCCCTCGATTTCGACCCCCGCATCAAGAATTCCGAAGGCGGGTCGTTCGACGCCGCCACTGGCCACAAAGTTCTCGCCAACTCGCACGGCTTCGTCGGCGAATACCGCCGGTCTTACTGTTCCGTGTCGGCCGTTCCGATCGCACAAACCGAAGACGGCGCAATGCAGCGCGACTATTGGTTCTCGGTCGCGCGCATGCTGTCCAAGCTCGAATCCCCGGAGCAGGTCGGCAAAGTCGCGGCTGAGCGCACGCTGCGCCGCCTGGGCGCACGCAAGGCGAAGACCGCGCAGGTGCCGATCATCTTCGACCCCATGGTTGCTACGTCGATCCTCGAACACATTTTCGAAGGCGTGAATGGCGACTCTGTTTACCGTGGCGCATCGTTTCTAGCCGGCAAACTGGGACAGAAAATCGCCGGCGACAACGTCACCATCATTGATGACGGCACCATGCCCGGCGGCTTCGGCACCAGTCCCTTCGATGGCGAAGGCGTACCCACACGCCGCACAGTTGTCATTGAGAAGGGTGTATTGAACTCTTATTTGTTAAATACTTATACCGCTAAAAAACTTGGCCTCACAACCACCGGCAATGCCTCTCGCGGCCTTGCCGGCACACCGGGCATCGGCCCCGGCAACTACTTCCTGCAACCGGGCACCAGAACGCCGAAGCAAATGATTTCTGAAATCAAAGAAGGTTTGTACGTGACCGAGTTTCTCGGCCACGGCGCGAACCTGGTAACGGGCGATTATTCCCGCGGCGCCTCGGGCTTGTGGATTTCCGGCGGAGAGTTCGCCTACCCAGTCGAAGAGATCACCGTGGCCGGGAATCTGAAAGAAATGTTCTTCAACATCTCCGAGATCGCAAACGATCTCGAGTTCCGGGGCTCGGTCGCCGCTCCGACCCTGCGCATTGACGGGCTGACCGTGGGTGGCGAATAATCGCGAAAGTCTTATAGGTGGTGTGGGGACGGCCGCCCCCGGCCGCAGCGAGCACCAATCTGGGCAAGACATGAAATTCTCCAAGATCGTATTCTGGATCGCCGGCATCTGGGGTGTGCTGGTGCTCACGCCTTTGTTCTTCATCTTCGATCTAATCGGCCGCCAGGATCCGCCGCCGATTACGCATCCCGGCTTCTACTATGGCTTCGTCACCGTGGGGTTGGCATTTCAAATCGTCTTCTTCGTGATCGGGAGAGACCCGGTTCGCCTGCGCCCGATGATGATCCCTTCAGTGGTCGAGAAATTTGGCGCCGGCGGCTCCTTCGTTGTGCTCTATCTACAGCACCGTTCAACTCCGGGAGATTTCGCGCTGGGCTGCGTCGACTTGCTCTTCGGCGTGCTATTCCTGGCGGCGTTCTTCAAGACCAGCAATTAGCGTCCAGAGTACAATCGACATGCATGGGCGGCCTTATCGAGCCAAATCCCGTCGGCGAAGAACGCGATTCCAGCCGGCGGACTATTGCAATCGCGGTCGCCGTCGTCATCGTCCTTGCAGTTGTCTTCGCCTTTCTGTTGCGCAGCCAGCCTAAGAGCGCATCGGGACCTCCTCCCTACGCCGCGAACCTCAAACTTTCCGATTTCAAAATGAGCGCTGCCGAAAATTTCGTCGGCGCCACCGTCAGCTACGTCGATGGCACCGTCACCAACTCAAGCGATAAGACCGTCACACACGTCGTTGTTGAAGTGCAATTCAAAGATGAGATGGGACAGCTTGCGCAGCGGGAAGACATTCCGCTGCAGGTGTTAAAAACCAGCGGGCCGTATCCCGAAGCGGTCGACTTCAGCGTCTCTCCGCTAGGTCCTGGCCAAAGCAAACCCTTTCGACTGACGTTTGAGAGCATCTCCGCGCAGTGGAACCACCAGTATCCCGACATTCAGGTCACCGATGTTGCGGTGAGGTAGCGAACTCCCGTTCTCATCACGGAGATACAGAGGCATGAGTGTGGAAGTGAAAGATATTCTGTTGCAGGGCTCAAGCATCCGACTGGAACCTCTTGACCACCGCCACGTGGAGGGACTGGTAGCCGCTGCGGCAGTTGACTCTTCGCTTTACCAGTGGAGTCCCGTGCCCCAAGGAGAAAGGGCGGCTATCGACTACGTGGACACTGCGCTCGCATGGCGCGACGCAGGCCGAGCGGCCCCGTTCGCGATTGTCCGGCTGCAGGACGGAATCGTGATCGGGTCCACTCGATTCTTTGACATCGAACGCTGGGCCTGGTCGCAAGGTCACCCGCGGCACGGCCATCTCGTCGATGTGTGCGAGATCGGCTACACCTGGCTCGCCAGTTCGGCAATCAGAACCAACGCCAATACCGAGGCCAAGTTCCTTATGCTCACGCATGCGTTCGAAACCTGGCAGGTGTTGCGCGTCTGCCTGCATACGGACGTGCGTAATCAGCGCTCGCGCACCGCGATCGAACGCATCGGAGGGAAGTTCGAAGGAATTCTTCGCGCTCACCGCATGGCCGCGGACTTTATTCCCCGCGACTCGGCCCGCTATTCAATCATTGCGGCCGAGTGGCCGGCAGTGAAGGAACGGCTGTGCCAACTGCTCGATCGAGCCTAAGCCTTGCCACACTCGATACAATGCATACATGTCTGAAGTTAAGCCATTCCGCCTCACGGAGTCGGTAAAAGCTGCGGGTTGCGCGTCCAAGCTGAGTCCGGCGGCGCTGGACTCGGTGCTTGGGAAATTAGCCAGGCAACGCGACCCGAACGTTCTAATCGGCTTCGACCACGCCGACGACGCCGGAGTGTATCAAATCGCGCCCGATCAGGCGCTGGTCCAGACCGTGGACTTCTTCACTCCCATCGTCGACGACCCTTATGTCTTCGGACAGATCGCGGCCACCAACGCGCTCAGTGATGTCTACGCCATGGGCGGAAAGCCGCTGACGTCACTCGCGCTGGTCTGCTTTCCGGAAAAAGCGAACCTCGAAATTCTGGAGCGCATCCTGGCCGGCGGCCTCTCGAAAATGATAGAAGCGAGTTGTGTAGTCATCGGCGGCCACAGCATTCGCGATGAAGAACCCAAGTTTGGATACGCCGTCACCGGACTCATCCACCCCAAGAAAGTTCTTGCCAATGCCGGCGCAAAACCGGGCGATGCCCTCATCTTCACCAAAGCGCTGGGCACGGGAGTGATCTCCACTGCCATCAAGAAAGCGAAAGCTGAACCAGGATGGGTTGACGCCGCGATTCAGTCGATGACCACGCTGAACAAGCTAGCCGCTGAAGTAATTCAGCAAGGAGAATTCCGCATCCACGCCATGACCGATGTCACCGGCTTCGGTCTGATCGGTCATGCTCGCGAGATGGCGCTGGCCAGCAGCGTCACGTTGCGATTCTTTGCACGAGATATTCCCATCCTGCCGGGAGCTTTGGAGTGTATTCGCGCCGGCTATATTCCCGGAGGCCTCAACAATAACCGCGACTTCGCCGAGTGCATGGTTGGCTACGACGACAGCGTTCCAAAAGACCTGAGAGCGCTTCTCTTCGATCCTCAGACTGCGGGCGGGCTGCTGATTTCGGTCGCATCCGAAGACTCGGCAAGGCTTATAGACTCCCTTAATTCGGCAAATGTGCCGGCGGTAACAATCGGCGAAGTTGTGGCCTGCACCAAACCATTGATCACCGTCCAGTTCTAAGCTTTGGGTCCATCTACTTTGGCGTTGACCAATTCCCAGATTCGCGCCAGGTGGTGATCGTCGTGTTCGGCGACAAAATACAAATGGTCTACCAGTCGCATGGGCGTCTTCAGGCGCGGGTGCGGGATGACTCGGGCAAATCGCGACACATCGAGTTCGTCCACTCGGTGGAGAAGCTTTTCTCTGGCCGTGCGGAATTCAGCTGCAATCTTTTCGAATGGACGCGCATTGTGTTTGGCTTCGTCAGTTTTTCGGTTCGTCAAGTCAGCCACGCTGAGTTGAGCGGTTCCCGCAACGAAATCGTCCACGCGGGCCAGCCAAAGTGGTTCGAGGTCAGCCAAATGACCGGCGTGCTCCTGAGCAGACCACTTCCCTTCTACTTCCCTGATCAAGATTTCGTGAGAGTGACCGCGCAGCGCCTCTTCCAGCCGGGCAGGAGTCCCGCGCAGACGCGCTCGCACATTCGGAAATAGTTCGACCGGAAACGAGAAATCAAACTTGCGTTCGAACCAGATGGGCACCTGACTCATGGATTCCGCCGATCGGAGAGATGAACTCCCGCACATGAAAAGATGCGCGGCAGCGCGGCGCGACTCATGAATTTCTGCCATCGAACAGCCTGACTGGCGCATCTCGTAGAATGGCAGGTCGTTTATCCGCTGGTCTTTATTCGCGGCAAGATTCTTTGCAAGGAGACGTCATGCAATTTCGCGAACTTGGTCGCAGTCGTCTGAAAGTCTCAGCCGAAGGCCTCGGCTGCATGGGCATGTCGGAATTCTACGGTCCAGGCGATGACGGCGAATCGATCGCCACCATTCACCGCGCCCTCGAACTCGGCATCAACTTTCTCGATACCGCGGACGTCTACGGCCCCTACAAGAACGAAGAACTCGTCGGCCGCGCGATTAGTGGCAGGCGCGACCAGATCGTGCTGGCTACAAAATTCGGCATCGTCCGCGATCCTAAGAATCCTAATGTACGTGGGGTAAATGGCAGGCCCGACTATGTCCGCCAATCCTGCGAAGCCAGCTTGCGCCGCCTGGGCGTCGAGACCATCGATCTTTATTACCAGCATCGCGTCGATTCTGCCACGCCCATCGAGGAGACCGTTGGAGCGATGGCGCAGCTGGTGCGAGAGGGAAAAATCCGCCACATCGGCCTTTCTGAGGCCTCGCCACAAACCTTGCGCCGCGCCGTGAAAGTGCATCCCATCGCCGCGCTGCAGACCGAATACTCGCTCTGGAGCCGCGAGCCGGAAGAAGAACTGCTCTCCGTTTGTCGCGAACTCGGAGTAGGCTTCGTCGCCTACAGTCCGCTGGGCCGTGGTTTTCTCACAGGTCAATTCAAGCGCTTCGAAGATTTTCCGGAAGACGATTACCGCAGGCTTTCT
>Ga0074045_10000135_pt1 | contig 64845 bp, 64 predicted proteins | sample BogForMeECP23OM2_FD_94442 | JGI IMG/M metagenome (GOLD analysis project Ga0074045, IMG submission 94442) | Bog forest soil microbial communities from Calvert Island, British Columbia, Canada - Bog Forest MetaG ECP23OM2 | ecosystem: Environmental > Terrestrial > Soil > Wetlands ... | reverse complement strand
GAAAGGAACACTGAAGATTATGCAGAACGATCAAACGGCTTTTGGCGACCATGTGATAAAAAAGCGAAAATACCAACCGGAAAAATCCTTTGCGCACTATGAGTGGAACGCTTCGGCCAATAAAAAGCACTATGTTTGTAGTTCTTGTTTTTGCAACAGGCATAAATTTAATACCAAACAGTTATCCGCTATGTTTGGTTATAGTGGTTTCCCGCATTCTTTACATTTGCCGTCCGGGCCTATTGTGCCGATACAGGACTCATCGCTGCATAGTATTCGTTTTTCCCAGTCTTCGTCTTTATCAAAAATGATCTCGGCCATGTTATCCCCCGGATTTATTTTCAGCTTTATTTACAACAGCTTTCATATTTTTTCCATAAGACAGTTTCGATTACAGTACTTCCTGGATGCCGGCCTGCACCGGAATCATAAACGGAAGGGTTTTTAAACCTTATGCCAAGTCGCGTTCAAAAGGATACCGCGGCGGCAAGGAGGAGGCTCCGCAGGCGTATATGTTAATACGTTGAGGAAGCCGACGACGCTGCCAACAAAGGTAGCCGAATGAAGGCCGTCTTGGCACTCATCCTTTAATGCAGGCTATTGATTTTAACCGCGCCACTTTTTTAGCAATTCCCGACTCATGCATAACCTGTACAACATCCTGCAAGTTTTTATATGCTTCCGGCATTTCTTCGCAAAGTGTGCCCCTACTGCCAGCCATTACTAATACTCCCTGATCGGCCATTTCACGGCTAACCGATCGCCCCCGGCTGGATTTGATCGCCTGCGTCCGACTCATTACGCGTCCAGCACCATGACAGGCGCTGCCGAATGTTTCCTGCATAGCTTTTTCCTGACCCACTAAAACGTAAGATCCCGCGCCCATGTCTCCTGGAATCAGCACCGGCTGGCCGACGTTTTTATAACGTGCCGGTATCCCGTCCGAACCTGCCGGATAGGCCCGCGTCGCGCCTTTGCGATGAACGCAAAGTTTTTTCGTTATGCCCGCAATAGTAAACGATTCTATTTTGGCAATGTTATGACAGACATCATAGACCAGACGCATCCCCAGTTCGCGGGGAGCCATGCGCAGTGTTTTTTCCAAGACTTCGCCTGTTAGATGCATTAGGATTTGCCGGTTGGCCCATGCGTAATTGGCTCCGCAGGCCATGGCGGCCAGATAATTTTGTCCTTTTGCCGAATTGAGATATGCACAAGCCAGCTGTCTGTCCGGCAGTTCAATGCCTGTTTCATGCGCGTGCTTGACCATTAAGGCCAGATAATCATCGCAAATCTGATAACCCAATCCGCGCGAACCGGTATGAATCATAATGACGATCTGACTTTTACGTAAACCAAACGCCTGCGCGGTTTTCTCATCAAATATCTCCTGCACAACTTCAATTTCCAGAAAGTGATTGCCGGAACCCAGCGTGCCTAACTGTTGCTTGCCCCGTTCGATAGCCCGCGCTGATACCTGCTCCGGGTCTGCGCCGCTCATGCAGCCGTCATCTTCCGTTGTTTCCAAATCCTGAGCCGTCCCAAAACCGGCCTTGACCGCCCATTGCGCGCCTTCTTCGAGCACTTTTTTCTGATCTTTGCCGGATAGCCGGACATATCCGGTGGAACCGACACCCGATGGAATACGCTGATACAGAGCAGTGGTTAAGTCCTTTATTCTATCTTTGATATCGGCAAGCGCAAGTTCAGTTGTCATCAGGCGGCAGCCGCAGTTGATATCGTAACCCACACCCCCGGGCGAAATGATGCCGCCATCAAGATCAAAGGCCGCCACGCCGCCGATAGGAAAGCCATATCCCCAGTGGACATCGGGCATGGCCAGCGAATAATTAACTATTCCGGGCAAATGCGCTACATTGGCAACCTGTTTCGCGCTTTCATCATTTTTCAGCAGATCATAAATCTTATCATTGGCGTAGATAATTCCCGGCACACGCATACCGCCCGTCTGAGGCAGAAGCCAGCGGTTATTATCCAATTTTTCCAGTTTAATGTCAGACATTTTGAATGCTCAAAAAAGTTTAAATATTAAAGCTCTTCCACGGCTTCGTAAAAAGCTCCAGAGTCAAGGCACGCAAATCCCGAGAAATGAGGCGTACTATTCGTACGCCGCAACGACGAGGGATGTAGCGTAACGTAGCATATGGACTTTTTACGAAGCCGTCAGACATCAAATATTACTTTTGCCCTCCATCCTGACTTATTTTTTGTGACACTCAAGCCACAATAGGTTACCGCCTTAATTTCGGTTTTAATCAAATGCTTCCTGTTATTGTATGGCTCACCCATCAATTGCGCTACCAGCTTTTTATTGCCGCACTTTATAATTTCGCACTTGCCTACTACCCAATTCTCGCCATTAAATAAGTAAAGCATCTCCCGTAAAAAATTGATCAGTAAATCTGCAGCATCCGCGCCGTCAACCGTTATTATTTTGTACCGCCCTTTTCTCTCCCGGGTAGTCCTGCCATTATTTTTGATGTTTTCGATCAGAACACCAAACAACGCACAGGCGGCGTTGGCAAACAGTTCCTTTTTAGTCTGCCCTGATATTTCAACACCTAGATCGGCTGTATGGTCAAAAAAGTTGTAATTGGACATGTGCAGATTATAACCTAAGATGGTTAATTCAACAAGTTCCTGCCTTCAATAAAAAAGGGCGCCTGGCAGCGCCCTTTTTTCTCATAGACTTTAATTAAAGCCTTAATCTTCTTCCGTTGTACTATTTTCTTCCGGCATCAGATCAGTTTCATCGTCGCCGTTGGTGCCGTCATCCTTGTCTTCGGCTTCCGATGTGGTGCGGGCAACGCCGACAAGTTTTTCTTCCGGATCCAGTTCAATAAGTTTCACTCCCTGCGTTACCCGATGATTGACCGGTATTTCCTGCACCTTCAGGCGGATTACTTTGCCGGCATTGCTGATCAACATAACGTTATCTTCACCGATGACCTGCAGGACGCCGGAAACATTGCCAACCTTTTCCACCGTTTTGAGATTGATTGTTCCTTTGCCGCCGCGCGATTGCACACGGTATTCATCAATCGGCGTGCATTTGCCGAATCCATTTTCTGAAACGGTAAGCATGAAAGTGTTCTGCGCGGGAATATCCATACCGATAACATCATCGCCTTCATCCAGGTTAATGCCGCGTACGCCGCGGGCTGTTCTACCCATATCCCGCACATCGTCTTCTTTGAAACGAATGGCCATACCCATCCTTGTGGCTATAAAGATATCCTGATTTCCCATCGTCAATTGAACATCCACCAACTCATCCCCCTCGTCAATGGAAATGGCGATGATGCCGCCGGAGCGCGGATTGGCATAAGCGGTTAGTTCCGTTTTCTTGATAGTGCCTTTTTTAGTGATCATCACAATATACTTATCGTCAACAAATTCCTTGACCGGTAATGTCGCACGAACACTTTCACCCGGCGCAAGATTGACCAGATTAACCATGGCTTTGCCTTTGGCCGCGCGTCCCGCCTGAGGTATTTGATAAACCTTTAACCAGTGCACCTTGCCGGCACTGGTAAAAACAAGCAGGTAATGGTGCGTAGAGGCGATAAAGATTTTTTCCACAAAATCTTCCTCTTTCGTTCCCATACCCATTTTGCCGCGTCCGCCGCGGTGCTGACTCTTATAAAGACTGACCGCGTTGCGCTTGATATAGCCGCTATGGGATATCGTTACAACCACATCTTCTTCCACAATCATATCTTCAATATTGATATCTTCGGAGCTCGCGACGATTTCCGTGCGGCGTTCGTCGCCGTATCGTTCCTTAATTTCATTGAGCTCGTCAATAATAACCTGCAATACTTTTTGCGGATCTGCTAAAATTGAGTTCAAGTGGGCGATCAGGGCGTTCACTTCCGCGTATTCCTCGTCGATCTTGGCTCGCTCCAAACCGGTCAGACGCTGGAGTCTCATCTCCAGAATGGCTTTGGCCTGAATTTCTGATAAACTGAATTTCGCGCATAACTGCGTCGAAGCTTCCGCTGGAGTCTTCGATGCTTTAATGACTTTAATAACTGCGTCAATGTTGTTTAAGGCAATAATGTAACCTTCTAAAATATGCGCTCTCTCCTGCGCTCTTGCCAATTCAAACCTGGTGCGGCGTATAACAACATCCCTGCGGAAACTGATGAATTTTTCGAGCACTTGTTTGAGATTGAAAACCTGCGGCATGTTTTCGGAGATCGCCAGCATGATGACGCCCAGGGAAACTTCCATTTGCGTGAATTTATAGAGCTGATTGAGAATGATTGCCGAATTTTCATCCCGCTTGAGTTCGATTACCACCCGGATGCCTTCGCGGTCGGATTCGTCCCGCAAATCGGAAATGCCGGATATCTTTTTATCGCGCACCAGTTCCGCTATTTTTTCGATCAGCGTAGCCTTATTGACCTGATAAGGCAGTTCTGTAAGAATAATGGTTTCCCTATCATTACGGGCGTTCTTTTCAATAAGGGAGCGCGCGCGGATGCGGATGATGCCGCGTCCGGTTTTATAGGCGGAAAGAATTCCTTCCCGGCCATTAATAAATCCGGCAGTTGGAAAATCAGGACCGGGAATATGACGCATGAGCTGTTCGATGGTAATATCCGGATTCTTGATGCAGGCGATGGTGCCGTTAATAATTTCCTTCAGATTATGCGGCGGAATATTGGTCGCCATTCCGACAGCAATACCCGATGTTCCATTGAGCAGCAATAGCGGAATGCGTGTTGCCAGAAGCGACGGCTCCTGCAGGGATTCATCATAGTTCGGCACATAATCGACCGTGTCTTTTTCCAGATCGGCCAGCACTTCATCAGAAATGCGCGCCAGACGGCTTTCCGTATAACGCATGGCCGCGGGCGGATCGCCGTCAATCGAACCGAAGTTGCCCTGTCCGTCCACCAGCATGTAGCGTAGAGAAAACTCCTGTGCCATACGCACCATTGTGTCATAAATGGCCGCATCGCCGTGCGGATGATATTTACCCATGATCTCGCCGACGATACGGGCGGATTTTTTGTAGGGTTTGTTATGGCGGTTACCCATTTCATACATGGCATATAAAATCCGGCGGTGCACCGGTTTGAGGCCGTCGCGCACATCGGGAATTGCCCGGCCGATGATGACGCTCATGGCGTAATCCATGTAGGATTTCTTCATTTCATCTTCTATATTCACCAGTGTTTGCTTGTGGTGGATATCACGTTCCATTTTGTTTAATCCTCTCTCAATAAAAAGCTGACTGATTTTCAGCCGGCACAATCATTAATCATTAATCTAACAGTGTTTGTTAAATGTCCAGATTGGAAACATACAGGGCATTTTGATATATAAAATCACGCCTCGGTTCGACCTGATCACCCATGAGCGTTGTAAATATTTCGTCAGCCAGAACCGCGTCTTCGACCCCAACCTGCAGAAGTGTGCGTTTTTCCGGATTCATCGTGGTGTCCCACAACTGCTCTGGGTTCATTTCACCCAGGCCTTTATAGCGCTGGACGGCCAGTCCTTTCTTGCCTAAGTTGACAATATGATCCACCAGCGCCTTGGCGCTTTCCAAAATAACAGTCGTTGAAGATTCTTCGCCCTTATCGCTGTAAGGAGCCTCGCCCATAATGGAAACCTGATCCAGCAATGACCGGATATCCGCGAACTGCGGCGTGCGAAAAACTTCACGGTTCAAACAGGATGGAAAGCTTTGCCCGTTCTTCGTCAGATTAAAAACTATTTTTAGCCCGCCGTGATCTTCGTCCGTTTCAATCTTAAAATCGGTAAAACTCTCGCCCAAGGCATCGCCTGTTCTTTTCGCGATGGACGAAAGCGTCTTTTCATTTTTAAAGCTATCGTCAGTCAAAGTGGGGTCACCGGCCAATATGCGGATTAAATTTCTGTCGCGTCCTTCCTTTTCAAATCTATCCAGCAGATCTTCAATCCGCATCACCTTCTTAATCATAATCAATAATTTATTGCCTGTTACCGGAAACGGAGAACCGTCGCCCATGACCAGTTTTACTTTTTCCACACCGTTTTCCAGAATATAGTTTTTCATCTGGTCCTCATTCTGGATATAGAATTCCTGTTTTTTCTCCACAACTTTAAACAACGGCGGCTGAGCGATAAACAGATATCCTCTTTCGATCAGTTCACGCATCTGCCGGAAAAAGAATGTTAAAAGCAGCGTGCGAATATGAGCACCATCCACATCCGCATCCGTCATGATAATGACTTTATGATACCGCAGTTTGCTAATGTCATAATCGTCAGTTCCAATGCCTGCTCCAAAAGCCGTAACCATCGTTTTGATTTCTTCATTTTGCAGCATTTTATCAAAACGGGCTTTCTCCACGTTTAATACTTTTCCGCGCAACGGCAGAATGGCCTGATTTTTCCGGTCACGCCCCTGTTTGGCCGAACCGCCGGCGGAATCTCCTTCCACCAGATAGATTTCACTCAATGCCGGATCTTTTTCCTGACAATCTGCCAGTTTTCCCGGCAGGGCTCCCACTTCCAGCGCGCTTTTACGTCTGGTCAATTCCCGCGCGCGCCTGGCCGCTTCTCTAGCGCGAGCCGCCTCCATGCATTTATTCAATATCTGTTTGGCAACAGACGGATTCTCCTCAAGGTAACTGCCGATCTTTTCGTAAACAATGCCCTCCACCAAGCCACGCACCTCAGAATTTCCCAGTTTTGTTTTGGTCTGACCTTCAAACTGCGGATTCTTTACTTTGACGCTGATGACGCACGCCAATCCTTCTCTTAAATCCTCTCCGCGCAGAGATTCTTTGCCGTCTTTGATTATTTTATTGGCGGTGGCGTAATTATTAAAAACCCTGGTCAGAGCCGAGCGGAAGCCGATCATATGAGTTCCGCCTTCCGTTGTGTTGATGCTGTTGGCAAAGGCAAAAATATTATCCAGATAAGTTTCGTTATACTGAAGAGCAACTTCTACCGAACAATCTTCCTTGGAGCCGGAAACAAAAATCGGATTTTTATGCAAAACTTTTTTATTGCGATTGATATATTCAACAAAGGAAACTATACCGCCTTTATAAAAGAATTCATTTTGCTTAGCGGTGCGTTCGTCTATTAAATTAATTTTGACGCCGGAATTTAAAAAAGCCAGTTCGCGCAAACGATTCGCGATAATATCAAAACTAAATTCACTTTCTTCGAATATTTCATCATCGGGTAAAAAAGTTACTTTTGTTCCCTTTCCTCTTGTTTTGCCCACCATTTCCAGAGGACCGTCGGGAATGCCGCGTTTGTAAGACTGCCTGTAAACATTTCCGTCGCGTCTTACTTCAAGTTCACAGGTTTTAGAAAGGGCATTCACAACTGAAACACCAACACCGTGCAAACCGCCGGATATTTTATAAGAATCATTAGAAAACTTACCACCGGCATGAAGTTTTGTCATAACCACTTCCGCTGCCGACACACCTTCTGTTTTATGAATATCTACAGGAATACCGCGGCCGTTATCATCAACAACAATACTATTGTCCACTCTTATTTTTACTGTGATGGTATCGCAATATCCGCCAGCCGCTTCATCAATACTATTATCAACAACTTCATAAACCAGGTGATGAAGACCTTCCTTTCCGGTGGAACCTATATACATGGCAGGTCTTATACGAACCGCCTCCAAGCCTTCTAATACCTTAATACTATCCGCATCATACTTATGTGTCATAAATAATTTTTAATTTCCTCTCTGCTACTATATTTTTAACGGCATAATTATGCATAAATAACCGTCATCTTCAGCCTGTTTTATCAGTGATGGTTTTAATCCCACCCCAACTTCCAACAGAATTTTTTCTTTATTCATCACAGATATGGCATCAATTAAATAATTTACATTAAATCCACTATCAATAATTTCTCCATCATAATCTATATCTATCTCTTCAGTTGCTTCACCTACGTCCAAATTCGTGGAATTAAGTGTTAATTTACCTTTGGAAAAAGAAAGAATAACTCCACCATATCTTTCTGACGACACAACACTCATTCTTTTTAAGGCATGTAGAAAATATTCTTTTTCTAAAACAACTCTAATTCCTTTTTCAGTGGAAATAACTTTTTTATAATCAGGATAATCCGCATCAACCAAGCTGACTTTTAAAAGAGTGTTTTCTGTTTTCACGACAAACATATTTTTATGTAAACCTATTTTAACCTCTTCATTTTCATCAATAATTTTTTTTATTTCCATTAATCCCTTGCGGGGAATAATAATTCCTTTTCCAGTCTTTAAAAAAGGTCCTGATATTAAACCCTTAGCCAACGCTAAACGATGACCGTCAGTAGCTACCATTCTTAATAAGTGATCTACCCCATCCACTCCTTCTTCCAATAAAACACCATTTAGATTTTTTCTACTTTCATCAGTTGCCATAGCGAAGGCTGTTTTATTAATTAAATCTTTTATTACCATTCCCTTTATTTTATAAAGAGGAATATCCTTATCATCTGTAATACTTGGAAAATCTTCTGCTGGCAGTCCTGGTATTTTATAAAACGCTCTCTGAGATGCTATTTTTACAATATTATTTTTTTGAGTGAAATTAATTACTTCACCCTGAATTTCTCTTATCATTTCATATATCTTTTTTGCGGAAACAGTGATTTCACCATTTTCCGATATTTCCGCATCATAATCAGAAATTAAAATTATTTCCCTATCAGTAGCAATTATTTTAAGTTTATTATTTTCAGCCTTTACAAGAATATTATTTAAAATGGGTATTGTTGTTTTTTTTTCGACAATACCTAATGTTTTTTGAATACCATCAAGAAAGGTTTCTCTGTTTATTTTAAATTCCATATTTCCTCCTTGTTTTTTATCTTAATATTATAATTTAATTTCTTATATATAATTAGTATTAATAGTAACGCCTGTGGATATGTTGATTAAATTTTTTTTTCTAATCATTATAATTACTTTAAACACATTTAACTTGTTTATAAATGAATATAAAAAAGTTTATGATTTGTTCATTAAAATATCCTCCAATTCCTGAATCAAAACTTTTAACTTAGGATCTGTTTTAATGCTATTTAACATTTTATTATTAGCATAAATTACCGTAGAATGATCACGACCACCAATTTTTTGACCGATATCAGGAAAAGAATGATTTGTTAATTTTCTGGCTAAATACATGATAATTTGCCTTGCGAAGACAACATTTTTATTTTTATTATGAGCCTTAATGTCAGATATTTTTATATTTAATTTCCCAGATATAACTTTAATGATTTCTTCAATGCTTACGTCCCCTTGTTTATTATGCTTAACTAAACTACTTAATACTTCCTTTACTAAATCTAAATCAATTTCTCTGCCTGTTAAAGATGAATAAGCGCCTATTCTAACTAAAAAACCCTCCAGTTCACGAATATTTGATTCTACATGGGATGCGATATAATGAATAACATTATTCGGTAACTCAATTTTATTTTCCTGAATTTTCTTTTCGATAATAGCAATTTTAGTTTCTATTTCCGGTGGTTGAATATCGGCAATTAGTCCCCATTCAAAACGCGAACGAAGTCTACTTTCCAGATTAGGAATATCTTTTGGAAACTTATCACTGGTGACAACTATTTGTTTTCCGGAATCATGTAATGTATTGAAAGTATGGAAAAATTCTTCCTGTGTTCGTTCCTTGCCTGCTAGAAAATGAATATCATCAATTAACAAACAACTGATATTACGATATTTTTCTCTAAATTTTGGCATGCGGTCATAACGAATGGAATTAATCATTTCATTCATAAATTCTTCTGCGGAAACATACATAATATTTAGCGTCGGGTGGATAGAAGACGAGAGAAGACCGATAGCATTAAGTAAGTGAGTTTTCCCTAAACCTGATCCTCCATAAATAAATAAAGGATTGTAATTTTTAGCTGGTTGTTTGGCTACGGCAATTGAGGCGGCGTGAGCAAATTGATTACACGGACCAACCACAAACCTGTCAAAGCTGTAATTATCGTTAAGAAAAGAAAAGTTTTTGTTTTTACTGGTAATGGCAGTTGACGTATTTTTAGTATGCGTAGTCTGCTTGAACGAAGGGTCGGAGATATTTTCCTGATTTTTTAAAAGAACAAAATCAATATCAACATCAATACCTGCGGCAGCTTTTAAAGATTGTTTAATGGTAGATGTATAATTATCTAAAAGCCAATCTTTAAAAAATTTATTGGGCACAGCCAATTGCACATGCTGGTCCTCCATAGCAATTATTTTGATAGGTTTTATCCATGTATCAAAATTTTGCTTACTTATCTTTTCTTGAATAAATTTAGTTGTTTTTCCCCAAAAATCTTCCATTTACAACCTTTATAAACACACTTATCAACAATTGTTGATAAGTGTGGAATACATATATTATTTTAAATTATCAAGAATTAAATCCGCTAACCGGTTCAGTTCATCCATAGACGTATAGCGAATTTCGACAAATCCCTTTTTAGCCGAGCCCTTAATTTGCACCTTTGCCATAAATTTTGCGGCTATTGATTTTTCCAGGTCAGTTAGAAAGTGGTCTTTTTTGGCAGCTTGTTTTTTATCAGTGTGAATCTTTTTTGCGTTTTGTATTAAACGTTCCGTTTCCCGGACATTTAAATCTTTTTGTAAGATTAAAGCCAGCGCCGCAATTTGTTTTTCCGTTGAACTGCATGCCAGTAAACAGCGGGCATGGCCTGAAGAAATTTTCTTTTCCGTAAGAGCTTTTTTGGCTTGATCCGACAATTTCAAAAGACGAATGGTATTGGCAACGGTCGAACGATCTTTGCCCACGCGTAAAGAAATTTCATCCTGAGAAAGTTTGAAATTTCCCATTAATGTTAAATAGGCATCGGCTTCTTCAAGAGGATTTAATTCTTCACGCTGAATATTCTCAATCAGCGACATTTCGGCCGCCTGCATGTCTGTTGCTTCGCGAATGGCAATAGGTACATCTTTTAAACCTATGGACTGAGCCGCTCTCCATCGCCGCTCTCCGGCAATAATTTCATATCCCTTTTCAGCCCTGCGGACAATGATCGGCTGAATAATACCGCTGTTTTTAATGGAATCAATAAGCTGCTTTTGGTTTTGATCGTTAAAAGTTTTACGGGGTTGATAACGGTTTGGCCGCAACTCTTCAATGCCGCAGGAAAAAACATTCTTTTTCTTATCGAAGTCATTTAATAAATCCGGAAAAATTGCGCCAAGCCCTTTACCAAGCACATTTTTTTGTGCCATTTACATTCCCCCTTGAATTATTTCCCCGGCCATTTCCATATAAGCCAAAGCGCCGCGCGATTTAATGTCGTAAAGAATAATAGGCAATCCGTGACTGGGGCTTTCCGAAAGCCGCACATTACGCGGGATCACCGTTTTAAAAACCTTATCGCCAAAATGTTTCCGCACATCATCGGAGACCCGATGAGATAATAAATTGCGTTGATCAAACATCGTTAGCAAAATACCACCTAAAACCAGTTTTGGATTTAATTGCGCTTTTACCAGTTTTACAGTATTGAGCAAATATCCCAAACCTTCCATAGCAAAATACTCGCACTGCAAAGGCACAATCAAATAATCGGATGCGACCAGAGCATTTACGGTCATAACACCCAGCGATGGCGGACAATCAATTACTATAAAATCATAATGCCTGTCCAGAGAACTCAACAAATTACGCAACCGCTTTTCTTTATCTTCCAGACCGACAAACTCAACTTCAATGCCAATCAGATCCTGGTTAGACGGCACGACATCAAGATGCGGTATTGCCGTGTTGATAATTACTTGTTCCAGAGGCACCTGACCTATCATCGCGTGATATAAATTAGCCGTCTGAAATGAATTTCTATCCGCTCCGATACCGCTTGTTGAATTACCCTGAGAATCGCCATCTATGAGCAAAGTTTTTTTTTCCGCCGCCGCCAGGGAAGCAGATAAATTTATCGCGGTGGTGGTTTTACCTACACCACCCTTTTGGTTCGCTATACATATAATTTTATTCATTATTTTATTGAGCGTAAAAAAATAAATTCTTTTGCAAGAACTGAAGCTAGCAGTAGCATAAAAAAGTTCTTTTTAGAAGGGTTTTTTACTTTATTTTGTCTTTTCTCCGATAATAATTTTACGCTGTGCCTCCAAGCAGGGGACGTTTATATCATATTGAATAAATTGAGATATTTTGTATTGATGTGTAACGAGTGAGCATTGTGTAAATTCCTCATCAACATTAGGGCCTTTCAAGGCAATTAGTTTTCCTCCCGGGACAAGAAAATATTCGCAATGTGGCAGAAGTTCGGATATTTTAAAAGCGGCACGGGAAATTACAATATCAAATTTTTCTTTCCAGGAATCTTTCTTGATAATATTTTCGACGCGGTCATGAAAAACAAAGACCTGGGAAAGATTCAAAAGACGGATAATATGTTTTAAAAAAGAAACTTTTTTTCTATTGGTTTCCAGAAGATAAACCTGTAATGAAGGCAGCGCTATTTTTAAGGGAAGACCAGGAAAACCCGCGCCGCATCCGACATCAATGAGTCTGGCGGCCGGCTTTTGAATAAATTGCAATGCTGACAGTGAATCCAAAAAGTGCCGCGTGATAATTTCCCGGGAAGAATTTTCGGAAATTAAATTTGTTTTAGCATTCCACTGTAAAAGCTCATTTTTATAAACATCAAACAAAGCCAGTTGTTGTTTGTTGAGTGTAATACCTAATTGCGGCGAGTTTTTACTCAGTAATAGAATTTCTTGATCCATGGATAGGGAATAGCAAAAAAAATCTTTTGCCGCAAAGCATAAATTAGTCCGGCCTGCAAGACAGCATGAAAATTAAATGGACAAAGATATATTGTACTGGCGTACCGGCCGTTTAAGGAAGAAGAATTGCTAAGACCACTCTGCATCAATGCGATCATAATTCATCGCTGACTTTCTTATAATTATTGATAATCTTGACACCTGGCGGCGCGCCGATAACAGGCAGGTTAATGAATTTTAAAATTGATGGTTGAAATTTTTTGAAATATTCAAGGCCACGTTTAGGATCTGAAGAAGGCATCTCTAAAGTTAGAGTAAAGATGTTACGTTCATGACCGGCATAGTTACCGAGCGATCCGGGATAATAGCCAAAATTTTTAACAGGATAACTTACTTCTTTATATGCTTTTTCCATCCATTTTTCAAAAGAATATACGTCTGATGATGGTCCGTCATAATCAAAGAAGTTAAGCGGTGAATGTACCGATAATATTTTTTGCGGTTTGAATTTTTTTATCAAGGCAACTTGAAACTGTGTTTCCTGCTCTGATGACGGTTTTGTCCCAGGATAGTAACGCGCCTTGCTTTTTGTCTTTATCCATTGACGAATCGCGTTTGCCTGCCAGTCTTTTGTGGGGAAATTTCTATTAATGTCAACTTTATTGGCATTAACCCGTGTTGGTGGTGTGGACAAGAAACCATCGGGATTGACCAGTGGCGCAATGACAATACACTTGTCTTTAAACAATGCATGATTGTCTTTAACGTAATGAGCAAGTTTGAACATAAGATAGGCAGACGGCAACTCATCACCGTGAACGCAACCTAAAAATAAAATACAGTTTCCGGTGCTATTACCGAAATTAACAAACATAAGCGGGTGCTTGTTTTTTGTTGTCCGGTAATATTGCCATGGTATTTCTCCGGGATTGAGGTCTGTCCATCCATAAAGGGCATTATTTTTTTCCAATAGGCTAATGTATTCCTTAAAATCATTTGAGGAAGAATCGTAAGCAAACACGCGGGAAGGTAAAAACAGAAAAAGCAACAATCCGGAAAAAAGACACCATGATAAAACGATTTTTTTACGTTTCGATATCTGATTACACAACAATTTTTTATTGACAACAATACGGTAAATAGGTGTTTAATCCCTTCGTTATTATTTTAATGATCTGGTTCTTAAATCTTTGGCTTATTCGTTTAATGGAATCGCCAGCATTTAAGCCTGTTACTCTTCGTGAACTCAAATAGGCAGAGAAAATTATTTCGAACTGAACATTATAGTAAGTTAATCCAGAAATCAATTCAAAAAACTTTTTTGCTAAATTCGGCAGCAAGCGCATTTTCAATAGCCAGATTTGGGGTAAGCAAGTAAAGACCGAATGATATTGTTTCTTCGGCATATTAACTGATCTGGAAATTTGTGCACAAATCCACAATGCAGCTATTTGTGCGATTGCTACACAAGATAATTGCTCTTGAGAAAATTTCCCCCGAGTTTGACAGGATATCTATCAACTTTTATAATGTCTTCAGAAAAAGGTGGTCAGCTTTTCAGGCGTCGCATCAACTCTTGCATGAATGCCTTCCGTTCCATAAAAAACTTGCGGAGCTCTTTGCTGTCTGTATGTACGGTTTCGTGCTCCAATTCTGGAAGATATCGCTCAAGGATCTCCAAGACCTTAGCTTCCTCTTCAGGCGTCAAATTAAGTTTTGACATAGTGACTCTCCTTTCTCGTTTATGTAATATCAATTTGTTTTTAAGTTACTACTTTGCGAGCGGTACTTAACGGTCAGACGCACATGGTGAATCAGTCGCCGTATTTTTCAAGAACCACCCGATACGCGCTAAAGCCTTTTGACTGAAATCTGTATACTGAGTCCCAAAGTGTGAGAAAAAAAGTATTTGAATCTTTCCCTGATGCTTTTGATTATACGGTCATATACTGGAGATGTTAGTTCCTCGCTCATACGATTACCTCCAAGAACCTTTAGTTTATGTTTCCCTTCATGGAAAAAGCGGTGGAGTTTTTTTAAGCGATTGTGTTCCATAATACCGTTAATATTTTATACCAATAACGTCTTTTGCGTCAAGCGAATTGCCTCATAAAAAATGTTACCGAAGGGATGGATAAAAAAGGTGCATTGACTCATAAACCGATGTTACCGAAGAGAGATTCGGAAATGGAGGTTTATTAATATGAGTCCTCAGTCCAAACAAGAGTATTTTGAGGTTCTTCATAAGCGCTACAAGGCGGCATCGCTCAAAGAGAAGACTACCATCATCGATGAATGCTTCATCGTTAATAGGCATGCATGTCTAAAAAGATTTCTTTAATTGAAAAACAAAGTAATCCGTGATGATAAAATAAACAGAAATCATTGTTTGGAAAAGCTTCTGCGACGGGATCATCGAGCTAAAAGAAAAATCATAACAGATAAAATAATCACAACATGAATGGTGATGATGCCGAATTTATGCCTGAGATAAAATTCATTTGCCTTTTGAATCCTCTCCAATCCGCCGCATAATCGCCGGAAACGCTCCAACCCTTCATATCTTTTGTCGTTGTCAGAAGAAAAATCGTTTTGAAACGCAAACATGGGATAAACTGCGTAGATGTGATCGGTCAGAGGACGAAACAGCGTATCAATGATGATCCCCTGCCATGGTTGATAAGCAAGGGCTTCTGCGTAAGGTCTGTTTATGGCATACGCATGAGCCAGACTCTGATAGCGCACTTTTTGTATGAACGGATTTGCCGTTTTATGGCTTTCGCGTATTAATGCTCCCAGAAGCAGAACTTTCCAATCCGGATTTTCTCTTAAAAATTGAGTGCATTGTTTGAAGTGCTCAGCGTCAAATCTGTCAAAAATGACATCATCTTCAAAGATTACAATATTGTCCGCTCCGGTCTCCATGCCCCTGCGCAGACAGGTCATGTGAGATTCATACATTCCCTGTTCGATATTCAAAGGGTGAGGTTTGACAATGACGAATTCGACTTTTTCGCCGAGTCCTACTTCAGCAAACGATTTTGCGGCCGCCTGCCGCCGGTCTTCACGCCCTTCCAGAGAAATACAGTAGATATGATCAAAAAAATCCCAGCCATCGTTTTGGTTTTCCACGATATCCTCTATAAATCGCATTTTTCTTTACAGGACTGTTTTATAATATTAGTATTATACGGTGTCAAGAAATGACTGTTGAAATTAATATTAGCCAACAAATTAAATTACCGGGTGTCCGGTTCAAGAGCTACCGGATGGTTTTACAAAGTTAGGTTTTATGATTAAAAAGAAAATAGCCCAATATCTTGCCTCAAAGAAATGTATTAAAACGATATTAGAGAATCCGGCGGATCTTAGTGAATTCAAGGAGCGTCCGACACCGCGATTAATTACCGGTTTGGTCCTGATGGTGTTGAGTTATATTTTAGGTTGGCCGGCAATATTCGCTTTGAGCTTTATGGCAGTTTGGTTTCAAAAACCGCTGATCGCTGTTATCGGTTGCCCGGTGACTTACGGCCTTTCTTGTCTTGTCTTTGTTATTGGTGCCTGGCTTGCGCGCGCTCCTCACTATATGGGAACTTTGATGAGGTACAGCATACAAAGCTTCTTCAGAAAGTTACGCTCCTAGAAGGGAAAGAAAATTATGTTGAAAACCAAAACAAAAAATATCAGCATTGTATTATATAAACCAAAATATGCGGGGAATATCGGTTCTGTTGCCCGCGCAGCAAAAAACATGGGAATCAGTGACATATTGGTTGTGGGAGGGGCAGGTTATGATCGGGATGAAATGCAACAGAGATCAACACATCTGGCTGCCGATGTTTTAGATCATATCAAATATTGTGAACGTATTGACAAAGCGCTCGGAGGCTTCCATTATATTGTGGGAACAACCGCCCGTTTGGGTAAGGCCCGCGGACCGTTCATTTCTCCGCGCGCAGTAGCCCGTGATATTGCTGACATTTCCCAGAAAAATAAGATAGCCCTCCTTTTCGGACCTGAAGATACCGGGCTTGCCAACGAGGAGTTACGCCTTTGCCATGCCGTGGTAACAATTCCGACATCCCGCGAATTCACATCTCTTAATCTTTCTCATGCCGTAATGATTTTGTGCTATGAAATATTTATCGCCTCATCTGAGGCAGCAATCCTAGCGGAAGCGGCGCCTAAACTGGCGCGATCGCAGGAACTGGAAGGAATGTACGGACAAATAAAAACACTGCTTGCCGATATTGAGTTTATAAATCCTGAAAATCCTGATTACTGGATGATGCATCTGCGCCGTTTTTTTGCACGCGCCGGAATTTTATCCCGCGAAGTTAAGATTGTGCGCGGGATCTGCCGACAGCTTACGTGGTACACCCGACATAAAAAACTTGACTTTACATGACAGTTCCCATAGGAATTGCACATACTGCAGGGCTTTCCTTATTGTAATTAATGTTTATATATCTGGAGGTTTTAAATTATGAGAAAAACATTTTCTTTTACCGGCGCGAAAAAAATTATTTTCGGCAACGGATCAATTTTAACGCTCGCCAGCCACATAAAAGAACATCACGCGCAAAATCCGCTCATTGTCATTGATAAGAATCTGGCTAAAACGGATTTACTGGAAAAAGTTGCCAACGTTCTTATTCCGGCAGGCATTAAATTTACTGTGTATGACAAAGTGGAGGCGGAACCGCCTATTGAACTGGCGGATGAGGGCGCGAAAATCGCCGTGAAAAACAAGTGCGATATCATAATCGGCATCGGCGGCGGCAGCGCGATGGACGTGGCCAAAGCCATTGCCGTAATTGCAACGAACAAAGGCGCTGCGGCTGATTATCTGGGTCTCAACAAAGTTCCCAAACAGGGACTTCCCAAAATAATGATACCGACAACCGCAGGTACCGGCAGTGAGGTTACTTTTACCGCGGTATTCATGCGCAAAAACTTAAAAAAGAAGGAAGGAATGAACAGCCCGTATCTTTATCCTGAGCTGGCGCTGCTTGATCCGGAATTGACCCTCAGCCTGCCGCCTGTACCCACGGCGCACACTGGTCTGGATGCTTTGTGTCATGCCATCGAATCATACACTTCCGTTAATTCTTCACCGGTGAGCGAGATGTTTTCTCTGGAAGCGATAGCTCTGATTGCCGAAAATTTGCGCACCTGCGTGCATGACGGCAAAAATATTGTCGCACGCGAGAGAATGCTTCTGGGCAGTTTATATGCCGGGATCGGGCTGGCCAATGCCGGTGTGACGGCGGTTCATTCATTATCTTATCCGCTGGGCGGCAAATACGGCGTCGGACACGGCCTGGCCAATACAATGCTTTTGCCGGCGGTGATGGCTTTTAATCTGCCCGCCGCGCTGGAAAAGTTTACGGATATCGCCGAAGCGATGGGAGAAAATGTTGAAGGTATGCCAGTCCGCGAAGCCGCCTATCTGGCGCTGGAGGCTGTAGAGACGTTGATTGAGGATTGCGGCGTCCATGAATCTATTGCTCAATTCGGCGTCAAGGAAAAAGATTTTCCGGCGTTGGCCGACGTGGCAGTGACCGTGGCGAGGCCGCTGGAGAACAATCCCCGCAAAATAACCAAAGAAGATATGATCGCGATTTACGCGCAGGCTTTTTGATAAATGAACATAATTTTTAGATCAAAGATAACACTTTGATTTAGAAATGGAAGAAGGAGGAATAAATGGCTGGAGCTGAATTGATCGGAAAAGAAGAAATCAAGGAAGTAATGGATGTCCTGGAAACAGGCATTTTGATGCGTTATGGTTTTGATAAAGAAAGAAAAGGAATTTATAAGGTTCGGGAGTTTGAACAGGCATTTGCAAAATATTGTGGTGTTGACTATGCCCTCGGAGTTACTTCCGGCTCGTCGGCTTTGAAAATAGCGCTCACCGCAATGGATGTAGGGCCCGGCGACGAAGTTCTTGTGCCCGCCTTTACTTTTTTGGCTACTTATGAAGCGGTAATGGAAGTGGGCGCTATTCCCGTAATGGTGGATATTGACGATACTCTGAATCTTGATCCATTAGAGATTGAAAAGAAAAAAACTCCGTATACCAAGGCGGTCATTCCCGTGCATATGTGCGGGTCGGCAGCGAATATCGATAAAATAGTGGAAATCGCCCATAAAAATAAAATGCTGGTTCTGGAAGATAATGCTCAGGGCTGCGGTGCCGGTTTTAAAGGGAAAAAGCTGGGCGGTTTTGGCGATATGGGGACCTTCAGCTTTGATTATGTGAAAACGGTCACCACAGGCGAAGGCGGCATGGTGATTACTAATAATAAGGATTTGTACCACCGGTCGGAATGGTATCACGATCATGGCCATGATCATAATCCTAAAGTAAGCCGCGCTTTGGAAGGCAGGACCATTCTTGGTTTCAACTACCGGATGAATGAACTACAGGGCGCGTTAGGATTGGCGCAGTTGCGCAAGCTGGATTACCTTATCGGAGAGCAGAAAAAAAACAAGAAATTTATTATGGATGTGCTGGCTCAGATACCCGGTGTAGGATTTCGTGCGCAACCGGATCCCGAAGGAGACTCCGCCACGTTTTTAGCGTTTAATTTACCGGATGAAAACCGGGCGCAAAAGTTTCAAAATTTACTCAGCGCAGAAGGAGTGGATACTGTTTGCTATAAAAGAAATTTATGGCATTATGTTCCGAACTGGGAACATTTTCTGGCGAAATCAACGGCTAGTTCAAAAAAATATCCGTTTACAGACCCATCTTATAAGGGCAAAGTGCACTATACGAAAGAAAGCATTCCACAGGCCGAAGATATTTTGGGACGCACGCTGGTTATGGGCATATCTGTAAGGATGAGTCAGGAAAAATTGGATGCTATAAGAAAGGGAATCGAGCAAGCCGCGAAAAATATCTAACACCAAGCCGCGATCTATTTCGGAATCAAATTTATTTATGTAATTGATATAATAGATAATATTGCGTCAATAAGCTTCGGGAATGGCACTGACAAAGTAAACGAAGAAAATATTTTGCACAATAAAGGAGAAAAGAGCTTCATTTATTTCAAATATTTTACTTGACAAGCAATATCGGATTGAATAAACTCCGCTTTTAAATTTTTCATTAAAATGGTGGTTTTGTTATGAAGACATATATGGCAAAAGCCGAAACGGCTGATCAAAAGTGGTATGTAGCGGATGCTTCCGGTAAAGTGTTGGGGAGATTAGCTAGTGAAATAGCGCTCCGCCTGAGAGGAAAGCACAAACCTACATATACGCCGCATGTTGATACAGGTGATTTTATTATTGTAGTTAATGCCGAGAAAATTTTACTTACCGGAAAAAAACTGACCGATAAGATGTATTATTCTTATTCAGGTTATCCCGGTGGATTAAGAGAAACAACAGCAGGCAAAATGCTGGCGGAAAAACCTGAAAATTTGATTCGCATAGCCGTGCAGGGAATGCTGCCCAAAACTAATCTGGGACATAAAATGCTGAAAAAACTGAAAGTTTATTCAGGCAGTACCCATATTCACGAAGCTCAATGTCCGGAAAATTTATCCATTTAATGGATATATAAAATATAAAACAGATTATATAGTATTCAGGAGAGATCATGACGCAACAACGGTATTATGCAACAGGTAAGAGAAAAAGCGCTATTGCCCGCGTTTATATGAAGGCAGGCAGTGGCAGTATTATAGTCAATAAAAGAAACTATGATGAATATTTTGCTCGTCCCAGCCTTAATATGCTTGTCAAACAACCGTTTGATATTACAGGTAAGAAAGATCAATTTGATTTGTTTGTAAATGTAAGCGGCGGTGGAGTGGCAGGTCAGGCAGGCGCGGTAAAACATGGCATTTCCAAGGCTCTTCTGGAGTATGATCCGGAATTGCGTTCAGTCCTGAAAAAGGCGGGCTTTTTAACCAGAGATGCCCGCGTCAAAGAAAGAAAGAAATACGGGCAGCCCGGAGCAAGGAAAAGATTCCAATTCTCCAAGCGTTAAATTCCAACAGGGGGGCTTCCGGCCTCCCTTTTTTTTGGAGGATTTTTATGATCAAGGCAGCAATATTTGGAGCCAGCGGATATACCGGTCAGGAACTAACAAGAATTTTGTTGGGTCACCCGGAGATTAAATTAGTTGCGGTTACATCCCGGCGTTTTGCCGGACAACCCGTAACAGAAGTGTTTCCGTCGTTATATGGCTTGACTTCGTTAAAATATCAAAACTCAACACCAGCCCAGATAAGCAATGCCTGCGATATTGTTTTTCTGGCTCTTCCCCATGGTGTTTCTATGGGGATTGCTCCGGAATTTATCAGGGCAGGCAAGAAAGTAATTGATTTAAGCGCTGATTATCGTTTGCGGGATTTAAAAACCTATGAAACCTGGTACGGGAAACATAGCAGCCCCAAATTTCTAAAGGATGCTGTTTATGGAATACCCGAACTTTACCGGCAGCCAATCAGGAAAGCTAAATTCATTGCCAATCCCGGTTGCTATCCGACCAGTATTATACTGGGTCTTGCTCCGGCGTTAAAAAAGAAGCTTTTGAATGTAACCACGATTATTGCGGATTCGGCTTCCGGTGTAAGTGGAGCGGGGCGGGAGCCACTGACAGGTTCTCTTTTTTGTGAAGTTGACGGTGGTTTTAAGGCGTACAAAGTCGGAAAACACAGGCATCTTCCGGAAATTGAGCAGGAATTGAACGCTCTGGCGGGTAAAAAATTTGCCGTTTCTTTCACACCGCATTTATTACCGGTCAAACGGGGAATTTTGAGCACAATTTATGCGAAAATGAAAAAAGATATCTCTTTATCTGAATTGCATTCCCTTTATTGCTCGTTTTACGCGGCAGAAAAATTTGTCAGGATTTGTCCGGAAGGTAGTTATCCCAACATTTCTTCTGTTTGTGGGTCGAATTATTGCGATATCGGATTGGCGATTGATCCGCGAACAAAAAATGTTATTATAATGGCGGCGATTGATAATTTAATTAAAGGCGCTGCGGGACAGGCTGTGCAGAACATGAATATCATTTGCGGCTTTGAGGAAGACGCTGGTTTGCAAAGCGCGCCGCTCTACCCCTGATGACAGCACTTTGGCCGGAAGCCATATGAAGCCACATAATGAATAGAAACTTCCTTTAGAATTGGAAGAGGAAATATGTCTCAGAAAATATTTAATACGGCGACAAGAAAAAAGGAAATTTTTCAGCCTATAAAAGCGGGGGCCGTTGGTATTTATGTTTGCGGTATCACCGCTTATGATGTTTGTCATATAGGGCATGCCCGTGCGGCGGTTGTTTTTGATGTTGTGGTCAGATACTTACGGGCAAGAGGATATCATGTGACGTATGTTAAAAATTTTACCGATATTGATGACAAGATTATCGACCGCGCCCAAAAAGAAGGCGTCAGCATTGCTGAAATATCGGAACGTTACATTAAATTGCATGACGAAGATATGGCGGCGCTCGGAGTCGAAACTCCTACGATAACTCCGAAAGCCACCCAACACATGGAAGATATGATCGCTCTCATCAGTAGTCTTGAAGAGAAAGGCTACGCTTATTGTGTGGATGGAGATGTATATTTTGCGATAAATAATTATGGTCAATATGGTAGTTTATCCGGACGCAATCTGGAAGAAATGATTGCCGGAGCGCGCGTTGATGTCAATGACAAAAAAAAGAATCCCCTGGATTTTGCGCTTTGGAAAAAAAGCAAAGAAGGTGAGCCTTTTTGGGAAAGCCCCTGGGGTAAAGGACGGCCCGGCTGGCATATTGAATGTTCCGCCATGAGCAGGCGTTATTTGGGAGAAACTTTCGATATTCACGGCGGCGGCGAAGATTTGATTTTCCCGCATCACGAAAATGAAATTGCCCAGTCACAGGCTGCAACAGGAAAACCTCTGGCCAATTACTGGATGCACAACGGCTTTGTGAAAATAAATTCGGAAAAGATGTCCAAATCGTTAGGTAATATATTTCCCATCAAAGAAATCTTGAAAAAATATCATCCGGAAGTACTGCGTTTATTCATGTTGCAGAGTCATTACTGCAGTCCTGTTGATTATTCGGATAGTTCGCTTAATGAAGCCCGGTCAGGATTGCTTCGATGTTATAGAGCTTTGCAACTCCTGAAAGAGGTTCAGCGCAAATTAGACGCTGATATAACGCCGGTTGTAAAAAGCGCTTCGGAACAATCGGAACATTATATCAGTCAGTTCAAAAAATTGGCGGATAAATTTGATGCGGCAATGGATGATGATTTTAATACCGCTCAAGCTTTGGGTCATGTCTTTGAAATGGTAAGATTAATAAATAATTTTATTGTTGATGAAAAGAATATGCTCGCTTCTCATAAAGCGAAAATTCTGGCTCAGGCAAAGAATGTATTTGATCATTTTGGTGTAGTTTTAGGAGTTTTTCAAATTGATGCCGACTCTTTTTTTATTTCAGATAAGGAAACCGAGTTACGTAAAAGAGGCTTAAACATTGAGGAAATTGAGAATTTAATTAAGCAAAGGCATGTTGCCCGCCACCAGAAGGATTGGGTCAGGGCAGATGCTATAAGAAAGGAACTCGGCGAGCTTCATATTGTTCTTAAAGATTCTGCCAATAGCACGAGTTGGATGATTGAATAATTAACTGTGCCGTTTTCCCGTCTATATTTGAAAAAACGTTTAATATTTTTAAGTAATCTCTGAAAATAAATGGAAAATATCAGAGAAAGTGGTATAATAATACTCTTTATATATATAATATTGTGAGGAATATATGAAAAAAATATCACCAATATTTTGTTTGCTCATCATTATTTTTTTAGGATCATTTTTCCTTTTAGGGCTTCACAACGATAGTAGCTCCTCAGCAAATGATAAAAATGTCTATAAAGACATTAAAACATTCGACGAAGTTTTCGACATAATAAAGAAAAATTATGTCGATGAAGTTGATCCCACAACATTGATGCAGGGTGCGATTAACGGCATGGTCAAAACTCTTGACCCACACAGCTCATTTATGACGCCTGATTTATATAAAGAATTAGAGGTGGAAACACAGGGGCATTTCGGGGGTATTGGTATTGAAATTATGATCATAAAAGATGTTTTGACTGTAATTTCTCCCATAGAAGATACTCCCGCGTTCAATGCCGGACTAAAACCGGGCGATCAAATTATAAAAATTGATGGCAAATCTACTAAAAATATAGAAATTACGGAAGCTGTAAAGAAGCTACGCGGTCCAAAGGATTCTAAAGTTACAATTACAATCATGAGGGAGAATATGGCCGCACCAAAAGATTTTACGTTGACGCGTGCCATTATTCAGATCAAAAGTGTCAAGGTTAAAAAACTCGAAGATAACATTGGATACATTCGCATAGCTGCTTTTCAAGAGAAGACGTCAGATGATTTACGCAAAGAGCTGCGCGAAATCAGCGAAAAGCTTAATCCGATGAAGGGATTAATACTGGATTTGAGAAATGATCCCGGTGGATTGTTGACTCAGGCAATTGAAGTCTCTGATATATTCCTCAAATCAGGTGTGATTGTTTCCACTCGTGGACGCGTAAAAAGCATGGAAACAAAATCAATGGCCACAAATGATGGTGATAAAATAACCTGTCCGATGATTGTGTTGGTCAACGAGGGCACCGCCAGCGCCGCGGAAATTGTTGCCGGAGCATTGCAGGACAACGGCAGGGCTTTGATTGTTGGAGCGCAGACTTTTGGCAAAGCATCCGTACAGACCGTTATTCCGCTGGAAGACGGCTCCGCTCTTAAGTTGACGACCGCACGTTATTACACGCCGAAAGGGCGCTCAATTCAGGCGGAAGGTATTACACCGGACATTATTGTTAAATATATTAAGCCGTCGGAAGATGTGGAACCTGCTGCCGGGATGGAAGAACAAATTAGAGAAAAAGATCTTGAAGGACATATAAAACCGGCAAAAGAAGATGGCACTAAGGTTGATGAAACTCAGAGTAAAGAGAAAAAAGATTCTTCTAATTTATCTAATGATAATCAACTAAAAACAGCAGTGGATATATTGAAGAGCTGGAGTATCATGAAAAAGAATTTAAATTAATTAAGACGTGAATTATAAAATTATAATCAGCAATGAAATTATTTAAAAGGATTTTTACGGCAACAGTCATATTCTTGATCGTCATATCAATTGCAGGTATTATTTATGTACTGCAATTTCAAGAAGAGCCGTCTGTAATAAAAGAACCGAAAAAAGAAACAAAACAAATAAAAACTAAGAAGGCGACCCCAAGTTCAAAGGAAAAACTCTTGCCTATTACATCGGCACCATTACGTAAAGTAGCAATTATTGTTGATGACATGGGTTGTAACTTAAACGCGGTAAAGGAATTACTGAAAATTAACGCCGATTTAACATTTGCTATTTTACCTTTTCAGGCTCATACACGCGAAGCGGCGGAAATGTTTCATAAAGCTAACAAAGAAACTCTTTTGCACCTGCCGATGGAACCGGTTTCTTATCCGCGTGAAAAGCCGGGGGAAGGAGCCCTGTTTACGGATATGAATGACGAGGAGCTTGTGTTGCAATTAAAAAAGAATATTGCTGATGTGCCTTACATCTCCGGAGTCAATAATCATATGGGGTCAAAATTCATGACTGATGAAAAAAAACTTATTTTAATTTTTAATGAGCTAAAGAAAAAGAAATTGTTTTTTGTGGATTCGCGCACGTCAAATGATACCAAGGCTTATGCGGCTGCTAAAAAAACCGGTTTACAGATAGCCGAGCGAAAAATATTTATTGATAATAATCGTGACTACAATAAAATTTATGCTAATTTGATTAATATAGCCAAAGATAATGATGTTTCGCCCCGGATCATTATCGGCCATCCTTATCCTGAAACTATTCGAGCGCTTAAAGAAGCGACGAAAGTTTTACATGAAAAAGGGGTATCCATTGTTCCTGTGTCTGAGATAGTTAATAAGTGAAAATCTTCTATTAAGTGTTTATAATTTTTATTCGATGATCAGAATAAGCGGTGAGCGAAGCGGATATTTAAATATGCAAAAAAACAAAACACGTTTTATATTTATATTGATTCTGGTTTTAATAAATTTATACGGGTGCAGTCATTTGCACAAAGTTCAGATTCCTTCCGTATCTTCTGAAAACAAGTCAACAGATGCGTCTTATCATTATTCTCTGGGCGTTCTGTTACGTCTGGATGGAAAACTTGAGGAAGCGACTGAAGAATTTAAGCAGGCCATTGCTTCCGATCCCGGTTCTGCATATCTTGCGACGGAACTTATTTCTCTTTATACAGAACAGGGCGATCTCAATAACGCCATTGCTCTAGGACAAGAAACGCTTTCTAAGAATCCTGATAGCATAGAAATACATTTAATTATGGGTGGTTTGTATCTTAATATTCGCGAATACACAAAGGCGATTGCAGAACATAAAAAAGTAATTGAACTGGATCCTGACAATCTTATTGCCCATCTTTATTTGGGGATAATTTTTGCTGAAGAAAAAAGATTTGATAAATCTGAGGAAACATTTAAGAAAATGTTAAAAATAGATCCTGACAATATTATGGGCATCTATTACTATGGTAAAATGCTGGAGAAAAATAAACGCTTTGAAGACGCGGAGGAAATGTTTAAAAAAGCCATATCTTTAAGTCCATACTTTGAAATAGCTTTATTTGATCTAGCCGCGCTTTATGAAAAGCAAGACAGGCTGGATAATGCAATTGAAGTTTATCGCAATTTTTTGGAAAACAATCCAGCGCGAATAAATTTGCGGGTCAGAATAGCAGAGCTTTTAATTAAGGAAAAAAAATATGAGGAAGCTCAAAAAGAATTCCAGGAAGTTTTGAAAGTTGATCCCGATAATCGGGATATAAGGGTGGCGCTGGGTCTTTTATATTATGATATGAAAAAGTTTGATTTGGCTGCAGCTGAATTTTCTGCAATTCTACAGAAAAATATTATGGATGACAAGGTTCATTATTTATTGGCGACTACTTATGAGGAAAAAGGCGATAACAAACTGGCCTTTGAAGAATATCGCAACATTTCTATTTCCTCCGAATTATATGTCAATGCTCAAATTCGCGCGGGAATGATCTTAAAAAAAGAAAACAAAATCACAGAGGCTATTACTTTAATTAAAGGATCTATTAAGAAAAAAAACGATCAGGTGCCTTTTTACATTTATTTATCTTCACTTTACGAGGAAGCTAAAAATACCGTCGAGGCAGAAAACATTTTGGAAGAGGGAATCAAAATCGTTCCCAAGGATATAGATTTGCATTATGCTTTAGCTGTGCTTTATGAAAAAACAAATCGTCTTTCCGAAAGCATCAAGGAAATGGAAAAGGTTTTGGAAATTGATCCGAAAAATGCCGAGGCGCTCAATTTTATAGGCTACAGTTATGCTGATCGCGGTATAAATCTCGAAGAAGCGGAAAAAATGATTATGAAGGCTCTGGAAATTAAACCGGACAATGGTTATTTGTTGGACAGTCTTGGTTGGGTAAATTTCAAAAAAAATAAATTAGGCAGCGCCGAGAAATATTTAAAGCAGGCTGTGGAATTATTACCTGATGAAGTTGATATTCTTGAGCACATGGGAGATGTTTACGTCAAACTAAAGAAAATTAAGGAAGCCAGGGAAATGTATGACCGTGCCCTTAAGATTGAACCTAAAAACAGTTCCGTGCAAAAAAAGCTTGAAGATTTGATCAAGCAGAAACAATAGAAACAACATGGTATTATTATATCCCCAGAGATTTTTTCTGCGCATAACAAAAAAATCCTCTTTCCTTGCCGTAAAATTATTATGGCTGATTTTTTTTGTTTATGGTTGCGCTGGGCAAGCAATTGTTTATCCCGATTCTCCATCCGAAAAAATTCCTACGACAATTTTCTCCGGCCCTATTGCTGAAGATGATGTTGTAAGCGCTATAGTTGACATAGATTTGACTTCACCCGATGGTTATTATCCAACCAAGGCGGCCTTGATTATAAAAAAGCCTTCATATTTACGGTTGGAAATGCTTCCGGTCTTCGGAACACCCGATTTTCTTCTCGCTGCTTCGCCTGAAAAAATGAGTATTTTTATTCCTTCAAAGGAAAAATTTTATTACGGACAACCGACGGGCGCTAACTTAAGAAAATTTATTCACTGGCAATTTAATATTGAAGATATAGTAATGATTTTTGCCGGAACATATCCTTCTCTGAAAGAGAAGGATATGTCTTACCAAAGCTATCGTGAAAAAAATCTTTTGCGTATGGAAATGAAAGCGCCATCAGGATGCTCGCAAATTGTCTGGGTAGGAGAAAACAATAGATTGTTTAAAATAGTTCGCAATGATGAAAACGGCAAAGAACTATACACAGTTAGATATTTCTATGATGAAGCCCCACGCACTCTTTCAAGAAAAATTACCATTAGCATGGCCGATGGAATAACGTTACTATCGGTAAAATTTTCTGAAATCAGAATTGAAAAGGCAACAGATTTATCAATTTTTGATCTTCAGATTCCCGCCAATGTAAATGTTATTTTGTTGAAATAATTCAGATGATTACTTTAATTTCAGAGGGATTTATTTGATTTCCTGCAGGCTGGACCGGGCGATGCGCGCCTGATTGGTGTTCGGATAAGTTTTGATTACTTCCTGTAAAAGTAATTTGGCACTGGTTTTGTCTCCCAGTTTGAGAAAAGAAAGGCCTTGCTTAAGCAAGGCATATGGAACTTTGTTTCCGTTGGGATAATTCTTAGTTACTTTTTCGTACTCTAATATTGCCGCTTCATATTTTTTTTCGAAAAAATAACATTCACCGACCCAAAACTGGGCATTATCTGAATACTCGCTATCAGGATAAACAGATAAGAAATTTTGAAATTCGGATCGGGCTTTATCGTAATCGCCTTCTTTAAATATTTGATAAGCGTCCGAATACGCTTTTTCCTTGTCTTGTATCTTTGCCAAATCTTTTGCAACAATAGTACCTGTTGATTTGCTGTTCTTATCGGGAGTTTCATTCACACTATGTTTATTGCCGATTTCCAGAAAATTTTCAATAAAGTTGATTTTCAGAAGAATATTATCAAAACGCTGATCATCCTTCTTTGTGTTGGCAGTATAATCTTTTTTCAGGATTTCCACTTGACCACGCAATTGCTGAAGAGTTTCCCTCAAATCGGAAATGTCTGCCGAAGTGTTGGCCTGCCCGTTACGTATAGAATCCAGAGATGCGGTGCTCTTTTTCAATGTGCCTAAATCAGCATCTATTGCGGCAAGTTTTTCTTCCATGTTCTGGTTTAATTCCGAACGAAGCGCCCTTAAATCTCCTGTAGAAGCGCAACCAGCAACGGAAAATATCGCAAAAAATAAAAGAAGATAAATAAACTTTCTCAATTTTTTCACCTCATTAGATTATATTATGGAGTAACAACAAAATGAGCACGCCTGTTTTTTGCCCAAGCTTCTTCGTTAGAGTCCGGAAATAGAGGACGCTCAGAGCCATAACTAATAGTTTTCATGATTGATTCTTTAATTCCTAAATTAACAAGATATTTCTTTGTTTCCTGAGCGCGACGCTCCCCCAGAGCCATGTTGTATTCGGCGGTTCCTCTTTCATCGCAATGTCCTTCAATCATGACGGAAGATACTCTATGTTTCAGTAAATAACTGGCATTGACCTGAAGAATTTCACGGGCGTCAGGACGAATGCTGGAGCTGTCGAAATCAAAGTTGATGTCACTAACAGGAGATGTTGCTGTTGCTTCCAGAAGAGAAGATTGTTCATGAACGGGACCTTTTTGATTAGTGGTATTGGTGGGGGCAATGTTGTTGTTTTGATTTGTATCATCATTTGTTTTTACCGGTGTTTGCACGGGTGCGGTTACCTGTTCCTGCGCGTTACTGCTTGTGACTACTGATTTTTTTTCGGCACAACTGGTAAAAATTATCAGACTAAATAAAATTACAACAATAATTCCCGTCAAGGTCAGATTATTTTTCATTATTCTTCCTCTCTTTCCTCACTAAAATAAGTTTATCAGAAATAAAAGACTTCAACACAATGACAAATATTGTCATCAATAAAATTATAACAGAAACATGGACAGTTTTTAAGAAGAAACCCTATACGCATTTTATGTTCCATATTGCTGTCAAATTCAATTATTATTAGCGTCTTATACGGCAAAGGCTAGAAAATAACAACCCCTAAACTTTTACGAAAATATTATTTAAATCGGGGCGACCACGTTGGCATTACTAAATTAGTACTATATTCAGTGAGTATTCTCGGATTTGAGCCGTTAGAATTCATAATAAAAATTTTACTTTTAGAGTTTTTTTGGGAAGCATAAACAATTTGTCTGCCTGATGGTGACCAGGATGGTGATTTGTTATTAGCGGCATCGAAAGTTAATTGGATGGGGGGGGTATTGCCGTCTGCATCAATGACAAATATTTGATATTTGTCATTTGTTAATCCCTCGTATGCTAGACGGTCACCATGCGGCGACCATGAAGGAGATGTGTTATAAGTACCTTCATACGTTATTCTTTTTACATTATTACCATCGGCATCCATGATATAAATTTGCGGGGATCCTGAGCGGTTGGAAACAAAAATTATCCTTTTGCCATCGGGCGACCAGGATGGAGAAACATCTATAAAATAGTTCTTTGTCAGACGCTTGAGCGACAAAGTGTCAATGTCCAGGATATATATTTCTTCGTTGCCTTCCTTGCTAAGTGTCAATAATAGTTTCTTTCCATCAGGAGAAAATGATCCGCATAGATTAAGTCCTTCGAAAGAAGCCACTTTTCTTTCCGTTCCATTGGTTAAATTCCTGATATAAATTTCCGGGCGGCCGCCTTTAAAAGAAGTGAAAGCAAGAAATTTTCCATCGGGCGACCAGCGCGGCGCAATTATAATAGATTGATGATTGGTGACGCTTTTTAATTCAGAGCCATCGTAGTTGATAATTTGAATATCGGATTTGGGGCCTTTCTTGGACACAAAAGCGATTTTAGTATTAAAGTCGCCTTCATCGTTCACCAGTGCCAGCATAATATCTGAAGCTATAGCCCGGGAAATTACTTTTAAATTGTCCGTTTCAGCATGATATTTTTTATTAAAAATAAGTTCTCCGCGGGTAACATCAAAAAGGGAACTGTCCGCTATTATTTCTTTATCATTTCGGGTTATGTTACCTCGCAATAAATAATCGGCGCCTATCGCTGTCCAATCGGGGAAGGAAATTTTTTCGGCAGTTATAGCCGTGATGAAAGTTTTATCTTCTAAAAAGCTTTTTTTGTTTAAAATATTGAATATTCCCGTCAAGGACAAATCTTTTCTGATATTGTCCGAAATCATAATGCCGAAATCTACGGCTTTATTGGCGCTTGTTACTTTGTTGTTGAAGTCGCAAATCGCGATAGGAATTTGTTTGAATGTTGGGGAACCTATGTCAATATAAATCTTTGCAACGGCACTATTATTGAAAATAAATAATGAACAGAAAAGCAATATAAAAATGAAGATTAAATACCTTTTTTTCATCAAAGCTGCATAGCCCTTTCTTATGATATTAAAAACATTATTGCCATTTCCATATCATTTAAATAAAAAATTAAATATGAACATAAACATAGCTCTGTTTAAGGGAAACGGACACCGAGTTCAATGCTATTGTCCATAATCCAGTATGGAAAGGGAGGAAATGGACTGGATTTTTTAACAGCCCGAAGAGCTGAATCATCAAAATAGCGGTTGCCGGAACGTTTTTCAAACTTTGTATATTCCAGCACGCCGCTGCGTGCAATACTAATATCAATAATAGATGAAATATTTTTCTCCGGCATCAATGCCTGCGGATTCATCCAGTGTCCCTTTATTCTTGATTCGACAACTCCCAAATATTCATTTATTTGCGCGTTGATTTCAGCATTTGATATTACCGGCCTGCCTGAAGCAGATGCAGGTTCCGGTGTTTTCAATTGGGCAAATTCTTTTTTCCGGATGGCGCTGACAGCTTTTTCAATATTGAATTTATGCGTTTCCTGATTTTTTACGGGGGTGGTATAAATGCTGGTGATCTTCCTTCTTATAATTATGGATCGTGTTGCTTCGTTTGACTGCAGCATATCATTCAGCCCCGACGAATCATTGGCCGTTCCGACTGCCTCTGAACCCACAAGTGAGACGGAGTATGCAGTTCCAAAAGTTAAATGCCGCGACGCTGTGGGGATCGAAATAAGCAGGACGGTAATAACAGTCACATGGATTATCAGAGAGAGGAAAATCACGCTGTAGATGTTGCCGTTATTGCCGCGGTAGCCATTGCTGAGCTTCCGGGGTGTCATTTTGTTTCCTCGGGCGGTTCCGTAATCATTCCGAGTTTATCAACACCGGCTTTGCGCACTTCCGACATAACTTCGACAACAAATCCATAGGGTACATTTTTATCGGCGCGAAGAAAAATTTCACGATCTATTCTGTTGGAAAATATTGCTTCCAGTTTGGAATTTAATTCTCCCAGCGGCAGCTTTGTTTTGTTCAGAAAAATTTCTTTTGCTTCGCTGATAGTCAGGACAAGCTTTTCCTCGGTGACATCCACGCTTTTTGATTTGACCCGCGGCAGATTGACATCAATGCCCATGGAGAGCATGGGTGCCGTAACCATGAAGATAATAAGCAACACCAGCATAACGTCAACTAAAGGCGTAACGTTAATTTCTGCCATAGGTTTACTGGGATAAGTTTTTCTGCGTAAGCCGCGCATAGTCGTTAAATTTTCCCACCCTTATTTACGAACCAGATACCGTTCGACAATGTTTAAGAATTCAGCGGCAAAGTTTTCCATTTCCTGAACCATATTTTTGGATTGGTTTAAGAAGTAATTATAAAAAATAACAGCCGGTATAGCCGCGGCAAGTCCGGCGGCGGTAGCAATAAGCGCTTCTGAAATACCGGGAGCGACAACGGCGAGAGTTGCCGAACCGCGAGCACCGATTCCTTTGAAAGTGTCCATGATGCCCCAAACCGTGCCGAATAAACCGATGAAAGGACTGGCCGAACCGGTTGTTGCCAGAAAACCCAGGGCGCTTTCGAGTTTGGTCATCTCCGTATTGCTGGCCTTGTTCATGGAACGTTCCAAATTGTCCAGAGAGGAAAGACTAATTTCGTCGTTTCCCTGCACAGCTTGATGCTCTTGTTTGTTTATTTTTGTCAATTCCGTGTAGCCGACGCGAAAAACTTCAGCGGTGGTGGAATAAGAATATTTTTTTGCCGCAGGCATCACTTCGGAAAGCTTATTACTGCGCAGATAATCAGCATTGAAAACATCATTTTCTTTTTTAATCTTACGATAATAGCGGTATTTCAGTAAAATAATCGCCCAGGAAACAACGGAAAAAATAAAAAGCACCAGCAAAACAAATTTAACCACCACCCCGGCGTCCAGTACCATGCTTAAAAGACTACCGTTAAAACTGCCGCTTAAATCTAAAGAGCCAATGTCTTTCACTTTTTGATCTCCAAAAGGGAATTAAATTTGTAGCGTAAACTAAAGGAAAAAAGCGGCCTTGTCAATATATCTTTTAGTTAAAAAAATTATTGACTTTATTGATGCCTGCGAACATGGATGCGGGGTAAGCGATCAAAAAAAGCTTCTCGTGAAGGCAATTACTTTATCGATAATATTTTTATCCGTGATAATCATAACCAAACAGTCAATTCCAAGAGGGATATCTACTAATAAATAAAAATTTTATGATCAGTTTTACGGCTCTTTTGAGGGATTGACAATTTTAATCTTACGGGTTAACGTTAACTAATAAGATTAATTTTATCCAGCATATTGTCGTAAAGCTCTTTCGTCAGACCTTTGCTGGACGCCTTGATGATATCCATTCATTTTTTTAAGGCAGGTTAAAAACCATACGATTATTTTAGCTTCATTTTAAACGAAAGGGGATTAAGCATGAATATAAGAAGAATTTCAACTCCGGTTTTATTAAGTTTTCTTATCATCATGTTTATGACGGTTATTGGTTGTGAGAAAAAGCCGGCCACCTCCGTTATCTCCGGGACGGTATCGGGGGATTTGAAAAAAGGTATAACGATTAACCTGACAGGCGCCGCAACAGCTTCTACAACGACCGATTCAAGCGGAAACTTTAGCTTTACGAATCAGGAAAACGGAAACTACACAGTAACGCCCTACCTTGATGGCTATACGTTTAGCCCGACCAGTACGAACGTTGCTGTCAGTGGAGCAAGTGTCACAGGAATCAACTTTATATCAACACACTCTGGTTACGGTATTTCCGGGACGGTCACCGGCATTGTAGCAGCTAATGTAACACTCACATTGGACGATCTCAATTTAACGACAACCACAACAGACTCTAATGGCAACTATACTCTCAGAAGTACTGATATTGGTAACAACACATATATCGTAAAACCCTATCTTGCAGGCTATAAGTTTAACCCCTACACTCATTCCGTACCTGTGGGTAACGCGAGTGCTACAGGTATAGATTTCGTGTCTTCTACTGTCTACACAACAGCGGGTTCCGCAACAGGTAATTATACATGGGATCCCGTGACGGGTGATCTAACCATAACATGGACACCGGAAACCGTTCCCTGTAGCTGGCCGCAAGCTGGCACGGATGCTGAAACGTTTGTGACTATAACAAACACCACAACAAACACCACCATGACATGGCCAAATACAATTCAATGGCCGGATAAGATTGCATGGCTGGGTATGATGATATGGACGAGGACAGGTTCGACAGCAAACGATCCCGCGGGAGTGTGGACGGCATATGATCAATCAGGAAATAAATATACGGCTACATTTACGGCTACAAACGCTACCAGCGGTTCGATTTCGCTGGTCGAGAATATTGTCGCCTGCTCCTATGTGTGGTCAGAGGTTCTTTCCTCCGGCGACTATCAAGTCTCGCTTAGTTATCAGGATTCGCAACACGAGGCAACTTCTGTAAGTGTAACTGGTCCGGGTATATCGGGTTCGCAGATCCTTAAATATGAAAATGCGGACAATACGAGTGAATGGAATATTACTGGGACGGTTCATGGGGGTGTTATAGACATCCCCTTATTCTTGCAAACGCCGCCTTATACCTACACGTTTACTGTAACTGCACCTGAAACTGTTTTAGGAATAACAACCACGTGGACATGGGACGAGAAGTCATGCTTTGTGGATTGGCCTACAGACCTCTCTACTGGATTGGCGACCCCCCCGGACACGACTCGGACCTTCTATTGGACCGGGGTCACTGATGCGTCAGGTTACGTGGTGCAACTAAAGGACAGTAGTTACAATCTAATATGGGAATCACCTGAAACATCGGCCAATTCTATTGTTTATGGTGGTGCTGCTGTTCTTACATCAGGGAATACCTATTATTTCTATGTAGAAGTAAGAGGTACCAGTTACTGCGCTAATGGTACCTCTTATGCAGTGGCATATTTTATTGCACCCTGAGACTGCTTGAGACAGATAGAGAGAAGATTAAGTATGCTTCTTCCCACCACCCATGGGGGCATTCTTAATTTCATGCCAGATATCTGTATTTACTCATATGATTGAGTAGTGATGCGGTGAACAAAGATAGCGCTTTGATTTAAAATTGGAGTAGTTTATCAGAGGGTTTCCGGCGTAAAGGCGACTACATCATCGATCTTTTCTTTGCCTGCAAAGATCATAACCAGCCGGTCAATACCCAGAGCAATGCCGGCGCATGGTGGCAGGGCATCAAGTGAAAGGAGGAATCTTTCCGGCATGGCGTAGCGGGTCAGGTTTTTCGCGGCGCGCGTTCTCAACGCCTCTTCAAAGCGTTGTTTTTGTTCACGCGCGTCGATCAGTTCCGAAAAACCATTGGCTATTTCCAGCCCGGCTATATAAAGCTCAAATCGTTCGCTGATGGCCGGATTATTTTCTTTTAATTTGGCCAGGGATGCAAGTTTTGCCGGATAGTCATAAAGAAATACCGGCCTGTTTATGCCGAGTTGGGGTTCTATGTAATCAACTAATATTTCATCAAATTCATTTTGAGCCAGCGCTTCTTCCAGAGTAACAGGCGCGTATTTTAAAAAGGCGTTCGCGACGGAGATTCTCTCCCAGGGTAGGGCCAGATTTATTTTTTTGTTTTGCCACATAAATTCCCGTACAATACCCATATCCCCGGCTATAGCCTTAATCAACTCCTGGCATTGATCCATTAATTGATGATAGTCGTAGTGCGCGACATACCATTCCAGCATGGTGAATTCCGGCAGGTGCTTATCGCCTCTTTCGGCGGCGCGGAAACATTTACTGATTTGAAAAATGCGATTATAACCCGCGGCCAGCAGCCGCTTCATGCAAATTTCCGGTGATGTCTGTAAAAACCAGTTTCCCGAAGGCAACGCTTCAATATTTTCCTCCGGCGCGGGCGATGGGATTCTCAGAGGAGTTTCTACTTCCAAAAATCCATAACGGGTAAAAAAGAGACGAATGTTTTGAATTAGTCTGGCGCGCGCCTGCAGAGTCTGCGACTTGCGCGCCAGATAGAAATGATCGTCTTGATGAAATTCGCTCATATTTTTATACAGCTTCTCAAAATGTTTCAGAGGCAAGGCGCGCGAAGTATAAGAAGATGGGTCAATCACCGTTGATCGCAATCAGTCTGTCTGGGCCAACGTTGGGACAAACTGAAACGTAACGCAGCACATGAGCATTTCGGAAAACTTTCAACCTTTAACTCTGGTCAGGTATTCTCCCGTGCGAGTGTCTATCCTGATTTTTTCACCTTCGGTAACAAAAGTTGGCACCAGAATCGTATAGCCGGTTTGCACTTTAACGGGTTTTGTTGAGCCGGCGGCGGTGTCTCCTTTAGCCCACGGTTCGGCTTCCGTCACGATCAGTTCGACAAAATTAGGCAGGCTTATGCCAATAGGGTTGTCCTCAAAAAGAAGAATTTCCACTTCAATATTGTCGATCAGGAAATTCACGGCGTCACCGACTTGAGCTTCGGTTAAATATATCTGCTCGTAGTTTTCATTGTCCATGAAGCAGTATTTATCCCCTTCTTTGTAGAGATACTGCATTTTCTTTTCACGCAAATCAGCGGTTTCAAAAGTATCAACTGAACGGAATGACCGCTCAAACTGGCTGCCGGTGACCATGTTTTTAAGCTTGGTGCGATACAGAGCCTGTCCCTTGCCCGGTTTGACAAAATTAAATTCAGTGATAACATACGGTTCGTTATCAATTTTCAGCCTTATTCCTTTTCTTAACTCACTGGCTGGTATTATCATAAAAATATCTCCTTACTTGCTTAATGTAACAAAATTGAGTGTTTTGCTCTTTGGTTTCTCTATTCTATTTATTTGAACTTGTCAAAAAAATGTTGATGTTTTTTAAAATCATTTTTTATTGCTCCAGACATCACATTTAAAGGTATCTTACCCGAGCTTCCGGGTACATCCAGAACATATTGCGGCAGGCAAAGTCCGGAACATTGCTGCCATATTGTTTCCATCAGGGCAATGCTCGCTTTCGGATCAGTGCGAAAGTGTACACAGCCCTTGGCCGGATCGCAGTGAAAAAGATAATACGGACGGACAGATATCTTTTGCAGACCGTAGAGTAAGGTTCTCATTACCTCCGGAGAATTATTAACGTCTTTCAGTAAAACCGATTGGTTGGAGACGGGAATTCCCGCTTCCTGCAGCATATTACAGGCGCGCTTGGATTCGGGCGTGATTTCTGCGGGATGATTAAATTGAGTATTAAACCATAAAGGCCGGTAGCGTTTGAGTATTCTACAAAGTTCCGGGGTAATACGCATAGGCATGACAACAGGAATGCGGCTGCCAACACGCAAAACTTCAATATGCGGAATGGCTCGCAACGAAGACAAGAGATTTTCTAAAATATGATCATCGAAAATCAGTGGATCACCGCCGGAAATAATCACTTCCCTGATTTGCGGCGATTGGGCAAGATAGTGAATCATTTTCTGAAATAGTGTTTTTAAATTTATATGATTAGGCTTTGACCAGAGACGCTTGCGGTTACAATGCCGGCAGTAAGTGGCGCAGGTTTCAGTAACAATGAGCAGACAGCGATCCGGGTAGCGATGCACCAGCTTGGGTATCGGCATGTGGGAGTCTTCCTCCAGAGGATCTTGTGTCGCTGTTTCCAGACAGGAGATTTCCTGCAAATCGGGAACGCATTGAGCGAAGATCGGATCGTTAATATTATTGTTTTGCATGAGCGATAAATAATAAGGAGTTATCGCCAGAGGATAAACAGATATTACTTCTTTTAACTTATCCTTATATAAATCCGTTTTTCCAAGAATATGTTCCAGGGTTTTTATTCGGGTCACGCGGTTTTTAAATTGCCAGCGCCAATCCTGCCAATCTTTTGCCGAAGTATTGTTAAAATAAGAAAGAAATTTATTTTTATTCATATATTTAATTATTTAAAAAAAAATCAAGATGTGTTTCCTATCACAAATTTATCTGATTGCAAAGGGAATCAACAATCTTTAAAGAGTTTAAATAATGCAATGTCTATGATATATAATAATTAAATAAAAAAGAAATTTGGAGAACTGAAGTGATGAATATGCAGCGGCGCAAAGAAAGAGTGGCAATGTTATCAGTTGCTTCCAATTCTTTTTTGGTTTTATTCAAAATCATTGTCGGTATTCTCACCGGGTCTGTTTCGATCATATCGGAAGCGATTCATTCGGGAATGGATTTGCTGGCGGCAGTTATTGCCATGTTTTGTGTGAAAACATCCAATGTCCCTGCTGATGACCGTCATCCATTCGGCCACGGGAAAATAGAAAATATATCCGGTTTTGTGGAAGCTTTGCTTATTTTTATCGGGGCGTTCTGGATCTTATTTGAAGCTTTGCAGAAATTACTTTCCTCACAGGTCATAGAAAACGCCGGTTGGGGCGTTATGGTCATGTTATTTTCCTCAGTTGTTAATTACATTGTTTCGCGAAAGCTTTTCGAGACAGGCAAAGAAACTGATTCCATTGCCCTGCAGGCTGACGCCTGGCATTTGCGCACGGATGTTTATACTTCGGCTGGTGTTATGGCAGGTCTGGGAATAATCTGGATTGGACATGAGTTCTTTCCCGCACACAACATTAATTGGATTGATCCCGTTGCCGCCATGTTTGTCGCCTCTCTTATTTTGCGCGCCGCTTATCATCTGACTGTTAATTCCATCCGCGACTTAATAGATGCTAAACTGCCGCCGGAAGAAGAGGATTATATCCGCGATATAATCAATCATCAACCGGCAATTAATGGCTTTCACCAATTGCGGACACGCAAAGCAGGTAATGTTCGTTTTATAGAATTTCATATTACAGTCGCCCAACAAATGACTGTGCTTGATTCTCATAATATTACCAAAATATTGGAACAGAATATCAAAAATAAATTTCCTGCAAGCTACATTACCATTCACATCGAACCGTGTGAAGGCTAATATTCGGATATTTGCGCGGCTGATATGTATTTTTCTTTTAAATTTATTTGTTAAGACAAAGAAATTAACGGTTTGATTTCCGGCAGTTTGTCGCCTTCATACAATACCTTTTCCAGAAAAAGACCGGATGGCGGGGCAGTGAATCTTGCAGGTATTTCTGAATAAGAAAGGAGCATTTTCTCAACATCGCTTTTGGTTAGGTTATTACGGCCGGCTTCTACAGTTACTCCTGTTATGCGCCTCACCATTTTCCAGAGAAAATGAGAACCGACTATGCGTATGGCAATGATATCGTCAAATTCCTGTAACCACAATCCTTCAATGTTAACTTTTGTTGAAGCTTCTTTGTCCATTCTTTTGTCCGCAAAGGAAACAAAATCGTGGAAGCCTTGAAAAATGCCGAGCGTTTGCTTCATTTTTTTGCAATCAAGTTTATCTTTTATCCACCAGACATACCGTTTGCCGAAAGCGGAGCGCCTTTTTGAAATTAGATATAGATAACTTCGGCTAAGAGCGTGATGACGGGCGTGGAAAAGCGGCAAAGCGTTTTCCACATGTAATATATTAATGCTTGACGGTAAGTTATCATTGATTCCGATGCGCAGAGCTTCCGGATGAACATTTCTGGAAGATTCCAGATGGGCGGTTTGCGACAAAGCATGCACTCCGGCGTCAGTTCTTCCGGCACCTTGAACTTTTACCGGTATGCCTAAAAATTTTTGCGCCGCTGTTATCAAAGTTCCTTGAATGCTTTTAGCGTTTTTTTGTGTTTGCCATCCGCGGTAATTGGTTCCATCGTATTCGAGAATAATTTTATATTTATGCATAACAGCCTTAAACAAAGAAGTCTATAACGTATCGTTGGAACAACAGGCATCTTTTCTAATTGTCGTTTGCCTGAGCAATCAAATCATTTTGCCGTCTTTGTTAATTTAGTTTTTCAGGCATCAGTATAGTCATTCCTGAAATGGTCTTCATTAATAAGCCTTCCTGCGGATCAAGGCTATATAATTCAGCTCCGGGATATAGTGTTGTGATGACAGCCTTACCGATGATTTTTCTGCCTTCCTTGCCGGTAAGATCTATTGTTTTCAGACCCCAGATATTATGAAAAATAAGCGCCCGTCCGTTTTGTTCGCCAATGTAGAGCATGATATGGCCTTTACGCCAAAGGAGACTCAAGTAGGGAATTCCACGCTCCAGGATGATTTTTTCCTTCTGCTCGGGATCAAGATTCTGTAAGTTTGTATAAATTCCAACTTTTTTTGCCTGATCTTCGGAGTGTCTTGGCAACCATATGCCAAAAGGAGCGAAAAAATCTCTGGTCATTGCGGAACAATCACGATTTCCATAAAGCCCGCCCCAGCCATATGGTTCGTCAATTAATTCGTTGGCGATTTTCACCGCATTGACGTATGTCAAAGGCAGGGGCTTGGGCGCGATCACCTGACGGGAGACGAATCCGGGCTTAATTACCGCGTCATTGTTTTTATCCGTCGTCGTGATAAGTATTTCCAGTTTATCTGCCATCTCATTGACTAAAGGAAATATTTGACCGATGGATGTTCTGAGACTGAAATTGCCATCGGCATCAAAAATAGAAATTTTGTCCTTGATAATGACGGCATAACGACCGGATTCCCAAGTTTTAATGAAATTGTCGTCCACACGCGCGTAATCCTCAACAGGCATCCACCCAAAAGCGAAACTGGTTTCCACCAACGCCCATGATTTATCCGCACTGAGATGAAATATAATAATAGGAGTGTTTGAGGTCACAGAAGATATTTGCAGATTATCAAAAGGCCAACCAGCGATATCTCCCTCAGAACTGTAAAAGTGAGGGCTTTGCGTCGGAAGCATTCGAAGACTTGTATTTCTCGTTGTAATCGCGGGTTGCAGAGTATTGGGATAATTTTCTAAAGACGCGTTTTGCCGAAGCTTTTTTAACCATGCTGCCGAATGCTTTTTTTTATTTTCGCCGTAGCCGGGATTAGCGGCGAATTTTTTAAAAATGAAAGATAATTTTTCTGATGAAGCATGGGCAGGCTGAAGATTATGCCAGACCGAAAAGTAAGTTTTATCATAATCTTCATTCATCTTAACCTGAAATTCCACGGGAAGAATAAATTTTTCCTTTTGGGTAGTATCGTTTTTAGTGGTATCGTTTATTAAATAGGCTGTGTGATCTTGAGGTAAATCTCTTACGTCTTTTATTGTGTCCGGTGTCTGCAAACACCCCCAAAACAGGAAGGGTATTAAAATAAAATTAAAAATTTTTATTTTCATGGAAAATGCCTTAATTTAAATTTATGGCCTTTTATAGTCTTTTTTTATATTTAGGGCAAGATTAAACGATTAATATTTGCTTAAGTATTTTATAAATAATTTTGTGGCATAAGAAGTTGAACACTGATATAAGCTATAAATCCGGTTAGTATGAAAATAAATTAATTTATTTAAACGCTAATTCAGAGGAAAAATATGGCTGACCATATAAAAATATACGGTAAACCCAGTTGACCCTACACAGAGTGTGCCACAGGAAAGCATCTATTGTTTATGGATGCTCTTGCGGAATTGAATAACAGGTCTGGAACCGGATAAAAAATAAAGCCTTTTGCTCTTCACGAAAAAATAAGGAGATAAAAAATGGATAGCTTTGTGCCCCAAAAAATATTTTTTACCAAAGGCGTGGGCACGCACAAAGATGAATTGCATTCTTTTGAGCGTGCCTTACGCGATGCCGGAATAGAAAAATGCAATCTGGTGCAGGTGTCCAGCATATTCCCGCCGCGCTGTAAAATGATTTCCAAAACACACGGGCTGAAGCAGTTAACGCCCGGTGCCATTACCTATTGTGTGATGAGCCGTTGTTGCACCAACGAACGAAAAAGACTTATGGCGGCATCGGTTGGCTGCGCCATTCCTGCCGACAAATCATCTTATGGCTACATCAGCGAACATCACGCTTACGGCCAGAACGAAAAGCAGGCGGGTGATTACGCGGAAGATCTGGCTGCGGCCATGCTGGCCTCCACTTTGGGCATTGATTTCGATGTAGATGAAAGCTGGGATGAGAAAAAGGAAATTTTTAAAATCAGCGGCAAAATAGTCCGAACTCTTAATGTGACTCAATCCACGATTTGTAAAGATAATAAATTCACCACGGTTATTGCTGTGGCTGTATTTATTTTTTGAAATGATTTTTTTGCTGTAAAAAAATATATTTATCGGGAATTCAGCCGACAGGCCTCTTCCTGGATACGGTTTATCCATTATGTCGCAATATCTTAATCAAAATACCGTCAAAAGAAAAATCCCGCCTTTAAAGATGCAGGATGTTGGCGGTGCGGAATTACCGTACCTTTATTACGAAGGAGGAACGCCACAAATTCTTTTTGCTCATGCCACCGGTTTCCTGCCATGGCTCTGGCATCCGATAATAGAAGATTTGATGCCGCCCAACCAGGCATGGGTGCCTTATATTTGCAATTATCGCGATTGCGATCCGGAAAAAGGTGGTCTTGCCTGGGATATTGTCGCCAAAGATTTATCTGTTTTGTGTCGTGCGCAGAACATTAAAAATCATCTGGCCGTCGGGCATTCGATGGGAGCAACAGTGCTCACTATTGCCGCCGCTTCATTGGGCATGCAGCCGCGCGCCATGATTCTGATTGAGCCAATTTTTCTTCCGGAAGAATTTTACTCGATGGATATCAAGCTGAAAGACCATCCTCTCGCTTCGCAGTCTATAAAAAGGAAAAACAGTTGGAAAAATGAAAACGCAGCCCTGGAATATTTGAAATCAAAAATACTTTTTGCCGGATGGGACGAACAGATTCTGCAATTTTATCTGAAATACGGTATGGAGAAACAACAGGAAGGAGAGTTAAAACTCGCCTGCTCTCCGAGAAATGAAGCCGCAATGTTTATGGGTGGCAAGAGCACTAATCCCTGGCCGCTGATTAAAAAATTAACCTGTCCGGTTCTTGTCATTGAAGGAGAAAAAAGTTCCAACAAAGAATTTGTTGATTTGCCAAGAGCCATCTCTTTGTTAAAAGATGGAACATACAAATCTGTTCCTGACGCCGGACACTTAATTCCCATGCAGAAACCGCAAGAAGTTGCTAAAATCATAAAGGAATTTTTGACGCGAATAACTTAAGTAAACAATTGACGAATTCCGATAAATATGTAAGCTTTCCACCGAAAGTGATTTAATAAAAATCAACAAGGGGATTTTGTTTGATGGCTGAGAACGAAAATAATCAGCAGAGCCTGGAAAACAACGGAAAATATCTGCCGAAAATGGTCCTGACACAGCCATTCACCTTTATCGGAGAAAAGGTTATCGGCTGGATTAACGTTTTGGGCACGGCAATGATTTTCCTTGTCATGGCACTTTGGAAAACATTTCGGACCAAACAGTTTCCCAAGGTTATAGAGCAAATCTATTATATTGGAGCCAGTTCCACAACGATTATTATTCTGGTGGGCCTGTTTACCGGCATGGTTTTGGGTTTGCAATCATACCATGCGCTCAGTAAGTTCGGCGCGGTGGGCGGTCTGGGAGCGCTGGTGTCCCTTTCCCTGATCAGGGAATTGGGGCCTGTTCTTACGGCGATTATGATTACGGCCAGAGCAGGATCCGCCATCACGGCTGAAGTAGGCATTCAGCGCATTTCGGAGCAGATCGATGCTCTGCATACCATGCGTATTGATCCGTTCCGCTATCTCATCAGCCCGAGAATTATCGCTTCGATCATCAGCTTTCCACTGCTCACGGCTGTGTTTGACTTTATCGGCATTATCGGGGGGTATATTAGCGGCGTCATGCTTTTGGGATTGAATGCCGGAGTTTATTCCCACAGTATTAAAGCCAACGTGGATATGAATGACCTCACCGACGGTTTTATCAAGGCGATAGTATTTGCGGTTATTGTTGCCACCGTCTGCTGTTATCAGGGATATTTTGTGCACATACGTAAGGATAGCCATGGTGCCAAGGCCGTGGGTTTCGCGACGACCTCTGCCGTTGTGACATCTTGCGTGTTGATTCTTGTTTCGGATTATGTGGTGACCTCACTGCTTTTGATATAGAGAAATTTATGAACACAACTCCATTGATTGAATTCAAAAATATAACCAAGCGCTTCGGATCGTACACGGTTCTGGAGAATGTGAATTTACAAATATACGAAGGGCAGGTTACCACTATTATTGGTCTCTCCGGTTCTGGAAAAAGCGTTCTGCTTAAGCATATCGTCGGTCTGCTTCATCCCGATGAAGGGACGATTCTCTTTCGCGGCAAGTCTTTATCCGAAATGAAGAAAGCCGAAATATCATCTTCCATGCGTCAGATAAGTTACATGTTTCAGGGCAATGCTCTGTTTGATTCTCTGACTGTTTATGATAACATCGCCCTGCCTCTGAGGGAGACGACAAATTTGAAAAAAGCGGATATTAACCGCAGGGTTATGGCCAGAGTCGAACAGACGGAGCTTACCGAGGCTGTTCACAAATATCCGTCAGAACTGTCCGGAGGCATGCAGAAAAGAGCGGCGCTGGCGCGCGCGCTGATCACCGATCCGCAAATAGTTTTGTTTGACGAACCCACGACGGGCCAGGACCCCGTCCGGAAAAACGCTATTTTGAGCATGATTGCCCAGTACCAGAGAAAATTTAATTTTACGGCGATCATGGTCAGTCACGAAATCCCGGATGTTTATTTTATATCTAACCGGATTCTTGCTCTTTATGATAAATCCATCGTGTTTCAGGGCACTCCCGAAGAACTCGGCAATTTTAAGCATCCCTTCACCGATGAAGTTATCAATAGTCTGGAAGGTTTGCAGAAAGAACTGACGGGCCTTTATTCCCGAAGAAAGTTTAAAGTTTTGAATTATGCTCAGCTAAAGCATGGACAAGCGGACGAAAATTACTGCGTCGCGGTTTTTACACTTTCGGATATGGATGCAGTCGTTGCCAGCCTCGGACACGACACGGCGCAGGAAATAATTCACGCGATGGGATTGTATATTGATAAACATTTTGGCGCCATAGGCGGTTTTTCTACCCGCAATAAAGCCAATGAATTTGTTACGGTACTTCCTTATTCAGATACGGCGGAAGCTGAAAACATTATGAATGAATTTGTTGATGATTTCCACAAACGTGGAATTAGCGATATCTGGGCGGAAGCTCAAAAGCGTGCGCCTTCGAATAAATGCGTTGATTTCGCCATCTGGGCGGGCATTGCCGAAGGGCAACCTGTTGCCGAAATAGATTCCATTATCGACTCGGCCAAATCTCGACAAAAAGAAATCGGGCGTTTGCAATGCGCCGCCAAGGAGTAAACAAATGAAAAAATACAAAGTAGAAACCATAGTGGGCATCTTTGTTTTTCTGGGACTGCTCTGTATCGGGTACATGACCGTGAAACTCGGCAAAGTTTCTTTTTTCCAGGATGAATATTATCCCATAACCGCCAAGTTCATTTCTGTTACCGGCCTGAGAGAAGGCAATCCGGTGGATATTATGGGTATTGAGGTTGGCAGAGTGGAAAAAATCACAATGGATCAGGAAAATCAGAAAGCTATTGTGGAAATAAAGATCAAAAAAGGCGTAAAGATTTATGATGATGCCATCGCTTCCATTAAAACCGAGGGTCTGATGGGAGATCAGTATATAAGTATTGATCCGGGAGGAGCCGGCACGCTTTTGGGGCCTCGCGGAACGATCACGGAAACTCAGGCCCCGGTGGACATATTGGGACTCATCGGCAAATACGCATTTGGCGATGTAAAACAAAAGCAAAATTGATATAATGAGAATTCAGGAGGATTTAAAAAAAATGAAAAAACAACTCGCGGGATTAATTATTATACTGACGATTTTTGTATTGACTCTACCGGTATACGCCGGCGCCCCGCTGGATACGGTTAAAGTAAATGTGAACAATGTTCTGGATGTATTGCGTAATCCCAAACTTAAAGCCGAATCGGCCAAAGAGATTAAAAAGGAAAAACTCCGGATAATTTCCAAGACGATGTTTGACGAGAATGAATTTTCCAGGCGCACCCTGTCACGCAACTGGAGTAAGTTCAATCCCGCCGAACAAGCGGAATTTGTGAAACTTTTTGAACAGGTGCTGGAAAAATCGTACGCGGATAAAATTCTGGACTATACGAACGAAAAAGTTGAATTCACTAAAGATGAGATGAAATCAGATACCCAGGCCGAGGTTCAGACAAAAATTATCACAGCATCCAAGGAAATTCCCATTTTTTACCGGATGATTTTGAAAGACGGGAAATGGAAAGTGTATGATGTTGTCGTGGAGAATGTGAGCCTTGTTCAAAATTATCGCACACAGTTCAACGATATCCTTTCAAAAAATACGCCGGAACAACTGTTGGAGATACTGCGAAAGAAGGTAAGTAAGCAATAGAAAAAACCGGCAGGTTAAGATTTTTAATCAAAGATGACTCGACAGCGCGAGAAAAACGCCTCAAAATTCAAAGCCGCGTCGCAATGATAAATAATGATTATGGCAAAATTTCATTACATGAAATCTTTTTCATCTTTGATTTTATTATGCGTTTTTCTTTCGATGGGTTATGCTCACGCATCACAACAGCCTTTTGTCGTTATGCCGCAAGCGGCATCTTCTTCCGGAGATGTTTTGCTGGCATCCAACTCCGATAAAATTCCGGTAAAATCGTCGGATAAATCAGTTGACGCAATCAAGGATGAATATAAAGACGAAGATGATCTCGATTACGCCAACGATAAAATTAAAGATGAAAAAGTAGAAATTGCCGATCCTCTGGAACCCGTGAACAGGGTCACGCATCAGTTTAACGATAAACTTTATTTCTGGGCGCTCAAACCTGTCGCGCAGGGATACAAAGCCGTTGTTCCTGAGCCTGCGCGCATCGGTGTGAAAAACTTCTTTTTCAATCTTGGATTTCCCGCCCGTTTTCTAAGTTGCCTGCTTCAGACGGATTTCAGTGGTGCGGCCACTGAAGCAGGCCGTTTTACAATAAATACTATCTGGGGCATCGGTGGACTTCTTGATCCTTCTTCCGGCAAAGATTTGAATCTCCAAAGTCAAGACACGGATCTGGGGCAAACGCTGGGAGTCTATGGCGTGGGACAGGGTTTTTACATCGTCTGGCCTATACTGGGACCTTCCAGTCCGCGCGACACAATCAGCATAGCAAGCGATTATTTTCTGTCTCCCGTCTCTTACATTTCTCCGTGGTATGCCTGGTTGGGAGTGAGGACGTATGAGGAAGTTAATGCTACATCTCTGAGGATTGGTGATTATGAAGCGCTGAAAGAAGCGGCGATTGATCCTTACGTGGCGTTTCGCGATGCCTACATCCAATATAGGTTGAATAAAGTTAAAGCCAAAAAAGCCAAACTTACATTATCCGCACCGCCCAAAGAGCAAGCTCAACCGGCCAATCCGGCATTACCGGAGAAGGAAAATTAAATGAAAAGGAAACTGATTATAAAAAATTTTCCGGTAATCGCTTTAACGGCACTATTAATTCTTTCGATTGGCCCGACGGCCACGGCATCCGGATTATTCGGTCCGCTGCAAACCGTGTCAAGACAAGACGGCGGATTAAACACCGCCATCGGCTACTTTTATCATGAGGATACATATCAAAATGATACAAATCATACAATAAGGCAGAATGAAATTTATTCACAGGCAGCCTACGGCGCAAATAATATCTGGGAAATATACGCGCGAATAGGGATATCTGATCTAAAAATTTTTGATATTTTTAATTCCACAGATGCTTCCACCACGACAAATAAGAATGATTTTGAGGAAAACTGGAAATTTTTCGGCACTCTGGGGGCAAAGGGTTTTTATCCGATAAGCAAAGTATTCGGAGTAGGCGTCTTTATACAGGGAACATCTTATTTCAGCAACTTTACGGATGATATTGTGGGAACAATCAGCGGCAAGCCTTTTACAACCGATCTTAAGGTAAAAAATCTCTGGGACCTAAATTTCGGAGCCGGGCTTCAGGTCACCATCCCACACGGTATCAAGTTATACGCGGGTCCATATATCTATTATTCGGAAGCAGAGATTGCTTTGGCATCAAATATTCCCGGCCTTGAATATTCGGCAGGAGATGTTTCAATTAAGAACAAGACAATGCTTGGCGGATTTACAGGACTGGATATACCGCTTATCAAAGGATTTCATCTGAATATTGAAGGACAATTTTCAGACAGGTTTTCCGCCGGCGCCGCCATGAGCTACACATACTGATTTAAAAATCTGTTTACCGCGAAGACACAAAAATCCGGCAAAGAAAATAAAGCCGAGGTGAATTTCATACCGTTCGCTTATAAAAGGAGGCTTGGCAGGTGTTTGTAAGTCACACTATTATGACCAAAGCTCACCGGTAATGGAATGATCTATTTATATTGTCGGGAATACACTCCCGTATTCTGACACTTGAGGAAGCCGACGACGCAGCCAACAAAGTTAGCCAAAAAAAGCGAGATCATGCTAAAATAATGCTGGACGATCAGTGGCAATCAGAACTATAAATATACAACTATTTGTTATACGGGGGATTATATGAAAATATTTGTTATCGTGGGCATGCCCGCTGCGGGCAAGAATATCGCCCGTCTTTATGCTGAATCTCAGGATATGATCTATTACGCTACAGGCGACATTGTCCGGGCTGAAGTCAAGAGGCGTGGTCTGGAAGCGGACGCCGTTAATTCTTCCGAGGTGTCCGATGAACTGCGGGGCGAAGATGGCATGGGCGTTACCAGATTAGCTTTGGCAGAAATTCTTAAATCCAGCGTTACCGTGGTTTTTCTGGAAGGTATGCGGTCATGGCAGGAAATTGAACTGATTCGTGAAAAGGCCGATAGCATGGTGGTCGCTTTCGTTACACCACGAAACTTGCGACGCGAACGCATTGTTTCCAGAGGCAGGGAAGATGATTCTCCTCAAGCTTTTGATGATCGGGATAAGCGCGAAATTGCTTATGGCACGGCCATTCCCATTGCCCTAGCCGATGCGTATATATTAAATACCGGATCCCAGGAAGATGCTACAAGCCAACTGGACGCTATCGTTCAACAAGAAATAGCAAAGTTGTAGGTTTGCATTCCTTTTGTCATACCGGCGCAGGCCGGTATCCAGTTTTCCTCCTCTTTAGTAAAGTGGAATGAGTGGCGATTTTTTCATGTCGAACCTCCGAGTTTTTAGAGCGGACCAAACGTAAGAAAATTTCTAATGACAAGAACACCCCCTGTTTCGTATAATGCCTCATGTTTTTAAAAGGGTCTTGTCCATATGAAAGCGTTCAGAGAATCGATTATAAATATTATATATAAGGGAGCGACGAGCACCAAAAGAATTCGAATACTTCTTACCCCACTGGTCGGATTTATCTTTTTCTGTATAATATCGCTTTTGATACTTGTCTCTTTTTTTCTGGATCGGTTTTTTGGATTTGCGGAATTCATTTCCAAGCCTTTGGAAATAACGATTTCCATGCCCTTCCTGATTTTAGGTTCCTGCTTATGGTTATGGTGTGCAGGGAAATTTTTTAAAACAAAAGGAACTCCTGTGCCAATAAATCCTCCGCCAAAATTGGTTACTGACGGTCCTTACGCTTATTCAAGAAACCCGATGATGACGGGTCTTTTTATGATAATGGTTGGGGTTGGCATTTTATTCGGCTCGGTGACGCTCACATTCTTGATAACGCCGTTATTTGTCTTTATGAGCATTCTTGAATTTAAATATATTGAAGAACCGGAATTGATGAAGCGTTTCGGCAAGAATTATACTGACTATAAAGAAAAAACTCCGATAATTATTCCCTGGATTCGTTGAAATGTTTGTCGGGTTCAGCATTACTTAAAGGGAATCAAAAACTAAATTCAAAAGATATTTATAAAAACGACAACGATGCATTAACTGACTGAATCCAGAAAAAAATATTAAAGTTCTCCGCGGCAAGCTGCGGGGAATCTTAAATTTTTAAGGAATCGATATTATTAAATATTCGTCTGCTGCCGAATTCAAGCTTAATAAAGGAGGTACGGTTATGAATAAAAACAAAATTATAAACTCAATAAAAAAAACAGCGCCAGGGTTTTATGCATTGGCCTTGATAGGCTGCGGCGGTTTCGGCGCTATCGTCAATATGCCGGCAGTAAAAGATGTCCCGGCTGGTCAGTATGAGCGTATTATAAAATTGAACAATCCCGTAGCGGCGCCTGATAGAACATTTGCGGGATTAGTTTTTATTAAAAAAGGCGCAAAGGTTTGCACGGATTACCCGCGTGAAGAGATCATCAAAAGCCTTGACGAATTGACAGTGATGGAAAAGAATTCCTACCGCTATTTCAGCAATTACGCTATAGAAGCAGACGGCAGAACATATGGATTTGTCTCCATACCGGTAGAGTATAGTGCAATGCTCTGGAAAAATGAAAAAGATGAAAACTGCAAATATAAAGTACAGATCACCAGGTTGGGCAAAGAAAACGATGATATCGACGAAGGAGTACCTAAATCCGGATATGGCGGTGGTCACGGTGGCGGCCACGGTCATTAAACTGCGTTGGGATCAGGAGAAATAATTGCTATATTAAACCACTATTCTTAGTCCGTCGTAAGCAGAAATAGTTTCAGGAAATATAGATCGCGCCTGAGCTTGTGCCTTTTCTCTTTTTGCCATTGTTGTGTATAATGCCGCGTCAAAATGGGTGAGAACAAGTTTTTTTACTTTTGATTTTAATGCAAGTTTTGCGGAAAGCTGAGGATTCATGTGAGGCCAGGAATTCGATATTTGTCCACCGAGCAGGGCACATTCAGAGATAAGCAGGTCAGCATTTCCGGAAAGTTCTTCAGAGTTCTTGCAGTAACCGGTGTCGGTGCAATAACCTATAATTTTGTCGTCAATTTCAAACCGATAACCTAAACACTTTGAAGCGTGCACAAGCGGCAGCGCCTGGAATTTGAAGGGGCTTTTATGCCAACCGTCTTTAATGTCGATCACATTGCAGGGGAATGGCAGTTTATTGACAGGAATAGAATATTTAGGGGCGAGAAATTCTTTGATGGTCACCTTCGTTCCGGTTTGTCCTATTATCTCAAGCGACTTAAAATTAAATTTTGCAAGAGTGTGAAGACCTTCAATATGATCGATGTGGAAATGACTAAGGAATAAATAAACCGGTATATCTTTTTTTATATATCTGTTTGCTTTATGAATACCGTTTCCGGCATCAAGAATAATGTATGCAGTTTTTGTCTCTATCAGCGTACAAATCGTATTGCCGCAATCAGTGTCGAACCAGCCGTTAGTCCCCAGGAACGTAATCTTCATTTTACCCTCATGCATTCTTTTATCTGATTAAATGATACTTTTCAAATCGAAAAAATATTTTTCTATAAGTCTTATTTTTCCATTTTTATATTTTATGTTACAATTCTATCGGAAATAGTTGAATAACTTTATGATTATCAGCGCCTTTCACCATTTCCCACCTGAATATGCCGCTAAGATATTTAGCAGCTGCATCGAAAAAGAGAGGGCGATTTTTATTCTTGAGTCGATTATCCGGAACTTATATTCCTGCTATAAACTATTTTTCTTTGTCTTCATCGCCATTCAATTTCCTCTCCTCAAGGGCAAAAAGAAAAGGGGAATGACTAAAGAAAGCTTCGGGACACCGGCCTGTGCCGGTATGCTACCATGGATAACAGGCCATCTAATCTTCTTGAAAAAATCTCTTTGAGCATGTATGAAAGTCCACCAACACAAATCAAGAGGTTGTTCAACAAATATGAAAGTCATTCCCGCCGATGCCTCGACTGTAATGCTTATACGCGCTTGTCCGGATGCCTCAATTAAGGACATTGAAGTTCTGATGGTCCGGAGAAACCGCAAAAGCAGCTTTGTCCCAGGCTGTTATGTCTTTCCGGGCGGCGTTGTGGAAAGCGAAGATTTTGGAGCCGGGATGGAACACTTTATCCTGGGAATTGATCGCGCAAGCGCCTCTCATATTCTTTCCGACATGCGACACCTTGACCATGCTCTGGGGGCGTGGGTGGCAGCGATCCGCGAAACGTTTGAAGAGGTGGGAATTCTCCTGGCGCAGAAGAAAGACGGTGCGCCTGTGACGATCAGGACGGAAGAAGAGTGCCGACGCTTCTGTGATTATCGCAAAGCGCTCATCGAGGGTAAAATACATTTTTCTGAGGTGCTTACGACGGAGGAGCTTCTTCTGCCGCTCGACCGGCTTACTTATTTTTCACACTGGATTACGCCTGAACCTTTTGAATTGCGCTACGATGTTCGTTTCTTTGTGACGCAGGTACCGTCTGATCAAGCCGTTATACATGACGGCGTCGAACTGACCGGCCACGTGTGGATTCGTCCGGCGGAGGCGATACAACAATATGAGCAGGGACGGCTGGATATGATTTTACCTCAGATCATAACACTTGAGGATATAAAACATTTAAAGACTATTGCGGAGGTTATTGACACCGCCCGAAAACGCAACGTTCCTACCACGCTGACCAAAATCAAAAAAGTCGACGGTAAAGATGTCGAAGTGATGCCCGACGGATCAAGCTTTGAAAATCGTCTTCCCGTTTATTCCTGGCCTGACAGGGATGATTAATCATTTGCTCTCCTCTCAATTTACCCCTCTCATAACCTAACAACATTAAGATCACACCAAGGCGAATAAGTAATGAATGGATTACCCGGAATCACCTGGAGACCATCTTTGACCAAAACTTCAATTTAAAAACATTTTTCTCTTGACAAAATAAATATTAGTTGTATTATACAACCATGTTGATACAGATAAAAGAAAATACCAGTGAATTATTGGAAGTATTTGGCGGACTTTCACAGGTATTGCGCTGTTGCTGCCGGGATGAGGCTTTTTGCGAAGGTGTAACTTTTCATCAGTTTATGATTCTCGATGCCGTGGCTAAAGAAAAAGAGTTGCACATGGCCGATCTGCACAAACTTCTTTCCGTTGAAAAAAGCACAACAACGCGGCTTGTCAATCCCCTGATTAAAAAAGGGCTTATACGGCGCGACAAGGCGGATCATGATTCCCGAGCGGTGAAGTTCACGTTAACCAAAGATGGCAGGGAAACCCATAAAAAAGTCCTGATCTGCCTGACAGCTTTTTTTCAAAAGGTACTGGGCAATATACCAGCGAGAAAAAGGACCGATGCGTTGGAATCGGTCAAAATTTTTATCACGGCTATAAAAAATTCAGCCAATGGTTGTAGTTGTTGTTGATATTTTGCGAGGAAATTATAATGGATAAATTTGAACTTCCGGTAATTCAAGAGCAATCAGGTTGCGGTTGCGGCGCCGCGACGGCGGGATCTGAAAATACCGTTCCGGATTTGAATCAATCTTTTGTCAGCGGATCAATTGATACACCGGCAGGCGGACTGCCGCAAATATCTTCAGCGCTTGCCAGGCAGGATCGGTGGGGTTCAATAAAAACGCGCTGGGGTGCTGGCAGAATGAATTATAAAGTAGACCCCGGACTTTACGCGCTGGGCACGCCGGATAATAATTCTTCTGTTTTTGTTTCCGCTAATTACAAGTTGAGCTTCGACCGTCTGCGATCAGCCCTGACGGGACGCTCTGCCTGGATTCTGGTGTTGGACACAAAAGGGATTAACGTCTGGTGCGCTGCGGGCAAAGGAACTTTCGGCACGGATGAACTCATAAGAAGAATAAATATTAGCAATCTGAATAATATTGTAAGCCACAGGAAATTAATCCTTCCCCAACTGGGAGCGCCGGGAGTAGCAGCATACAAAGTAAAACAAATCTCAGGGTTTAAGGTTCAGTACGGACCAATTCGTGCGGAGGATTTACCTGCTTATCTTGATGCCAATTTCAAGGCAACCGCGCCAATGCGTTTAATAACTTTTCCTTTAAAAGAAAGAGCAGTGCTGATTCCCGTTGAGCTTGTAGAAGCGATAAAGCCTTTTTTGATTATTGCGACTGTATTGTTTGTTCTCGGTGGTATCGGAGGGCCATCAGGGTTTTGGGCAAACGCTCTAAGTCATGGTTTATTTGCTGTTTTGGCATTACTTTGTGCTGTTATCGGAGGCACTGTACTTAATCCGCTGTTGCTGCCATATCTTCCTGGACGGGCGTTTTCGATTAAGGGTTTTTCGACAGGCATTGTTATCGCCCTGATTCTTCTTTATCTACGAGATATCAATCTTTTGGCATGGCCGGGAAGAATAGAGGCTCTGGCATGGATGCTTATTATTCCCGCTGTGTCAGGATATCTCGCGATGAATTTCACGGGCTGTTCTACCTACACCTCTTTGTCGGGAGTTAAAAGGGAAATGCGATGGGCGCTGCCTCTGGAGATCGCTTGCGCCGCTACCGGTCTTGTTATGTGGATAGGCGCCATATTTATTTCTTAGGAGTTTAAAATGAAAAATTTAGTTTATCTTAAAGATGTTGTCACTTTGCATCTGGACGAAAAAAAATGTACCGGCTGCGGTATGTGTCTGGATGTTTGTCCTCATGAAGTGTTTAAAACCAACGGCAAATATGTAGTAATACAAAATCGAGATGCCTGTATGGAATGCGGCGCATGCAGTCTTAATTGCTCTGCTAATGCCATTTTCGTTCAATCCGGTGTCGGCTGTGCTGCTGCTGTAATAAACTCCATGCTGGGGCGCAACGGGGGCGAGTGTTCATGCGGAGTACCGGATACCAGTGGCACGACAGGCGGATGTTGTTGACCGTTTTTATATTATTGCGACATCGTGCGGCGGTCCGGATGGAGATATAAAAGCGTGATGACACGATATATTCTTGGCAAAGTACGATGTTGCAGGAACAAAGTAATGGGCACAGCGCCTGATCAGCGCAGTACTTTCTTAATTCGACTCACGTAATCGGAAACGATTCGTACTAAATCACGGCTATTTTTGTTTTCGTCAATAAGGCGCACAACCGCGCTGCCGATAACGACTCCATCGGCTAAGCGTGAGATTTCTTTTGCCTGCTGCGGTTTTGATATGCCAAAGCCTACGGCCACCGGTAAGCTGGTTATTCTGCGGATTTTTTCCACTTCGTTTTTTATATTTGTAATTTTCGGCGCGGTTGTGCCTGTAATGCCGGTTATGGAAATATAATAGATAAACCCTGATGCTTTAGCGGCAATTTTATTTAACCTTTCTGTGCCGGTTGTAGGAGCGATCAGAGAAATGAAATCTATGCCTGCGGCATCTGTGTGAGTTCTTAGTTCCCCTGCTTCTTCATAAGGTAAATCAACTACCAGAACTCCATCTACCCCCGCTTTATGCGCAGCGTAAGCAAACTTTTTCACACCGTAAGTAAAAAATGGATTGAAGTAACCGAAAAGAACAACGGGAATTTCAGAAACCCTGCGCACTGTCGCAACCATGTTCAGTATGCCCGGCAGAGTTGTTCCGGCTTTTAAAGCGCGCTGTGAAGCGGCCTGAATTACCGGACCGTCGGCGGTGGGATCGGAAAAAGGAACGCCAATTTCCAGAATATCCACACCGGCCTTTTCTAAACCGCAAATTAATTTTCTTGTAATCTCAAGTGAAGGATCGCCGGCTGTTAAGTAAACAATCAGCGCCTTTTCTTTTTTAACGCGTAAAGATTCAAATTTTTTTTCAATTCGTCCCATTAGCATATAACTCCCTTTTCTATAATCGTCTGCGCGTCTTTATCGCCTCGCCCCGACAGGCAAATCACGAGGGTTTTATTTTTGGCCATTTTTGGCGCCATCTTCATGGCATATGCGATCGCGTGCGCGCTCTCCAGTGCGGGAATGATGCCCTCTTCCCGTGATAAAAAAGAAAAAGCCGCAACCGCTTCTTTATCGGTTACCGTTACATACTTTACTTTTTTCGTTGTGTGAAAGTAGGCGTGCTCAGGGCCTACTCCCGGATAATCCAGACCCGCGGCAATCGAATAAGCATCGCGCACCTGTCCGTAGCCATCCTGTAAAAGATAAGTTTTATTTCCATGCAGAATTCCGATTTTGCCGCAATTGATGCTGGCCGAATGCTCGGAAGTATGCAGACCCAAACCCGCTGCTTCCACACCGTACATGGCCACATTTTTTTCATTACGGAAAGGATAGAAAGTCCCCATAGCGTTACTGCCTCCGCCCACGCAGGCAATCATAACATCGGGATTTTTGCCCTCCATTTTCATGATTTGTCTTTTTATTTCACGTCCGATAACCGATTGAAAATCGCGCACCATCTTCGGATAGGGATGTGGTCCGGCGGTTGTGCCAATAATGTAAAAGGTATCACGAACACTCCCCACCCAGTATCGCATGGCCTCGTTCATCGCGTCCTTGAGAGTCGCTGTGCCGCTTTTCACGGGCACAACTTCCGCGCCAAGTATTTTCATGCGGAAAACATTAGGCGCCTGGCGTCGAATATCTTCTTCACCCATAAATATTTTACATTCCATACCGAAAAGGGCCGCAACTGTTGCTGTGGCGACACCGTGCTGTCCTGCTCCTGTTTCAGCGATGACTTTATTCCTGCCCATCCTGCGTGCCAGGAGTGCCTGCCCCAGTGTATTGTTTATTTTATGTGAGCCGGTATGATTCAAATCTTCGCGTTTGAGATATATTTTTGCTCCGTGCAAAGATTCGGACATTCGTCGAGCATAATAAAGAGGCGTGACGCGCCCTGCATATTCCTGTTGATACCATTGAAACTCCTTTTGAAAGCTTTTATCTTTTCGGGCGGATTTATAAACATTCTCCAGTTCGATTAGAGCCGGCATCAGAGTTTCTGCAGCATATCGTCCGCCGAAAATGCCGAAATGTCCGTTTTTATCAGGTAGTGTTTTATTCATATTTTCCTCTTCGAAAAAATTAATAGTGAATTTTCCTGCACAGCATCTGCCGCTCGAACAATATCAAATATCCGGGCAAGCTTTGCGTGATCTTTTTTGCCGGGAGATACTTCCACGCCGCTGTTTAAATCCAGCGCCGCCGGAGCCACAGTTTTCATAGCTTCGGCAATGTTTCCCTCATTAAGTCCGCCGGAAAGAATAAGCGGTATTTTTTTTTTGAGAGCAAAGGCTAATTCCCAGTCGGCTTTTTTGCCGGTGCCTCCGTAAAGTCCGGCATGGCGACTGTCGGCCAGAATAGCCGCAACATCGTAGCAACGAACGTTGTTCAAATCATCATCGTTTTTTAAATTGACAGCTTTGATAACTATGGATGACGAAAACTGACGGCATAACTCCGGCGATTCGTCACCGTGCAATTGGATCATATCGAGCGTGCAATATTCCATTACTCTTTTGATTTCCTCTGTTTTTTCGTTGACAAATACGCCGACTTTTACTACTTCATCCGGCAAAACACTGATTATTTTTCGGGCGTCCTCAGGTGTTATATAACGTGGAGAGGGTGGATAAAAGATAAAGCCCAGCGCCGCCGCGCCGCACTGAGCCGCGAAAAGAGAGTCGTCTTTGTTCGTTATTCCGCAGATTTTAACCTGTGTCACTTTAAATCTCTCCTTTGAAAGCGCGCAGTTTTTTACCGATGTCCGGTGCTGTGATGAGAGATTCCCCGATTAAGAAAGCATTAATACCCGATCGCATCAATGATTCAACATCTTTTCTTTCCTTGATGCCGCTTTCCGCCACAACAATTTTATTGGCGGGAATTTGCACTTTTAGCCTTTGGCTGGTTTCGATATCGGTGACGAAAGTATCGAGATTGCGGTTATTGATTCCAATAATTTCAGCGCCGGCCGCAAGCGCCAATTCCAGTTCCTTTTCTTCGTGAATTTCCACCAGAGAACTCAGACCAAGCTCTCTGGATAATAAAATTAATTCCTTAAGTTTTTTTCCTAAAACGCGTACGATAAGCAAAACAGCGTCGGCGCCCATTGCTCGTGTTTCATAAATCTGGATTAAGTCAATAATAAAATCTTTGCGCAATAGCGGCAGTTTTACACTTTTCCTGATTTGCGTCAGATAATTTTTATGCCCTGCGAAATATTTTTTGTCGGTGAGCACCGAAATCGCGTCCGCTCCGTTTTTTTCATAAATTCCGGCAATTTTGACTGGATCGAAATTATCAATGAGTCTTCCGCGAGAAGGCGATGCACACTTTACTTCCGCAATAATATTGCAGTCTTTGCCTTTTAGTGCCTTCCTGAAATCGCGACACTGCTCAAGACGATCTATTGTTTCTTGTAGTTTTGCCTGGGTGGTTTCTTTTTTTAACCGCATCACTTCTTCTTTTTTAGTTTCAATAATTTTGTCGAGAATCATATGTTTTTAACTGTTGCTAAGTTCAATAAGTGATTTCAATTTCTTTATTGCCGCGCCGCTGTCAATGCAATCGGCTGCGACCTGTATCCCTTTTTTGATATTATCCGCTTTTTCTCCGGCAACAATCGCCAGCGCCGCGTTAATCAAAACAACGTTGCGGCAGGCTCCGTTTTTTCCGGAAAGAACATCTTTGGCAATTTGGGCATTCACCACGGGATCGCCTCCCCGAATGGAATCAATCGTATCAATTCTTCCGAAATAATCCACAGGATTGATATTGTATGTCCGAACTATCCCGTCTTTGAGTTCAGCTACACGTGTCTCGCCGGTTATGGTGACTTCGTCGAGACCATCAAGTCCATGAACAACAAAGGCTCTTTTTGTCCCCATGTTTTTTAGTACGTCGGCGAACATTTCTGTGAGTTTCTTATCATAAACGCCCAGAAGCTGCGCGGTTGCTCCGGCCGGATTGGTGAGTGGCCCCAGCATATTGAATATTGTGCGGATGCCGATTTCACGTCGCGGACCAATCGCGTATTTCATTGCGCCATGCAGTTTTGGAGCGAAAAGAAAGCCGATGCCGATTTGTTGAACGCATTCTTCCACAATGTCCTGATCGGCGCTGATATTCACGCCAAGCGCTTCCAGAACATCAGCGCTGCCGCATCCGCTGGAAACGGCACGGTTGCCGTGTTTTGCTACCGTGAGTCCGGCTGCGGCCGCAACAAAAGCGGCAGTTGTTGATATATTAAAAGTGTTTAGTTTATCGCCGCCCGTTCCGCAGGTGTCCACGATAGTCGAAGCGCAGGCATTGATGCGGGTGGCTTTCTGACGCATAATGCGTGCAGCGCCGGTGACTTCCTCCACCGTTTCGCCTTTCATGCGCAGAGCCGTAATGAACGCGGCTATTTGCGCCGTTGTGGCAATTCCTTCCATGATTTCGTCCATGGCCGCCATCATTTCCGCTTCCGTCACATCGGTTTTCTGGACGGCCTTTTCAATCGCTTCTTTAATCATAATAATCACTCCTTTATTTTGTATATTTCAGGAAGTTTTTAATGATGCGCTTTCCCTGAGGAGTCAGTACCGATTCCGGATGGAACTGAATTCCCTCCACGGGATAATCCCTGTGCCGCAGTCCCATTATTTCACCCTCCGTTGTTTCTGCGCTGATTTCGAAACAGGCGGGCAATGTTTCTCTGGCTACAATAAGCGAATGATAACGTCCCGCCGGGAAAGGATTGGGCAATCCGGCAAATATTGTTTTGCCGTCATTGATAATTGGTGAAATTTTTCCATGCATAATGCGCGAGGCGCGCACGACTTCTCCTCCAAAGGCATAACCTATGGACTGATGCCCCAGACATATTCCCATGATAGGTAAATCTTTATAAAACTCACGAATTACATCAATCGTTATTCCTGCTTCGAGAGGCGTACAGGGGCCCGGCGATAGAAAAATAGCCCGCGGCTTGAGACGTTTTATTTCTTCCATTTTTATCTTGTTGTTACGATACACTTCGACAGTCTCGCCCATTTGTCTCAGATACTGGACAATGTTGAATGTGAAGGAATCGTAATTATCAATCATTAAAATCATTTTTTTCTCCTAGTTTCCGTTTTTGATTTCGAAACCGCTTGCCGCCAGACGCACTGCCTGCAGCATGCCGCGGGATTTGTTTAAAGATTCCTGATGCTCCGATTCGGGAATGGAGTCATACACAATGCCCGCTCCGGCCTGAACATAAACCCTGCCGTTTTTTATAATCATCGTACGGATGGTAATGCACAGATCCATATTGCCGCTGAAACTGAAATAGCCAACCGCCCCTCCGTAAGGACCTCTTTTGACTTTTTCCAGCTCGCTGATAATTTCCATGGCCCGCACTTTGGGCGCGCCGGTTAATGTACCTGCAGGAAAGGTTGCTGCCAGAACATCGAAAGCATCTTTTCCCTTGGCCAGTTGAGCACGCACATTGGACACCAGATGCATGACATGCGAATATTTTTCCACTACCATATATTGATTAACCTGAACGCTGCCGGTTTCGGCGACCCGTCCCAGATCATTGCGTCCCAGATCAACAAGCATTACATGCTCCGCCCGTTCTTTTTCATCGGAGAGCAATTCGTCGGAAAGAGCGCGGTCTTCCTGTTCGGTTTTTCCTCTAGGTCTTGTTCCCGCAATCGGGCGCACTTCCATGGAGTCTTCTTCCTTGCGCACCATGACTTCCGGCGAAGAACCGATGAGCGTCAGATTGTCAAGTTTCAGAAAGAAAAGATAAGGCGATGGATTAATAAAACGCAGCGCCCGGTAGAGGTCGATTGGGTTGGAACGGCAGGCTGTTTCAAAGCGCTGCGACAGTACAACCTGAATAATGTCTCCGGCGGTTATATATTCCTTGGCCTTTTCAATGGCTTTTCTATATTGTTCGGGCGTCATATTGGATTCAAAATGCACTTCACTTCCCGTAGCATCTGCTGTTTTATGGGAAGTCGCCGCAGCAATCGTTTCAATCATCGCATCAATTTTCCGGCACGAGGCTTTATAGCTTGCTTCCAGTGAATCCGTGTCTTCCGTATAGGCGCACGCTACCACTTTGATCGTATGACGCACGTTATCAAAAATCATCAAAGAATCGCTGATGACAAAAACAGCCTCATCCAGATTCAAATCATCCGGCGGGCTTGGCGGCAGTTTTTCAAAATAGCGCACCATTTCATAACCTAGAAAACCGACGGCTCCGCCGTAAAAACGTGGTAGACCGGAAATAGAAACCGGCTTATAACGGTTGAGCAATTCACGAAGTTCGTTTAGAGGATTACCCTTGTGTTCGCGGGAAGAAATTCTTCCTTTCTCTTCAATAATGACTTTATCGCCGTGGACTTTAAAAACGACTCCGGCGTCCGTTCCCAAAAAAGAATAACGTCCCCACTTCTCACCGCCCTCGACGCTTTCCAGAAGATAGACGTGATCTTTGTTCTGGAGTTTCATTAAGACGGAAACCGGTGTTTCCACGTCGGCCAGTATTTCCCTATACACCGGAATCAGATTCCCCTTTTGGGCTAACTTTTCAAATTCTGCGAAACTTGGTTGATACATAATTTTCTCCCTGAAAATAAAAAAAGGCCGTGAAAATTTCACGGCCTTTTTAAGTTAAAAACAAAAAAGCCGTGGAGTCCCGAGAGGTTCTCCACGGCTTTGACTTTAATTACAAAAAATCAGCGGCGGATAAGCCTCCCTGTGAGGTTCCACCACCACCAGTTATTAAGATTTAATGTTTTAATCATCATACAATTCTTCCAACTATTAATTGATTACGCTTATAACAACAATGGAAATGCCTGTCAACATTTTTTTTGCTGCAAAAATATCCTTTAGTTTAGGCAGGAACATCATTTTGAGGAATCAAAAAGGCAGGGGTACTTGTATTAAGGAAGCATAACAACGGCGGCAACTTTTTTGCTGGCGGGAACGGGCCCGGCAGGCATCCAGATCAATAAAATAACCGTATTTTGCGCACCAGACATTTTCCCTGCATGGTTTTTCTTTAGCGGATATATCGCCTACGGTATCAAGATGATTATGGGATATTCTTTTCATGGAGAGAAAGATATGGGAAAATAGAGGTAAATGTCAATATAAGATTAATCCTGCTTGACACTTGCAGAGTTCTTTCTATATAAGTTTTTAAAACCGTATGGATTCCTGCGTATCAGGACGAAAGTTATGACATTACTTACCTCAGCTTTAGTTGTTATTAAGAGCATCAGAATTCAGGATATTCTGGATGTGACGATAATCGCTCTCATGATTTTTGCCCTTCTGACCTGGTTTAAAACAAGAGCTTCCCGCTTTGTGCTCATTGGCATAACACTTCTGGGCGGCGTTTATATCGCAGCCCGTTTATTTCAACTTTATCTTACCACTATCGTTTTGCAAAGTTTTTTTGCCATTTTGCTTTTTGTTTTAGTTGTCATCTTTCAGGAAGATTTGCGCGGGTTCTTTGAAAGACTGGCGCTGCTGGGAAACATCGGGAAGAAATTTCCGTCTCTGTCCGGGTTGAAAGGAACAGCGGAAATAATCGCGCAAACGGCGGCAAATTTAGCCAAGAAACGAATTGGCGCTCTGATTGTTCTTCAGGGCAATGATCCTCTGGATAGACATATTAACGGAGGGACAAGTCTGGATGGGATTGTCAGCGAATCTCTTTTAGAAAGTCTTTTCGATCCTCATTCCATCGGTCATGACGGCGCCGTGATAATAAGCGGCAACAGAGTCACGAAGTTTGGCTGTCATCTGCCTCTTTCTGTCAACACGTCAAAATATGTCAATATCGGATTGCGCCACACGGCGGCGCTTGGTCTCTCAGAGCGATCTGATGCGATATGTATTGTTGTTTCCGAAGAAAAAGGAACCATTTCACTGGCCTATCTGGAAAATCTCACTTTAGTTCCCAATGCCGCTTTCTTGCATGAAACAATTGATCAATTTTATATTCGCAACACTCCGGGCAAAAAATCACATCCGGCATTGAATTGGCTCAAAGAAAATACTCGGGAAAAAATTATTGCCTTGCTTATGGCATGTATTTTATGGATTGCTTTTGGCTATCAGAGAGAAATTATCCGCCGTGATTTTATTGTTCCCATTGAATATAAAAATATGCCACAAAATTGGCAGATTGATGAACCACAAGTAAACGAAACAAAGGTTATTCTTCAGGGACCACAGCAGGCATTTCGTCTTCTCGACGAACGTTCACTGAAATTATCTCTTGATTTATCTTCTGTGATAGATAAAAAGCGTGAATTTACCTTAACCGGTAATATGGTCAACGCGCCGTCAAATTTGACAGTTGCCGATATTGTTCCTGCGAAAATTCACGTTTATTCCTCTAGATTTATCCCTTGGACTTTTCCTGTCAGTATCAACACACAAAACTCGCTGGCAGAAAATCTTTCTTTGCAAAAAATGAGTGTTACTCCGTCAAAAGTTCATGTTTTAATCGGTTCCCAGGCTAAACCGGAACAGATTAAAATTGAAACGGAACCCATTGACCTGCAAAAGGTTTTTTTCTCGACAACGATTGATACTAAAATTGTGCTTCCCGCGGGTGTTTCTTTCCCTGATGGGAAATCACCTGCCGCCAGCGTATTTATAAAGGTAAAAAAGAAAGCATCTCCTTAAGAGAGGTAAACATCCGTTTTACGCATGGATTATGTTGGTTATTACGTTGTTCATGTTGATTTATTTCAAAAAAAGATGTGGTTTTGAATATGTTAATTTTATTGCATTAGATAAAAAAATATGTTCAATTTAATATAATATTATTTAAAAGCAGGAGGCATTTAATATGGGAGTTTTTGCAGCAAGTGATGTCGTTGAAGTTGCTATAAGAATTGAAGAAAACGGTTCTGATTTTTATAAATATGCCGAACGAATTTCCAGGAAAAAAGAAGCAAAAAAACTATTTGCTCAGTTGGCTCAGGCGGAAGTTGCTCATAAAAAAATTTTTGAAAAGATTTTTGCGAAAATGGAAAAAAACAGTCCGTTCGAGACTTATGACGGGGAATACAGCGCTTACTTACGTTCCTATGTTGATAACAATATAGTATTTACCAAAGAAGCCATGGAGAAAGAATTTGCCAAAGTTAAAAATACAATCGCTGCCCTTGATTTCGCTATCCAAAGGGAATTGGATTCCATTCTTTACTATCATGAAATCAAGAAACTGGTTTCTTCTGCGCAGCATAAGACTCTGGAACAGATCATAGAAGAAGAAAGAAAACATTTTCTCTCTCTTACTGAAATGAAAAAATCCATGGCATAAAAAATTATCAAACCAAATAAACCATAAAAAAACCGCCTTTGGGGCGGTTTTTTTTGGTCATCAAATTAATACTCACTTCTTTTTATATCTACAAACAAACAATTTTTAAAAGTCCAGACATTGTGAATTACTATTTGAAGAACTAAACCGCTACGCGGTAGCCATCCCATCGTTTTTTCATCGGATCACAACAAACCAGTCCTTATAAATTCGACAAGGTATTTTAGCGCTTGTTGATCAAGCGGAATCCCCATACAGATT